>LSQX01337178.1_pt1 | contig 46098 bp, 40 predicted proteins | sample 654561 | NCBI WGS metagenome assembly LSQX01 (sample SAMN04489861, study PRJNA283612) | anaerobic digester metagenome | isolation source: 4 biogas reactors fed with cattle manure at either 37C or 55C with and... | place: Denmark: Kongens Lyngby | collected 2014 | reverse complement strand
ATGCAACGGAGGTGCAAGGCACGGTTCCACTCCTTGGTTTTACTCTGTGGGGATTAACCCCGCCGCATAACGGTGGCCAACCGCACAGGGATACTTTTTAATACCTCATCCCGATTTTCGCAAAGCGGTTTGTTTGAGATCGGTATCATTTTCCCCCTGTGAGCTAAAAGGTGCATTTCGCCGTCACCCCGCCGAAAACGCTTTCAGCCGCGGCGTTTTCTCTCTTTTGCGGAATCAAGACTGCGGCTACTTCTCCTTTATCATGGCTTTATATGTATTACCCTCTATTATATACAAACCTGAGAAAAAGTCCACAATTTGTTTAAGGCTATAGACTGTCCTTGAAATAACGCCTTAGCTGCCATACGTACTGGATGCCCGAAATCAGGGTGAGGATTACCGAAACCCAGATAAACACCCGCCCTATCGACAAGGGCAGGGTGTACGCCTGTTCGGGCAGCGACAGGCCTGACAGGAGGGTTGATTTCCATGTCGAAAACTCAAGCGCCGCCATCATATATATTATGGCGATATACTGGGCCACCGTCTTTGATTTCCCCGCCATGCTTGCGGCGACAACCACCCCGTCTTTGGCGGCTATCAGCCTGACCGAGGTCACCATGAATTCACGCGCAAGTATCAGCATGACCGCCCATACGTCGAGATGCCCCGACGCCAGAAAGCCGAGAAAGGCGGCCGTCGTCAGCATCTTATCCGCAAGAGGGTCGAGAAATTTCCCGAAGTTTGTGACAAGCCCCTGGGTGCGCGCTATCCTGCCGTCAAAGTAATCGGTAATCGAGGCGGCGACAAACATCAGAGCGGCAATAATATAATGAAAGGGAAAATCCAGCAGCAAAAGAAGCAGGTATAACGGCGCCATTATTACGCGCAATACGCTCAGCCTATTAGGTGTATTCAATCGCAGCACTCTCCCATTAAGTCCCAGTCCATCGAATCGGTTATCAAAACCCTGACAAAATCGCCCGGCTTGATTTTACCGCGCGTGCGGGTGATAAACACCTTTCCGTCAATGTCCGGCGCGTCTGCCGCGCTGCGTCCAAACCAGCATTCGGCATAACGGTCATAGCTTTCTATCAATATATCCATTGTTTTTCCGATTTGTGAATGATTAATCTCCCCGGATATGAGGCTTTGCTCCTGCATGATTATATCGCGCCTGCGCCGCTTCTCCTTTTCGTCGACCTGATTTGGCATGGCAGCGGCCGCAGTCCCCTCCTCGGGCGAAAAGGCAAAGCAGCCGAGGCGTTCGAACCTCATATCCCTTATAAATTCGCAAAGCTCGTCGAATTCCTCTTGACCCTCGCCCGGAAAGCCGGTCATCACGGTTGTTCTCAGGACTATTCCGGGTACGGCCTTTCGTATCTTTTCAATCACGCGGCGCAGGGTTTGCCCGTCTCCCGGGCGGTTCATTGCCCCCAGCACCCTGCCGCTTGCGTGCTGGATCGGGATATCCATATATTTTACTATCTTATCCTGAGCCGCCATGACTTCGAGCAGTCTGTCGGTGATATGCTCGGGATAGCAGTATAAAAGCCTTATCCATTTAAGCCCGTCAATCGTGCAAAGCTGTTCTAAAAGCTCGGGCAGGGCGGGACGGCCGTATATATCTGTTCCGTACAATGTGGTGTCCTGGGCGACAAGTATAAGCTCTTTTACGCCGTTTGAGGCCAGCTCCCGGGCTTCCCTGACAACATTTTCAATCTCCCTGCTGCGAAGCCTGCCGCGTATCATGGGGATGGCGCAGTATGCACAGCAGTTGTTGCAGCCGTCGCTTATCCTGAGATAGGCGAAAAAGTCGGGGGTGGTTTGCAGACGCTCGCCGTCAATGCTCCAGCAGGACTTGTCGGGAAAGCGCGCAACCCGCTCGCCGCCCAGAACCGATTTCAGCGCCTCCACAATATCCCCGTTGGCGCCGAGTCCGAGCACTGCGTCGCATTCGGGAAGCTCCTTCACCAGCTCCTCGCGGTAGCGTTCGGCCATACAGCCGGTGACGATGATTTTTTTAATACGCCCCTCGTCCTTGAGCCTGCCGAACTCGATAATCTGTTCAATCGATTCTTTTTTTGCGTCCTCGATAAACCCGCAGGTGTTGATGATAACCGCTTCGGCAAGGCCGCTGTCGGCAACCAGCTCAAATCCCGCCTTTTTCAGCTTTGCCAGCATCAGCTCGGCGTCCATCTGGTTTTTGGGGCATCCAAGCGAAACCATACCTACCTTAGTCATAAAGCTCCATATCCTGTTCCTGTGATTTCAAGTCGTTCATGGCGCGTCGGATGGTTTCGCCGTCAAAGCCGTAGCGGGCAAGCGCCCCTGCCGTCCGGCGATAATCTTCTTCTCCGTGGCCGTTGTTTGTTTTTTTATTATAGTATTTTTTACTAAGCAAAGCAAGTGCCTGCTTCACATCGTCGCAATCCAGCCCATCCACCGCCTCCTGCGCGGTTTCACGGTCTACACCGAGCGCCAAAAGCTCCTGAAATATCCTGCGGGAGGGATAGAGCTTGCGCTTCATCAAATCCTTTGCGCGATTACGGGCAAAGGAGGTGTCGTTTATAAGCCCGAGCTCCTCGATACGTCCGGCGGTTTCCCGGGCGGTATTTTCGTCAAAATCGCGGCGCAGCTTTTTTTCAAGCTCGCTGCGCGAATAATCCCTCAGGGACAGCAGATATAACGCCTTTTCGCGCGAACGGCGACGGCGCGATTCTTCCACAAGCCGTTCAAGCTGCTCATCCGACAATGAGGAGCCGACCTTGTAGGGCGACTCCTCAAAAGTCCGGACGTCCACGGTCACGGACGGTTCTCCGTCCAGAACCAGTTGAAAAAGACGTCCCCGTTTTTTTATAAGTTCGGTAATAACCATACAGCAACCATACCCTTTTGGTTAATCGTCAACCGATATGTCGATGTTTGCCTTGGCTGTGCCGGAGCTGACCCTGGCGGCCGCCTCAATCGGGATTTCGGTCGGCTGCCTCAGTACGGAAACCGATCTGCCTGTCGGGTTCAGCTTGCCGACGTTCTCGCGCACAAGCTGTTCAAGCTCCTTCATCAGCTCGGGATTGTCCCTGATTGCCGTCTTGGTATTATCCCTGCCCTGTGCGAGGCGGTTGTCCTTGTATGAGAACCAGGCGCCCGATTTCTGGATGATCTCCAGCTTTACGGCAAGGTCAAGAATCTCGCCCTCGCGGGAGATGCCCTCACCGTACATAATATCAAATTCGGCCTCCTTGAAGGGCGGAGCCACCTTGTTTTTGACCACCTTGACGCGCGTATGGGAACCGATAGACTCGCCTCCGGATTTCAGGGTCTCGGTGCGGCGGACGTCAAGCCGGACAGAGGCATAGTATTTCAGCGCGTTGCCGCCGGCCGTGACCTCGGGATTGCCGTATACAACCCCGACCTTCAGGCGGAGCTGGTTGATAAATATAGCCATACAGTTGGATTTTGAAACCGCGCCTGCCAGCTTGCGCATCGCCTGCGACATAAGACGGGCCTGCAGCCCGACATGCGAGTCGCCCATCTCGCCCTCGATCTCGGCTCTGGGCACCAGCGCGGCAACCGAGTCGATTACAACAACGTCAACCGCGCCCGAACGTATCAGGGCTTCGGCAATTTCGAGCGCCTGCTCGCCCGTGTCGGGCTGGGACACAAGAAGAGAGTCGACGTCAACCCCGAGAGCCTTGGCATAAACGGGGTCGAGCGCATGCTCGACGTCGATAAAGGCGGCCTCCCCGCCCTTTTTCTGTGCCTCGGCGACAACATGGAGAGCCAGGGTGGTTTTGCCCGAAGCCTCGGGCCCGTAAATTTCAATTATACGTCCGCGCGGCAGCCCGCCTATCCCCAAAGCCGCGTCCAGCGCCAGAGAGCCGGTGGATATGTAGTCCACATTCATTCCGACATTCTCGCCCAGACGCATAACCGCGCCTTTTCCGTAATTCTTTTCTATCTGCTGAAGCGCAAGCTCCAAAGCCTTTCTTTTATCCTCTTTGTTATTATTTCTGCCGTCGTTTGCCGGTCGAGCCGAATCGGCTGCCTTTTTGCCAACCGCCATTTTATCCTTCCTTCCGCAATTAAAAATCGCAAATCATTGTTCTAATTATATAGGATAGACAATCAAAAATCAACCGTTTCGGGGGATTTTTCGCACAAATGTTCGCGTAATTTACGTCTTTGCCTTAACAGAATTACGAGAATCGCAAGTCCCAGCCCCGTTATCATTCCCGTGAAGTCCAGAACCACGTCCTGAACCATGCCGGCGCGTCCGTCTACATAGAGCTGGATAAATTCATCGGTAACCGCCGTAAAAAGCCCGATAAAAAGAGGAACGAATATGTTTTTCAGCACCCGTTTTGTGTATGTCTTGAGGGTTATGCCGAGCAGCGTCCCGAGTACGGCGAACTCAACGAAATGCGCCGTCTTTCTTATTACAAGGTGGGATATCGTGACCTTTATTCCGGCGGCGTCGGCGAGACTCTGAAGAAACGACACCACGTTTCCGCTTTGGTCGACCGAGTCGGTTCCGGTCCGGATGGAATTTATAAAGATAAACATAATAAACATAGCCGAAACCACAGACATTATAATTCTCGGTTTGTTGATATCCTTTATGTCCATTACACCGCCCCCCGTTTTAATTGTGAGTATAACACGACGCGCCGTATTATACAAGCTGTTCGGATAATTCTGGAAATACTCTTGACAGTTAAGTATAAAAGTTATAATATTGAAATGAATACAAACAAACACTTGTTACACTATTTATTGTAATGATTACAAGCAAAGTTGTAATGAATACAAACAAATGCTTGTTACACCTTTTGAGGAGGCTTAATTAATATGAATGACAGCGAGCTGATTTCTGTTCTTTCCAGGCGGGGCATCCGCCCTACACAGCAGAGGATTGCTGTGTATAAATATCTTTTGACCCACCCGGAGCACCCTTCGGCCGATACCATATATCGGGCTTTAGTGGAGGAATATCCCGTCTTTTCGCGCACAACCATCTATAATTCGCTGGGCGCCCTTATTGAGGCGGGTCTGGTGCGGCAGGTCAATATATGCGCGGACGAGCAGCGGTTTGACGCGACGGTTACCGACCACGGGCATTTCTTTTGCAAGGAATGCGGGAAGGTCTATGACTTCGGCTTTGATTCTCCCGCCATGGTAAGCCGTCTTTGCCCCAGAGGCTTTATAAAAGAGCAGGGCGACGTGTTTTTCACCGGTATTTGCAAGCATTGTTATTCTTTTTGAAATGATTCCAAGATTGGTTTAGGTTCATATTTGGGGTGTGCATTTACTTTTTGGATGAAGTGTGGTATCCTTATATTCGCGTTCTAGCGAAGGAAGGGATATCTTTATGAGAAAAATAGCATCTTTTTTGCTCGGTATTGTTTTTCTGGCGTGTGCTCTGCCCGCTTTTGTACTGGCTGACACAACAGATAGTACCGGTTCAACACAGCCTACCGAGCCGACGCCCGGGCTGGAGTTCGATTTTGATTATCGCGAATTCTCATACGATTATATCGATATTACATTAAGCAAAGAAACCGACAGCGGGTTTTTTGTCGAATACGTTAAGATCGGCAACACGGAGATACCCATAGTCGATGACAACACAAGATACATTACCGATGTTTATATAGGCGATATTCCGCCCGGGGTATACGATATATCCCTTATTATGAACGACGGCACCTCCATAACCACCGAAAAAGAGGTGGTGCGGGGCGGAGAGCTTGAGGTCGATATTAGCTTAAAGGCGGTTGACAACCGTCTGTCGGCCACCGTGCTCGATAACCACGGCAGACCGATTGCCGGGGTCGAGGTTATATTTAATATCAATAACCAGGAATTCGACACAGGTGAAACCGATGAAAACGGAGAGGTTCTTTTTTCATACAGGCTCCCTTCCGATACATCCGGAGTGCATTGCGTGGTTGAGGATTTTGAGAAGTCATTTGAACCCGGAATAACAATCAACTACAAGGGCGCGGTTGTATGGCTGGAAGAAAAACCCCATGACACAACCACAACCTCACGTACCGGGACAACCACCACATCCACCACCCGAACCGGAAAAACCAATAAACCCGCAACCGAGAATAAAACCACCCCTTCCACCTCCAAGGCCACCCTGCCCATCATCACGGGGGCGGGGACAACCGGTATTGTGGGCGACATGATTGCCGTCAATGTCAGCTTTGACACCGGAGTGCAGAAAAGCTTTGATTATACGGCAAAGGATATTGCCGCACGCGCCCGACTGCTGATGCATAAGGACTCCTTCAAGTACATCCTCGGCGACACCGCTTCTTCAATGATGCTTCTTTTACAGACCTCCTCATTTGAAATTACCGACCATCATATTTCGGCCGCTATAAGCGGGAAATCAAAATACAGTCTTTTTCACGCCGATGAAACCCTGCGTATTCCGCTTGAATTGTCAATGCAGATTGTCAACAGTACCCTTCATATTGATACCCCGGTCAGCCTGTCGAATACCGAGGTTACCATTGAAATGCCCGTTCCGAAATCCATGAGAAAAACCTCAAAATATACGGTTACGGCCGCCGCTTTTGATGAAAACGGCAAATTGCAGCTGTTCGATACCACCGTTAAAGACGGTATTATGAGCTTTAAAACAAACGGCCTGACGCCGGTTGTCATCCTCGGCTTTGCAAAGCCCTCGGGTATGGGCGGGGGCGGAGGAACCCCCGCGCTCGCGGTGGCTTTGATTATATTCGGTATATTGATGCTCGGGGGCGCAGTCACCCTGCTGTATTTCTTCTTCCTCCGCAAGCCGGTACCGGAACCTGCCGAACAAGCAGTTAGTGATATTCCGCAGCTGCCGGAAATCGACCTGTCGTCGGTCGGGGATTCGGTCGACACGGATGACGAACGGTTCAAGAAAGGCGTTTCACTCGGCGATCTTTTAAACAAATCGGACGACGATAAATAAAGATTTTATACAAAATAGTTAAAGCGTTTTTCGTTGCCTTTGCGGCAGCGGAAAACGCTTTTTTGTTGTATAAAAAAACCTTCTTTGCGCAAGAATATTATAAAATTGAAATTTTTATTGCGTTTGATATTGTTTTGTGTTATATTATATATAGTTTTTATTACCAGATATCAAATTTATTATAACCGTAATATGTCTTATATAGAAAGGATGAGCTGATATGGCGACCAACATCGGGCAGAGGAATTCTCTTTACTCGCTTTCCGAGGAGATCGGCAATGCCGTGACGCACGGAATTGCCGCCATGATATCGGTTTTGGGATTGGCCGCCCTTCTTATCAGGGCGGGCGGCAGGCCTTGGGAGACGGCGGCGGTCGCGATTTACGGGGCGTCGATGCTTTTTGCCTTCAGCATGTCGTCGCTGTATCATGCAATCACAAATGTCAGAGTAAAAAGGGTTTTCAGGGTTCTTGACCATTCCTCGGTTTTTCTTCTGATAGCCGGCACATATACCCCATTTACCCTTGTCACATTGAGGGGGCCAATCGGCTGGACTGTGTTCGGGGTTGTGTGGGCAATCGCAGCTTTCGGGATTACGCTTAACATTATCGGGCTTGAGAGGTTCAAAAAGGTTTCGATGTTTTGCTATATTGCAAGCGGATGGTGCATTATTGCGGCGGCTTTTCCTCTCTGGCGCGCCCTGCCGAAAAGCGGAGTGACGCTGCTTTTTCTCGGCGGTATTCTTTATACCTCGGGGCTTTTGTTTTACGGTAAGAAGAGGATTCCGTATATGCACATGACATGGCATTTTTTCGTGCTGGCGGGGGCTGCGGCGCATTATTTCAGTATTATGTATTATGTGATTTGACCGGTATAAATGCGGGAATATAAAAACCGTCCGGTGAGGTGAAGTCAACCTTATCGGACGGTTTTATCATGTTATATCTTAAGCATTTCTATGTCAAAGTAATGGACCGCAAAGGCAAGCCCGGCCGTGATTGCGACAAGGATAATCAGCAGGGTCAAAACCGTCCTGAACCTCCGGGCATACGGCGGCTTTTCCGTGTCCTTCGGGGCAAAGCCATTTTGCTCCGGGTCTATGGAAAGGAATCCGCAATCCGGACAGACTCTTTTATCAGTAACACTACCGCACAACGGGCATTTCATGTCGGGAACCCCCGTTTAATCTATAGTTTGTCCTTGATGGAGTTCAGCAGGCCGCCCTTTTCGATAATGTTCTGAATAAAGGGCGGGAAGGGCTCTGCCTGATAGGTTTTGCCGGTGGTGAGGTTTTCGATAAGTCCGGTGTCAAAATCCACCTTTACCTGATCGTCGGACTTGATGTCCTTTGCCGCCTCGTCACATTCAAGGATTGCCAGCCCGATATTTATGGCGTTGCGGTAGAATATCCGCGCAAAGGTTGATGCAATCACGCAGGAAATACCGCTTGCCTTGATGGCAATCGGCGCATGCTCTCTCGAGGAGCCGCAGCCGAAATTTTTATTTGCGACCATGATGTCGCCCGGCTTTACCCTGCTGACGAATCCGGCGTCGATATCCTCCATGCAGTGTGCGGCAAGCTCGTCATGCTTGGATGTGTTGAGATAACGTGCCGGAATAATGACGTCGGTATCCACGTTGTCGCCGTATTTATGAACTCTGCCCTGTGCAACCATATTTATCATCTCTTTCCGAATTATATTTTTTAAACTACAGGTCGGCGGGGTCGGAAATGGTTCCTGTTACCGCCGAAGCGGCCGCAACATAGGGGTTGGACAGGTAGACCTCGCTGTCGACATGTCCCATGCGCCCCACAAAGTTACGGTTGGTGGTGGAGACGGCCCGCTCTCCGGCGGCAAGTATACCCATGTGACCGCCCAGGCAGGGGCCGCAGGTCGGGGTGGAAACAACCGCGCCTGCCTCGATGAATATATCGAACAGCCCTTCATGCATACTGTCAAGCCATATCTGCTGGGTCGCCGGAATTATTATGCAGCGTACCCCCTTTGCCACCTTTCTTCCCTTGAGAATCTGGGCGGCGGCGCGCATATCCTCGATGCGTCCGTTTGTGCATGAGCCGATAACCGCCTGGTCTATCTTGACCTGATCCTTGCATTCGTCGATTGTCTTTGTGTTTTCGGGCAGGTGGGGGAAGGCAACCGTAGGACGCAGGGCGGACAGGTCTATCGTGATGACCTCGTCGTATTCGGCGTCGGGGTCGGCTTCAAACACCCTGATTTCCCTTTTGAATCTGTCCTTTACATAGGCCAGCGTTACGTCGTCTACCGGAAAAATCCCGTTTTTCGCCCCGGCTTCAATAGCCATATTTGCAATGCAAAGGCGGTCGTCCATAGAGAGGGCGGCTACCCCCTCGCCGGTGAACTCGAGCGAGCGGTAGAGGGCGCCGTCAACCCCGATAAGACCGATCAGATGAAGGATGACGTCCTTGCCGCCGACATATCGGGAGGGTTTTCCTGTAAGCTCGATTTTAAGCGCTGACGGCACCTTGAACCACGCGGTGCCTGTCGCCATTCCGGCGGCAAGGTCGGTCGAGCCCACGCCGGTTGAAAAGGCGCCCAGAGCGCCGTATGTACATGTGTGGCTGTCTGCTCCTATGACGCAGTCGCCGGGACCTACCAGTCCCTGCTCGGGCAGGATTGCGTGTTCGACCCCCATCCGCCCGACATCAAAGAAGTTTTCGACATCGTATTTATTCGCAAATTCCCGCACGCGCTTTACCTGTTCCGCCGCTTTTATATCCTTATTGGGTGTAAAGTGGTCCATTACAAGAGCCACGCGGGACTTGTCAAAAACGCCGCATGCACCGCAGCGCTCAAACTCATTGACCGCCACGGGCGCCGTTATATCGTTGCCGAGACATAAATCAAGCTTGGCCTCGATAAGCTGCCCCGCCTTGACCTCCGGCAGCCCGGCATGCGCCGCCAGAATCTTTTGTGTCATTGTCATACCCATTGTATTTGCCTCCTGTTTAATCTATCTGCTGATTGGGTTTTGCGTTTTCACAGACCAGCTTGTATTCCATCGACTCGCTGAGCGCAAGCCAGCTGGCCTCGATTACGTCGCTGGAAACCCCGACGGTGGTCCACTCGTTTTTCCCGTCGGTCGATGTAATCAGAACCCTCACGCGGGCGGCTGTCGCCTGCTTTGAGTCCATTACGCGGACCTTGTAATCGACAAGCCGGAATTCCGATAATGCGGGGTAAAAGCCGCAAAGCGCGCTTCTAAGAGCCTTGTCAAGCGCGTTGACAGGACCGTTGCCCTCGCCGGCCGCGGTCTGCGCCTTGTCCCCCACATGCACCTTGAGGGTGGCGACGGCGCTGTAATCGGTTGTGTTGGGCTTTTCGCCGGTGATACGGTAATAACCCAGTTTGAAGAAGGGCTTGACCTGTCCGAGAAGCTTTCTGACAAGCAGCTCAAAGCTTGCATCCGCCCCCTCATACTGGTAACCTTCCAGTTCCATGCGTTTTAGCTGTTCTATTATATCATTTAATTCGGGAGATGTCTTGGTAATTTGAGGACAAAAATGCTTGATTCTTTCAAGCACCGCCGTCCGTCCGCTTATCTCGCTCATCAAAAAGCGGCGCTGGTTTCCGACAAGCTCGGGCGGAATATGCTCAAATGTGGCGGAATTCTTCAGTACGCCGTCGGCGTGCATCCCCGCTTTGTGGGCAAATGCGCTGCGCCCGACATATGGCTCGCCCCTGCCCAGACGTATATTTGCAATCTCGGCCATACTGCGGGCGGCGGGGGTCAGGTTATTCATGCAGTCTTGCGGTATGCATATGTATCCGCGTTTTAACTGCAGGTTGGGGATGATGGTTGACAGATTGGCGTTGCCGCTTCTCTCGCCGAACCCAAGATATGTGCCCTGAACATGGGAAGCCCCCGCCTCGACCGCCACTATGGAGTTGGCAACCGCCATACCCCCGTCGTTATGGACATGGATTCCCACAGCCACGTCAAAACGGTCAACCACCGTTTTTGTGATTTCATAGATTTCATTCGGAAAACATCCGCCGTTTGTGTCGCAGAGGGTCAGAACATCCGCCCCCGCCGAAGCCGCAGCTTCCAGCGCCTTTATCGCAAACTCCGGATTCGCCTTGTATCCGTCAAAAAAGTGCTCTGCGTCAAAGATAACACGCTTACCCTTTGATTTGAAAAAGGCAACGGTATCAGCAATCATTGCGAAATTCTCCTGTTCGGTGGTGCGCAGGATGTCGCTGACGTGCAGATCCCAGCACTTTCCGAACAGGGCTACCGCCTCGGTGTCGGCGGCAAGCAGCGCCTTTACGTTGGCATCGTCCTCTACCGTTATATTCTTTCTTCTTGTAGAGCCGAAGGCGACCAGCTTTGTGTTTTTCAGGCTCAGCTCGGACGCGCGGCGGAAAAATTCGAGATCCTTGGGGTTGGAGCCCGGATTGCCCGCCTCGACATACGGAACTCCAAGCTCGTCAAGCAGTTTTGTGACCGCCAGCTTATCTTCAACCGAAAAGGATATGCCCTCGGCCTGTGCCCCGTCGCGGAGTGTGGAATCCAGAATTTCAACCTTTCTTTTCAATTATAATTCACCGCCCTTTTGACTATTTATCCTCATCGTGAATAGTGAGGTCGCCCCGTTGCAGGGCGTTTATGCCGGTGCGCGCCATCTCAAGTATACCGAACCGTTCAAGCTGTTCGACAAAGGAATCGATTTCCTCGGTTTGGCCGGTCATTTCAACCGTAATTGTGCTGTCACCGATGTCGAGCACTCGCGCTCCGTAGGTCTGCACCGTTTTGATGATTGGCCCGCGTCCCGCGCCGACTGCGCGTACCTTGACAAGCAGGAGCTCGCTGTTTGAACAGTCACCGGGTTCAAGCACCTCAACCTTAACAATATCCTCAAGCTTCAAAAGCTGACGCGTTAGCTGGGTAAATGTCGCTTCATCCCCCGTCACCACTATGGTCAGCCGTGAAAAGGAGGGCTTTTCGGTACTGCATGCAACAACCGAATCAATATTGAAGCCGCGACGGGAAAACAAACCGGCAACGCGGAGAAGTACGCCGGGATGGTTGACCGCCAGCACCGAAAAAATTGCTTTTCCCTCTCCCATGTTATATCACCCCTTACATCTCTTCTATAATTTCATCGACCGTGCCGCCGGGGGGTATCATGGGCAACACATTTACATCTGGCGAGATCCTGCAATCCACCACAACCGGACCTCCCTTTTGCAACGCGGCCTTTATCACCGGCTCGACCTCGGAGGTTTTGGTGATACGCATTCCCGTACAGCCAAACGCCTCCGCCAGTCTTACTATATCGGTCTTTCTTTTCGGGTCGGTGGCGGAAAAGCGTCCGCCGTAGAAAACCTTTTGCCATTGGCGCACCATGCCCAGCACGCTGTTGTTCATGACAAGCACCACTATGGGAAGCTGATAGGATGCGAGGGTGGTGAGCTCATTCATGTTCATGTGAAAGCTCCCGTCTCCCGACACCAGAACCACCCGGCGGTCGGGGAAGGCGACCTGTGCGCCGATTGACGCCCCCAGCCCGTATCCCATGGTGCCGAGTCCGCCGGATGTAAGAAACGACCTCGGGCGGCGGATTTCAAAATGCTGCGCCGTCCACATCTGGTGCTGTCCGACATCGGTCGCAACAATGGTATCTTCATCGGTAAACCTTCGCAGGGTTTGCAAAATATACAGCGGGTCTGGAGAACCGTCGGCATCCGAGGTGTTTGGCTTGGCGGTACGGCGGTATGACCCAATCCCCTTCACCCAGTCGGGATGCTTCTTGGCTTCCACCCGCTCGTAAAGCTGATTAAGCACTTCCCGCAAATCGCCCGCCACGCGGATCGAAGCGGTGATGTTTTTATCAAATTCGGCATGGTCTACGTCGATATGTATGACGTCCGCATTGGGCGAGAAACCGCTTCGGCTTCCGGCGACACGGTCCGAAAAACGCGCGCCGCACACAAGCAGCAGGTCGCATTCGCGAGCCGCCCGGTTTGCCGCCAGCGTACCGTGCATCCCGACCATTCCCAGCCAAAGCGGGTGGTGCGGCGGGAAGCCTCCTAAGCCCATCATCGACGAGCATACGGGGATATCCAGCTTTTCGGCGAGCTTCAGAAGCTCGCTGTCGGCGCCGGAGGAGATTATTCCCCCGCCGTAATAAATAAGGGGGCGGCGGCATTCCGCAAGCTTTTCTATCGTCGCCTCAATCCGCTCCTGCTTGGGCGGCTGGAAGGGACGCGCCCCCCTTCGCGGCTCGGGTTTATAGTCAACCATTGCCGCAGTGACGTCCTTCGGAATATCAATCAAAACCGGACCGGGACGCCCGCTTTGGGCGATACAAAAGGCTTGGCGTACGGTGTCGGCAAGCTCCTCCACCCGTTTTACGATAAAATTGTGTTTGGTAATCGGCATGGTTATTCCGGTAATGTCGACCTCCTGAAACGAATCGCGTCCGAGCAGGGATACGGCGACATTCCCGGTTATGGCAACCATAGGGATGGAATCCATATATGCGGTTGCGATGCCTGTGACCAGATTTGTGGCGCCCGGACCCGAGGTCGCGATACACACCCCCACCCTTCCGGTTGCCCGGGCGTATCCGTCGGCCGCATGTGAGGCCCCTTGTTCATGAGCGGTCAGTATATGGTTGATGCGGTCACGGTACTTATAGAGGGCGTCATATATATTGAGAACAGCGCCGCCCGGATAACCGAACACCGTATCTACGCCCTGTTCCAGCAGACACTCCACCAAAACATCAGAACCATTTAACTTCATGAAAACCATCCTTTCCTGGAATATCTGGAAGTACTCACCCTTTGCGAATAAAGATTGCGGGTGAATAACAAAAAGCCCCTCGTCTCCTTAAAAGAGGCGAAGGGAATCATTTTCCTACGCGGTACCACTCTTATTTGCCTGTCTTGATTAACAGACCGCTCAGCGCATCGGGCCGCAGAACGCAAAAGCCGAATGCCGTCCCCTATAACGGAGGGAAACCCGTTCTCACTTACTCCGGTCATACAGTGACCGTTTCGGCAGAAAGCTCGGGAGGTGATATTCCCCTGCCTGCACAACCGCCTCGCACCAACCGACGGCTCTCTGGATAAGCCAGACACGGTACTTGTCCTCGTCATCGCTTTTGATAATATTTGGTTCATTCTACACCATGCCGGGGTTGTTTGTCAAGTGGTTGTTTTGAAAAATAACGGAAATAACGGCAGGTATTTTTATATGAATTATACAGCCGTTATTGAATTATATTTAATGCAAATACCGTTTGTCAGCCCTGCCGCTGTTATGCTATAATACTTTATGTATTTTATTGTTTATATTATGACGAAAAGGGATGTTTATGGATTTATTTAATATCTTGACAATGATTGGCGGCCTGGCCCTCTTCCTCTTCGGCTTGAGCGTTATGGGGACGGGACTTGAAAAAAGTGCGGGCAACAGGCTGAAGTCCCTGTTGGGAAAAATGACCACTACCAAGTGGAACGGCTTTTTGCTCGGCCTCGGGGTTACGGCCATCATACAGAGCTCGTCGGCGACCACGGTTATTGTGGTCGGATTTGTAAACTCGAGCATCATGTCCCTGAAGCAGGCTATCAATATTATTATGGGCGCCAATGTCGGCACCACCGTCACCTCATGGTTACTGAGCTTGTCCGGACTTGAGGGGGACAATATTTTTGTCAAAATGTTCAAGCCCACCTCGTTCACCCCCATACTCGCCCTTATCGGTATTATCTTTTTTATGTTCTTAAAAAACCAGAAGAAAAAGGATATCGGCATGATCCTCCTCGGATTTTCTGTTCTGATATTCGGTATGGATGCCATGTCGACCGCTGTCAAGCCTCTTGCCGAGGTCGAGGCCTTCCGGAACATTCTGCTTATGTTTTCAAACCCGTTTTTGGGGGTTTTGGCCGGGGCGGTGCTGACCGGAATTATCCAGAGCTCCTCGGCCTCGGTCGGTATATTGCAGGCCCTGTCCGCAACAGGTCAGGTCACCATCGGGTCGGCAATTCCCATCATCATGGGTCAGAATATCGGAACCTGCGTCACCGCCTTAATTTCCTCGGTGGGCACCAACAAGAACGCCCGCCGCGCCGCCTTTGTGCATTTGTATTTTAATATTATCGGCACCCTTATTTTCCTGATCCTCTTTACGATTCTCAACAGTGTTTTTAAGTTTGCCTTTGTAAGCCTTGCCGCCAACCAGTTCATTATCGCGGTCGTCCATACCTCATTCAATATTTTATCCACAGCCCTGTTGTTCCCCTTTGGCGGGTTGCTTGAAAAGCTGGCATATAAAACCGTTAAGGACAACGACAAGGAGGACAAGTCCATCTTGCTGGATACCCGTTTGTTCTCCACCCCGTCCATCGCCATAAATCGGAGCAGAACTGTAACCGGAGAGATGGCCGATATTGTTCGGGATTGTATGCGGCAGGCAATGGATATACTTTTTGATTACCGTGAAGACGTAGCGACCCAGGTCAGGGAGGCCGAAGCCAAAACCGATATGTATGAGGATATGCTCGGGACATACCTTGTCAAGCTTTCAGGCCACAGCATGGCCATTGAGGACAGCACCGAAGCCGCCAAGCTGCTTTATCTTATCGGGGAATTCGAGAGGATATCCGACTATGCGGTCAACGTCGTCAATTCGTCTCTTGAAATGTATGAAAAGAAAATGCAGTTTTCACAGCCGGCTCAAAACGAATTGAAAACCATGATGCTGGCTGTAGATGAGATTATCGCAATCTCGTTTGCATCCTTTAAGGAAAACGACATCAGGCTTGCCGCTTCGGCCGAACCGCTGGAGCAGGTTATAGATGATTTGAAGAGCAGGTTGAAAAAGAACCATATCTCACGCCTGCAATGCAATGAATGTACCATTGAGATGGGGTTTGTCTTCTCGGATCTGATTACCGTGCTTGAACGGACGGCCGACCATTGCTCCAATATTGCCGGTTGTGTTATCGAGATGTCGCACAAGAGTATGGATATGCATGACTACTTTGACAAGCTCAAGCGGCAGCCCGATGACAATTATATAAGGCAGTACAATGAATATTTAAAGAAATACTCTATCGGCGTTTGATATATAAACGGCATATTTAAGGGGTGCACAAGCATGTGCACCCCTTAAATCAATGCTTTAGCTGGAAATAACCACCGGTTATACTTTAACGATATAAAGATTGTTTATTATATTTTACATGGCTCTTTGTCAATAGTTTGGGTAAACCTAAAAAGCTGTATTGACAATGCGGCAGGTGAAACTTCTGCCGCTTTATTCAAGCCTTTTTACAACCGCCCCGACATCACATAAATTCTGCTCTAGTTTTTCGTAACCGCGGTCGATATGGTGTATATGCGAGACCTCGGTTATACCGTCGGCCGCAAGCCCTGCTATCACAAGCGCCACCCCGCCGCGCAGGTCCGTACATTCAACCTCCGCTCCCGACAGGCGGCTCACCCCCTCCACCACCGCAACCCGGCCTTCAATTTTTATTCTCGCCCCCAAACGCATAAGCTCCCCCGCGTGCTTATATCGGCTTTCAAATATATTTTCAATAAACACGCTGGTACCGTCGGCGACACAAACCATCGCCATGGTGGGGGCCTGCGCGTCGGTCGGAAAACCCGGATAGGGCATGGTTCTCACCGAGCGAATCCTGCTTAGTCTCGGCGGAGCGGTTATTAGCAGCTCTCCTTTGCCGGGCGTAACCGTGCATCCCGCCTCCTCAAACGCAGGCAAAACCGTGGCGATATGCTCGGGTCTCACCGATTTCAAAACAAGGTTGCCGCCCGTTATGGCCGCCGCCGCCATATAGGTCACGGTTTCGATGCGGTCGGGTATAACCCGGTGGGAACATCCGTACAGGGCGTCGACCCCCTCAACCGTTATGGCGCTTTCGCCCGCACCCGATATACGCGCGCCGCATCGGTTCAGGTAATCGCACAAATCAACTATTTCGGGTTCGCGCGCCGCATTGAGTATTGATGTTATTCCCTCCGCCGTTACCGAAGCCAGCAGGATGTTTTCGGTCGCCCCCACGCTCGGAAATGCCAGCGCAATGCTTGTTCCTTTGAGCCTCCCTTCGACACGGCATTCCAGTCTGCCGCCTTCCTCGTTTATCTCCATTCCAAGCTGCCGCAGGGCTGATAAATGGAGATCTATCGGACGTGTTCCTAATTCGCATCCGCCGGGGAAAGACATGTGCGCCTCCCCTGTTCGCGCCGCAATCGCACCCAGAAATACAATTGAGGAGCGCATTTCCCGCATTAATGTATCCGGAATATCGCTGCGGTTAAGCCCGTTTGAATCCACCGTAACACAGGAGTCGGTGCGGCTGACATTACACCCGAGATATCTCAGGATACGAACCGAGGCCGCAACATCGGAAAGCAACGGACAATTATGTATTTCACTTATACCTCTCGCGAGCAGAGTAGCCGCGAGCACCGGAAGCGCACTGTTTTTAGCGCCGTGCACGGTCACGGCACCGCTGATTCTATGTTTGCCTTCAATCATCAGTCTCGACATTTCACGCACCCTTTCGCATTTGGAGAGAGCGTAACGGTGCCATTGCAAAAAACGCACCTGTGCCTTGTTTGAGAACCCCCGCGTTTTTTGCAATAGCTCCATAACACCACAGCAAGACCGGGTCTGTGATGTTACACGCACCTGCAAAACCATCCTATGCTAAAAAGCGCGTATAGGTGAATAATGGCAGGGTACGGAGCGATTTGCGGCAATATATAAACCGCCGGAAACAGCGTCACATTCAGCTGCCTCCGGCGGTTACTATCGTATCTGAAAACTTTATTTTCTACGGTCTTTGAGCACCTGCATTACAGCCGCATAGATTCGGTCTGCGGCATCATAGATTGCCGCCTTGCGCGCCCTTTCGCCCATTCGGAGCATAATATCCGGCGACGACGTAATCCGCTTTATCTCTCTCCAAAGTACATCGGGAGTAAGATTCTTTTCCTCGATACAGACCGCCGCGCCCTTGTTTACAAGCGCCATCGCGTTGTGATACTGATGGTTTTCGGCAACATTCGGCGACGGGACAAGAATGGACGGCTTGCCTAATGCGGGAAGCTCGCTCAATGTCATGGCGCCGCAGCGCGATATTACAAGATCTGCGGCCGCCATACAGCGCGCCATGTCGTTGATATATTCAAGCACCCGTATGCTTTTGTTATCCTCTGTGATTCCTCTTTCCCTGAGCTTTTGGGTCATGGCGGCATAACCCGCCCGGCCTGTGGCGTGGATATGCTGCAGTCTGCCCTTTTCATCGCTTTTAATCAATACCTCGACCATCGCCTGGTTCAGCCTGCCCGCCCCCAGACTGCCTCCGAACGAGAGAACCAACGGGCGTTCGTCAAGGTTGAGCTGCTTTCTCGCGGCCTCGCGGTCAATCAGCATAAACTCTTCCCTTAAAGGGTTGCCCGTGACAACCACCTTTGCCGCTGCGGGAAGATACTTCCTCGCCTCCCTTTCGGAAATAAGTACGGCGTCCGCATATTTCGACAGCATCCGCACCGTCACGCCCGGAAAGGCATTGGACTCATGTACGACAACGGGTATGTTCATCTTTGCGGCCTTTCGCAAAATAGGGCCGCTCACATATCCTCCGGTCCCGATTGCAATATCGGGTTTGAAATCCTTTAGGATACGCGCACATTCCGCCCCCGCGGTCAAAACATGATAGGCGGCGGACAGATTCCGTCCGATATTTTTAAGCGAGGGCCTTCGCTGAAAGCCCTCCACCTTTATGGTTTTTATCGGGTATCCGGCTTCGGGAACAAGCCGGGTTTCCATGCGTCCCTCCGCGCCCACAAACAGGATTTCGGCGTCGGGATTCTCTTTTTTTATCTTTGCGGCAATGGCAAGCGCGGGATTGATATGTCCCGCCGTGCCCCCGCCGGTCATTAATACTCGCATAATCTTCCTCCTGTCAATTTCGGGCGGCTAGGATTCGCCGGGAGATGTATGGCGCGAAACGGCAAGAACCACGCCCATCTGCGCCAGCAGCATGACAAGCGACGTGCCGCCGTAACTGAAAAAGGGCAGGCTTATACCAGTATTGGGGATGGTGTTGGTGACAACCGCCATGTTCATTATTGCCTGAATACCAACCTGTACGGTCAGTCCGATTGCCAGCATCGATCCGAATTTGTCGGGGGACTTCATGCCTATTGTTATGCCGCGCCAAACCAGAAGGGCAAACAGAATAATGATAAGAACCGCTCCGACAAAGCCGAGTTCCTCGCATATAACCGAAAAAATAAAATCGTTGTGCGGCTCGGGCAGGAAGAGATGCTTTTGTCTGGAGTTGCCGAGCCCCTGTCCCATGATGCCGCCCGACCCGATGGCAAACAGAGACTGTACTATCTGCCATGCCTCATTGCTGTTTTCGGCATACGCCCTCATCGGGTCAAGCCATACACCTATTCTGTCCTGTTCATAGCCCTTGACAAACACCATATAAAAAAACGAGCCCGCTCCCAATCCAACCGTCAACAGCAGATACAAAAGCCGTGTGCCTCCGATATACATCATGAATATGCCGATCGCAAGCAGCAGGATGGTTCCCGAAAGGTGGGGTTCAAGAAAGACCAGCCCGCAGGTTATGCCGAGTATCAGCATAAACGGTATATAGCCCGCCGTCAGGGTTTTCATTCTTTTATGGTTGATTGAGATTAGGTGGGAAAATAAAAGAATCAATGCAAATTTGGCGATTTCCGAGGGCTGGAACTGGAAGCCGGGCAGTCGTATCCAGCGATGCACCCCGGTGGACGACGGGAGAACAAGGACTATCCCAAGCAAAATATATGACAGCGCCATCAGAGGAATCGCAAAATGGTGAAGTATGTGATAGTCGATCGTAGAAATAACCAGCATCAGCACAACGCCCGCCACCGCGAATATAATCTGCTTTTTTATAAAATGAAAGCTGTCCTGGTTATTCCAATAATAGGAATAGGCATAGCTTGCTGAAAACAGACTGATAAGCCCCACCACGAGGATTATCATCAGTATAATCAAAAAAGGCATATCAAAGCCCTGCGACACCGTAAAAAGCCGCAGCCGCTTTTTTTGTTTTTGCGAGGTTGCCGACGATGCGGCTCTCGAAGCTGCCATTTAAGCATCATACCTTTCTATGCCCTCTTTGCGGGATTGGCAAAATTTCCATTTATTCAGTATACCGACCAAACGGCAGGATTATGCGTTATTACACTATTAAAAGCTTCGGCGCAGTCATGTCAGGCGTAAATCAGAATCGCCGCCGCGGCTATACTCCCCGCAAGTGTTATCAATGAGAATACAACCACGATTTTGTTCTCGCTCCAGTCCGACATCTCCAGATGGTGGTGAAGCGGCGCCATTTTAAACAGTCTCTTGCCGTGTGTCGCCTTAAAATACAGAACCTGAAGCGAAACAGAAAGAACCTCGACAATATAGATGATGCCAACAAAGACAAGTAGAAACGGTTGGTTTATTCCGAACGCGAAGGCTGTTATAATTCCTCCGAGGAACAGGGCGCCGGTATCCCCCATTATCACCCTTGCGGGATAGAGGTTCCAAACCAGAAAGCCCGCAATAGCTCCGGCTGTAACGGCCGCCAGCAGGCTTTGACCGAGATAGCCTTTTATTCCGGCGGCAACGATGAAAAACAGGGACGCAAAAAAGCTGACCGTCCCGCAGAGCCCGTCAATTCCGTCTGTGATATTGACAGCATTGCTCATGCTGACCACAGCAAACATTGCAAACGGTATAATCCATATTCCGAAATCAACATATCCCAGAAACGGAACCTCAACCGAGGTGCCGCCCGCCATATACAGCGACGAGGCGTATCCTAAGGCTACAAGCAGCTGTCCGAACAACTTTTGGCGTGCCGTCAGCCCGAGATTCCTCTTTTTAACCACCTTTATATAATCGTCTGCAAATCCGAGAGCTCCGCAAAGAACCGCCATTAAAAGCCCGCCGAACAGGCTGGTGAGGGTGAGCTGGGTAGCCCTGAATATCCTAATCTTCAGTATAAATTCGAAGACCGCGACTGCGGCGGAGAACGTCAAAACCGATGAGCCTATGAAAAGAATGCCGCCCATGGTGGGGGTTCCCTGCTTCTTTTTATGCCATGCAGGCCCAATCTCCCTGATTGTCTGTCCGATTTTCAGCCTGAGAAGAAAGGGGATTACCTTTCGTCCGGCAAGCGCCGCAATCAGGAATGCTGCCACAGCGGACGCTGCAATAGCGGTCATGGTTTTTATATCCATTATTTCAATCATGCCTTTCAAATGAAGTTTCCCGCCTGTCGATTATCTGACAATCCCGCAGATAATCGGCATCTTATTCTCCCGCCGTTTTCCTAAGGGCGTCGGCGACAACCTCGCGCTCGTCCAGATGTATCACGCCGTCGGCAAGTATCTGATATGTTTCATGTCCCTTGCCCGCCAGCAGGATGGTGTCATCCGGCAGGGCGTTGGCGATTGCCCAGTGGATAGCTTCAACCCGATTTTCAATCACCTTGAAAGGCGTGGCGTTTTCGGGTATTCCTTTAACAATCTCTTCAATGATTGCAGCCGGATTCTCGGTGCGCGGATTATCCGAAGTGACGATCAGGAAGTCCGACAGAGCTGCGGCAACAGCGCCCATTAAAGGCCTTTTTGAGCGGTCTCGGTCGCCGCCGCATCCAAACAGGGTAACCAGCCTGCCCCGACTGCATTCCTTCATTGTTTTGCATATTTTTTCAAGCCCGTCCGGGGTGTGGGCATAGTCAATTACAACCGTGAAATCGCGTCCGGTCGGGACAATCTCCGCCCTGCCCTTTACGCCGGGTATACTGCCCAATGTCTCGACAACCTGTTGAAACGGAAGCCCGAGAGACAGCGCGCAGGACGCCGCCGCCATCGAGTTGTATACCGAAAATAACCCCGGAATGGGTAAACGCACCCTTCCGATTTCGCCGGTCCCGACAAGCTCAAAATCGACGCCGTCCGGCCGGGGACGGATGTTTTTCGCCGTATAATCGGCCTCGTCACGGCTGGCGGAATAGGTTGTAACAGGGCACTCGAGCCCATCAATCAGCGCCGGCATATAGGGATCGTCCAGATTCACAACCGCCTTGGCGCTCTGGCTGAACAGCTTTTTCTTGCTCGCCAGATAGTTATCCATGGATTTATGATAGTCAAGATGGTCCTGTGTAAGGTTTGTAAAAACGGCCGCGTCGAATTTAAGTCCGCCCACCCGTTCCTGGTCAAGAGCGTGTGAGGATACCTCCATCACGGCATAGCCGCAGCCCTCCGCCACCATCAGAGCCAGCATGCTCTGCAGGTCGTAGGGGTCGGGCGTGGTATGACTCGACGGAAGAACCCTGTCCCCTATCATGTTTTGTATGGTACCGATAAGGCCAACCTTATGACCGCAGGATTCCAGCAATGATTTGAGCATATAGGTGGTGGAGGTCTTGCCGTTGGTTCCGGTTATCCCTATAAGGCTTAGACGCGACGCGGGATTTCCAAACCAGTTTGAGCACATAATCGCCCATGCCGTGCGGGTTGATGGAACTACTAGCTGCGAGCTGCATCCGGTATTCTCCTCGGCAACGATAAGCGCGGCCCCCGCGGCTTCGGCCTGAGCCGCAAAGCGGTGTCCGTCAACCGAACCGCCCTTTATACATACAAAAACCCAGTCCTTTGCAACACGGCGGGAGTCGCAGGTAATGCCCGCTATTTCCCCTTCGCGGCAATCGGGCAGGGGAATGCCCCTCATTAGCTCTGACAGCTTCATAACCATACCTCCCGCCGTAAAACGGCTGCTGATAATTATAATATGAGTTTTAATCTGAATTTATAAATAATGCTACTCTATTCGGTCCTCATAAACAAAGTTCACCTTGACAACCGTTCCGAGCGGCACCTTCTTCCCCGCCTCAATGCTCTGGGTGGACGCCTTGGCCTCGCTGCTGCTCATACCGAGCCCGTTCATCTGTATATTTATCTTGTGGTTCGCGGCGGCAATATTCGCCTGATTCATGGTCATTCCCTTGAAATCGGGAACGGTTGTGGTCTGTGAAAGCGTGCCCTCTTCGGTATACAGAACGACGGTTCCGTATCTCGGTATGCTCTCGCCCTTGGCGGGAACCTGCTTGATAACCGTCTCCCCGCTTCCGACAACCTGATATTTAAGGTCGCTGTTTTTCAGCATGGTCTGGGCTACCGAGACCTTTTTGCCGGTCACATTTGGGGTGGTTCTGTCCATAGCCGCCTTTTCCTCATCTGTATACTTGGGTTCAACCCCGAGATAAGGCAGCGCTTCAGCCATAATTCTTTGACCGACCGGCGCTGAAATGGTTCCGCCGTACCGTATCGAAACCTGCGGTTCGTCAAGCAGTACAAGGATGGCGTACTTGGGGTCATCGGCAGGTGCATATCCGGCAAACGAAGCAACCACATCATTCGTTTTATTCTTGATATTCTGGTCGGTTTTTTCGGATGTTCCGGTCTTGCCCGCCATGCGATAGCCAGGTATATATGCGTTTTTGCCACCCCCGTTTCTTACCGAGTTTTCAAGCATGGTGCTTATCTTTTTCGAGGTCTCCTTTGAAATAACCTGTCTTTTTACAATCGGTTCGGTATTGGAAATCACGTTACCATTGCTGTCCAGTATCTGCTGTACAACATAAGGCTGCATCAGCTTTCCGCCGTTCGCGATTGCCGACATGGCCGTTATAATCTGGATAGGGGTTACCTTAAAGTTCTGACCGAACGACGCTACCGAAAGATTTATAACATTTTCAAGATTTTTTTCACTGAAATAAAGTGACTCGGTAACCTTTGACTCGCCCAGCATATCAACTCCCGTGCGACCGTTAAACCCAAAGCCGGTAAAATATTTGAAAAACAGACTGCCTCCCAGCTTTTGACCTATCTCTATAAAGGCGGGGTTGCATGAATTGGAAATCGCCTGGGCAAGATTTTGCGAGCCATGGCTCAGCGGGTATTTATGGCATTTTATGAACCTGTCGCCTACCTGAAGACCGCCCTTGCAGTAAAAGTGCGAGTTTTCGGTCACAACGCCCTCCTCAAGCGCCGCGGCAAGAGTAAAGGTCTTGTATACCGAGCCCGGGTCATAATAATCCGAAATCGGCTTGTTGGTCCACTGCTTCTCCAGAGCTTTTTTCACGGCGGCCGACTTCTCATCCCCCGCTAAAAGAGCCAGCTTCTCCTGTTCCCCCGGATCGACGATGACCATGGGTTCGTTGGGGTCAAAATCGCCCTTGGTTGCCATTGCTATTATCGCGCCGGTATTGACGTCCATAATTATAACCGCGCCGCGGTTGCTGGTCATATTTTCTTTAACGGCAATTTCAAGATACTTTTCAGCATAATACTGAACGGTACTGTCTATAGTAAGCATCAGACTGTTGCCGTCCTGCGCGCCTATGGTTTTCTCAAACCTCAGCTTTATATCGAGATCATCGCCCCACCCGTTCTTGGCTGTCACAATCCGTCCCGGTTTGCCCGCAAGGGTCTTTTCGTAGTATGCTTCAAGCCCGTACAGTCCGTTATTGTCGGTCCCGGTAAAGCCGAGAATGGCGGATGCGAGGTTGTTCATCGGATAATAGCGTTTGTAATCCTCAATAATACGGAATACCGTCCCGAGCTTATTGTCGTCAATCCACTGCGAAAGGGTTTTGGCAAGGGGATATTCAATCTTGGCCTTAACTACCTCATACTGCGAATTGGTTTTGAGGGTCTTTTTATACAGCTTTTCGCGGTCAACATCCAAAAGCTTTGACAACTCATCGGCAATCTTGTTTCTTGTGCTCTCCTGCTTGATATTGTAGGGTGACATAATCACCGTCCAGACGGTAGCCGATTGTGCCAGAACCATCATTTTGGAATCATATATTGTGCCTCGCTTGGGTGAAATCGTGCTGTCGCTCATCTGCTGGCCGACCGCCTTTTCACGCCAGTAATCGGCTTCGACAATCTGAATCAGAGAAAGCTTGCCGAGTATGCTGATACAAAAGAGCAGCATTAAAACAAGCACGATCACCGAACGCCGCCACATTTGGCGGGTCGGGGCTTTTGTAGTAACCTTTTCTTTTTCACGATAAGCCATAAGATCACCTTGCCTTTCCGCTCAAAGACACAAATATATGTTAAAACTGACAAAACCCGACCTTGAATGAAAAGAGAGTCAAGATTTTATCATCCCAACTCTCAGCGTTAACGTGAGAACTCGCTGAACAGCCCTCACTCATACTTATTGAATCATTCAAACAGGTATGCCAGTTGTGAGAAAAATTTTACAATCGCCGATCCTGCCGCCTCCAGCACATTTTTGTTGGTATCCTCCGACACAACCGCTTTGTCACTGTTTTTTGACTCAATGTACTCTATCTGAGACGATTCAATCTTTTGCATCCCCAGCACGTTATAGGCATATTCCTCAACGCTTTTTGTAGAGGTCTTGCTTGCCAGCTCATCATTCAGGCGTACCTTTTCGCTTTGCAGCTCGACAAGATGCTTCTCCATGCTTTTTATCTTGCTATCCATCTCGGTCAGCCTGACCCTGCTCATTATCATCATGCCCATGACCGTTACCGCCAAAGCCGCAATACAGAGGGTTGCTATCGTATTCATTGCCGACTGGATGGCTTCTCTGCGCTGCTTTTCCTTTTGCAGCCTTTTATTTGCCTCCAGTTTTACGACTTTTGCCGGACGCTCTTCAAATAAAGACAGGTCATAAGCCTCGGTGCCCCGGGTAACAGCCATAACACATCAATCTCCTTTCCTTTGACATTAATCAGGCTCGTGGATTTTTTCTATACAACGAAGTTTTGCGCTTCGGCTTCTCGCATTCTTTTCAAGTTCCTCCTGCGAGGCTTCAACCGGCTTTCGCAGGACAAGACGGGCGGCAGGTGTGCGATTACACACGCATATCGGGAAATCAGGCGGGCAGACACACCCCTTACACCATAACGCAAATCTCTGCTTAACCATCCGGTCTTCAAGTGAATGGAAGGTGATAACCGCAAGCCTTCCGCCGTTTTTGAGGAGGGAAAAGGCTGTGTCAAGGGTCAATGACAGGCAATCAAGCTCCCGGTTTACCGCAATCCTCAGCGCTTGAAACACCTTCCTTGCAGGGTGCCCGTCGCGGCGGTATGAGGCAGGAACCGAGTTTTTGACAATCTCGGACAGCCTAGCAGTTGTTTCGATAGGTTGTCCGACCCTCTCACGCACTATCGAACGTGCAATGGGGCGGGCGTATTTTTCCTCTCCGAAACGGAAGAATATCTCTGCAAGCTGTTTTTCGTCCAGTGTATTGACAAGCTCGGCGGCAGTTGTGCCCTCTTGACTCATCCGCATATCAAGAGGGGCGTCGGCGTGGTATGAAAACCCGCGCTCGGGAGCATCGAGCTGATGCGATGAAACCCCGATATCCATAAGGATTCCATCCACCGAAAAAATGCCCCTGTCATGCAAAACCTGCTCCATCATGGCAAAGTTTGAACGGACGACCTCGGCATTCAGGCCCTCGAGCCTCCGGGATGCCTCCTTTACCGCGTCGGGATCCTGATCCAGCGCAATCAAACGCCCTGTTGTCAGGCGGGACGCGATTTCAAAGGAATGCCCTCCTCCTCCCGCCGTGGCGTCAAGATATATGCCGTCGTCCCGGATATTCATGGCTTTTATGGTCTCGTCAAGCAAAACCGGTATATGATACGGCGAGCCTTCCGGCCTGCCGGAACGTTTTTTGTCGTCCATGCCGGGAGAACACCGCCTTTTTCATTGGTTTTAGAATCCAAGCTCGATAAACTCGTTTTCAACCTCTTCCGGAGTCATCTGTATGCTTTCATTTTCATAGCTCTCGGGGTTCCATATCTCGGCGCGGTTGCCTGCCCCGATAACCAGCGCCTCTTTTACAAGCGAGGCATATGTCAGAAGATGACGCGGAAGCAGAATCCGCCCCTGTGAGTCAACCTGAACGTCGGCGGCGTTTGCCGAGAGGTAACGCTGCAGCTTCCTGGCCTTGGTAAACGGCATATCTGCCAGCCCCTGCTGAAGCTTGTTCCATTCTTCCATTGAATACAGACTTACGCAATGATCCATAACGGCCGCGGCGATAAAGCTTTCGCCCAGCTTTTCACGAAGCTTCGCGGGCACGAAGATGCGCCCCTTGGCATCGATGTTATGTTGATAGCGTCCGTATAACATACTTACCTCCGCATCGGTCCCTTAAAGAGCCGCCGATGTTGAAAACTCTGTGGAAAGTGTAGAAAACTCCCCACTTGCCACCACATGATAACACTTTACCCTACTTTTAACCACTTTTTCTCTATTATAGCGTCTAAGTTGGAAAAATGCAAGTGCCAGTACTAATTTTTTACACATGAATTTTCAGGTAAATATATGAAATTAAAAAAGAAGGCCGAAAATGTCAAAAAAGATAAATGAATCATGCGGCTGCAAATGGAAAAAGTGCAAACGGCACGGAAGCTGCGACGAGTGCATAGAGCATCATAAAAAGCATAAAAAATATCCTCTCCCCTTTTGCAAAAGACACCAAAAGGTAAAAAAGGAGGGTGGGTAAATCTCCGCCTTTTTCGGATATACTAATGGCATCTTGCATAGGAAAGGATACTATCTTAATATGAACCAGAACGCTGAAATGCTGAACTTTATTTACCAAAACTCACAGATGGGGGTTGAAACCATCGAGCATCTGGCAAGCATCGTTGAGGACGAAGGCTTTAAAAGGCATCTTCAGTCCAAATATCGGGGATACGAGGAAATCCACCGGACCGCACGGAAAATGCTGAATGAAAACGGGTACGACGAAAAGGGAATAGGCTCATTTGAAAAGATAAGAACCTATCTTATGATAAACTTGCAAACCCTGACCGATAAAACCCCCTCCCATATTGCCGAAATGCTGATTATCGGGAGCAATATGGGGGTTATCAACGCCATCAGGAATATCAGAAAATATAATGACGCCGAGCCTCAGATTGTAGGTTTGATGGAAAAGCTTCGAGAATTTGAAGAAAATAACATCAGACAGCTCAAGGCATACCTTTAAAAAGCTGGTGCTTATTTGAATCCTGATAAAGTGTTTTTCGAGCCCGCCGCTCTCAAATACGAGCTTGGGAAGGAGCTGAGGGAACGGTTTTGTGACATCCCTTGGGTTGCAATCCAAAGCCACAATAAGATTGACGAGCTGAGGGCGAAGTCCAACCGGGAATTCCCGAAATTAAAAAGACACCTGATAGTCGGTGTGCGTAAATCGCTTACGCATACACCAAACCATAAGGTGTCTGATTTTCTTGTTCCCTATACCTCATCTGGATGCAGTGCAATCTGTCTTTACTGCTATCTTGTCTGCAATTACAACAAATGCTCTTATCTGAGGCTGTTTGTAAACCGGGAGCAGATGCTTTATAAAATTATCAAAACGGCGGATGACGCCCAAAAGGATTTGGTCTTTGAAATAGGGAGCAACAGCGACCTCGTTCTCGAAAACACCATCACCGGCAATCTTGAATGGACAATCGAGAACTTCGGGAAAAACAAGAAGGGGCTGATAACCTTCCCGACCAAATTCGATATGGTCGGGCCTCTGCTCTCCTTAAACCACAACGGGCGGGTTATAATGCGAATGAGCGTAAACCCTCAGGAAATCATCACTAAGATTGAATTCGGCACATCCCCTTTAAAAAGACGAATCGCCGCCCTCAACAGCATGTGCGAGGCGGGATACAAGGTCGGTATCCTTATCGCTCCGGTCATCCTTGTGGAAAACTGGAGGGAGCTCTATTCAAAACTTATTGACAGGCTCGCGGAAGAACTTACCGAAAAGGCAAAACGCCGGCTTTTCATCGAGATAATCTTCATGACCTACAGCTATGTCCACCGCGCCATCAACCGCGAAGCCTTTCCCAAGGCGGCCGAGCTGTATGACAAGGAGCTGATGACCGGGAGGGGGCGGGGCAAATACTGCTACCGTGACGATGTGCGGGCTATGGGCGAGGAATTTCTCCGAAACCAGCTTGAAGTCAAGCTGCCCGGCGTGCCGATTATCTATGTTGTATAATGCGCCGCATCAAATACTTCCGGTATATTAATCTACTCCGGGTCGCCCAACGTCTTTAAGAACGCGGTAAAATAATCGGGCAGGTCGCCGGTAAGCTCGATATATCGTCCGTCACGCGGATGAGCAAACCCGATTGTCCGCGCGTGCAGACATTGACCCCTAAGGCCTGCGGGCTGCCGTCCCCCGCCGTAAACCACATCCCCCGCCACCGGGTGCCCGAGATATGCCATGTGCACCCGAATCTGATGTGTCCGTCCGGTTTCGAGTCTTACTCTTATATGGCTATATCCTGTGTACCGTGCAATAACCTCATAATGCGTCACGGCATTTTTCGCCCTTCCGGCGGCCAGCATTTCGGGCGAGAGGACGGCCATCTTTTTGCGATGAACCGGATGTCTGCCGATCGGCGCATCAACAGTTCCGCGGTCGCCTTTCAGACTCCCGACGACTACCGCCTCATAAATTCTTGTGAAGCTGTGCGCTTTTATCTGGGCGGCGAGCGCGTTATGCGCCGTATCGTTTTTGGCTACTATCAAAAGACCGCTTGTATCCTTGTCGAGCCGGTGGACTATCCCGGGGCGCAAAACCCCGCCGATACCCGAAAGACTGTCCCCGCAGTGGGCCAGCAGCGCATTGACAAGCGTGCCGTCGGGGTTGCCCGCGGCGGGATGCACAACCATCCCCTTGGGCTTGTTTACAACCAGAAGATCTTCGTCCTCATATATAACATTTAACTCAATCGGCTCGGGCTTTGCCTCGCAGATAACCGGATCGGGAATGGCGACCTCTACAATATCGCCCGCCCGCAGACGGTAGTTCTTGGCTCGAACAGTGCCGCCCGTCTTAATAAGGCCGCGCTCCAGCCAGCCCTGAACCTGTGCCCTCGCAACACCTAGGGAATCACTGACATACCGGTCAAGCCTCTCCCCCGTTATCTCGGGTAAAGGTTTCAGTATCCGCAGCTCCATTGGCGGCATCCCCCTCCCCTTCGGGCTTTTTCAAGGTTTGCTCTTTATGAATGAACAGAAAATATAATAAAAGCAGAGAAGACCCGACGACTATAAAGCTGTCGGCAACATTGAATATCGCAAAATCAATTGCCTTGAAGTAAAAGAAATCAACGACCTTCTGCCTGAAGATCCGGTCGATCATATTGCCGACGCCGCCTGACAGAATCATGGTTCCGCTTATTAAAACCAGCTTTGAACGCCCGAGCTTTCCCGAAATCATTACATAAAGCAAGCCCAAAAGCGCAACCGAAGTTATCACGATAAGCATTATACGCGAGTCGGAAAAAATTCCGAAGGCCGCGCCGGTGTTTTCGATATAATTAAGCTCAAAGATACCGTCTATCAGAACAATAGGGTCGTTGCCAGCGAGATGGGTTGCGGCAAGCCATTTTGTGAGCTGGTCAAGTCCGACCAGCATTAATCCTCCGATAACAAGAAAAACGCCAAACATATCCGTCCCCCAAATGCAAAGCGGCAAGCTGTTGACCTGCCGCTTTATATTTAAACCCTGCTACTATTAATCAACGGCAAACCGACCTATCCGACAATCGCTGCACAGCGATCGCATAGGTCGCCGTGCGACGAGTTTCCGACCGTATCGCTGTAGGTCCAGCAGCGGGCGCATTTTTCCCCGTCTGCATGGGCCACCGTAACACCCAAGCCCTCGAAATCGCCTTTGAAGTCTCCGCCTTCGTCCTCGGCTACGACAAGCTGGGAAACAATCAGCACCGCGGGCAGTATTTTTGAAACCGATCGCACAAAGTCGAGGGTTTCCCCCTTGCAGTGCAGCGTAACGCTTGCATCGAGGGAGCTTCCGATAACCTTGTCTGTACGCGCAGTTTCAAGCGCCTTTTTGACATCGCTGCACAGCGCATTAATGCGCTCCCATTTTGCAAGGAAATCGTTATCGACGTCAAAGAAACCGGGTTTCGGAATCTCGTTGAAAAGAACCGACTCGGCGTCGTCCCCGCTGCCGTGGGGCATAAACGACCATATCTCCTCTGCCGTAAAGGCGAGGATGGGCGCCAGCAGTCTTGTCAAGGCTCCAAGCAATCTGTATATAACCGTCTGGGCGGCGCGGCGTGTCAGACTGTCCGCCTTTTCGACATACAGACGGTCTTTGAGAACGTCCAGATAGAAGTTGGACAAATCAACCACGCAGAAGTTATGGATTTTGTGGAAGGCGTCATGGAATTCGTATGATTCATAGGCGGCGTTAACCTGAGCCGTCAGCCGGTCCAGACGCATCATTGCCCAACGGTCGATCTCTTCCAGCTTATCGTCAGGCACCATGTCGGTATCGGGATTGAAATCGCTGATATTGCCGAGTATGAAGCGGGCGGTATTGCGAATCTTGCGGTAGGCTTCGGAAAGCTGTTTGAGTACATCCTTCGATAGCCGCACATCGACCCGGTAATCGATCGACGCCACCCAAAGCCGCAGAATATCGGCGCCGTACTCCTTGACCACCTGCCCCGGGACAATGACGTTGCCGAGGGATTTGGACATCTTGCGCCCCTCGCCGTCGACCGTCCATCCATGTGTCAGAACCGCCTTATAGGGGGCATCCCCTTTGCAGGCTACCGCCGTCAGCAGTGACGACTGGAACCATCCGCGGTACTGGTCTCCGCCCTCCATATACAGGTCGGAGGGCCATTTCAGATAGGGTCTTGTCTCCAAAACGGCGAAATGGGACGAGCCGGAATCAAACCATACGTCCATGATGTCCTTTTCCTTGCGGAAATGAACCCCGCCGCAGTATGGGCATTTTGCGTCTTGGGGAAGAATCTCATCCGCGCTGTGTTTATACCAGCCGTCCGAGCCCTCCTTGCGGAAAAGGGCGGAAACGGCATTTATGAAATCACGTTCTATTACAGGCTTTTTGCAGTCCTCACAATAGAAGATAGGAATCGGTACACCCCACAGACGCTGGCGTGAAACACACCAGTCGCTGCGCTCGCGCACCATGGATACCATCCTCTCCTCGCCCCATGCGGGCATCCACTTCACGCTGCGGATGGCCTTGATTGCATCTTCCTTAAAGGATTCGACAGAGCAGAACCACTGCTCTGTCGCCCGGAAGAGAACCGGCTCCTTGCAACGCCAGCAGTGGGGGTACTGGTGAACGATCTTTTTTATAGCAAACAGCGAACCGGTTGCCTCCATATGCTTGGCAATCGCCTTGTTGGCGTCGGTGGTAGTCATGCCCGCGCAGACAGCTCCGGCCTGTTCTGTCATCCTGCCGCGGTTATCCACAGGAACGACAACCGGAATATCCTCATATTTTTTGCACACATTAAAGTCGTCAACCCCATGACCGGGAGCGGTATGAACACATCCGGTTCCGCTTTCCAGCGTCACGTGGTCGCCCAGAATAATCAGTGACTCCCTGTCAAGGAAGGGATGCTGCGCCTTGATATATTCGAGCTCGGCGCCTTTAAATGTCGCGACAACCTTGTAATCGGTCTTGCCTGCGGCGGCCATGGCCTGCTCATAAAGCTCCTCCGCCATGATATAGTATTCGCCGTCGCACTCGATTACGTTATATATGAACTTCGGGCCCAGACATATAGCGGTGTTTGCGGGAAGGGTCCATGTCGTGGTGGTCCAGATTATAAAGCTTGTTCGTTTGGGGTCAACCCCGGCTTTGGCGAGAATTCCGCGGTCGTCGGCAACCGGAAATTTCACATAAACAGAATAGCACGGGTCCTCGCTGTATTCGATTTCGGCTTCGGCAAGCGCGGTTTCGCATTCCGGACACCAGTAAACCGGCTTCAGTCCTTTATATATATATCCCTTCAGCGCCATTTCGCCGAACACCTCGACCTGGCGCGCCTCAAACTCGGGGCTGAGCGTAAGATACGGATTATCCCATTCGCCGAGGATTCCGAGACGCTTGAACTGCTCACGCTGGTCGTCGACATAGCCGAGAGCGAACTCGCGGCAGATAGCGCGAAGCTCGGCGGGCGACATCTGAACCGCCTTCTCCACGCCGGCCTTGGCGCGCGCCTTGAGCTCAATCGGCAGTCCGTGGGTATCCCATCCGGGAACAAACGGCGCCTTATAGCCTGCCATATTGCGATAGCGGACAATTATATCCTTAATAATTTTATTCATAGCGGTGCCGATATGGATATCGCCGTTGGCATAAGGGGGACCGTCATGAAGCACCCAGACAGGTTTGCCCTCGTTTTTCTCCATAAGCCTGTCATACAGCCGCTTCTTCTCCCATTCCTCCAGCATGGCAGGCTCGCGCTGCGGCAATCCGGCTCGCATCGGGAACTCGGTGGAAGGCAGATTCAAGGTATTGTTGTAATCCTGTTCTTGCATTGGGATAGCTCCTTTATTGGTATATACCTACTGATAACTATATCATTATATTATTTGTGACGATGGGGATTGTTTACGGTTTCCTCGGCATCCTCCTGCGAAATATCGTAATCGTCACCGAATTTAAGGTCTTTGAACCTTGTAGTCGGCCTAAGCTCAACCGTATCGGCTGGTTTCTTTTCTATATGGGCATCCTCGTCGTCCTCAGCCTCGGCTTCTTCGCGAAGGGTAGGAATATCAAGCATAATCTCGGGCGCAGCTTCCGCATCGTTCGCGGGCACATCCGGCTCCTCAGCGGTCGGGGCCGCAGGCTCGGTTTGAAGCGCATTCGCGGTTTCCTCGGTTGCGGCCTCGACCGTCTCCTGCGCCGAAGCCTGTTCTTTTTCCTCCTCGGGCGTTTCATCCTTAACCTCGGGAAGGACATCAATCAGAGAAAGATGCTCGCGATATATGGACAGCATACGCGCCTTGAAATTCGAAACCTCACGGCGGATACGCTCCATCTCGCGTTCCTCCTTACGGATGCTCTTTTGGGCGTTTTCCTGAATCTTTTCCGCCTTTATTTTGGCGTCGTCCAGAATAAGACCGGCTTTGTGCTTGGCCTCGCGGACAACCGTATCGCCCAGCTTCTGTGCGCTGAGTAAAGCCGTCCTGATATTGTCCTCGTCGTTGCGGTATTCCACCAGCTTGTCTGCCAGTATCTCAAGCTTTTTTTCAAGCTCGGCTTTAGCGGCGGTCAAAGCCTCAACGGTTTCGGCACAGCGGTCAAGAAAATCATCGACCTCGGAAGCTTTATATTTACCTCTGGAGGAGGTGAAGGTAATATTCTTTATATCATTTGCCGTGAGCATATAGGTTCCCCTCTCCTAATATAATCGGCTGCGGTTATCGGATATAGCCGCACCGTCGAATTTAGAAATAAAGTCCGTTATTCTCCAGCTCGTCCAGCAAATCCCCCATTATACCTACGTTGTAGGGGGTGATTATAAAGGTGCAGTTTGCAACCTTTTTTATCTGACCGTCGTTCGCATAAGCAACCCCGCTGAGAAAATCGAGGATACGGCGGGCGACATCCTTGTTCGCTCCCTCGAGGTTCAGAACGACCGTACGCTTGGCGTTGAGATGGTCGGCAATAGCGCTCGCGTCGTCAAACCGCTCGGGTTTAACCAGAACCACCTGCAACTGGGTGGTGGCGTGGATGTTTACCACCTTATTGCCTTTCTTATTATCAATCTGGTTTTGCGATGATTTTTCTTCTGATTTTGAAACAAAATCCATTTCATCATCAACCTCATCAAATTCATCGGTTTCGGGATCACTTAAAAAATTCTTAAACTTATTGATAATGTTCATTAAAACCCTTTCCTTTCCCTTGATATTTATTTATGCCCGGATATACCGGAATATGGCTATCTGCGTCTGCCGAATAATGCAGAACCTACCCTGACGATGGTTGCGCCCTCCATTACAGCCTCCCTGTAATCGGACGACATTCCCATTGATAACACGTCCATGGGCATGCTGCCCATATTGACATTATCTATGTTTTTGCCCCTGATGTCAATAAACAGTTTATGCACATGTGCAAAAATCGCCCTTTTTTCACTTTCTGTGTCAAGAATCGGAGGGATGGTCATAAGGCCGCGCAGCCTTATTCCGCGAAGTTCGCCGATTGCCGAGGCAAGCTCCTCGAGCTCCTCCTCCATCACGCCCGACTTGGATTCCTCCCGCCCGATATTCACCTCAACCAGAACATCGGTTACAATTCCTGCCCTTTCAGATGCCTTGCTGACGGCATCCGCAAGGCGCAGGCTGTCGATAGATTCAATCATGTCGACCTTGCCGACAATCTTGGATACCTTATTGGTCTGGAGGTGACCGATAAGATGCACGTCGATACCGTCCAGCTTGATTTCATCCCTTTTTCCGAGAAACTCCTGAACCCTGTTTTCACCGATGGCGGTAAGTCCCGCGTCAATCGCCGCGTTGATATAGACGGGAGACACCGTCTTGGTTACCCCGAGCAGGGTGACCTCCCGGGGATCGCGCCCCGCTTTTATGCAGGCCTCTTCTATATTAAATCTTATCTGTTTGAGGTTTTCTTCAATATCGGCGATATGACGGGCGTCACCGCTAGGGCTTTGAATTTCTTTTTTATCATCTGACGGTTTTGCCATCATAAAGCCCCTTTCCTTCTACAATAATGTCGTCGTAAAGCTGGAGATAGCTCTTGTCCCCCGGAATCTCCTCGCAAATTACATAGTCGGGTTCGGCGTAGAGAATCTTAATCTTTTTGAAAACCACCATGTCCCCGACAAGGGTATAAACCCCCTGGACGTCATCTTCGTTTGTGATAACCCGGCTGCTTGGGATGCGAAGCCCTTCATATTTTCTAAGCCGTATCTGTACGGACTCCCGCCGGATTGCCGAAAGCTCGCCCGACATATAATTACATTCGAATATCACGGCGGAATACCCTCTTTTATCCCTGTTTACCGCCACCACCTCGGATGGGATGGCTTCGCTAGTGACAAACGGAAGCAGCAGACCGGGCTTTGACCCCTGCCTCAACTCCCCCGCCTCGGCCGATGGGAGCAGGCAGGCAAGATACCATTTATAATCCCCGACCACCTTGCCGATTACATCGGATTCCGCTTGGTCAGGCCGGGCTTCAAACAGCTGACGCAGCCTGTCGGGCGTGAGAGATAGAGCCTCGTTGTAATCGACGCTTTTTTCAAAGCCGTCGGCCTTGCTGACAAAATAGCCCGCTATCGGTGATTTTACAGAGGCGGTTGCCACCGAAAAGGATGCCGCAAGCTGGTTTCGCAGCTTTGTCAGCTCGTTTATCCTGTTTTCAAAGCCGGACGCCTTTCCGATGGTGACCTGCTTTTTATTCATAAGGGAAAGCAGCTTTAGCTGCCACTGGTCGGTATCCTTTAAGCTGGGCTGGTTAAGGCTTATTATCAAGCTGCTTATCGATTGTCTAATCTGTTTGTCGATAGTGTCCAGATTGACCTTGCCGGCCGTCCCCTGGTTTTGTATCTCCTTGAGCTGGGTTATGCTTTCGTTCAGCCGGTCAAGCTGGTATTGGGTGTGGGAATCCTCCTCGGTCGGATATACCCTAGCGACCTCGCCCCCCTTTGAGACGCGGTTGCCGTTTTCGACCGTATAAAAGAGGTAGCCCTTCTTCTTGCCGGTAATCACCGATTCGTTTCTGACGGTAAACCCCTCGGCATCAATGATTTTATACTCGCTCGAGCTGTAAACCGTCTCGGTTTTGACCGGATTGTAAAACACCTGAACACACTGGTAGATAACATATGAAATCAGGAACAGGGAAAGGCTTATGGTTATTATTCTTTTAATAAAGGTGTCCATTTGCATGCCCCTCCAGAATTTCAGCGGCTTTTGCAACAAGCCCTTGTATATCCATATAATCGTCTATATACAGAAAATTTGCATCCCTGCGCCGGCGAAACCAGCTGAGCTGCCGCTTTGCATACCGTCTTGTCGACTGCTTGAGGTTTGAGACGGCCTGTTCGAGGGTCAGCTCTCCCGCAAAATAGGGCGCCAGCTCCTTGTACCCTATCGCCTGCATGGCGGTCGGGGCGGTGGGCAGCGACAGGACGCGGCGCGCCTCGTCGAGAAGTCCCGATTTCAGCATGTCGTCCACCCGCCGGTTGATTCTATCGTAAAGGCAGGCGCGGACGCGGCAGTCAAGAACTATCACGCACGGGTTGTAGGGTGAAGGCCGGTTGCGCGACAGCCTTATCTGCTCGCTCATGGTCATGCCGGTTGTTTTCACAAGCTCCAGCGCGCGGATAATCCTTCCCAGATTGTTGGGGTGGAGCCTGTCGGCAGTCTGCTTGTCATACTCCCGCAGCTCCCGAAGCAGCGCCTCGGCCCCCTCGCGCTCTGCCCGCATACGCAGGCTTTCGCGCAGCTCCGGGTCTCCCCCTCCCCCGTGGAAGCTCAGGTTGTCGATTACGGCGTCAATATAGAGTCCTGTCCCCCCGCACAAAAACGGGAGCTTGCCCCGCCCGTGGATTTCAGAGATTATCCGGCGGGCATCCTCGACATATCTTGCGACGCTGTACCCCTCGGAAAGAGGAAGAAAACCGAGCAGGTGGTGGGGTACGCCCCGCATCTCGCTTTGGGTGGGGCGGGCTGTGCCTATCCGCAGCCCCTCATATATCTGCATGGAGTCGGCCGACACCACCTCGCCGTCCATCCGCTTTGCCAGCTCTGCCGCCAAGGCGGTCTTGCCCGAGGCGGTCGGGCCTGCAATAACAGGCAGGAACAGGCGGCTGTCCATCGGCGGCATCTCCTTTCCATGGGTATATAATATGTAAGTAATTTATTTTGTCCGTCCGAACTGCTTTTCAATCTCGTGCCTTGTCAGCTCGAAGCAAACCGGCCGTCCGTGCGGACATGTGCGTATATCACGGTTTTGCAAAACCCTTTGGGCAATTGCCATCAGCTCGGCAGGCTTGCTGATGTCCCCTGCCTTGACGGCCGCGCGGCAGGCCGAGGAATGATAGATCCAATCCAGCTTGTCCGCCGTTATCTCGCGCCGTCCCGAGGCAAATCCGCCGGCTATCTCCTGAATCAGCGAGGCGGCATCCTCCGAGTCAAGCATCATGGGAAGGGCGCGGACCAGCACGCTTCCGCCGAAATCCTCCGCCTCAAACCCCGCCTTGTTCAGGGTTTCTAGCTCGGGCAGCAGGGCGGCGTATTCCTCCCTGCTTAAAGGTACGCTGACCGGCTCCAGAAGCATCTGGGCGTCGTTGTATCCTGAGGATATTAATTCCTCATATAGTATGCGCTCGTGCGCGGCATGCTTGTCAATCAAAAACAGCGAGTCCTGGGTCTGGACAATGATGTATGTCGAGAACGCCTCCCCGATATAGGTAATCTGCGGGGCCTGGGTTTCGGCAGCTTCGTCCGGTTTCGGCGCGGCTTGCCCGATTGCCCCGGTCGTTTCCCGTTCTTTGGGCCTGTCCTCCGTTTCGTCCGTGTCACAGAATATATCGGGAATATTTACGGGGCGGTTGTACGGGATTTCGCCCCTGTCCCGCAGCAATGCGCCGCTGACCGCCGCAGGCTTGAAGCTGTCCGTTTGTCCCTGCGCCTGCCGGAAGGACGGCTTTGCCGGCGGCTCGGGTATATTCCTTTCCGCAAGCCCGGCCGCGGCAGCTCGGGCGGTCGGGGCTGTGCCCAGGTTTAGCCTTGTCTGGACCGGAGCCTCCGGCTCCTTTGCCGCCGGAATCTTCATCGGAACGGCAACCTTGTCGGTTTGCAAGGCAGATTTGACGGCGTGGTATACCGCGTCAAAGACGGGGCGTTCGTTTATAAACCGCACCTCGATTTTTGCGGGATGCACATTGACGTCAACCGTCTCAAATGGCAGCTCTATATGAAGCACGCAGGACGGGAATCTGCCTGTCATCATGAGTCCCTTGAAGGCCTGCTCCAAAGCCGCCATGGCCGTCCGCGTCTTGACATATCTTCGGTTTACAAAGAAGTGCTGCATGGTGCGGTTGGCGCGTCCGGACGAGGGCTTGCAGACAAAGCCGTGAACACGGATTCCGTGAAGACTGTAATCGACAGGCAGCATGCCGTCCGAAAAATCGCGCCCGAAAACCGTGTAGATGCAGGATTGCAGCTTCCCGTCTCCGGGAGTCAAAAGCTCCTCCCTGCCGTCGCGGAGCAGCCTAAACGACACCTCGGGATGGGAAAGGGCGATGCAGTCGACAACCGCGGCGACCGAATTTGCTTCGGTGACGTCCTTTTTAAGAAATTTCATGCGGGCCGGAACATTATAAAACAAATCCCGAACGATAATTGTCGTACCCTGCGGACAGGCGGCGTCCTCGATAAGTATCTCCTCCCCGCCCTCTATCAGATAGCGGGTCCCCGCCATCTCGCCGGCCGTTCGGGTCAGCAGCTCCACCCTTGCCACGGCGCATACCGAAGCCAGCGCCTCCCCGCGAAAGCCCAGCGTGCCTATCGAATCAAGGTCGTCGCTGCCATGAAGCTTGCTGGTCGCGTGCCGCATAAAGGCGGTCGGCACGTCCTCCCGTAATATGCCGCTTCCGTTGTCCGAAACCTTGATAAGCGACACTCCGCCGTTTTCAATCTCGACACAGACGGACGAAGCGCCCGCGTCAATCGAGTTTTCAATAAGCTCTTTTACAACCGAGGAGGGGCGTTCAACCACCTCGCCCGCAGCGATCAGCTCGGCCGTGTGTCTGTCCAGCACATGAATATTTGCCATACGCCCGCCTCCTTTTTAAATATATCTTCAATATTTAGACGCCAGCTTTGTAAGCCGGTAGAGCGTCTGCATGGATTCAATCGGGGTCAGGGTGTTCACGTCTATATCCTTTAACATGCGTATAATCTCGTTGTCGCCCGCCGGAAGCAGGGAGAGCTGTCCGTCATCCTCTTCAAAGCGGTCCTCGTCAACCGGACAGGACGGGGCGGACGGTTCCCCCTCGCTAAGCTGTTTCAGTATCTCCTTTGCGCGGGAAACCACATGGTCGGGGATGCCGGCAAGCTTTGCCACCTCGACGCCGTAGCTTTTGTCGGCCGGGCCGCGTACGATACGGCGCAGAAAGGTGATATCGTCCCCGCGCTTTTTCACCGCGATATTGTAGTTTTTCACTCCGTCAAGCTCGTTTTCAATCGAGGTCAGCTCATGGTAGTGGGTTGCAAACAGGGTTTTCGCCCCAATCTTCTTTGCAACATATTCCAGAACCGCCCGCGCAATGCTCATCCCGTCAAAGGTGGAGGTTCCGCGCCCGATCTCGTCAAAGACGATAAGGCTTTTTGAAGTGGCATTTTTGAGGATATAGGCCACCTCGCTCATTTCCACCATAAAGGTCGACTGACCCGACGACAGGTCGTCGGACGCCCCGACACGTGTAAAGATGCTGTCGATAATACCTATGGTCGCGTTTTCCGCCGGAACAAAGCTGCCTATCTGGGCCATCAGAACTATCAGGGCGGTCTGCCGCATAAATGTGGACTTGCCCGCCATGTTGGGGCCGGTAATGATGGCAACCCGGTTTTCTCCGGTGTCCAGCAGGGTGTCGTTGGGCACAAAGGGCACGTCCATGATGGATTCGACAACCGGATGCCGCCCGTTGATGATGGTTATGCCGCCCTTCATGTCGACGATAGGACGGGTGTATTTGTTGCGGACAGCGGTTTCGGCAAAGGAGCAGAGCACATCGAGACGGGCAACCGCCTGTGCCGTGGACTGGATCCGGTGCAGCTCGGCCGCCACCTTGAGGCGCACCTCGTTGAAGAGCCGGTATTCAAGGGCTATTACCCTGTCTTTTGCCCCCAGAACCCGGGTTTCAAGCTGTTTGAGCTCCTCGGTGATGTAGCGCTCGGTATTTGCAAGGGTCTGCTTGCGTATGTATGTATCCGGCACCTTATCGGCGGACAAGCGGGATACCTCGATATAATAGCCGAATACCCGGTTGTACCCGACCTTCAGGGTTTTTATGCCGGTTTTCTCTTTTTCCTGCGCCTCTATTCGGGCGATAATCCCCTTGCCGTCGGTCATTTCAAAGCGGAGTTGGTCGACCTCGCTGTTATAGCCCTCGCGTATCATGCCGCCCTCTCGGACCGAAAACGGGGGTTCGTCCACAATGGCGCTTTCGATAAGATTCCTGACATCCTCGAGGGGGTCGATCCCGTCCCGTATCTCGCACAAAAGGGCGGAGCCGACTTCTGACAGGCGCTGCTTTATCGGGGCAAGCCTGGTTATGGTCTGGGAGAGCGAGCGAAGCTCCCGAGCATTCGCACTGCCGTATACGATTCTGGTCATTATACGCTCGAGGTCATAGATGTCGCGCAGCATCCCGGTCACGTCGCCGCGCAGAATGGTATCCGACACAAGCTCGTCCACCGCGTTATGGCGGCGGCTTATCTGGGATATGTTCACAAGCGGCTGTTCAATCCAGCTGCGGATGAGCCGCTTGCCCATGGCAGTTTTGGTGTGGTCAAGCACCCCGAGCAGAGAACCCCGTTTCTCATTTGAACGCATGGTTTCAAGCAGCTCGAGATTTCTCCGGGCGGTAAGGTCCAGCTTCATAAACTGGACGTCCGAATATATATCGAGGTCGGTGATACGCTCAAGCCCGCTCATCTGGGTGGCGTACAGATAATGCAGCGTGCAGCCCAGCGCGCGGACCGCCGAAAACTGGTCCTCGAGTCCAAGCTCCTTTAAATCCGATTTGCCGAAATGCCGCAGGATACGCTGTACCCCGCCCGCATATTCAAAGCCGTCGGGGTCGGGCAGCTGGGGCCGGACCCCAAGCCTCTCCACAATAAAGGAGGATATGGTCTGCTGCTCGGCAGCGGCGTCGTTGTACAGGATCTCGCTCGGCATAAAGCGTCCGAGCTCGTTTGTCACCCTGAGGGCGACATCCTGTCCGGTAATATGGGTAAGGTGGACTTCGCCCGTGGAGCAGTCGGTAAAGCATACGCCCGCGTCGGCCGCACCGTCGCTGACAAAGATAACGCAGAGGTAGTTGTTGCGCCCCTCGTCCAGCATGCTGCCCTCAATCACCGTGCCGGGCGTTATCACTCGGATTACTTCCCGTTTTACAAGTCCCTGGGCGGTTGCCGGGTCCTCGACCTGCTCGCAGATTGCCACCTTGTAGCCGCGCGAGACCAGACGGGCGATATAGCCCTCGCAGCTGTGGAAGGGCACGCCGCACATCGGCGCGCGTTCCTCCTGACCGCAGTCGCGGCCGGTCAAAACCAGCTCGAGCTCCTGGGATACCAGCTTTGCGTCGTCAAAAAACATCTCGTAAAAATCGCCCAGCCTGAAAAACAGGATACAGTCCTTGTGCTGCTCCTTTATTTCAAGGTACTGCTTCATCATCGGCGTTAGATTTTCCATGCTATCCCACCTTGTTTTCAATCCCGTCGGGGCAGGTGTTCCGTATTATCAGTGGCAGCCAGAGCAGCCCTCGCAGCCGCCGGCGCATCCCGATTCCTCGACCGAATCGGGGTCCTCGCCCTGTGCCGAAACGGTCAGGATGGTAATCATGCTTTTGAGAAGGCGGTCCAGCTCGGACTTTGCCTGCTGGTATGCCTGCATGCTTTTATTCTCCATCATTTTGGCGTAGATATCTCGGATTTCTTTATCCAGCGCCTGAATCTTCTGGTCGTCCTTTTCCTCTTTTGACATCTCGTTGTTCAGCGCGACCCGCTTGAGACTAAACTCTCCGATAAGGCTTTGCAGCGCCTCGTCCTGGTCGGCGGCCGACTCTGCCAGCTGTGCGCGCAGAAAACGCTGGTCGTTCTGAAGTTCAAAAGCAAGCTCGCGGGTCATTTCAAGTATTGTATCCATGTTTTTTCCTTTCTTCGGGCTTTAATATTGTCTATAAAATTTCGGTAATCCTGCCGGTCAAAATCCAGCTTCTCGCGCCGGTTATCTCCACCATGGCAAATCTGCCTACCGCGTCGGGGCCGCCCTCAACCCTCACCACAATGTTTTCTGACAGCCTTGCCTCGAGAAAGCCGTCTCCCGCGCCTTCGATAAGGGCGCGGCGGGTTTTGCCCACCATTGAAGCCGAATGTGCGGCGGCAATCTCCTCCTGCAGGTCGGTCATCTCCTTGAACCACGCCGTTTTTTCCTCCATCGGGACGGGGTCGTCAAGACGGGACGCCGGGGTTCCCTTTCGCGGGGAATATATAAAGGTAAAAAGTGAGGTGAAGCCGACGCGGCGTATGAGGTCGAGGGTCCGGTCAAAGTCCTCCCGTGTCTCGCCGGGGAAGCCGACAATCACGTCGCTTGTAAAGGATATTCCCGGAATCGCGCTTCGGGCGTATTCGATAAGCTCAAGATACTGCTCGCGGGTGTAGCCCCGGTTCATGGCCTTTAAGATGCGGTTGCTTCCCGACTGGAAGGGCAGGTGAAAATGGCGCGCCACCTTTTCACACCGGGCTATGGTATCGAACAGGCGTTTTGTGGCGTCCTTGGGATGGGAGGTCATAAACCTTATGAGAAAATCGCCGGGAATATCGTTTATCCTGCTTAACAGCTCGGGGAAGTCCACGCCGTGCGCCGCGTCGCGTCCGTAGGAGTTGACGTTTTGTCCGAGCAGGGTAATCTCGCGGTATCCGTCCCGCACAAGTCCCCGCGCCTCGTCAAGAATCCGGTCGGGATCGCGGCTGCGCTCCCTGCCGCGCACATAGGGGACAATGCAATAGGTGCAGAAGTTGTTGCAGCCGTACATGACCGACAGCCATGCCTTGAATTTTCCGTCGCGCTGTACCGGAATGTCCTCTACTATGGCGCCCTCATGGTCGGGGGTTTCAAAAACCCGCTTTTGTCCCATCAGGGCGTTGTAAAGAAGCTCGGGGAAACGGTGGAGCACATGGGTCCCGAAAACCAGACCGACAAAGGGATAGCTGTTTTTTATCTTTTGGGCCACATGCTCCTGCTGCACCATACAGCCGCAAAGGGCAATCAAGGTGTGGGGGCGGCGGTTCTTGATGCTTTTGAGCGCCCCGACATTCCCGAACACCCTGTCCTCGGCGTGCTCCCGAACCGCGCAGGTGTTGAAAAGAATCAAATCCGCCTGTTCGGGGTCCTCGGTGAAGCCGAATCCCATCTGTGCCAGCATGCCCTTGATATGCTCGGAATCCGATACATTCTGCTGGCAGCCGTAGGTGCGGACATGGGCCAAGGGGAGGCTTATGTCCCCGCCCGGACGGGATTGGTAAAAGGCGCGGATCCGCTCGATGTATTGTCCGGTATCCAGTTTTGCGAGCGTGTCCTTTGGTGTTTTTTGCATCTGTGGTATCCTTTCCGGCCTTTCCTGTTTTTCACATATAGATATCCGAAAGGCGCCGCGGATATGCAACCGCTTTGCGGAAGATCATATCTATTTTTAATATAACGCGGTATTTCTATACTATACCAAAAATTACGCCTTTTTTCAACCTAAAAAGAGGTTTTGTCAAGAGATTTCAAAGGGGCGGCAGACTGACCCTGCCGTGCGGAACGGCCGGAGATTCGGGGGCGGGTGGAGCAGTCAAAACAAGGTAGGGTTGTTTTCCTTTTTAATCCGCAAATATTATTTTGTCACGGCTTTCCGGACAGATTTTCGGTATTGACCGGGTCGGATAAGGAAATTTTACCTCTTGTTTTTTCCTGCTGCGACTAAATCTTATCACAGCCGGGGTAGTGAGGTGCAAGTGAGGGGTGCAAAATTTTTTTAAAAAATTTTTGGCTTTTTTCGGCTTCAGGTAGTGAGCTGCCAGTGAGGGGGGGTAGTGAGGTGCTAGTGAGTATGTGTAGTGAGGCGGTAGTGAGGGGGGTGATTTTTTCAAAAAATTTTTATTCTTCCGAAAATTTAATCGGGAGGGCGGGGGCGCAAAAAAATCCCGTCCGAAAAACGGGCAGGATTTTTTGAAAATTTTCTTTTAGGCTATTCCTGATTGTCGTAAAATTCCTTAACGGCGGCAAAGAAGGCGTCTATATTCTCCCATTTTGAGAGGGGCGGGATGTCGCAGCCCGACGAGATTAAGAAGTTCGGATATTTTGAGCATTCCTCCAGCAGGGACAGGGTGGCTTCACGTATGGATTCGGGGGTGCCGTTGCGGAACTGGTTTGCCGGGTCGACATTGCCCATGACAACCTTGTCGGAGGGTATGTGCGGAAGCATCTCGCTCATCTTGATTGCATTGCCGAAATGGAAGGCGGCAGCTCCGGTTGCGAGTATCGAGTCGATGGTTTTTATTGTCGAACCGCCGCAGTTGTGGTAGACAACGATAAAGCTGCTGTCCTGAACCGCATCGACGATACGCTTGATATAGGGGGATGAAAACTCCTCCGCAAGCGAGGGGGAAAGCAGACCCGCAAGAGGCTCGGCTATCACAACGCCGTTGGCGCCCACCGCTTTATATGCCTTGCAGTACTCGATTATAAACGCGGTCGCCTTTTCCAGCACCAGATGAACCATATCGGGGTCCTCATAGCAGTAAATCATGGCTTGGCTGACATCCATCAGACGGCCGGCAAGCGAGAAGGAACCAATCACGCCCGCAAACACCGGACGGTCCTTTATCAGCTCGGTCGCCTTCTTTATCGCATCGACGTACAGACCGGTTCGTCCCTCTCCAAACTCGGGAACCCGCAGCTCCTCGGCCTGCTCGTATGTCGATACTATACCCCCGAGCACGGTGGGCACTTCGTCCTCCGAAAAGCGTATCTTCGAGCCGAAGCACTCGGCCTCGACCGACAAATCCATCATGCTAACCGCGGCGGCGGCATCGGTGCGCTTGGCGACGATACTCATTCCCTCCGCCTGCAGGTTGCTGTCGGATATAAGGGTGGTGACGTTTATATCCATAATCTGAATCGAGGGGAAGGAAAGAACCGGCATCGGCTTCTTGCGCTTGGAATTCCTTATGTCTTCAAGCCATTTATACATGTCCATCAGTATTTTCCACCTTTTCTTGCAGTATTGTATTTGGTTCAAAATCGGTATATTGTATATTATAGAAAGCTTTGGGCTTTAAGTATTGAAAAAAATATTGATTTATTTAAAAATTATTTTATTTTTTGCAATCCCGCGCCGGAAAATCGCCCTGCTGAAGTAATGCTGAAGTAATGC
>LSQX01283001.1_pt1 | contig 46107 bp, 39 predicted proteins | sample 654561 | NCBI WGS metagenome assembly LSQX01 (sample SAMN04489861, study PRJNA283612) | anaerobic digester metagenome | isolation source: 4 biogas reactors fed with cattle manure at either 37C or 55C with and... | place: Denmark: Kongens Lyngby | collected 2014 | reverse complement strand
ACGTCAGCGCCGCCCCACCATGAGCGCAACCGCAACGGTTGGATGCCGCAATCGCGGTGGGCCGCCGCTTCCGCCATGGTGATGCCAACGTTGTGTCGGATTGTGAACACGTCGGCGCTTCGCTGCCGATCTGAGGTGGCCCGCTCTGGACCACCCTACCGGCCGTATCCCAACTCGATCATCCGCCGCGTCAGAATTGCTCGCTTGAGCCGCTGCAAGGGGCCGCGATTGCCCCAGCGTAGCCTGCCAGTCCGCAGCACCCGGCGGTAGGCATCGAACTGGGCATAGCACGGCGCTGGCCGCAACGGTTTGCGGCCGAGGACGATCTTGACGACTTCGGCGGCGGCGACTCCCGCGCAGAGTCCGCACGCCAGTCCGGCAGAAGGCCCGCGGCCGCTGCTGCCTTCCACGCAGGAAAGATCCATGTACGGACCGTGCGTGCCGCTGGGCGTCAGCCCGACCATGAACGCAGCGAACATGTCGACCGGGGCCATGTCGTCGCGGATATCGAAGTACTCGTCAAAACTCATGCCGGCAGGGTCGAACAGCAGCCAGGCGGCACTGAACCCGATCGGTCCGGCTGTCACGGCCCAGATTCCGCGCCGCCGCGCCTCGCCGAAGATCAAGCGGCGCGTCTGAAACGAGAAGAAGTCGATGCTGTCGACCAGCACGTCGGCGCCCTCGAGGAACCGGCCGACATTCTCCGGCGAAATCCGCTCGGTGAGGACTTCCAGCCGGAGTTGCGGATTGACGGCTTTGGCAAACTCGGCCATCGTTTCCGCCTTGCCGCGACCCACGGAGCGGATGTCGGCGCCGTACTGGCGATTGAAGTTGGCCACCTCGAACGTGTCGGGATCGGCGATTCGAAACCCTCCGACACCCAGCCGGGCGAGCGTCATCAGGTGGATGCCGCCCACGCCGCCCATTCCCGGGATGGCGATCGTGGTCTCGCGGAGCTTCTTCTGCTCGTCCGTGTTGAGCAACCCAAGATTGCGGGAGAAGGCTTCCTCGTAGGACCAGACATTTGACGGGGGCTGACTCGCGCGGCAGCCGGATTGCCGATTTGCGTCGCCGGTGTTTTGCCCCGCTGCATTCGCGCAACCCATGCAACACCTCTACCCTGGCAAGTCCATGACTTCCTCCACCGGCCGCCGCAGGGAGCCGACCGAAGGCGGCGATGCGTGGCCGATGCGAAAGAGCATCAGGAGCGTGCGGCCGCGCGTCGAGGGGACCAGCTCGCGCAGCCGAGTGCCCAGGCGCGCGGCCAGCTTCTGGTGGGCGGCGTTGATCTTCTCGCCGGCGAGCTGCTCCAGGTGGGCCAGGAAGACCGGCAGGCTGCCGAGCGGGTGGAGCGACAATCCCTCCCGCGCAACGGCCAGCCAGAGCCGCTGGAAGGCCCGGCCGCCGTCGACGAATTGCGCCAGCCCGGGCTCGGGCACGGAGAGCGCGCCCAGCGCGCCGCTCTTCCACACCGAAAGAAGCGAGGGAAATGTCAGCGCGCGGTCCACGCGGAGCCGCTGGAGCCACTGCATGCGATGCCACGGCCGCATCCAGCGAAGGAGCAGCCCCGTGCCGGGCGGCAGTTCCAGGCTCCGCAGGTCCAATCCGTCGCGGGTCGCCTCGGCCTCGGCGGGCGTAAATCGCAACTGGCGGAAGATCTCTTCGTGAAACGGGCGGTACTGGAAGCGGTACTGGTCGCTCGACGCCACCACCCGGGCAAACGCGCGAATCCGCCGCCGCTCGGCGATCCATTCGAGCTGGATGCCGCGGAAACGAACCACTTCGGCGCCGAGCCGCGCGAGCGCCTCGGGGTCAACCGGGCGGGTCGAATACATCTTCCGCGAGGTGCACCGCTTCGACAGGAACGGGTGAAGCGGGTCGGGCTCGCCGCCGCCCGAGCAAGTCAGCGTCGCCACGCGCCGGAGCGTCTCGTCGGCCAGGCCATCGAGAGAGCCGTGGTATTCGGCCTTTAGTTCGCAATCGGACTGGCGGGCGGCGATCGCCGCGTTCTCGATCGCCGCGCCCACGCCCACCAGGTCGAACATCCCATTGACGTCGGAGGGCAGCGCCCGGCGCCGGTCGAGATCGATGAGCAGCCGATCTCCCTGGCTGGAGAATCGCCAGGGCTGGTTGTTGTCGGGCGTGGGGGCGAGCACCGCGGCGGCAACGAGCTCTTTGTGAAAGGCGGCGGTCGATTGTCTGGAAGAGGGGTCAGCCATCCGAGGGTATCTTGGACAGGCGGCGAACGGAGAGGTCTTCGCAAGAGTGCAACGAACTGATCCGATTGGCGCAAAGCAACAACACGCAGGACGGGTCTCCAGGCCCGTCTCGGAAGTCCTTTATCGGTCAACGTCGTGTTTTCGTGACTCGGTGCGAGGGAAACAGTGTTATGCGTATTCGCTTAATGGATCGATCGGGCGAGGATTCAAGCTGGGCCGAGGGGATATGTGCGGGTCGAGAGAGTGTTTTTTTGTCGCGAGGTGTGCCGGGCGTTGTTGTGTCGATTTGATGCGGGCCTGGAGACCCCGTGTTGCGAAGCGTATGGAGGCTCGACGGGCCTGGAGACCCGTCCTGCGAATAGGTATTAGACCGGTTTGTAGTGATTTCGTCAATTCATGTTCGCTTCCCATTGCGTCGGGCGTATCCGAACGTGGCGAGTTTTTCGCCGATGTTCGATAGCGCGATGCCCACCGCCTTCGGTTGTACGGGATCGCGATTCAGGGTGGAGACAATCACTTCGACGAGTTCGACCATCTCAGCGGGGCGAAGCTCCAGGCGGACGTACTCTCCAAGCCAGGAAGCGACGGCGTTCGACGCATCGAGGCGGTTGGCCAGCGCGGTGATCGTCTCGCGTGGGAAGTCGTCGCGAGCCTCCGCGGCGAGGGTCTCCAGGGCCGCCAGCAGGCAGGTCCCTTCGTACGGCAACAATCGGACTTCCAGCGTCTCGGTCTCGGATTCAATCCTGGCTGTCATGACGGCAATCCTCGGCAGGTACCATTACCCCCCTCCGAGGAAAGCCTAGGTCATGGATTTGCGCTTTCCAGGCGACGGAAGGCGAGACAGGCATTCTGACCGCCAAAACCGCAGGAATTCGACAGGGCGAAACGGACCTTTTGTTCGCGGACGCCCTCTCCCACGTAATCGAGTCGGCAGTCGGGGTCGGGCCACGTGTAGTTTGCCGTCGGCGGGATCCGCGACTGGCTTACGGCAAGCACGGTGAAGACCGCCTCGATGCCCCCGGCCCCCCCGAGACAATGGCCGGTCACCCCCTTGGTTGACGACACCGCCAGCTTGGCCGCGCACTGGCCAAAAACGCTTTCGATGGCCGCGCTCTCACTGGCATCGTTTGCCGGGGTCGATGTTCCGTGGGCGTTGATGTGATCGATTTCGTCGAGGCAAATTCCACCGCCTTGAAGCGCGCTGCGGATGGCCCGGGCAATGCCATTGCCGTCAGGGGGGGGCGAGGTGATGTGGTAGGCGTCAGCGGAGAGACCGTATGCAAGCATTTCGGCGTAGATTTTTGCCCCTCGGCGAACGGCATGGCTGTATTCCTCGAGCACCAACAGGCCACAGCCCTCGCCAATCACGAATCCGTCGCGCTGGAGGTCGAAAGGTCGCGAGGCCTCGCGTGGGGCATCATTCCGCGTGCTGAGGGCGTGCATGCGGGCGAAGGCCGCCACGGAGAGCGGGGTGATCGGGGCCTCCGTGCCGCCGGCCACCATCGCCTCGGCCGTCCCGGCACGAAGATGCAGGAAAGCCTCGCCGATCGCGTGGGAGCCACTTGCGCAGGCCGTCGTCGTACCCAGATTCGGCCCTCTCAGTCCGTGGGCAAGGGCCACGTAGCCGGCCGCCATGTTGGGAATCATGTAGGGGACGAACAGCGGAGAGACGCGGCGATATCCCCGGTCGCGCAGGGTTATCGTCGCCTCTTCAATCTGGTCCATCCCGCCGACCCCGACGCCGATCGAACAGCCGCAGCGGTCGCCTTCGCAACCCGTCTCGAGCCCCGCATCGGTGATCGCTTCCTCCGCGGCCACGGCGGCGAACTGGACAAACCGCGAGGACTGCCTGGCCTGCTTGGCTCCCATCACCCCGACCGGGTCAAAACCGTGGACTTCAGCCGCGATCTGAACGGGCAGTGGGGAGGCGTCGAACAGCGAGATCCGCCCGGCGGCCGACTTGCCCGTCAAGACGGATGCCCAGGCATCGGCAACGTTGTTTCCGTTGGGGGCTACAACACCAAGGCCGGTGACAACCACTCTTCGCATATTCTACTCTCTGGCCGATTCGGCCGGGTTATTGAAGGAAGGCTGCGACGCAACGCGAATAGACCTTCCCATAGTGTAGAAGCGATTCCGGTCGGGTTGAATGGCCTGCTGGCGATTGAATCGAGCGGCGCGGTCTCTTCGATCGTTGCCCCCGCAACGGGGGCCGGACGGGGGGAAAAACCGCTCCGCTGATCGAATTCGCGAAACCGTGGACCTGGGCGAGCGGGCAGTCCAATGCCGGCAGAGCGGCAATTATTGAGGCCGGGAACCAATCGAGGGCTCCGAGCGAGTCGAGCGGGCTCCACGGATGCTCGGTGTCGCGATCATCCGCCTGGCTGTCTTCACGTCCGGTTTTGAGGATTGCGGGGAAGATGCCGCGGCCGCCTCCGACATGCTGCCGAGCCGTTTGACGCCAGGCCAAGCGGAACCTAGGGTTTTCCAGAGTCCGCTGGCGTTTCTCTGACTTCCCCAATCTGCCGGCGAGCGGCCGTTGACGTCTTCTCACTTCGCTGCCCTGACCGGGAAGGCGGAACGGCCCGCCGATCCAATTTCGATTCGTCCGCCAAGTGCCCAGAAGACTGGGGCCCACGGCGATTCGAATCGCGCGGTCGCATCAGGTGCATTCTCATGTTATGCCGGAATCAGGAGCGAACCGGGCAAGAGGCCGGCACCCTCGGTCAACCGACAGTCCGCATGGCCAGAGGCGATGAGGAGATCGTGCAGGCACTGTCGCTTGTCCACGCGGCGTATGTGCGATCAGGACTGATTGAACCCAACGTGTTCCAATTACGGGTCATGCCCTGTCATTTGCTGTCCACCACGGAGGTGATTGTGGCCGTGCTGCGCGGGGAAGTCGTGGCAACGGCCACGGTTGTTGGCGACGGCCAATTGGGCCTCCCCATGGAAGGCCTCTACAGCGCCGAAGTCAAGGCTCGCCGCTCGCGGGGCAGGCATCTCGCCGAGGTCTCCTGCTTTGCCGACCGGCGCGAACATCTGGAACGGCAATTTCCCCTCGTGGCGCGGCTCATGAGTCTGGCAATCCAGTGTGCGGCACGGCGAGGTTCGGATGAACTGCTGATTGCCGTGCATCCAAGACATGGCAGCTTCTACGAACGGTTTTTTGGCTTTCGCGTGATCGGCGAGTTGAAGGCATACCAGGCAGTGAACAATCATCCCGCCGTTCCGCTCTCGCTTGACCTCAGACAACTGGAGAGTGTCTGCCCGCGCGGCTACCAGAGGGTTTTCAGGGAGACCTTCGCCGACGCCGATTTCTGTTATCAGCCGCCGTCTGAGGAGTTGCTGGCACATCTCGGCCGCGTCATCCACAGTCTTTCCGACTCGCAGGCCACGGCGATGATTCATGACGTCCGTGTAGCGGAGACACCGGTCACCGTCTCCTTCTGAATCACGCCCCGCCTCACGCCGCAAGCGTTCGATCGCCTGTTGTGTCGCAGCCGGGAATGCTGGACGAGATTTCCAGCATGCGGCAGAACTCCTCATGATCCGCTCGGCCCACGGGCGGGCCGTCGTAGTCCTCCTCTGGACGAAGATTCTCAAAATACGCCTGCCTCATGCTTGCGGTCATGTTGGCCTTGAGGTCGTGCATGTCAATCCGGCAACACAGAGCGGGATTGCCGCAGACGGCCCCATACTCCCTGCACGGGCCGATCGGAAATGCGCGAAACGCGTGCCAATAGACGCGGTAGTGGCGCGGATGGATCGCCAATAACAGATCGTCATAGCCGCGGAGATACGAATGTTGGAACAGGAACCTGGTCAACGCAAGGAACACAAGTTTCCCCGGAATCCTGCCAGCAGCGTCAATACTGAGGCACGTCACCTCCGCCAGATGACGCCCCTCCCCACGGAGTTGCTCCGCCTCGCGCCGGCAAATCTCCTCCAACTGGAGCCCAAGTGGGTTGTCCCCAACAACGGTCAAGGCGCCGACGACCCCTTGTTGGGGGTCAATGGCAACCAGGGTGCGGCTCGTGCCCAAGCCGAACCGCGGCTGGTAAACGATGCCGCCCGGCCTCGCCCGCACGTAACCCTTGGCCAAATAGCGGCGATAGACAAGCCGATAGGCGGAGGCCAATTCCGAGCGGCCTCTGGCAACCCGAACCGTAAGCGCACCGGTTCCTTCCCAATCGGAACTGCTCCCTCGACGATCACGCGCGGTCGCGTCCCTGCGCATCGCACAATCTCTTCGCATCCATGCCGTCTTGCCCAGCCTTCCGGAATTCGGTCTTCCCAACGGGTACAAACCACGATCTGGCCCTGGTCTTTCTCCGCCGCCAGCGGCGGCCGACATCGTGCCGCTCTGGCGGCAATCGCCTCGGACGCGGAAAACCGGCCGAAAGAGAAGGACCGTTTCTGCTCCGATGGCCAGGCGACGTATAGCATAATCCACCTAGGCAAGCAAGACGAATCGGGCGCGCCCCCCCGCGCCGACCGTTGGCGATTGAAAATTGAGGCGTGAACCTTGCCCGATCGTGCGCATGTGCGCAGCGCCCAAGCCGGGCAATGGCCACCGCCGTCACCGGACGGCTGTCTACCGGTGTGCTGAACTGCTAAGCTAAAGAAGTGGTTTTGGAGGTTAGAAAAGAACGGTTGGGAGGGACCGATGATCGGGAGAGTCCTGCTGGCAGCGACGACGGTGGCATTCGCGGTGAACCTGGCCGGGGCGGCCGAGGCCGGCCACGCCCCGGGGCGGACGCCGGCGGCGGATCGGGCGGATGATCCGGCGGTTGTCACGGATGGGCCTCGCGCCGTCCACTCCTCCGGCCGTCAGATACCCGTCAGCGCAACGGTCGACATCGTGGTTGTCGGCGGCAACGAGGGGGGGCTGGCGGCGGCCTGGAAAGCCGCCCAGGCCGGTTCGAGCGTGCTCGTTGTCGGCGGCCAGTATTTCTTCAGCGACGAGGTTGCCGCCAAGGCCCGATACTGGCTCGAGCCGGAAGAGTCGCCCCGCGGCGAATTTTCCCGGGCGCTCCTGGCCGATCAGGCCGCAAGCCTGCCGATGCTTTCCCCAGCGCGGTACAAACGCAAAATCGAGGGCCTGCTGCTCGCCGCCGGCGTGGGGTTTCATTTCAACAGCCACCCGGCGGGCGTGGTTTTCGACCACGCGGGGCGCCCCTGCGGCGTCGTCGCCGCCAACAAGGCGGGCCTTCAGGCGGTGGTCGCCAAGGTCGTGATCGACGCCACGCCGACAGCCGCCGTCGCACGGATGGCCGGCGCCCGGACCACCCCCTGGGACGTTGGCGAGGTGACCGTCAGCCGCACCGTCTACAAGCAGCCGATCGCCGGCGGCCGGCGAATCGGAGATTTTTCCGAATATGCGATTTCCGCGCCGATGCCCACCGGCAGTTGGCCCGAACGCTGCCGGGCGGAAGTCCTCCTCCGCGAGGCGTATAACCAGGTTCAGGCCAACCGGGCCCACGCCCACCTGATGCACATCGTCGAGCCGGTGTCGATCGTCTCCGAGTCGCAGACGCCGATCGCGACCTGGCCGGGCGCGGAACGGCTGCCGCTCGACGCCTGCCGCCCGAAGGGAATTGCCGACGTGCTGATCGTCAGCCAGTCGGCCGGCGTGGGGCGGCAGATCGCCGAGCGACTCACCCGGCCGGTCTACCTGGCCGACCTGGGCGAGCGGATCGGCGCAGAGGCCCACCGGCAGGCGGCGCGGCGGGAACTGTCCGGCCCGATGCGGATCGGGCCGGCCGGGTTGACGGAAGCTGCGGGACTTGTGGAAAACGCCGACGTGGCGGAGATTCTGACGGGCCACCGCAGGTACCGCCGCATCGACCTCGGCACGATCCGGCAAGAGGAACTGGCGATTCCCGTCTGGGGCCGATACGACGTGGTGGTCGTCGGCGGCGGCACCTCGGGCTGGCCGGCCGCGCTGGGCGCGGCCCGCCGGGGCGCGCGGGTCCTTGTCGTCGAGATGCTCGGCCACCTCGGCGGCAACCGGGAGCTGGGCACGCCGAACTACTGGAAAGGCTATCTCCACGGGATCAACCAGTTGGCGTGGCGCGGCGCGCAGGTGTTTACGGAACTGCGGCTGTCCGGCGTCGACATCTGGTACAACACGCTGGTCTGCGGGGCGGTGAAGGAGGGGGACCGCGTCGCCGGCGTAATCGTCGCCAGCCCGCTGGGCCGCGGCGCGGTTCTGAGCAGCGTCGTGATCGACGCCAGCGGCGACGCCGATCTGTGCGCCGCCGCCGGCGCGGAATATTCCTTCGTCAACGACGGCGACCTCTGCATCCAGGAGGATTCATTCAGGGACCTGGGGCTCTACGGCAACGTGCTGCCGCTCGATCCGGCCGACGAACACAGCCTGACGATGCACCACGTGCTGGCCCGGAAAGCGGGCAAGCAGGACCTCTGGGATTTCTACCCGATGGTGGGAATGCGCGAAAGCCGGCTGATCCGCGGCGAGCACGTGATCGACGTGCCCGACCAGATCATCGGCCGCACCTACCGCGACCTGGTCTCCGTCGCCCAGTCGGCCTATGATCCCCACGGGTATCACGACAGCGACGCGATCTACGCGGGCCTGATGCCGCCGACCAAGCACGAAACCAAGGCAGGATTCATCACCTACATCCCCTTGCGTTCGCTTTTGCCGAAGGGCCTGGAAGGGATCATGGTCGTGGGCCGCTCCCATTCGGTGACCCACGACGTGCAGGTCACGGTGCGGATGAACCCCGACCTGATGAACGAGGGCTACGCCGCCGGCTGCGTGGCGGCCGAGGCGGTGAAGACCGGCCAAGACCTCCGCGGCGTGGACCTGGGACCGGTCCAGGACCACCTGGTGGAGGTGGGCAACATCTCCGCGGCGGACCGCCGCGACAAGTGCGTCGAGACCCCCGAGCCCACCGACGCGGAGCTTGAAGAGGCGGCGGAAAACCTCGGCGGCAAGCTTCAACTCGCCACGCTGATCCGCGGGGGCGACCGCAGCATCCCGCACCTGCGGGCGTCGTTCGGGGCCGCGCCCTCGTTGGCCAAGGCCAAGGCCCTGTGCGCACTGGGCGATCAGGCGGCGGTGGAGTATTTGGCGGCCTGGCTGGAGCGCCAGCCGCTCGCCGGCGGCCAGGCGTACCAGTGGGACGCATTCCTGAGCGTGCCCGAGGTCGATGCGGTGATCTGGCTGCTGGGCGCCGCGGGAGACAGGCGGGCCGTGCCGGCCCTGGTCGCCAAGTTGGACCGGTGCACGACCGAAGCCGGCCACTTCAGCCATATCCGCGCGGTGACCACCGCGCTGGGCCGGATCGGCGATCCGGCTGCCGCCCCGGCGATCCACCGCTTCCTGAGCCGGCCCGGCGTGGCCGGCCACGCCGACGCCGAGGGCAAGACGGAGTCGCTCCATTCCGATTCGTTCGTGCGGTCCTTCGTCGAGCTGCACGCGGCGGCGGCCCTGGTCCGCTGTGGCGACCGGGAGGGGCTCGGCGCGCGAATCCTCAGCGGGTACCTTGACGACTGGCGAGGCATTTTCGTCCGGTTTGCCGGGCATGTGCTGGAAAAGGCTGTGCTTTTGCCAGTCCAACCGCCACCGCCCGTTGGTTCCCCCTGTCCCAGCTCCCCCCCGGTTCCCAAGCGGGAGCTTGGAAACGAGGCTGACTGAGCGTTCCCAAGCTGGAGCTTGGGAACGAGGTTGAGGTGCATCATGAAGAAGATCGTCTTCCCTGCCGGGTGCCTCCTTGTGGTCGGCGTCGCCGCTGCGCTGGCGGTGCGGGCGTGCGCTGACGAGGAGATCTATCGCGGCCAATCCGAGTTCACCAAGATCTACGTCAGCGAGGATGGAGAGGGAATCCGGACGCTCTCGTTCGAGCGGGGCGGCGCCCGGCAGAGCGTGGTGAAGCTCGGCGATCCGGATTACCTGGAATTGCCGTATGCCAAGGCGGTGCACGCCGGGCTGGCCTTCTGCGAACAGCCCGAGCGCGTCCTGGTCGTGGGCCTCGGCGGCGGGACGATCCCCCAGTTTCTCCGCCGCCATTTCCCGGAGATGACAATCGACGTGGTGGATATCGATCCGGTTGTCGTCAGGGTGGCCAAGAAATACTTCGGTTTCCACGAAGACGAGAAGATGCGCGCCTTCGTGGCCGACGGGCGGCGATTCATCGAGAAGTCGGACGCGGTCTACGACGTGATCTATCTCGACGCCTTCAGCGCCGACAGCGTGCCCTATTCGCTATCCACGCGCGAGTTCCTCCAGGCCGCGCGCAAAGCGCTCAAGCCGGGCGGCGTGGTCGTGGGCAATGTCTGGAGCTCCTACTCCAACGATCTCTACCATTCGATGATCCGAACCTACCAGGACACCTTCGAGCACGTCGCGGTCGTCGACGTCCGCGGGGTCGGCAACAAGATCGTCATCGCCGTTCCGCGCGAGAAGATTGCCGGCAAGGAGTCGGTCGCGGAGAAAGCGGGCGCGGTCGCCCTGCGGGCGAAGTTCCCTTACGACCTCAAAGACCTCGTCGAGTACGGCTACCGCCGGCTCACCGAGCCGGACGCCGAGGGCGAAGTCCTGAGGGATCGATAGGCCGGGGCAAGGCGCGCCGGCGGCAGATTCCAACCCAACCCCTGCATTGTGGAACCATGGACTGCGCTTTTGAACTGGCCAAGAAGCAGATCGCTTCCGCCCGATCGTACACGTTGACCCTGCTCCAAGACATCGACGACGACCAGTGGCTGACGATGCCGCCTGGCTGTGGCACCCACGCGGCCTGGCAGGCGGCCCACCTGGCGATGGCCCAGTACGGGCTGTGCCTGTTTCGCCAGCGTGGGCGCAGCGACGCCGATCGGGGCCTGCTGCCGCGGGGTTTCGTGAAGATCTACGGCAAGGGATCCAGGCCGGACCCCTCGCCGGAGAAGAACCTCGCTCCCGGCCAGATCCGAGAGGTTCTCGCAAGAGTCGGCGCCCAGGCGATCGAGGAGATGGAGGGGTTTAGCGAGGCCCACCTCGCCGAGCCGCTCGATGAACCGTACGCGGTCTACCCGACGAAGCTCGGGGCGATTGTCTTCTGCGCCCACCACGAAATGCTCCACGCCGGGCAGATCGGCCTCTTGCGGCGCCTGCTGGGAAAGCCGCCGATTCGCTAGCCCGGATGATTCATGGGCCGGGGATGCTCCGCTCTGTCGCGGGCCGGCCACGCCCGCCTGCGCGTCGGGTCGATGATCGGTTCATGAGATATCCCGGCCGGACTACGGGTCCCGCCGTATGATGTGGAATCCGAACTGCGTCTCCACCGGATCGCTGATCTCTCCGACGGCGAGTCTTTCAGTCGCCTCGCTGAAGGCGGCCACCATCTGATCCGGCGCAAACCTGCCCAGGTCGCCCCCCTTGGCGCTGCTGGGGCAGTCCGAATACTCTCCGGCGAGGGCCGCGAAGTCAGCGCCTTCCGCCTTTGCCTTGGCGGCCACTTCCTGGACCAGCGTCAACGCCTCCTGGCGTGTGCGAATGATGCTTGCCGGCGCGCGATCGCTGTCCCGGTGCATGATCAGGATATGCGAGGCGGCGCGCATCGCGGGCTGGGCGACGACCTCGCCCGGCGGCGGCGTTTGCGGGCCGCTGCCGCCGCTGCCGCCGCAGCCGGAGGCCAGTCCGATCGCCAATCCGGCAAGTGCTGTTCCGATCCGGGTGCTTGGGCTGTTGTGCATGAAAGATTCCTGCGTTCTGAGTCCATCCTGGGCGTGTCAATCACGGCGGGGCAACCGCCTGATTCTACACCGTGAGGGCCGCTTTGGAAGACGGGGCGAAGGCAAGCGGTGCGGCGGGGGCAGGTGGAACAGCGAGCCGGCGCGACAGCGGGGGCAAGTCCAGGGGGTCCCGGGCGGGAGCTTGGGAACCAGCAAAGAAGTTCGGGCGCGCCGGCGGCCATGGGCCGTGCGGGAGTCTTCACGGCAGGGCGGCGATTGTGGTAAAGTGCATGAAAATCAGGAGCCACCGATGGATGGAGAACGGCCTCTCGGCGAGGTGCTTGCGGCGCAACGGCTTGCCGCCGAGCAGTTGCACGTCGGCCGCGTCCGCCGGCATATTTTTCTCTGCTGCGATCAGGCGAAGCCGAACTGTTGCAGCAGGGAACGGTCGCTCGTGGCCTGGAACTACCTGAAGAAGCGGCTGGACGAACTCGGACTGGCCGGCGCCGGCGGCGTTTACCGCACGAAGGCAGACTGCCTGCGAATCTGCCAGGGCGGCCCGGTGGCGGTCGTCTACCCCGAGGGCGCCTGGTACGCGCGCTGCGATCCGCCCGCCCTCGAACGGATCATCCAGGAGCACCTGCTCGGCGGCAAGATCGTGCGGGAATTCCTCATCGTCGAACACCCGCTCGGGTGAGAAAAGGGGGCGGCCGCACGGGCGGACCTTCGATCCGCCGAGCCCAAGCGCGGTGCGGTGCGCGGCGGGCCGGCTTTCTCCTCGCGCCGCTTGCTTCCACCCTGGCGGGCAAGTAGTCTGAAGCAGGCGCGGTCGAGTGCTGCCTGAATCGCGGCCCGCGTCCACGCGGCGAAGCGGCCGCGACCTGCAACTTCCAACCCAATCTCAGGAGACCTCAAAATGCGTCTATCTCGCCGACGCCTCTTGGCCGGCGCCGCCACGTCGATGGCGGTGGCGGCAACGACCGGCCTGCCGTCGTTGACCCTGGCTCAAGAAGAGAGAAAGCGGCAGGGCCGCGCGCGGAGGCCCCGCAAGGACGGCCCCGCCGTGGTCAACGGCCGCATCCACCAGTCGGTCTGCCATTGGTGCTTCACCGGCGACTGCTCGCCGAAGCCGATGACGCTCGAAGAGCTCTGCCAGCAGGCCGCGGCGCTGGGCCTCAAATCGGTGGAGTTGGTCGATCCGCCCGACTGGCCGATCCTCAAGAAATACAACCTGATCTGCGGGCTGGCCAACAGCCACGGATTCGTGCAAGGGTTCAACGACCCGGCCAACTGGGAGATGTGCATCGACAAGGTCAAGGCGGCCGTCGACGCCTGCGCGGAAGCCGGGTTCCCGAACGTGATCACGTTCTCGGGATTCCGCAACGGCATCCCCGACGACGTCGGCCTGGAGAACACCGTCAAGGGGCTGAAGAAGGTCGTCGGTTACGCGGAGCAGAAGAAGATCAACCTCGTTCTGGAGGTTCTCAACAGCCGGGTCGACGCGGAGATGAAGGGCCATCCGGGTTACATGGGCGATTCGGTCGAGTGGTGCGTGGAGGTTTGCAGGCAGATCGCCTCGGAGCGGATGAAGATCCTCTTCGACATCTACCACGTGCAGGTCATGCAGGGCGACATCATCACCCGGATCAAGCAGAATGCCCAGTATGTCGGCCACTACCATACGGCCGGCAATCCGGGCCGCAACGAGCTCGACAACAACCAGGAGATCAACTACCCGCCGATCATGCGGACGATCATCGAGACCGGCTACCAGGGCCTCGTCGCCCAGGAGTTCGTCCCCACGCGCGATCCGCTCCGGAGCCTTCGCCAGGCCGTCGCCCTCTGCGACGTCTGATCGACCCTTGGAAACCCCGTCATGTGGCTCTTCACTCTCAGCGTACTGGTGGCCCTTGTCATTTCGGCTCTGTGTTCGCTGATGGAGGCCACCCTGCTCAGCCTCCGTCCCGGGCAGATCGCGGAGATCGCCGCGCGGCGGCCGCGGATCGGCCAGATCTGGCAGCAGCTCAGCTCGAACGTCGAGCGCCCGATCGCCTCGATCCTGATCCTCAACACGGCGGCCCACACGATCGGCGCAACGGTGGCCGGGGCGGAATTCCAGCAGCTCCATGGCGAGCGGTGGCTCTGGGGCTTTTCCATTGTCTTCGCGTTCGTCATGCTCCAGTTCACGGAGATTCTCCCGAAAGAGGTCGGCGTCCGCTACAACCGCCAGGCGGCATTCTGGATCGCGCGGCCCTTGGCGTGGATGGTTCGGATGTTGCGGCCGATCCAGGCCGTCGTGCACCTGATCAACCGGCCGTTCGGCGGCGTCTCGTCGCGACCGCACGCCTTCACCGCGATCGACGAGATCGATGCCTTGAGCGGCTTTGCGCGGCTCTCGGGCGAAATCAGCGGCGAACTGGAGTCGATTCTCAAGCGGGGAGCGCACCTCTCGGGGAGCAAGGTCCGCGAAGTCATGCGGCCCCGCCTGGATATCGACGCGATCGACGTGCACACGCCGCCCGACGAGGTCCTCGGGGCGGTCGCCATGTCCGGTTACTCGCGCGTGCCGGTCTATGAGGGAGACCTGGACGGAATTCTGGGGTTCATCTACATCAAGGACGTGTTGTTGGAGCTGCACATGGGCCGCCCCCTGGACCTGCGCCGGTTGATCCGGCCCGCGATCCTCGTGCCGGAGACACTCCGGCTCGACCAGCTCGTGCAGATCTTTCGCCAGGAGAAGACCCAGATGGCCGTCGTGCTCGACGAACACGGCGGCACCGAGGGGCTGGTCACCCTGGAGGATGTTCTGGAGGAACTGGTCGGCACGATCCACGACGAGCGCCGCCGCGAGGATGCCGAGGTCGTTCGCGAGGGGAGCGCGGCCTGGCTGGTGAGTGGCACGTCGAACGTCGACCACGTGTTGGAGACGATCGGGCGGCCCGACCTCCAGGCGGAGGCTCCCAGCCAGGTGAGCACGATTGCCGGGCTGGTTCAAGCCCGACTCGACCGGATCGCGGTGCCCGGCGACCGCACGACCTTCCATGGCCTGTCCCTGGAAGTGGTTGAGATGGACGGAATGCGAATCGCCAAGGTCCGGATAGTGGTCGAGTGAGAAGGATCGAGGGGCCGAAGAATAGGGTTCAAGGTTCAAGGTTCAAGGTTCAAGGTTCAAGGGGATGGAATGCTCTGTCTGCCGAGCGCTGGGCGGTTTGCAGCGTTTGGCACGTCGGGGAGGTCTGTAGCGGCGGTAAGCCCCTCGCAGCAGCGTGGCAGCAGCCCCCCTAGGGCTGTAAATCCGCGGTCTGCCGCGGCTCCGCGGCGGGCGAGCGGGGAGTCGAACACGGCAAAGCCGGACCCTCCGGTGCGGAACGGGCGCACCAACCTATAATAGAGGGGATGGGGGCGCTTCGTCGGCACTTTCGATCGAGATTTCATGGCTGATCAGGACCTGGATGTACGCAGGATTAGCGGTGGGCTGCTGGGCAGGATCGAGGCGATCGCGCCGATCAACAGCCGTGGCCGCCTGGTTCGCTGGGCGGGGTTGCTCCCGCGAATCGCCGCCTACGAACCGCAATACCAGAAGCTCAGCGACCGCGAGTTGAAGAAGGAGAGTCTCTCGCTCCGCTACCGGGCGCGAAGCGGAGAGCCGCTCGCTCGCTTGTTGCCGGAGGCCTATGCCCTGGTCCGCGAGGCGGGACGCCGCACACTCGGCATGCGGCATTTCGACGTTCAGCTGCTCGGCGGAATCGCCATGTTCTACCGCTCGATCGTCGAGATGCAGACGGGCGAGGGAAAGACGCTCACCGCCACGCTGCCGATGTATCTGTATGCGCTGGCGGGCAAGGGGTGCAACCTGGCCACCGTCAACGACTACCTGGCCAAGCGCGACGCGGACTGGATGGGACCGATCTACAGGGCCTTGGGCCTGTCGATCGGCGTGATCCAGACCCAGCAACCGCAGCCCGAACGCCGCAAGGCGTATGCCTGCGACGTGACGTATGGCACGGCCAAGGAGTTCGGCTTCGACTTCCTCCGCGACCGTTTGCTGCTGCGGCGGATTCAGGAAGGGCAGGGCGACCTGCTCGGCGGAATGCTCGCCGACCGCCGCGATGATTCAACCAACGAACAGCCGGTCCAGCGCGAGCCGTTCTTCGCGCTGGTCGACGAGGCCGACAGCATCCTGATCGACGAGGCCCGCACGCCGTTGATCATCAGCGCCCTGCCGACGGAAGAGCAGGAATTGGAGGTCGAGTGCTACAAATGGGCGGCCGAAAAGGTCGGGGAGTTCATCGAGGACGAGGACTACGAGTACGACTACGACAAGAAGTCGGCGGAGCTGACCCGCGAAGGCCGCAAGAAGGCCCGGCTCCTGCCCAAACCGCCGGAAATGGACACGGTCGGCATGTTCCACATCTACCAGTACGTGGAACGAGCGATCAAGGTCGAACGCGAGTTCCACCATGACCGCCAATACGTCGTCGTCGATGGCGAGATCGTGATCGTGGATGAATTCACCGGCCGCATGTCCGAAGGCCGCAAGTGGCGCGACGGAATCCACCAGGCGGTCGAGGCCAAGCAGGGGGTGGAAGTCACCGTGGCCACCGGCCAGGCCGCGCGGATCACCGTCCAGGATTTTTTCCTGCGATTCCAGAACCTGGCCGGGATGACCGGCACGGCGGCCTCGTCGGCGCGGGAAATGCGCAAGATCTATCGCTGCCACGTGATCGCCGTCCCCACGAACCGGCCCGTCATCCGGCAGTCGATGCCGCCCCGCGTATTCGGCAATGAGCGGAGCAAATGGAACGCAATCGTCGAGGAGGTCTGCCAGCTCCACGCCCAGGGGAGACCCATCCTGATCGGCACGCGGTCGATCGACAAGTCCGAGATACTCGCCCGGCTGCTCGCCGAGCGGCAGGTCCCCCACAAGGTGCTCAACGCCCATCACGTGGAGATCGAAGCGGAGATTGTCGCCGAGGCGGGGCAATTGGGCAAAGTCACCGTGTCAACCAACATGGCCGGCCGGGGGACCGACATCAAACTCGGCGAGGGCGTCAAGGAGCTTGGCGGGTTGCATGTGATCTGCACCGAGATGCACGACTCCGCCCGGATCGACCGGCAGCTGATCGGCCGCTGCGGCCGGCAGGGCGACCCGGGCACCTTCCGCCAGTACATCGGTCTCGACGACGAGCTGTTGATCGCCGGCCTCGGCCCGAAAAAGGGGCACAAGCTGGACGACCTCGGCAAAGACGCCGACGGGCATTTCGAGGGCTACGAGCGGCTGTTCAAAAAAGCGCAGAAGAAAGTCGAACAGAAGCATTTTCGCGACCGCAAAGCGCTGATGTACTTCGAGAAGCAGCGGAAGAAAATGCAGCGGCAGATGGGCCAGGACCCGTATCTCGACACGCCCGGCTGACCGCTTGTCGAACCGTCGGTGGCGCGTTCATGGGAAACGGATCAGCTGCCGGCGGGCGGCCCGTTCCCGGCGGCGCCGGGCAGGGACACCTCGCGGCGGTAGTTCTCCGCGCCGAGCACGACCCGCTCGTCTTCCTCAAGCCCCGCGCTGACAACCACGTATTTCCCGTTCGTGCCGCCGAGGGTCACCTCCCGGGCCCGGAATCCCGTGCGGTCGTGGATGAGGCAGTATTGCTTCCCGCTATGCTTGAGCACCGCCTGGAAGGGGAGCATGAGTTGATCGCGCCGCGTCTCAACGCGGATTCGCACCTCGGCGCTTAAGCCCGGACGCAGACTGACCGCCGCCGCACGGATCGTCTCCCGGTCGATGCTGATCTTCGCCCCGTAGCGTTTGGCCTGCGAGCCCCACCATTCGTTGGGCAGGGGGAATTCACCGATGTCCTCCACCTTGCCCCGCAACTCGGCGCCGGGAAACGCCTCGAGCCGAATCCGCACTTCAAGTCCGGGCCGGACTTGCACAACCTGATCTTCCCGAATGGAGGCGGAGACCTGCATCTGCTGGGAATTCGGCAGCCGAACCAGCGGGCGCCGCAGCCACACGGACTCTCCCGGCTCGATCAGGTGGCTGTGCCCTCGATGATGCAAATGGGCGAGCACGACCTGCCCGGCCCGCGGCGACGTGATCACGCATTTGCCGATCTGTTCCTCGATATTTTCGAGTTCCTCGACCGTCAGGCCATGGACATGCCGCCGCCACTTGACGCTCGCCTCCGCCACCGCCAGGTTGCTCTCCAGCTGCTTGAGGCGTTTCTTGCTCGTGTAGTGCTCGAGCACATTGAGTTTCGTCTCCGCCTTCTCCAGTTCAATCTTCGCTTGCTCCGCCGCGTAGCGATCGGCCTCGAGCGACATCCGGGTCACGAATCCCTGGCGATACATCGACTGCGTCAAGGACAGCGTATGCTCCGCGCGGCGGAGCATCTCCCGGGCGCGGTCCAGATCGGCGCCGAGGACTTGCTGCTCCTTCGGCAGCAAGCCGTCGATGTACTCCTGGAGCGTGAAGCGGGTGGTTTCCAGCCAGTTCTCCGCCTGGATCATGGCCGCTTCGCTGGAATTGCATTGGATAATCTGTGCAATTCGCATTTGTTCGAGCGGGGCGGAATCGAGACGGACGAGAAAATCACCCGGCTCGACGTAGGTTCCCTCCGGAACCACTTCGAGGATCGTTGTGCGGAAGAATCCCCGCGCGCTGACCTCGCACCGCACCTCGACGTTGCTTGTGCATTCGATCGCGCCGTTCTCGACGATCTCGTGGACGAACGTGCCGCGATGCGGCAGGCAGGTCAGCGGCCCGTCTTCCCCGGGCCGACCCCACCACGTCTCAAAGAAGGCCCAGCCGAGCAGGGGGGCAGCAATCGAGAAAGACATCGCCAAGAGCACAAGCTGAGAGCCCGATCCCGGGCGTCGGACTGTGCACCGGTTGTGCGCCATCGCGGGTAGACCCAGTTGTTGCACCGAAAACGCGACGGAATTGCCCCGTGGCCGTCGCGGATATCAGGCCGATAGGCCGCAGCGCGGTCACCTACTCGTTGGCACGGGAGCCCCAACCGGACGGCAAACGCCTACGGCCAGCGCGCCAGACACTGCGATACCATCCGGCGAAGCCCATGCCTCGCGGCTGTCCATCGGGCCACCGCGATTCCACCAGGTTTTCGGCTCTTCCAGGGGTGGCGGTGTTGCGCGGATGAAAGGCGGGACCCCAAGGCGATCGCGCTTTGCAGACTTCACATCCACCGCACCACCGTTCAGTTCCAGGCGGGATACGAACGAAATGTTGCCCCCTATGATAGCGTAAAGTCGTCAGAATTCCAAACGTCTCTGGCGACAAAACCCAGAAATCACGCGAACAGAATCCGCAATCACCCGCCCCTGTCTGCTCAAGCCGTTCCACCTGCTCGACGGCCCAAGTTTCCCCGCTCGGGGGGCGTGTGGCCGGTGGCCGCTGCGGCGCTTGAACACGACCGCAGCGCCTGCTCGATCTCCTCGCCAGCCGCGGGGTCTTTCTCGATCGCCAGCCGTTCCCGCAATGCCGCGGCCGCTCTTGGCCCCGCCGCCTGGCCGAGAGCCCATCCGCAGGCTCCGCGGACGAGTGGTTCCGCGTCGTTCAGCCCGGCAGTCAAGCCCGGGATCGCCGCCTCCGTTGGCCGATTGCCGAGTACGATCGCCGCGTTGCGGAGCAGGCCGCGACGCTTGGCTCGCCAGAGGGCCGTTTTCCGGAACCGGGAGCGAAAATCGGCGTCGTTCAGGGCGAACAGGTCTGCCAGCTCGATCGACGCCGCCGGTTCGAGTGGCCGGAGGGCCTCATCTTGCGGGCGGCCCGCCGGCGGCTGGCGCAAGCGGCGATTCCAGGGGCAGACCTCCTGGCAGATGTCACAGCCGAACCACCAAGGTCCGATCCGCGGGCGGAGCTCGCGGGGGATGCTCCCCCGCAGTTCCACGGTCAGGTAGCTGATGCACTTCCGGGCGTCGAGCACATAAGGTTCAACCAGGGCGCCGGTCGGGCAGGCGTCGAGACACGCTCGGCACGCCCCGCAATGATTCTGCTCGTACGGCCGGCTGTACTCGAGCTGCGCGCTCGTCAGGAGAACGGAGAGAAACAGCCAACTGCCGCGATCTTCCGTCAACAGGAGCGTGTTTCTGCCGATCCATCCCAGCCCGGCGAGAACCGCCGCCTCGCGCTCCAGCAGCGGCGCCGTATCGACCACGCCGCGGACGGCCGCTCCGGGCGCCAACTGCCGGTGGTAGTCGGCAAGTGCGCGCAACCGGCGGTGGATCACCTCGTGGTAGTCGGCGCCCCACGCGTAGCGCGAGATCCGGCCGCAGGCCTTGCGGGCAACCTCGGGCTCCGCGTTGCGATAGTCGGTCCCCAGCACGACCAGGCTCCTCGCCCCGTCGAGAACATGCCGCGGATGGCGATAGGCCTCGCGGCGGTCGGCCATGTAGTGCAACTGGCCGGCATACCCGGCATCGAGCCAGGCTTGCAGCCGGCCGAATCCCGCCGGTTCCGCCGCCGCGCAGAACCCAACCGAACAGAACCCGAGCTGGATTGCCTTGTCGCGCAGCCGCTCTGTCAGATCGCTCCGATTCATGATTTCGTCGAGAAAACTATGCAGGACAACGCGCAGTGGCTCGTCACACGCCAGCTTGTCAGGTTAGAATGGTCCTGTCTATCCGATTCACACGGGTATTCCCAAGAGGCGCAACGAAGATTCTGCGGAGATTCCTGTCGATGCGACGAGCGATTCATGGGGTGATCCTGCTTGTTTTGACCGTCGCAACTGCTGGCTGTGGTCCCGAACTCAATCAGGAAAACCTTGGGCAGATTCAGACAACAGTCGAGCAGTTGCCGGGCTTTGGCGAGCCGTATCCGCTCCCCAAACCACGGTACGAGGCGGACGAGGAGACCGGGGAGACGACGGACGAGACTCCCGAGCAAGGTTCAAGGCCCACTTCCCAATGACCAGACGTGGGAAAGACCGGGCCTCTGATCGAGAGCACCGCTTCCTGGGGATTTGAGCCTTGGGTTTCGAACCTTGCCCGGAGCCGCTCCGGACCGGCTGGAATCGGGCCGCGCGGTGCGTCGGCCGGGTGGCGGATCGATGGTCGCCCTCTCGGATTAGATAAACAGGCGATAATTTCTTGCTTTTTTTCATTGCAGCGTGTGCCTTCTTGGTTAGCCTGGATATTGTGGACCGTTTTCGTGCTTTTTCTGGCCCGCGCTGTTCGCCGCACATCCAGGAGCGACTCCCAATGATCAACAGACTCAGCACCCTGCTTGCCGCCGCTGTCGCCATTGCACTGCTTTCCACCGCCAACTCGGCCGGGGCTCAGGGAATCGGCTGCCACTATTGGTCTTACCCCTATTCAGCCGATCTGACTCCCCTGTATAGTGTGGGCGCGGTGCCCACGCCCCCGTACTTTGCCCTCCACCCCCCCGTCTATTACAGCACGCCGGTCCCCCGTGCCTATGGCTACGGCCCGTGGGCCTATCCCCCGTACGTCACCACTCCGGAAGCCGCCGAACCGGAACCGCTGACGATTGAGAACAAATTCGTTCCCAAGCCGGCGAAACAAGAGGTGGAATCCCTGAAGACGGCCGTCGCGCCGCTCCGGATAGTCAATCCCTTTGTGGTTCCGGACGATCGGCAAGCCGAGACGGCGCTGGCGACCCGCTGACCCGCGTCTGGGACGTTTCTCTTGCCAAGGCGCCGCCATTCCCAGCCCCAACTGCGCCAACAGGCCCCAATGGGCCCAAAAGAGCCCCAATGGGATCAAAACAGCCCCCAATGGGCCCAAAACGGCCAGCCGCGGGCACGACTCGGTCCTTGAGTGCGAGACTCCTGGACCTGGGGCCTTGAATTTCGAGTGATTCCGCGGAATCACTCGGTTTCACGCCCGCAGCGGAGCCGCGATGGCGTCTGAAACGGCGTCTGTTTTCCACAGAAATCCCGCTCTCGCGACCGATCTATCCCCGCAAGGACTGGCCGCCGCAGGGGGCTTCTGGCGGCCATTTTGCGGCTCAAACGGGGTGGGTGGGCCGCACGCCGGGGAAATGCCGTCCCCCCTTGTTCTGCCCGATTGTTTGGGGGAAGATACTTGGTTTGACTCGGTGAGAAGAACCCCAAGACAAGGTGGGAGCGGTGCCTACGATGCGACGCCCGTTTATTGCCGGCAACTGGAAGATGAATCTGAACCTGGCCTCATCCGTCAGCCTCGTCGAGAAACTGATCGAGGGGCTATCGGGAGTCGACGGCGTGGAGGTCGCTGTCTGCCCGCCGAGTGTCTATCTGCATGCCGTTTGCCAGGCCGCGTCGGGGTCGATCCTGGGGGTCGGTGCCCAGAACGTCTACCATGAGCCCAAGGGTGCGTTCACCGGCGAGCTGAGTCCGGCGATGCTCAAGGACGTGGGCTGCCGCTACGTGATCCTCGGCCACAGCGAACGCCGCAATATCCTCGGCGAGTCGAGTGAGGAGGTGAACAAGAAGGTCGAGGCTGCTTTGGCGGCGGACTTGACGCCGATTGTGTGCGTGGGCGAACTGCTATCGGAGCGCAAGGCGGGCCGCACGCACGACGTGGTGCGGCGCCAATTCGACGGCTCGCTCTCGGGCCTCACGGCGGAGCAGATGACCCGCGCGGTGATCGCCTACGAACCGGTGTGGGCGATCGGCACCGGAGAAGTGGCCACGCCGCAGCAGGCCGAGGAGGTCCATCTCGGCCTTCGCCAATTGCTCGAAAGCCGTTACAATAAACAGGTTGCCGAAGCCGTGCGGATTCAATACGGCGGCAGCGTGAAGCCCGACAACGCGGCCGAGTTGCTGGCCCAGCCGAACATCGACGGCGCGCTGGTCGGCGGAGCGAGTCTCGAAGCCGAGCCGTTTTTGGGCATCATCGCGGGCGCGAAGAACTAGCCATCGATTGAAGGTGGGATGATCCATGTGGAACACGTTGCTGATGGTGGTGCTGTTCGTGGCAGCCGTCGTTCTGATCCTGCTGGTGCTGGTCCAGCGGGGGAAGGGGGGCGGTCTGGCCGGCGCTCTCGGGGGCATGGGCGGCCAGAGTGCCTTCGGTACGAAGGCGGGCGACACATTTACCAGGATCACGATCGGGGTGGCGACATTCTGGATTCTCCTCTGCGTCGTGAGCGTGGGCGCCCTGCGGCACAGGGCGGGCAAGCTGGATGTGGCCGCGCCGACCCAGCTGCCGGCGGCGCCCAGCCAAGACGCCGGTCCTCCGGCTGGCGGTCCCCCCGCTGCTCCCGCCGCCCCGGCCGGCGAGGCGCCGGCGAAGTGACCGCTTGCCCGTGGCGGTTCGCGGCTTACGGGAAAGGGGTGGTGCGTGGTTGTTGTCGATTGCCGAGGGGCGATGGCTGCGGAGCGGCAATTCTCCACGTTTGGATCGGTTGCGGCACGCGACAGGAGTAGACATCCGTGCTACTGAGCATGACCGGGTTCGGAGAGTCGCAATCGCAACGGGATCGGCTGGCCGTCTCGGTCGAGGTGCGCTGCATCAACAACCGCTACTTCAAGCTGATGACGCGTTCGACCGAAGGGTACGGTCCCTTGGACCCAAGGATCGAACTGCTGGTGCGGGATCGTATCCGGCGCGGTTCGATCCAGGTCAATGTTCGGGTTGAACGGGTGGCGTCGGCGGACGACTATCGCTTGAGCGAGGAGGTGCTGGAGGGGTACCGGCGCCAGTTGCAGGCGATTCAAGAGGCCTGGGGCAGCCGCCAGCCGATCGACCCGCTGCAACTCCTGATGCTCCCCGGGGTCGTCCACGAGACGGCGCCGGCCGTGGAACATATCGAGGAGGACTGGCCCCTGATCGAAGCGGCGCTGAAGCGGGCCCTCGACGGTCTGGAAGCCATGCGGCGCGAGGAGGGAACGGCGATGGCCGCCGATCTGGCGGCGAATTTGCAGGTGATTCGCTCTGCCCTGGAGAGCGTCGAGCAGCGCGCCCCGCAGGTCGTGGAGGCCTACCGCAACCGCCTGAATCAGCGTGTCGGCAAGATTCTGGCGGAGCTGAATGCCACGCTGGAGCCCGCCGACGTCCTCAAGGAGGTCGGCCTGTTCGCCGATCGCTGCGACATATCCGAGGAGATCGTTCGGCTGCGGAGCCATCTGGACCAGTTCAGCCAGATCATGGCCGCGCCCGAATCGTCGGGAAGAAAGCTGGAGTTCCTGGTCCAGGAGATGGTCCGCGAGGGCAACACGATCGGTTCGAAGGCCAACGACGTGGAGATCGCCCGCCACGTGATCGAAGTCAAGGCGGCCCTGGAGCGGATCCGGGAAATGATTCAGAACATCGAGTGACGATGGCCGAAAACGCGCGTGGCAAGTTGGTGGTTGTCTCGGGGCCGTCGGGGGCGGGCAAGTCGACGCTCCTCGCCCGGGTGCTCCGCCAGGCAGAGGTGCCGCTGGTGATGAGCGTCTCGGCCACCACGAGGCCGCCGCGACCCGGAGAACGCAACGGGGTGGACTACCATTTCCTCTCCAGGCAGGCGTTTGCCGAGCTCCGCGGCCGGGGCGAGTTCCTCGAATGCTTTGAGGTTTTTGGCAAGGGCGACTGGTATGGCACGCTCAACTCCGAGGTCACCCCTAGCCTCGATCGGGGAAAATGGGTAGTCTTGGAGATTGACGTGAGCGGCGCGGCGGCGGTCCAGGCCAAGTACCCGGAGGCGATCTCGGTCTTTGTCCATCCCGGATCCATCGACGAATTGGAGCGCAGGCTTCGCGGGCGCGGCACGGAAGACGAACCGGCCGTCGCGCGGCGACTCGCCCGAGCGCGGGATGAACTCGCCTCGGCGGGACAATACCGCCACCAGGTGATCAACGACGACCTTGACCGGGCCGCCGGCGAGGTTTGCGATATTCTCAAGCGCTATGCGGACGCAGCGCAGCGAGACTGATCCGAGCAGGGCACTCGGGCGGTCTGCCGTGTTTCCATGGTTGTGCCGATGGGAGGCTGAATTTCATGTTGGACGAACTCCGCGACGAAGAAGTCATCAACAAGGTCGGGGGCCGCTTCAAGCTTTCGACGCTGATCCAGAAGCGCTTGGTAGCGCTCAACCAGGGGTCGCCGGCACTGGTCGACCTGCCCACCGAGGACAAGATGAAGATCGTCATCCAGGAGATCATGCAAGACAAGATCTACCTCGACACGGAGAACAATCTCCGCGTTACCGGCGGGGAAGCGGCCGCGGGCGGACTGCCGGAATTCGATCTGGACAGCATTTAGGGCACGCTCCAGAATCCGCGGTTCAAGACCCGAGTTCCGTCGGATCGGTGCTCCCGGCGCGCGGCCCAGTCTTGCCCATCTGGTCATGGGGAATTGAACCTTGCCGCATTGAGGATGCCTTGCCATGATCGGCCGCGAACTGATTGTCGGCGTGACCGGTGGAATCGCCGCCTACAAGACAGCGGCACTTGTCAGCCGGTTGGTGCAGGCTGGGGCCGGGGTCTCCGTCGTGATGACCGCATCGGCCACGCGGCTGGTCGGGCCGAAAACCTTCGAGGCCTTGACCGGGCGGCCGGTAGCACTGGAAACGTTCGCGGAACGGGGGCACCCGCACATCGAACTGGCCGATCGCGGGGAACTCCTCTGCGTGGCGCCGGCCACGGCGAACCTCCTCGCCAAGGCCGCCTGGGGCTTGGCCGACGACCTGTTGAGCACGACGCTCCTCTCGTTCGCCGGTCCGGTCGTGCTCGCGCCGGCGATGAACACGAAGATGTGGGCCAAGGCCGCGGTCCAGCGGAACGTCCGCCAACTCCGCGAGGACGGCATGGTCCTGATCGAACCGGAGGAGGGTTATTTGAGTTGCGGGGCTCGCGGGCCAGGGCGGATGGCCGCGCCCGACAAGATCTTCCAGGTGATTGCGGAAATCCTCGCCTCGGGGCCGGCGGCGTCCTGAGTTGCCTCCGCCAGGCGGGCGACGATCGCCTCGATCTCCAATTCCTCTCGACCGGACAGCGCCACGCGCAGCGTGCCATGCGGATTCTCATCACTTCAGGCCCGACTCGGCAGTACCTCGATCCGGTCCGCTACCTGACCAATGCTTCCAGCGGCCGGATGGGCAGCGCCCTGGCGGAGGCTTGCCTGGCAGCGGGGCACGAGGCGCTGGTCGTCAGCGGGCCGGTCGACGTGGCCTATCCGGCGGCCGTCGAGGTCGTGCCGGTGATCTCGACCGAAGAGATGCTCGAGGCCTGTCTCGATGCGTTCCCGACCTGCGATGGCTTGATCGGCGCGGCCGCGCCCTGCGACTACCGCCCGATCCGCGTCGCCCCGCACAAGCTGGCGAAGACCGGCGGCGCGCTGAAGCTGCACCTGGTCGAGACTCCCGATGTCGTCGCCCTCTGCGGTGCGATCAAGGAGCACCAGTGGATCGTCGCCTTCGCCCTGGAGACCCAGGACCAGCGGATGCGGGCCCTGCAAAAGCTGGAACGCAAGAGCGCCGACCTGATTGTGCTCAACGGCCCCGGGGCGATCCAAACCAGCCAGACCGAGATTGAAATCATCGACCGCCGCGGCAAAATCCTGGCGGCCTTGTCGGGCTCGAAGCGCACGGTCGCCGAAGGGATTCTCCGAGTTGTCCACCAGCGGCTGATCTGCGGTCCCTAAAGGGCATGGTCCGACGGCTTGACGTGCGGCTGGAACTGCCCGAAACCGTAGAATGTCGGCTTGAAATCACCGACGGTCTCGGCATCGGCGCAGGCGGAAAGCTTGTCCTCCAAATCGACGGCCCAGTAGGTGGCGTTGACGATCAAGCGGCGCAGATCCTCGCACGCCAGGTCGACCGATGCCCCCATCGTCGTGCAGAACACTTTGGAGGGTTTGCCCGAGCGGCCCGTGAACGTCCTGGTCCAGGCCAGCGGCATCATCGGGTCGTTCTTCTTCCCCTCCAGCGGCGGGTCGCTCGGCTTCATCCCGGCGAGCACCTGCCCGTAAAGCAGCACCGTGGCCGTCTCGGGGAGGTTCGCCACCGTGTAGACGTCCGTTGGCCCCCAGACATCCTCCACTCCCTTGAGGATCGGGTTGTTCTTCTGTGCCGGATTGATCACCCCGCGGGTGCTCTCGACCTTGTGATGGCCGTGGTGGTTGACCCAGGTCTCGCCGAGGATCTGCTGGCCGAATCCGCCCGGCCACTCGGTGCTGCGGAAATGATAGTGTTTGTAGCGGCTGGTTGAGTTGGCCTCGAACTTGAAGGCGTGCGTCGCCGTCCGCAATCCGATGATCGGTTTGCCGGAGTGCACGTAGCGGTCGACGTGCTGCATCTGCTCGTCGGGCAGTTCGCGGAATCGGGTCGCAATGATCATCAGATCGGCGGTCTGGAGGTTCTCCAGCCCGGGGATGTTCTTCTGATTGACCGGGTCGATGGTCCCGTCCTGCGGATTGATCGAGAACAGGACCGTACACTTGAATCCGTGCCGCACGGAGAGGAGTTTGCCGAGCATCGGCATGGCCTCTTCCGAGCGGTATTCCTCGTCGCCGGCAATCAGCACGATGTGCTTTCCCTTGCCCGGGCCGTCGCCTCCAGGGAAGACCACCCACGGGTCGGCGGCGTTGACCGCGGTGGCGTAGATCAACAGTGCCAGCGAGCTGATGGTTCGCCAAGTCGTCTGAGTTCTCACGGTTGGGCTATCTCCTGGTCGTTGAAGGCGTCTTCACTCAGCGCGAGAACCGGCTTTCCCGCACCATCGGACTGCCCATAGATTAGCCGTTCGACGAGGCGCTGGAAAGAGACCCGTCCGTCGGAGACTGCCGGACCGAGCCCCGGTTCGCGCCGCGTTGAGGCTTCCCCGGCCACCGGAACGCATGCGTTGCGACTGGCCGCGGCGATGCGTTCAGGCCGCTCTCGCGAGGGTTGCAGAGCCAGACACGACCGGGGAGGGGGATGCCGGATCGGTTGTCTCCCTCCGCTGGAATTGTCACCGTAAGTGGTTGCCTATCAACATCTTGCCATCTGGGACCGCCTTTGCCCCTGGTCGCCGAGTTAGCGGTTCGTTAACATGGCGTTAGCCCGTGGAGAGGCAACCCAGCATCCTCCTGGGTCCAGCGCCGGCGCTACCTGCGCGAGAGTCTGGATGGCACCTCGCGTCCAGTAGGCTTGGTGGCGGCTCTTGGCAGAAGGCATTGTTCAAGAGACTGCGCCAACAGCAGTCTTGTTCTTCCCCCTTCGCCTCGAGACACTCGTTTCCCGGTGCGCCGCGGCGGTTCCGCGTCACGACAGCCCAGGTTCCAATCACGTCATGGACCATTTCATCACGATTATCACTTTCCTTGGGCTGGGAATGCTCGTTTGGGACTGTGTCGAAGTCGGCCGCAACGACGCCGCGAACATCATCAACGCGGTGTTCGGATCGCGAATTCTCAGCCGGCGGACCGCCATCTGGTTGGCCGGCGCGGCCGTCGTGCTCGGCGCTACCGCCGCCACCCCCGTGATGGAAACCGCACGGACGGGCATTTTCGAGCCGGGCATGCTGACGCTGAAGCAGGCGATCGTCGTCTATGTCACCTTCTATCTGGTCGATACCGTCCTGCTCTACTCCTATTCCGCCTTCGGGATGCCGGTCAGTTCCACGGCGTGCCTGATCTTCTCGCTGATGGGCGCGTCGTTCGGCCTTTCCGTGACCACCCGGGGACTCCAAGGGGCGGGCGTCGTCCAATGGGGGACGGTCGGCACCGTGGTTTCGGCGATTCTGTTCTCGATTGTGATCAGCGGAATCGCGGGGTTCCTTGCGCAACGAGTGTTCCGCGCGGCCATCCGCGATGATTCCCAGGACCGGGAAAGCGTGCTGCTCCACGGCCCGTGGATCGCCGGTATGATGCTCAGTTGGCTCGCATGGTTCATGGTGATGAAGGGCATGAACCACGTCGAGTGGCCGTTGATTGAATCGCTGCGGACCGACTTCATCGGGGTGTACGGCTACACGGTTGTGCTGCTGTTGCTGTGGGCGGTCTGCACGCTCCTGGTCTACGTGGCCTTGATCCTCGCCGGCGAGTGGGGCACTCGGCGCTTGTTTCAGGGAATGGCCGTGCTGGGAATGGTCTGTATGGGCTTCGCGTTTGGGCAGAACGATTTGGCGAATTGCGCGTCGCCCGGCCTCTCGGCGCTGAACCTCTGGCAGAACGCCCGGGGGACCGGCGAGGAGGCCGTGGAAATCGCCAGCCGGATCGAGATCGGGCACTGGCAGCTGTTCGTATGCGGCCTCCTGATCGTTCTGGGGATGTCCACGCGGCACGCGCAACGGGTGACCCGCGCCGCGGTCAACACGGGGAGCCAATTCGACCGCGTGGCGCTGTACGCTCCGGACTGGTGCCAGGCAGTGGCGCGCGGACTGCTCTGGTTCCGGCCGAAAGGCCGCGCCTTGGCGCCCGAACCGAGACTTACCGAACGGGGCAAGAAGCTCCATTACGACGCCCTCCGTGCCTCGGTCATCATGGCGGTCACCGCCAGCGTGATCGCGCTGGCCAGCAGCCACGGCCTGCCGGTGTCGACAACCTACGTTGCATTCGCGGCCGTCGTCGCCACGGGTCTGGCCGATCGGGTCATGGCCCGCGGCGATGCGGAAGTCAAAGTCGGACGCGCCATCTGGGTGATGTTCAGCTGGTTCCTGACGGCCATGATCGCCTTCGTTTCGACGGCGGTGGTGGCCAACCTCATCTACTTCCTCGGACTGGTCGGCCTGGCACTCGCACTGGCCGCGAATCTCAGCGTCCGGTACGTCGCCAAGAAGCGTTCCGACGCCCAGGAGGAACGGATCCACCGCCGCACGCGCAACACCCAGTGGGACGACCGCGACGAAGAGCAGGGCGGCCGGCAACTGCCCGGTGCGCCGGTGTCGGCGGGCGGCTCCACGGACGCGGACCTGGGCGATGCGTCGTAGTCCTTGGCCGATGCGGCCCGCGGCGGGCCGGGATCGGCGCCGCCGGCGATTGCGCCTGCGGAAGGGCCTGAGGCGGCTGCCTCGCCGAGAACGCCGATCGATCGGTCCGAAGGGGTGTTCATGTTCCGAGCGCGGCGCGGTAGTGCTCAAGCAGCCTCGAAGCGGTTGCGCGAATGTCGAACGCCTCTTCCGCCCGCCGCCGCGCCGCCCGCCCGAGCTCGCGCCGCAGATGGTCGTTGGCCAGCACGCTTACGACCGCCCGCGCGAGCGATTCCGGGTCGTTGGGTGGAACGAGCACCGCGGCCTGGCCGCCGGGAAATATCTCGGATGTGCCCCCCACGTCGGTCGCCACGATCGCCGCACCGGAAGCCGCCGCTTCCAGCAAGACGCGGCCGAGCGGCTCCTGCCGCGCTGGATGGACCACCACGTCGGCCGCCCGCAGCAGCCGAGCCACGTCGTCGCGCCAGCCCGGCAGGTGCATTCGGCCGGCGAGGCTCCCCGCTGCCGCCCGGCAAAGCTGTTCCTCAAAGACCACGGATTCGGCCTTGGTGGAGAAGCGCTCGCCGATGACCAGCCAGTGCACGTCCGGCAGTCGCCGGGCGACGTATTCCGCGGCCTTGACAAGGATATCCTGCCCCTTGCGCGGCCCGATCTGGCCGATTGTCACGGCGAATCGCCAGGAGTTGCCGGCGCCAACCTCCCGGGCGAGGTCGCTGCCCCCGCCGCTCGGGCGGAAGCGTTCGAGGTCGACGCCATTGTAGAGCACGTGCGTCCGCGCCTCGTCCAGGCCTTGGGCGACGTGAAAGCTCCGTGTTGCGTTGGAAACCGCGAGCAGCCGCCGATGATGGTTGAGGTCTTCCACCGCCTGGCGGCTGAGACGCAGAATATCGCGGAGATGGGCGATGCTCGCAAGCCGCAGCGCTGAGGCCACGGGGCCGGAAAGCCTCCCCATTGAGAGACTGTTGGCGTGGAGCAGGTCTGGTTTCTGCTGATCAAGAAGTCGCGCGAGCTCCCGGCGGGCTTCCTCTTGCGAACGGGGCGCTGCGGCCGCTGTCCGCGTGGAGAAGGGCAAGACTTCGACCCCGCGGCGGCGGAGCACCTCGGCCAGGGGGCCTTGCGGGGGGCAGGCCACCGCCACGGCGAACCCGGCCCGGACAATGGCGTCAAGCGTCGCCAGCATGGACTGCTCGCCGCCGCTGAGCGTCGCGAATTCGCAAAGGACCAGGATCCGCCTTCGTGAACCCACCGCCTCGCTTGCCTCCAGGCTCCAGACCAGCCTCCGCTCCCGGCCGATCCGTGTGGCGGCCGCCGGGTTGGTCTCAACAGGCGCCGTACGCCGCCAACGTGGCCCGCAGGCTGGCCTCCTGATCCGCCGAGAGCGGCGTCAGCGGCATCCGCAGCTCGCCGGTGTCGCGGCCGAGAACCTTCATGGCGGCCTTGATCGGGATCGGATTGGTCGACAGGCCGAGCATCTCGCGGCAGAGGGGAAACAGCTTGTGATGCCAGCGCCGGGCCGCCTGCATATCGCCGGCCTCGAAGGCCGAGATCATGGCGATCACGTCTTTGGGGAAGATGTTGCCGACAACGGAGATCACCCCGCGACCGCCGATGGCCAGAAGCGGCAGCGTCAGGCTGTCGTCGCCGCTGAGCACGGTCAGATCGCTGCCGGCCAGAATCTGCGATGCCTGGTCCATCGAACCGGTAGCCTCCTTGACCATCTTGATGTTCGGCATCTCCGCCATCCGCAAGATTGTCTCCGGCTCGATGTTCTTGGCCGTCCGCCCCGGGATGTTGTAGACACAGATCGGGATGTCAACCGCCTCGGCGAGGGCTTTGAAGTGTGCCAGGATCCCGTCCTGATTCGGCTTGTTGTAATAGGGGGCCACGACGAGCGCGGCATCGGAGCCGCTTTTTGCCGCCCACCGCGTCAGGCGCAGGGCCTCCTCCGTGCTGTTCGAGCCGCTGCCGGCCATGACCTTGACTCTTCCGGCCGCTGCCTCGACGACCGCCTTGACAACCCGTTCGTGTTCTTCGTGCGACAGGGTCGGCGATTCGCCGGTCGTACCGACCGGGCAAACACAGGTTGCGCCGGCTTCCACCTGAAAGTCGACCTGGGCCTGCAATGCGGGGTAATCGACTTGTCCGTTCCGGAATGGCGTCGTCAGTGCGACCGAGAGTCCGGCGTATTCTTCAGCTCGCGTATTCATCCGTCGCTTGGTTTCCTTCCGCTGTCAGAGACAGACTACCGTCCTCGACGCCTCGCAGCAGAGAAATCCGCGAGGGGCCCGATTTTCACAGGACAACCCAGAAGAGGGTCATGATAAGGAAACGGGCGAGGGAGTGCCAGGGCCCCCGACGTGCCCCCCGGCCGGCAAGAGTCGCTGGCCGCCGGTCCCCGCGGCGGGTCAGGCAACCAGATTCTTCATTTCCCGCACCGCGCGTTCGATTCCGACCATCACGGCGCGGGCGATGATGCTGTGGCCGATGTTCAGTTCATGCATGCGGTCGATCGTGGCGACCGGAACGACGTTGCGGTAGGTCAGCCCGTGCCCGGCGTGAAGCGCCCTCCCGGAGGCCGAGACGGCCGCCGCGGCTTGTTTCAATATCTCAAGTTGCCGGGCTTGATCTTGGCCGGGGCGCGCCAGCGAATACCGGCCCGTGTGGAGTTCGACGGCTTCGACGCCCAGCTTGGCGGCGGCCTCGATCTGCCGGAGGTCGGGATCGAGAAACAGGCTCACCGGCACGCCCGCCCCGTGGAGCCGCTCCACGGACTGGCGAACGCGATCCAACTGGCCCGCCACGTCCAACCCCCCCTCGGTCGTGACTTCCTCGCGCCGCTCGGGCACCAGCGTGGCCTGGTCCGGCCGGACTTCGCAGGCGATTTGCGTGACCTGTTCGTCGCACGCCATCTCCAGATTCAGTTTCACGCAGACGGTCTCGCGGAGAATCCGCAGATCGCGGTCTTGAATGTGCCGCCGGTCTTCGCGGAGATGGATCGTGATGCCATCGGCCCCTCCCAACTCGACCAACGCGGCGGCCCAGACGGGATCCGGCTCATACGTGCGCCTTGCCTGGCGGATCGTGGCCACGTGATCGATGTTCACACCAAGCTCTGCCATGACACCATCCACTCCTCGAAAAAAGCACAGAATCGCCCCAGCGACGCGACTGACGCGGGAATCGTCTCCCGCGGAAGATTGGCGTTTGACCGTTCGCCATCCGGTGACGACCCGATTATACCCCCGCCCCCGGAACCATCAAGCGGCCCGGCTGCTCGGCGCGCCGAGCGGCCGCGCCGCCGCCACGCCGCCGCTGTTCAGAACTGGTTCCGGACGCCGTTGCCCCGCGCGTCGGCGGTCTTCCCGTCGAAGATCGTCCAGACCGGGATTTCCTCCCGCAGCCGCTGGACGAGCTCCTTCAGCCGGGCTTCCTTTCGCTCGGCCAGCATTTTCTCCCGGATTTCCGCCTGGGTCTCTTCGAACGGCGTTCGGTGAGCGTCTTCCCGCTCGATCACGCGGACGATATGGAAGCCTTCTTCGTCCTGGAGAATCCGGCTCAGCTGGCCGGGCGGAAGGGTGAACAATGCCTGGTCGAGCAGGGCGGACTTCAAGCTCCCCCGGGTGATCCAGTCGCGCTGGCCGCCGCGCATCGCCGTGGCTCCTTCAGATCGCTGCCGGGCGACATCGGCAAACGGGCGCCCCTGCATCACCTCGTTGCCCATCGCCGCAATCAGTTGCCAGGCCTCGCGCTTGTCGGGATGGCGGCTGAACTTCACCGCCAGGTGCTCCCAGCGAACCCGCGCCGGGTGCTCGTAGTCCTCCGCGTGCTCCTGGTAATACGCCAGCAGTTCGTCGTGGCGGATCTGCTCCTCTTCCTTGCGGAGCATTTCGACGACCCATTGCTGGGCAATCGCCTTCTCGATGAACGCTCGTTTCTCCCGCTCCAACGAGGTGCCCCACTGGCCGAGTTGCGCCTCCAGCTCGCGCCGCGAGGCAAGCTTCAACTCCTTCATCCGGTTGGCGACTTCGACTTCGGCGAACCGATTGGATAAGTGCTTGCTGATGTTCTCGATCGCTTCGGGTGGCAAGGTTCGCTTGGCGTCGACGTAGATCAGTTTCAGATCGATCTGACTCTGGAGCAGCTGCCGGACGAGCAGCTCCCGCTGCCTCTCCAACTGATCCGCGGGAATCTTATCGAGCCCCTTGACCGTGCTCAGCTTCTCGTTGATTTTCGGCAACACCTCGCTGCCCAAGACAACTTCCGAGCCGACCCTGGCCAGGACCTGGGCGCCCTCGCAGAGCGTCAGATCGGCTACCGGGTCGGGGCCCTCCAGTTCCGCCCCCGGCAGCGGTTCCGGGTGGCCCGCCGCCTGCGTTTGACCTCGCGCTTCCGGCATCTCTTGCCGCGGCGGCGCCGAGGCGACGTGCGGATCGCCGGGACCGTAGTGCGGCGGCTGGCCGACCGGCCACGCGACTGGCTGCCCAACTGGTTGTGCGACTGGTTGGCCAACTGGCTGCGCGACTGGTTGCGCGATTGGTTGGCCGACGGGCTGCGCAATGGCCGGGGGATTGGCGACGGCCAACGGCGGCGCCGCCTGCTCCGCCGTCCAGGGGGCCACGCGGGGCATCGTGGGGCGAAGGGGGTTGCTGGTCTGCTGTTGCGGGTAGGCGTCTCGGATCGGATCAGCGCGAAGCGCAGCGGCGGTATCGACCGGCGGCGGTGCTGCGCTGTAGGCCGGATCGCGCGAATCCTGGCCGGGCCCGGCCAGGATTCGGGGGGCCGTGACCACTTCGGGCGCCGGGAGAGCCGCCGCGTAAGGGCTGGCCGGCGCGGAACCGCCCGGCATCTCGACCGCTCGGCGCTCGTCGGCAAACGCGCTGGCGGCCCGCAGCACGTCCGTGGCCACCGCGGCGCCCCACTGGTGCGCCAATTGGAGACATTGCCGCGCTTCCTTGGGGTGCAGGTAGACGCCGACCGCCAGGGCGATCGCAGTCCAGAGCAGGATGGGATAGGTCTGTCGCATCACGAAACGTTGTCCGCCTCCGGGCAAGTCGAAATGGGCCCCATGCGCGGGCCGCACACGTTGCGCCCCCAGACAAGCGAGGCGGGATTATAGGGACAACCTCACCTGGACTGCAACAGCGATTTGATCCGGAAGATGATTTCGTCGGACGTCGCAACCTTCTGCGGGAGAAGAAGATACGCCGTCTTGCCGTCCGCCACCCGCAAGGCCTTGCCGGCAATCGAGGCGAGTTTTCGGATCGCGGCTCCGTCCGCATACCCAAAAACCACGTAGGGGCCCTCCAAGCGGACGGAATGGATTCTCCAGCGGTGCGCCGCAATCCGCAGCTCGGCGAGCCGCAGAAGCCGCTCGGCCGCCGCCGGCAGGGGCCCGAACCGGTCGAGCAATTCCAGGCGAAAGTCCTCCAGTTGGTGATCCTCGGCGACCCGGGCGAGACGCCTGTAGAGATCGATCTTCAACCGCATGTCGGGCACGTAGGTCCGGGGCAGGAACGCCTCGCTGGGCAGGTCGAGATCGACGTCGACCTCGGTTCGGAGGGGCATCTGTTTGTGGTGCCGCACGGCCCGCTCGAGCAGGTCGCAGTACAGTTCGTAGCCGACCATCGCGATATGGCCGCTCTGCTGGGTCCCCAGGATGTTGCCCGCGCCGCGAATCTCCAGGTCGCGCATCGCCACCGCGAAACCCGCGCCGAGATCGCTGAATTCCTCGATCGCCTTCAAACGCCGCGCCGAATTGGGCGTGATGTGCTTGTTCGGATCGATCAGCAGGTAGCAGTAGGCGCGGTGCTTGTAGCGCCCCACGCGGCCGCGCAACTGGTGGAGGTCGGCCAATCCGTAACGATCCGCTTCATCGATGAAGATCGTGTTGGCGTTGGGGATGTCCAGGCCGCTTTCGACAATCGTCGTGCTCAGCAGGATGTCGAACTCGTGGTGCACGAAATCGAGCATCACCCGTTCGAGCTGATGCTCCGGCATCTGCGCGTGGCCGATGGCCAGCGATGCCTCGGGGACGATCCGGCGGAGGGTGCGGGCCACGCGCTCGATGTCGCTGACCCGATTGTGGACGAAGAACACCTGGCCCTGGCGGCTTAACTCGCGGAGGATCGCGTGCCGGAGGATTTCGGAATCGAAACGAGTCACCCGTGTCTCGATGGCCAGCCGATCCTGGGGCGGCGTTTCGAGGTTCGAGATGTCGCGGATTCCCAGCAGCGACATGTGCAGGGTCCGCGGAATCGGCGTGGCCGTCATCGTGAGCACGTCGACAATCTGCCGCAGGGCCTTGAGCCGCTCCTTCACATCGACCCCGAAACGCTGTTCCTCGTCGATGATCACCAGGCCGAGGTTGTGGAAGTGGACGTCCGGCTGCGCCAGGCGGTGCGTGCCGATCACGATGTCGATCTTGCCCAACGTCAACTGCTCGATCGTCCGGGCCTGCTGCTTCCGCGTGGCGAAGCGGCTCAGCACGGCGATTTCAAAGGGATACTCGGCCATCCGCGCCGAGAAGGTCCGGTAGTGCTGTTCGGCGAGCACGGTGGTCGGCACGAGGATCGCCACCTGGTAGCCCGCTTCAACCGCCTTGAACGCCGCCCGCATCGCGATCTCGGTCTTGCCGAATCCGACGTCGCCGCAGAGCAACCGATCCATCGGCCGCCGCCGGGTCATGTCTTCCTTCACCGCGTCGATCGTCGCCAGTTGGTCGGCGGTCTCCTGGTAGGGGAACGACGCGTCGAACTCCCGCTGCCACCCGGTGTCGGGTGGAAAGGCGATGCCCGGCCGCGCCGCCCGCAGCGCCTGCAACTGGATCATGTCCGCCGCCAGATCGACCACGGCGCTCTCCACCGCCGACCTCTGGCGAACCCATTGCCGGCCGCCGAGCCTGGCCAACCGCGGCCGGCTTTTCGCCCCGCCGACGTATTTCTGAACCAGCCCGATCTTGGACGCCGGCACATAGAGCTTCGTCGACTCCTGGAACTCGAGCACGAGGTGTTCTTCCACGCGCTCTCCCTTTTCCAGCAGTTTCATTCCCCGGTAGCGGGCAATCCCGTGGGCGACGTGAACCACCAGGTCGCCTTCGCGGAGGTCGACAAAGCTGTCGATCGCCTTGCCCAATCGCCGGCGGACCGGCCGGCGAATCTCGCCGCGGCGGAACAGCTCGCCGCTGGAAAGCAGCAGGACCTGGGCGCTCGCCAGCCGGAACCCCTCCCGCAACTCCCCGCGGGCGAAATGCAGCCTGCCCTCGCCGGCCAGCCGCGTGGAACCGAACACGTCGGCCAGCCGCCTGGTCTCCGCCTCCGTGGGGCAGATCAGGAACACTTCCTGCGCGAAGCCGATCGCATCCAGCTCTTCCCGGACCTTGCCGGTGTCGCCGCTGAACCGCTCGACCGACTCGATCTTCAGCCGGCACGTCGCCTCCAGGCTGCTTGCGGCGATGGCCGACGCGGTGGCCGACGGAAAACGCACGACTTGCCCCAGCACGCTCGCCAGGCCGTGCAGCACATCCGGCCGTTCCACTCGCCCCGCGTAGTGACGCCCGGCCTCCTGCATCTCCTCCGGCTCGACGAGCAGGAACCAGCTCTCCGCGGGCAGGTGGTCCGCCAGGTGCCCCTCGTACCGGGCCGTCGGGCTGAGCATCGTCAGATCGATCCGCTCGAGCGTTGCCAGACTCCGCTGGCTGGCGATCTCGAAGCGGCGGAGGGACTCGACCTGGTCGCCGAAGAACTCCACCCGAACCGGGTCTTGCCAGTCCGGGGCGAAGATGTCGAGCAGGCCGCCGCGGACGGCAAACTCACCCGGCAGCTCAACGGCGGATGTGCGATGAAACTCGTTCTCAACCAGCCAGCGGGTGAGGTCCTCGACGCCGATCCGTGCGCCGGTGCGAATCGCCCATGTCTGCATCGCCAAGGACTTGCCGCTGGGCACCGGCTGCAAGAGAGCGGCGATGCTGGTCACCACGACGGGCGGAGCAGCCGAACCGCCGAGCCGCTTGAGGAGTCGAATCCGCTGGCCGAACACCTCGTCGAGCAGCAACCGGTCTCCCGAGAGGGCCTCCAACGCCGGAAATCGCTCCGCGGTCCGCTTGCTGAAGAGGGTGAAATCGTCGAGCAGATCATCGGCCAGGTCCTCGGTTGGGCAGACCACAACCAGCGTCCGCCCACAGCGGTTTGCCAGCGCCGCCGCCAACAGCGCGCAGGAAGACCCCCAGACTCCGTCGAAAGTGCCCGCGTGACCCATCTTGAGTTCGCGGATCACCCCTTCGAAGGCGTCTTGCTCCGCTAGATGTCCGACCAGCCCCATGAGCCGGTCCGACGGGCTGAGAGAAAGCTCGGCATCGGCCATGATGTGCGGCCTATTTTATCGCTTGTCCATCCGGCAAAGAAGCCCGGTGCCCGGGCGGATGGCGCGGCCGCTCGGCCGCAAGAGCGAGAAAACGCAGCAGAAGGCGACTTGGCCGTCGGCCGCTGGACAAGGGATTGGTGGACGGGCCGGCCGTCAGACTTTCGAACGCTGCGCCTGCTCCTGGCCGATCATCTCCAGGTCGCGTTCGAAGAAATGGATCGCTTCGGTAGGCGTGAGATTGAAGATCGCACGGCCCTCCGTATTCCATCGCCGGCCGTCAAAACGAAACACGGCCGTGGCGTCGCAGCAGGAATCCCCCAGGGCGCTGTCGACGAGCATCGGGTCGGCCGGCGTTTCGAGACGAATCCGCACGGCGACGAAAGCCGACAACTCGCCCGAGGTGCGACTCCTCGCGTAGGCCACATCGTCGTCGAACCAGCAGTCGTTCCAACGCGCGTCTTCAGGGCGATTGGGCATCATCCCCAGGCTGAGGAATTTCGCCTCCAGCCGCTCGCGTTGCCAATGGAAGTCGCGCCGGGCCTCGGCCAGACGGTTCTCTCGCCAACTCAACAACACCGGCCTCCACATCACCGCGACCGCGGTGAAGCCGAGAAGCGCGACGCCCAACATGATCCACCAGTATCCGTGCATCGATCACCCCCGTGACAGACGAAAGGCGGCCTCTTAACCTTATTCTAGAGTGTTTGGCAGCCATTCCGCAAGCAAATCTGGTGAATTCCGTCGCGTCGCGGCGAAAACAGCACCCCCTCTTGTTAGCCAAAGGATGATCCCGCGATGAATGCCATTCTGGGAGCACACATGTCGATCGCCGGCGGATATCACTTGGCCGTCGAGCGTGCCCAGGCCGCTGGGTGCCAGTGTCTCCAGATCTTTACGAAGAACAATAATCAGTGGCGTGCTAAGCCCATTACGCAGGAGCAGGCGGAGCGGTTTCGCCAGGCGGTTCAAGGTTCTTCGATTCGGGCGACTTTGGCCCACGATTCCTATTTGATTAACCTGGCCAGTCCAGATCGCGTCTTGTGGAAGCGGTCCGTCAACGGCTTCATCGAGGAATTGCAGCGAGCCGACTCGCTCGGAATCCCTTTTGTTGTCACCCATCCGGGCGCCCACACGACCGCGTCCGCGGAGCGGGGCCTGCGAAACGTGGTTCTGGCAATCGATGAGATCCATCGGCGGACCGGCGATCTGAAGGCCCAGTGCCTATTGGAGACGACGGCCGGCCAGGGGACCGCTCTCGGCTGGCGATTCGAGCAACTGGCGGCGATTCTCGACCGGGTCCAACAGCCCGACCGCCTGGGGATCTGTTTTGACACATGCCATGTCTTCGCGGCGGGCTATCCCCTGGCGGAAAAGAAGGATTATCGGGCGACGATCCGCCAGTTCGATCGCTCTGTCGGCATCGAGCGGATTCGCGCCTTCCACCTGAACGACAGCCTGCGGGAGCTTGGCAGCCGGGTGGACCGCCACGCCCACATCGGACGCGGGAAGATCGGCCTGGCGGCGTTCCGCAATCTGCTCGCGGACCGGCGGTTTCGCGGGGTCCCGATGTATCTGGAGACGCCCAAGGGCAAGGAACACGGCCAGGACCTCGATCGGATCAATTTGGAGACGCTCCGCGGCCTGAACGGGCCCGATCCGCGGCCGGCTGGACCGCTCGCTTCCAGTTGATTGCAATCCTCGTTGCCCAGTGGTAGACTTCGTGGGTCGGGGCTGGCGGATTCCCGCCTCCCCCGCGCTGCCGAATGTCGACCAGCGCGGCGTCCCGGTCGCCCGCGGTTCGCCCCGGCCGGCCCGGTGCGCCGCTTGGGCGGATACTGAGCACGCTTTTCCCGTCGTTTGGCCATGCGATCCACGGAAGCTTTTCTCGACGTGCTTGCGAAGAGCAGACTGCTCGCGGACCTGGAGATGGAGAAGGTCCGGGCGGCGGCCGGCGCGTACGAGGACGCCAAATCGCTGGCCAAGGCGCTCGTCGCGGACCATACGCTGACCCGCTGGCAGGCCGCCCAACTGCTCGCCGGCCGTGCCTCGTTCATGCTGGGGAAGTACCGGTTGATCCAGTTGCTCAGCCGCGGGGGGATGGGCAGCGTGTTCGTCGCCGAGCACACGACGATGAACCGCCGCGTGGCGCTGAAGATCATTTCGAAACAGATGGGCCGCGACCCGGTGAAACTCGAGCGGTTCCTGGCGGAAGCCCGCACGATTGCTGCGCTGGATCATGCCAATATCGTCCGCGCCTACGACGTCGACCATGAGGGGGAGCGCTACTTCCTGGTAATGGAATACGTGGAGGGGCGGGACCTTCAGCAGATGGTTGAAGACGATGGCCCGCTGGAGTTCTCCCGCGCCGCCGATTACATCCGCCAGGCCGCATGCGGGCTCGCGCACGCCCACCAGCGGAGCATGATCCATCGCGACATCAAGCCGGCCAACCTGATCATCAATCGCCAGCAGGTGGTCAAGATTCTCGACTTGGGCATGGCTCGGCTGATCGCCGAAGGGGCTGCGGAGAGCGACGTTGATGAGAAGATCATCGGCACGGTCGACTACATGTCGCCCGAGCAGGCGTTGGAGTCGGACGACCTCGACCATCGCGCGGACCTCTATTCGCTCGGCTGCACGTTCTACTTTCTCCTGACCGGCCGCCCGCCGTTTGGCGAGGGGACGCTGCCCCAGCGGATCATGAAACACCAGACCCAGGCGCCGCCGCCGGTCTCTCAACACCGGGACGGGGTCCCGGAGGAACTGGACGCCATCTGCCGCCGGATGATGGCGAAGAAACCGGAGGACCGATACCCGACGGCGGCCGACGTGGCCCTTGCGCTGGCGCCCTGGTCTGCTTCGAGCGGCGACGATCCGGCGTCGGACGCCAGCGGCAACGGGATCGGGGTCGCTGAATTGCTCGACAATGGCGGCAAGCCGTTCGCTGCGGAGCCCGGCATCAAGATCGTCGTGGCTGATTCGGGCTCGTTTCGCACCCGCGCCGCGCCGGCTCGCGGCCAACGCGCCGCTGCGGCCGCCCCGCAGGCCGCCGCCGGCAGACTGGCGGCCGTGCTGGCCGGCCTGCGGGCCAATCCGACGAGGAAGTGGATTGCGCTTCTCACCGCGGGCGGCCTGCTGCTCGGCCTCGTTGCCGGCGGACTGGTCTGGATGCTTGGCGGGAAAGAGACGCGGACCACGGCCGATGCTTCGGCAATCGCCGGAGACGACGTCAACGTTCAGACCGCGGTCGCAACGCCCGCCAGGCCCGTGATCCTCGCCGATCCGCCCGGTGCGGAGAGCGGCATGAAGGATCTGGCTGCGGCCTTCAATCCGGGCGGCGCGCCGCCGAGCGACAACGGCAAGTCGCCGGCCGCCGTGCCGCCGCCCGGCGAACCGAAGGGCGAGGAAGAAGCCGCCGAGAGTGTCGCGGCGCCGGCCGGACCCGACTCTGAACAGCCGGAAGGCAAAGCAGCCGCGGCCGCTGCGACAACCCCCTCCTCCCCGGAGGAAAAGGGGACGGAATCGGCAACGGCCGAGTCGCCGGCGGCGAGCGGAACGGCCGAAAGCGGCAAGCCGGACGAACCGGACGAGGCGGAGGAGGCGGACGAGCCGGAGACTTCCGACAGCCAGCAGAGCCAGGGCGAGGAGCAGGGCGAGAAGACCGAGCCGAAGCCGGCGGCCGCGGAAGATCCGCTGGCGGATTTTCCCGACGCCGTGGATTTGCCGATCTTGGCTGACAACGATCCGGCCGGTGAGAAATCCAGGGCGCCTCTGCAGATCGGGACGATTCGCGGCCAGACCAGCCCTTGGCAGTTGATCCTGCTCGGTGGCGAAACAGCCCTCAAGGGCGGGCGCAGGTATGTCCTTGCGCAAACCAGCGCCGAAAGCGCCCGGGCAACCTGGGCGATTCACATGGAGAGTGCCGCAACGGGAGCGGACCCGGAGCAGGCCCCGGTGGCCAGACTCTGGCAGAAGGAGAACTCCCTCGTGTTCCAATGGGATGACAAGGCCCAGGCAATCACGGCCAACTACCTGCGGAACTGCATCCTCCAGCCCCGAGTCGGAGGAAAAACCAGGTTCACCGCTCTGACTCAGCCCTTGAAGGCGGAGCCGCTTTCTTTCGATCTGCTCCGCGGCATCGGCAGTTCGTCGGCCGCGCTGCGGTGGGCGCCCGACGACGAACGGCTCCGCGTCAAGTTCGATGGAGTCGACGGATGGAAGGACGCCAGGTTCGAACCGGACGAGCCGGTGCCGCCCAAGACACGGGTGATTCTCAGCTTCATCCGCAAAGACCGCCACGCCAACGAGTCGGTGGGCGCAGCGTTTCAACTCCTGGCAACCGCCCGGAAAACATCCACGAACGTGGAACTCCGCCTCGTCAATCCCGAGTCTCGAGCCTTCAAGATGATGGTCGGCAATTCCAGCGAGCAGCAGATCGGAGTGGCCCGCGATCGGCTGGCGAACCGGCGGGGGACGGTCGAAGCGAGTCTTGCCCAGCTCAAGGGTGAAGAAGCCAACAAGGCCAGCCGGGAGTTGGACGCCTTGTTGATGCAAATCTGGTATTACGACCTCCTCCTCCAGGTTCACAACAAGGCGCTGCTCCACTACCAGATCGTGGCCGATGCCGGTGGCCAAGAGGTTGTCTTCGTCACCACGCGTTAGAGCGACCTGCCATGTTTTCAGCCTGGTTCGCCGGCACGCGCCGAGTGCCGCTCGTCGCTGCCCTGGCTTGCGGCGTTCTGATCCCCCGCGCCGAAACGCAGACCTACCGCGGCCGTGCGGCCGAACAGTGGATCGCCGATCTGGCAAGCGGCGACCTGGACCAGCGCTGGTACGCCGCGCACGGGCTGGCCCAGATCGGCCCCGGGGCGGCCGCGGCGGTCGGCCCCCTGCTGGCGATTCTCGCCGATCGGGCTGAATTCGAGTACGTCCGCGCGGCCGCGGCCTTCGCGCTTGGCCGGATCGGGGCCGACCCGGACCGGGTGGTCCCGCTGCTGGCCGAGACGCTCTCCTCGGATCTGGCCTCCGTCCGCCGCAACTCCGCGCGGGCCCTGGGGCGGTTTGGCCGGGAGGCGCAGCCGGCCGTGGAGAGGATGATCGACGCGCTGGACCGCGAGGATGCCGTGTTTCGCGTGGAGCTTGCCGAAGCGTTGTGGCACGTCGCGCGGCACCCGCGGGCACTCCCCTTGCTTGCCGAGCAGGTGCGTCGCGAGGCGGGCCCGGCCGCGCTGGAGGCCGCCGAGGCCCTGGGCCGGCTTGCCGAGCGGTCGCCGGAAGCGATTGCCCCGCTCCTGGTTCAGGCCCTCGACTCCGAGAACGGAGACCTGGCCCGATCGGCCGCCCAGGCGCTTGGCCGTGCCGGCCGCGGCGTGCTGCCGCACGTGGCGGCGGCCCTCCAATCCGGCCAGCCCGCCGCGCGCCGCAGAGCCGCGGAGGCCCTGGTCTGGATGGGCCAACCGGGAACGGCCGGCCTGATCGCTGCCCTCAGCGACCCGGCGGCCGCAGTCCGCCGCACGGCCGCACGAGGACTTGGCCGGCTTGGCCGCGCCGCGCGGGAGGCGGAGCCGGCGCTGCTTCGCGCGGCCAGCGATCCGGACCCGACGGTGCGCGGGGCGGCGGCCGCGGCGCTGAGGCAGATTTCATCCGGCTGAGAGCAGGTAGGCCTTTATGCCGGGGTGGACAAGAACCACCTCGGCAAGGACGTGTCACCGATGCTTTTCGACATGCAGACCGACGGCGGCGGGTGAGAAAGGCGCCGGCATGCCTGCCGTGGGCCGGGCGGGTCGGGTCGCGATCCGGGGCGGCGCGGTGGAGTGGAAAACGCCGAGCGGCGGAGGTAGACTGCCGAGACCAGCCTGGCGGAGGCATAATCGGCTGGAAAACGCATTCCGATCCGAAAGGAGGAAGATTCGATGTGCGAATCATGCTCTTCCGGCGGGTTCAACCGCCGCGCGTTCTTGGCCGCCAGCGGCGCGTTGGGAGCCGCGGGCATGATCTCCTCGGCCCTGGCAGGCGAGGCGGCCCGGCCCGCCGCGGCGCGCCGCGAGAAGCAGCCGGCCCGCGTCCGCGTCGTCTTCCTGTACCCGCCCGCCGACGTTGTCAACGGCGGCCAGAACGAGGATTCGTGGCGCGTCCACCAGTGGTTCACCTGGCCCGGCAACCAGTTCGAGCCCGAAGCGCAGCAGGGCAAGTTCACGCAGAGAATCCAGGAAATCGCCACCCGGCTCGGCGTCGTCGCGGAGTTCGCGCCGCAGGCGATCTACCAGGAGGCGCGGATCCGGGAGTTCATCGACAAGGCCAAGGCCGACGCGCTGGACGCCGTCCTCGTCGTCAATTTCTGGAACACGCTGGCGAAGGCCTCGTTCCGCATCGCCACCGAGTCGGCCCCCACGGCGATCGTCTACCAGCCGGTAGGCGGAAATCACCAGCTTCCGCCCGAGGAACTCCGCACCGGCGAAGGCTTCTACTACATCCATTCGATTGAAAACTGGGAGGAGATCGAGCGGGGACTGCTGGCGGTCCGGGCGAAGAAGATGCTCGCCCAGAGCCGGCTGTTGCGGGTCGCCGGCAAGCCGCCCAAGCAGGTCCGGGAACCCAGGCTGGAGGTCGACATCGTGGCCGCTCCGGCCGAGGAGTTCAACGCGATCTTCGACGCCGCCGCCCCCGACGAGGCGCTCGTCCGGCAGGCGATGGAGCTGAAAAGCGCCGCCGCGCAAGTCACCGGCGTGACGGACGAGTATTTCGTCGAAGCGATGCGGGCGCACCGCGCCGTCAACCAGATCATGGAACGCTACGGCGCGGATGCGATTACGATCGAGTGCCTGTTCCTCAAGCACCGCAAGCCCTGCCTGAGCTTCGCGATCAACAACGGCCGGCTCGTCCCCTGCGGTTGCGAGAATCACCTCGATGGGACGCTGACGCTGATGCTCGGGCGCTGGCTTCTGGACCGCGGCGGATTCCTCCACAATCCGGAATTCGACCTCAGCGAGAACCGCTACTTCGGCGCCCATTGTACGTGCGCCTGGAAGCTCCACGGCCCCGAGGGGCCCGCGCAGGAATACCGCGTGCGGCCCTTCTTCCACCAGCTGCCCAAGACGGCCGCCCTCGACGTCCAATGGACGCCGGGCGAACCCGTCCTGCTGGCGAAATACCTCAGCGGTCAGGACACGCTCTGTTGCTGGACCGGAAAGGCCATCGAGTCGCCGGGCTGCCCGCCCACCGGCGGCTGCGCAACGCGGTTGTTGATGGAGATCGACCGGTTGGACGACGTCTGCAAGGCCTACCACGGCGCTCACCCGGTGTTCTTCTACGGCGACCGCGGCGACGCCCGGCGGCTGAAGGCATTCGCGAGGATGTATCGGCTCAAACTCGATGGCAACCTGGTGTAACACGCGCGGAGACGGCTTCGCGCCGCGGGCACGCTCCGGGCATGTCTCGGCTGACAGGCTACGGGCCACAAGATCGCCACCCCCTTGGCCGGCCCGGGGGGGCGACCGGATGGTCTTGCAGCGGCGAGGGCAGGCTCCGCGCGGCCAACCGTTTTGGGTCGGGCAGGCCCGCTCGGCCGGCGGCTTGTGGCGACGCCGCGCCCGCACGGCAATCTGCGGAACCTTTGGCCCTCGCCATGCGTCTAACCAGGGGGCGATTGTCTATCGATCTGCTCGCACACAAATCCACCATATTTGGGGGTGCGGTTGATCGCTGTCAGGAGCGGCATCGCTTTCTGCTGGGCGGCGCGGCGCGGCGCAGGTAGAATGGAGATGGAACAGAGTCTTGATTTCGGCGACTGTGGCGGGGCAGCCGCGGCGCGGTGAGAATCGCCATGCGGCGAGCCCGTCACGGCGTGGGCCAGAAGACGTCTGGTCTGGGAACGCCAGAAATAGGGCGCGGCAAGGCATTGATGAAACCGGTTCGAACAGTACGCCACCTGGCGGTCGAGTCTCTCGAGAGGCGCCACTTGCTGTCGGTCGCCGGCGGCAGCGATCCGGTATTCGATC
>LSQX01403688.1_pt1 | contig 46125 bp, 40 predicted proteins | sample 654561 | NCBI WGS metagenome assembly LSQX01 (sample SAMN04489861, study PRJNA283612) | anaerobic digester metagenome | isolation source: 4 biogas reactors fed with cattle manure at either 37C or 55C with and... | place: Denmark: Kongens Lyngby | collected 2014 | reverse complement strand
CACCTTGTTGATGATAAAATACATGCACGCTCAACAGGTCCATATTCACTTGTAACCCAGCAGCCTCTGGGCGGTAAAGCTCAGTTTGGCGGTCAGCGCTTTGGTGAGATGGAGGTATGGGCACTTGAAGCATACGGTGCTGCCTATACTCTGCAAGAAATTCTTACTGTCAAATCCGATGACGTTCAGGGCCGCACAAAGACTTACGAAGCTATCGTCAAGGGTGAAAACGTACCTGAGCCCGGTGTGCCTGAAGCCTTCAAGGTTCTGGTTAAAGAACTGCAGTCGCTGTCTCTTGATGCCCGTGTCCTCAGCGAAGAGCATGAGGAAGTTTACCTGCCTGATGCTTCAGAGGAAGATGACGACGAAACCCTTGTGGAGATTGAAGCTTTGTCGGAATTTGAAGAGAGAGGCCGCTACAAGGAAAGCGACCAGAGACTGCGTGATGCCGGCTTCTCGGCCGGAAGTCTTACCGATGAAGGTGAGATTGAAGAGCAGGAAGCTGATGATCCCGATTTTGACCTGGACGCAGACGATCTTCTTGATGAAGATGATCTGTACGACGCGGATGATTTTGACGAATAAGATAGGGGAGTAAATAATGGCAGATTTGAATCATATTGAAGCAATCGGGATCGGCCTGGCGTCTCCTGAAAAGATTTTAGAATGGTCACACGGTGAAGTTAAAAAGCCGGAAACCATTAACTATAGAACGCTTAAACCGGAGGCCGACGGTCTCTTTTGTGAAAAGATTTTCGGTCCGACCAAGGATTGGGAATGCTATTGCGGTAAGTATAAAAAGATCAGATATCGCGGCATTGTCTGCGACAAGTGCGGGGTTGAAGTAACCCGGTCCAAAGTGAGACGTGAGCGTATGGGACACATTCGCCTGGCCGCCCCGGTCTCGCATATCTGGTATTTCCGGGGTATTCCCAGCCGCATGGGTCTCTTGCTCGATATGTCGCCACGCAATCTGGAGAAGATTCTCTATTTTGCAGCTTATATCGTGATCGACCCGAAAGAAACAAACTTTACAAAAATGCAGATCATCAATGAGCGTGATTATCGTACCGCCCTGTCCGAATACGGACGCAACTCTTTTGTTGCAAAAATGGGTGCCGAAGCGATTCGTGATTTGCTGTCAGAGATTGATGTAGATAAATTAGCGGAAGAGCTGCATGAAGAACTGATAACTGCCCGTGGTCAGAAAGAACAGCGCATCATCAAGCGCCTGGAAGTTGTCGAGTCTTTCCAGCAGTCTGATAATCGCCCCGAGGACATGGTCCTGGAAGTCCTGCCGGTTCTGCCCCCTGAACTGCGCCCCATGGTGCAGCTGGATGGCGGCCGCTTTGCGACATCAGACCTGAACGATCTCTATCGTCGTGTTATCAACCGCAACAACCGTCTAAACAAGCTTTTGCAGCTTGGCGCTCCGAACATCATCGTTCGCAATGAAAAACGCATGCTGCAGGAAGCTGTCGATGCTCTGATCGACAACGGCCGTCGCGGCCGGGCCGTAACCGGAGCCGGAAACCGTCCGCTCAAGTCCTTATCCGACCTGCTGAAGGGCAAACAGGGACGTTTGCGCCAGAACTTGCTGGGCAAACGTGTTGACTACTCAGGACGTTCCGTTATTGTTGTCGGGCCGGAACTCAAACTGCACCAGTGCGGTTTGCCGAAAGAAATGGCCCTGGAACTGTTTAAGCCTTTCGTCATGCGCGAACTGGTTAAACATGATTATGCCCAGAATATTAAATCAGCACGCCGGCTGGTCGAACGTGGCGGAGACATCGTCTGGGATACACTGGACGAGGTAATTCAGGACCATCCGGTTCTGCTGAACCGGGCGCCAACCTTGCACAGACTGGGTATCCAGGCTTTTGAGCCGGTTCTGGTCGAAGGCCGTGCCATTAAATTACATCCCCTGGTCTGTACAGCCTTCAATGCTGACTTTGACGGTGACCAGATGGCAGTCCATGTACCCTTGTCAACCGAGGCTCAGTCAGAAGCCCGCTTCCTTATGTTGTCAACTAATAACCTCCTGAAACCTCAGGACGGTAAACCGGTGACAGTGCCGACCCAGGATATAGTTCTCGGCTGCTATTACATGACTATGGAGCGTGATAATCCTGATGAGGCAGAAGATGCTCCGCTGAGAGTTTTCTCCAGCGTAGATGAAGCTGTCATGGCCTACGAAAACAAGCAGATAATACTGCAGCAGAAGGTCCGTATCAGACGCAGCGTTGAAAACGATGGCAAGACCTACAGAGGCATAGTTGAATCTACCCTGGGACGTTTCCTCTTCAACAACGTTATTCCGCAGAATCTGGGTTATGTTCACCGCGGGGATGATATTAAAAGTCAAATTGCTCTGGAGTGTGACTTTGTTGTTGGCAAAAGAGAGATTGCTTCCATCATAGAACGCTGTATCAACGTTTGCGGTACGGCAAAAACTGCTGAAGTTCTGGATGATGTCAAAGAACTTGGCTACCACTACGCAACAATAGGCGGAGTCTCCATCGGAGTTTTCGACATGGTCGTACCGGATGTCAAAGAAGAGCTGATCAGCGAAGCAGAAGTCCGGGTTGACAAGATCAACACCCAGCATCAGCGTGGTCTTTTAAATGATGATGGCCGCTATCGTGCTGTGGTCGATACCTGGCGCAGAGCGACCAACGATATCACGGAGGCTTTGAAGAAGAACCTTGATCCATACAATCCTATCTACATGATGTCTCAATCCGGTGCCAGAGGCAGTATCGACCAGATCAAACAGCTGGCAGGTATGCGTGGTAACATGACTGACACCTCGGGACGCACAATAGAGATTCCGATCAAGTCTAACCTGCGTGAAGGCATGAACGTTCTTGAATTCTTTATCTCCTCGCACGGAGCCAGAAAATCTTTGTCAGATACAGCTTTGAAAACTGCTGACTCAGGTTATCTCACACGCCGCCTGGTCGACATTTCCCAGGACGTCACCATCCGTGAAGAAGACTGTGGCACTGAGGAATATATCATGGCCCAGACCATAGCCTATGGTAAACAGAACCAGCGTGTCTTAGCCTCTCTCGTTGACCGGATAGAGGGGCGCTATGTACCCATGGATATTGTTCATCCGGAAACCGGAAAAGTTATCGTCCGCAAGGGTGAAATGATCACAATGGATCAGGCCAAAGAGATAGATGCAGCCGGAATTACTGCAGTTCCGATGCGCAGTGTTTTGTCCTGTGACTCACCTAGGGGTGTTTGCGCCAAGTGCTATGGCAAAAACCTGGCAACCGGCGGTCCGGCAGTAGTTGGTGAGGCCGTCGGAATTATGGCAGCCCAGTCAATCGGAGAACCCGGTACACAGCTGACCATGAGAACCTTCCACCTGGGCGGTATTGCATCAGCAGGTGACATTACACAGGGTCTGCCCCGTATTGAAGAGCTCTTTGAGGCCAGAAAGCCTAAAGGACAGGCGGTTGTCGCGGATATTTCCGGTGTAATTGAGGTCGATGAGTCTGATAAGCGTCGCCGCGAAGTCAGAATTATCGGCGCAGACGGCACGGTCAAGAAAAATCAAATCTCTGTTTCAATTCCCCTCTTAGTTGATAACGGCGACCATGTTGAAGCAGGAGACCTGATCACAGACGGTTCCGTTAATCCGCATGACATCATGAAAATTAAGGGTGCCAGAGGGGTTCAGGGATATATAATCAGAGAAGTTTTGAAAGTTTACAAAAACAACGGCGTAGACATTAACGATAAGCACGTCGAAATTATAGTCCGCCAGATGTTGCGTAAGCTCCGGATCGATGATCCGGGAGATACCAATCTGCTCACAGGCAGCACCGTTGACTTCGCTAAATTTGTTGAGGTCAACCATACAGCTGAAAGAGCCGGCCTCGAACCTGCTACCGGAACCCGTATTTTACTTGGTATAACTAAGGCCTCATTGGCAACGGAGTCCTTCCTGTCGGCTGCCTCCTTCCAGGAGACCACACGTGTCCTGACTGATGCAGCGGTCAAAGGCAAAGTTGATTATCTTGACGGCCTCAAGGAAAACGTTATTATTGGCGGACTCATTCCGGCAGGAACAGGCGTGAAACGCTATCGCGATATCAGTTCCGTCCCTGTAGTGAATGAGAACGTTCCCTTCCTGCAGGAAACCGCAGACAGAGTCCCGGTGCCATCCAGCGAGCGCGAGCTGAAACTGATTGAAAACTATGATCCTGAAGAGGCACAGGCTGAAGCCCTAGCAGAGGAAGCGGAAAGCACGGTACCCCTGCTGGCAGACGATCTTTTCATCCTGCCTGCAGACGATTAAAAGCCAGCTAAATCAATAGTTAACTGAGGACTGTTTCATACTTGAGACAGTCCTTTTTTTACGAGTAACTGAGGTTACCTGCCCCCCCCTTTTTTCTTGAAAATGTAAGGCTAAAGTGCTATATTTATAAAGGACAAAAAAAGATAAAGACTAAGTCTTCTTAATCAAATATTACCAGGAAAGTGAGGATCTGCATGGCCAGTAAATCTGACTATATCGAGCAAATGATAAAAAAATTATTGCTGGAGCATGGTGGCTCTTGCGAGATTTCCCGCAATTCTTTTGCTGAAAAACTAAATGTGGTTCCATCTCAGATTTCTTATGTGATTGAAACACGCTTTAAGACACAGCACGGTTATCTGGTCGAGAGCCGGCGCGGCAGCGGTGGTTCCATACGCATCCGCAGAGTTACCAATGCAACGAATGCCCGGCATCTGATGCAATTAGTTGAGTACAGCGAGGGCTATCTGGGACAGCAGGAGGCCTTTATCGCTTTGCGCAGCCTGAGTGAGCAGGAGATCATCTCTCCGAAACTGGAACAGGTTATGCGGGCAGCTCTGTCCAATAAATCACTGAACCTTTTAGATGCAGATGAGCGCGACCTCTTGCGGGCTTCGATTTTTCGAAACATGCTAACCAGCCTTGCCGCGCTGACAAAGGAGGAATAAAAATAGAATGCTATGTGAGAATTGTCAATTACGCGAAGCTAGCGTACATGTGAAGCAGTCACACAATAAGCAAATAACTGAATATAATCTCTGCCCTTCATGTGCCAGAGACCTGGAACAAAGCAGTCACACATCATTTAGTGATATTTTCGGTGACTTCTTTAACTCCATGTTTTGGGGACCTTCGGGTTTCACTTATCCCCAGCAACGTGTTCAGGCCAGAGAAAATCTGCAATGTCCGAACTGCGGTCTGACGGAAAGAGAATTACTCAAGACAGGTTTACTCGGCTGTCCGCAGTGTTATCAGGTTTTTGCCAAAGTTCTGAATCCTGTCTTCCAACGTGTCCAGGGTCATAGCTGCCAGGCGGCAGCAGAAGTTTTGCCGCCTGCAAAATTTGCAGATGAAGCTGAAAGCTTAACCGATCAAGCTGATGATCCAATCGCTCGCTTACGTCAGGAACAACAAAATGCGATTGCAGCAGAAGACTATGAGAAGGCAGCTCAGCTGAGGGACGAAATAAAAGAGATGGAAACGGGCCCGGCAACAGAAGCTGAGACGGAGGCAGAATAATGAGCTGGTATTTAGATCAGGGAGCAGAGGCGGATGTTGTTGTCTCCTCACGTGTCCGTCTGGCCAGGAACCTCAGTGATACACACTTTCCCTGGCGTCTGACAGCCGGTGAAGCCGGACAAGTGGCAGGCAGAGTACATGGTGCTTTCAGCAGCGTGGCAGAAGCCAGTGGTCGCGGGATAATCAATGTGCCGCTGGATTCTCTGGACGATATAAATAAACTGGCTCTGGCAGAGCGCAGACTGATCAGCCGCAACATGCTGAAAGATGATTTGCCCCGTTCCTTATTACTCTTTTCCGATGAGAAAAGCGGGGTCTTAGTCAATGAGGAAGACCATCTGCGTATACAAAGCATGCGGGCAGGATTCGCTCTGGAAGAAGCCTTAACTGAGGCGGACAAGCTGGAAGCTGGTCTGAGCGGGCACTTGCCCTTCGCTTATGATGATAAACTGGGCTACCTTACGACCTGCCCCACCAATACCGGGACCGGTCTGCGGGTTTCCGTGATGCTGCATGTACCTATGCTGATGCGAAAAAACCTGCTGGATCAGCTGTCGAAACGATTGGCTCAGGCTGGCTATACCGTCAGGGGCGCAACAGGTGAAGGATCAGACGCCATCTGTGACATGATCCAGATCTCTAACCAGGTTACCCTTGGCTTTACTGAAGCTGAAATTGTCAAAGGTCTGACTCAGCTGAGCCAGGAATTGATCAGCCAGGAGCGGAAGTACCGCCTGGCCTTGCAGGAAGAGGATCCTCTGGCTTTGGAAGATGAAGTGTATCGCGCCTATGGTCTTTTAAAATCTGTACGCAGAATCTCTTACGATGAAGCGATGAGCAAGCTGTCCTCAGTACGGCTGGGAATTGCGACCGGCGTTTTGGATGATCTTGACTATCAAAGCTGGCAGCAGGTTTTTATCGAGAGTGGAGCCGGCAGTATCCAGCTGCGGGCAGGGCAAGAACTGAATCAGACAGAGATAGCTGACCAGCGCGCCCGCTTTATCCGCGAAGTTTTTAATAAAAAGAATTAACAAGGAGGAATGAAATATGATGATCAGATTTTCACAAAGAGCCGGAGAAGTATTAGCTTTTGCCTGGCATTCAGCTCGTTCCTTTAATACGTCATATATCGGAACAGAGCATATTTTATACGGCATTCTTGCCGAAGGCAGCGGTGAAGCTGCAAAAGAGCTTGAGGCAGCCGGGCTCACCGCTGACCTCATGCAGAGAAATTTAATTGCGCTCAATCAGAAAGAGCCGGTTCAAATTGAGGAAGCAGATGCCAGGTCTATTGACGGTAATCAGATTATATCGATGATGACACCGCGGACACGGCTTGTGCTCAATTTAGCAGCCAGAGAAGCCCAGTCTTCACCCGATGGTGCTATTGAACCGGAACACCTCCTGATGGGGATTTTACGCGAAAATGACAGTGTGGCTGTACGTATCCTGCGTGAAACAGGAGTATCTTCGCGCGATCTTTACGCACGGCTATCTGATAGGATGAAAGCCGGCGATGGCGAAAGTATGACTGCCGGCCCGGGACGTGGCCCGGCCGGATCTTCTGACACTGCTGCAGAACAGAAAAAGGCGGAGACAAATACTCCTAACCTTGATAATTTCAGCACTGATCTGACTCAGCTGGCCAGAGAAGGACATTTTGACCCCATTATCGGCCGCGAACAGGAAATAAACAGGGTTGAACAGATACTCTGCCGCCGGACCAAGAATAATCCTGTGCTTATTGGTGAGCCGGGAGTTGGTAAAACAGCCATTGCTGAAGGCATAGCTCAAAAAATAGCCGACGGTGATGTGCCTGAACTTATGAAAGCTATGCGGCTGGTCTCTTTAGATCTGACCGGAATGGTTGCCGGTTCCAAATACAGAGGTGAATTTGAAGAGCGGCTGAAAAAGGGTATTGATGAGGCTGTTGAGGCCGGCAATATTATTCTTTTTATCGATGAATTACATACCCTGGTCGGTGCCGGTTCCGTAGAAGGCTCTATGGATGCCTCCAACATCTTAAAGCCCATGCTGGCCCGCGGTGAAGTCCAGGTAATCGGCGCTACTACTCTGGATGAGTACCGCAAATACATTGAAAAAGATTCCGCTCTGGAACGCCGTTTCCAGCCGGTCACAGTGGGTGAACCCAGTGAAGAAGATGCGGTACAGATTCTTTATGGACTGAGATCAGTTTATGAAAAGCACCATAAGGTGAAGATTTCTGACGAAGCTATTGAAGACGCTGTCAAGCTGTCTACCCGCTATATCATGGACCGCTTCCTGCCGGATAAAGCTATTGACCTGATTGACGAGGCAGCCTCCCGCCTGCGGATCAATACGGCTTACTGCAGCTCGAAATCGCAAATAGATGAGCTGAAAGAGCAATTATTGCAGGCTGAAAGCGAGACCGAAACAGCCGTTAAAAATGAAGACTTCGAGAAGGCCGCCGAACTCAAGACCAAACGTGAGGAGATCGAGAGCAAGATTTCCGAGCTGGAAAGTGCTGAAGTCAAGGACGATCCTTCTGACTGGCCGCTTTTGACTGCTGAACACATAGCGGATATTGTCTCCAGCTGGACCAATATTCCGGTGCAAAAGCTGACAGAAGATGATGCAGATCGCTTGCGCAATCTGGAAGCCGAGCTGAAGAAACGTGTTCTGGGTCAGGATGAGGCAGTTATTGCAGTGTCCAAAGCTATCCGCCGTGGCCGCCTTGGTCTAAAAGATCCCAAACGTCCGACCGGTTCCTTTATTTTCCTCGGTTCAACCGGTGTTGGCAAGACGGAGCTGGCCAAAGCTTTGGCTGAGGCAATGTTCGGCAACGAAGATTCCATGATTCGTCTGGATATGTCTGAATACATGGAGAAGTTCGATGTCTCCAAACTAATCGGTTCTCCTCCGGGATATGTAGGCTACGAGGAGGGCGGTCAGCTGACAGAACTGGTCCGCCGCCAGCCTTATTCAGTCGTGCTTTTTGATGAGATTGAAAAAGCCCACCCGGATGTATTGAATGCCTTGCTGCAGATCCTGGAAGATGGCCGCCTGACTGACGGTCAGGGACGGGTCGTGAACTTCACCAACACCATCATTATCATGACCTCCAACATTGGCGCCCGCTTTCTGACAGATAACCGCAGCCGGATCGGGTTCTCCACTGACGACACACCGGCTGTAGATTCGTCCAAAGCATCGCAAGCTTTTGGCGGCAAGAGCTACGAAGAAGCCCGCGACCAGACCATGCAGGAACTGCGCCGCAGCTTTAGCCCGGAATTCCTCAACCGTGTCGATGAGATTATCTTCTTCCGCATGCTGGATAAAGACGTTATGCGCAGGATAGTTGACATCATGCTGGGACAAGTCGCCGCACGTGTAGCTGACATCGGCCTGATGACAGAAGTAAGTGACCGGGCCAAAGACTGGCTGGCTGATAAGGGTTATGAACCTCAATACGGTGCCAGACCACTCCGCCGTCTGATCCAGTCCGAAGTTGAAGATCGTTTCTCTGAAGCACTTTTGGATAGTGTCATCAGTGAAGGGGACCTGGCCTATATTGACCTGGATGCGGACCGCGATCATTTGACAGTGAGCAAGAAGAACTAAATTACCAGGGGGGTGCCTCAAAAGAGACACTCCCTTTTGGTGTGTGGAAAGAACTGAATGTACGATGTAATAATTTATTTTATCCTCTTTAGCTTTGTCGGCTGGCTATGTGAAACAGTTTTTTGTAGTATCGCGCAAAAGAAGTTTGTCTATCGTGGTTTCCTCAGTGGCCCTATTTGCCCGGTATACGGCTTCGGCGGTCTTATTGTCGTCTACCTGCTGGCGCCTTTTCGTGAAAATATCCTCCTGCTCTTTTTGATGGGAATGTTGGCAACAACCGTCCTGGAATATTTGACATCCTATATCTTAGAGCTTGCCTTTCAGACACGTTGGTGGGACTATTCAGAACGAAAATTCAACCTGAACGGCCGGGTTTGCCTGCCATTTTCCCTGATGTTCGGAGTCTTGTCGGTTCTTGGGGTAAAGCTGATCTATCCGGTCGCTACACTTCTGATTGCCATGATACCGGAGGCAGGCAAGCCGATCATCGCTCTTATTTTTGTCACAATTTTTATGGCCGATTTCATACTGACGGTTTACGGCCTGCTCAGTTTCAATGGAAGCTTGCGCACGCTTGAGCACAATTATAAAGAGTTCCGGCAGAAACTGGCAGATCTGCAGCCATCGCAAGCGGACCATCAACCTCTCGCCGAACTCATTAAAGAAGAGTGGTTCTCCCTGAAAGATGTCATGGAAAATGCCGGAGAAAATCTGTCAGCAGAGGATAAGGAGCTCCTGGCCCTCTATACAGACAAGGAAGAGCGCCTGAAGATGATAAGCGCCTTCACCCGCGGCCAGATGAAGCGCATCAGTCAGGCCTTTCCTAACATGAGAAATTTAAGGCATCAAAACTACATTGCGCTTTTCAAACAGAAACGCAAGCAAGGCATCGCGAACAAAAAGCGGGAAAACTAGATGCTCACGACCCGGTAGCCATCCTCAGTAAAAGGCTTGATACCCGCATGGCCCGACATATCGTCCAGCAATGGCAGTCCGGTCTCCTTGTTTTCATCGTAAACACCCAGAACTCTGGAGCAAGCCAGGCAGACACCGGCAATAAGTCCAAGCTCTCTGGCTTTGAGATAAAGAGGATTTTTTTCTTTGTGAAATTGCGGCAGCAAGCTCACCGAAGCACCTTCAAAAATGATTTTCACCTCGTAGCCGGCCTCATGCAAATCAAGTGCATTAAGAAAAATGTGCTGAAAACACATTTTTTCACCGGTCATGCCGTAGAATAAAATTTTCTTCATCGATTTACCCTCCTCTTAAGAGCAGAATATATTTTATACTTTATCAAATCTGTATAGCGATCACAGTAATTATACATACTATTTTTAGCTTTGCCCGGAGAAAACTGTTCACCCTTTAATAATTAATTAATGTTAGAGTTAATACAAGGTCAGGACAGCAAACAAAGACCAGCTGTTGGGGACCAAAGTAAGAGAAGAATGTGTCGGCTTTAGTTTTCTCTTGTGCCGACTTGTCAGGAGGAAGACATGGCTAGCGAAATTTGGGCCCACCGAGGATCAAGCATAAGTCAGCCGGAAAATACCATGGCAGCCTTTGAACAGGCAGCAGCTGACAAAGCAGAAGGCATTGAACTTGATGTCCAGCGTAGCCGCGATGGACGGCTGCTGGTTTATCACGATGAAAATCTCAAACGCTTAACCGGAAAGGATGCCTATCTGGCAACACTCAACTGGGCTGATCTCCAGCAGCTGAACGTAGCCGCCAACAGACCGGAGTTGGGAGTACACCGGATACCGCTCCTGGAAGATGTACTGGAATTCATCAAAGGCACAGATCTTAAGCTCAATATCGAGCTGAAAAACAGTAATATTCTTTATTATGGCCTGGAAGAAGAAGTTCTTGCCCTGGTGGAAAAAGTTGGCTTGCTTGATCAGATTCGTTTCAGTTCTTTCAATCATATGTCCATGACAAAAATGGCTGCTATGGGTTTGGGCGAAATATCAGGCTTACTCTATTCTGAGCTATTATGTGACCCCTGGGTCTATGCCGCCGGCTGCGGCATGGGAGCCATCCATCCCATGTTCAACAGCCTGCAGGTGCCGGATCTGGTAAAAAACTGCCATGAGGCGGGACTCAAAGTCAATGTCTGGACTATTGATGAAGAAGTCTTCCTTAACAGCGCTTTGCTGTTAAAAGTGGACGTCATTATGACCAACCTGCCCGCCAAAGCGGTCGCACTGCGAAATCAGTACAATCAGGATGGTGGACTGTCCGCCATGCAGTCTCTGAAAAAGTCAGGCCTGCTGGACCTCTTGGCGGTGCCAGGCAGCTGACTTATTAAGCTAAGCAGCTTCAAAGCAAAAGATTAAATGTATGGAGAAGAAGAGGTGGTAAATGTCAAAGCAAAACTCAACAGCTAAAGCCGGGCTGAAACTCAACTACAAACAGATCTTTCTGATTGGTTTCGGTTTTCTGGCCTCCAGCCTGACCTGGAGTATTTACAATTCTCAGGTACCGCTCATTCTGGAACAGCGCTTCCATCTCAGCGGTGTCCTAATCGGCACGATCATGACGATCGACAACTTTTTTGGCGTCATTTTTCAGCCCCTGGTAGGTGCAGCCAGTGATAAATCCCGCACTCGTGTCGGCCGGCGCATGCCCTGGATCATTGCCGGAATTCCCATCTGTGCCCTGTTTTTCTCTCTGGCTCCTTTGCAGAAAAGTCTCTGGGCCTTCATGGGCGCCATCATCATTTTTAACCTGGTCATGTCCCTGTGGCGCAGCCCTGTAATCTCGCTGATGCCTGATGTAACTGCCAGACCCATGCGCAGCAAGGCCAATGGTGTCATCAACATGATGGGCGGGGTCGGTTCCATTCTGGCCTTTTTCGTCGGCGGCATCCTGTCCGACATCAGAGAGGATAAGTTTTTCGCCTTCTTCTTTGCCTCAGTTCTGATGATGCTTGCCCTCCTTATCCTGCTGAAATATGTCCGCGAACCCGACTCGCTCAGCTACAGGGAAGAACACAATATTCCGATCAAGGATAGTCTGGCCAATCGCTGGGCTTATCAGGCACGGCAGGACCTGGCTGATGACCCCCACGCCAAAGAGGAGGAAGAAGCAGCAGCTACTGCCGGTAAGAAGCGCAGTCTGGCCGCTTTCCTCACTTTGCCCGGGGCGGAAAAGCGCAGCCTGCTCTTTCTCTTGCTGGCGGTATTTTCCTGGTTCATGGGTTTTAACGCAATTGAAGCGTTTTTCACTATCTTTGCGACCAACACTTACGGGATAAGCGGCGGTTCAGCCACTATGATGCTGGCCGGCTTTTCCCTGACCTTCCTGCTTTTTGCCATCCCGGCCGGTTTTCTGGGTCAGAAAATCGGGCGCAGGCGCACAATTCTGCTGGGTCTGGCCGGCATCTGCCTGCTTTTCCTGCCGATCCTGGCACGCCCCCAGCAGTGGCTGGTACAGGCCTTGCTCATAGCCGGAGGGATTTGCTGGGCTTTCGTCAACATCAACTCCCTGCCCATGGTTCTGGAATTCTCTTCCAACAGAACTGTCGGCACTTTCACCGGCTATTACTACTTCTTTTCCTTTACTTCTGCCATTGTCAGCCCCATTCTCTACGGCTTCCTTCAGGACATACTGAAAAGCCATGCCTATCTCTTCGCCTTTTCAATTATCTGTTTCGCCATAGCCTTCGTATTCATGCTCCTGGTAAAACACGGCGATAATCTGGAATTGGCGCAGGAAAAAATTAAAGAAACTGAAGCATAATTCAATTTTACGCAAAAAGAAAACGCCTCCGCTCCTGTAGTCAGCAGTGGGGGCGTTTTTTATTTCGGAATGATCTAAGTTAAAATAATACTTCCGGAATGTATTTATACAGGCGGCGCGCTGTTTCAGCGACAGGCAGCCCCATCACTGTGAAGAAGTCTCCGTCGATGGAGTGAACAAAAAAGGCACCCTCGTCCTGGATCCCATAGCCACCGGCCTTATCCAGAGAGGAGCCGCCGGCCACATAGTAGTCAATTAAGTTGCGGGTGAAATCATCCAGCGGGAAAAAGCGCACTTTCGCTTCCGCGTGGAAACTCTCGCTCCGGCTCTCTGCCAGGATGTGGACACCGGTGAAAACCTGGTGGTCACGGCCACTTAGCTTATAGAGCATTTCTCTGGCTTCATCCTTGTCGTGCGGTTTGCCCAAGACTTCCTCATCAAGAACGACAATGGTATCTGCAGCCAGGATCACCCTGTCTGCCAGCGGTGCCACAGCCGTGGCCACGGCTGTGGCTTTAGCGGCTGCTAAAGCCCTGACCATTTCACCCGCCAGACTAGTGTAATCTGCAAACTTGTCACGCTGACCTGTAAACTTGCTGCAGATCCCGTCTTCATCGACGTCAGCAGTTACTACTGTGAACTCTTGGGTAAGCATTCCCAGTAATTCCTGCCGCCGGGGCGACTTGCTGGCTAAGATAAGTTTCTCGGTTTTTTGCATATAAAACACTCGCTTTCCCAGCGATCTTACCACTGGGGGAGATGCAGATGCAAGTACAGTGTCAGCAGCTGACTGACCTTTCCGGCGGCAGCCGGGCAGGCTCTTAGCTGATATAATAAAAGAAGGAGGTTATTTCTGTGATTTACTATTTTAGCGGCAGCGGCAACAGCAGGCATGTGGCCAAACTGCTTGCCCGTGAGAGCGGCCAGGAACTTTTCAGTTTGAACAAATTTTTTAAGGACAAGTGTCGTTTTCGCAAGGGCCGGGACCTGATTGAGTGTTCTGAGCCTTTGCCCCTGCCTGACGATAAGAACCAGGTGCTTGTCTTTGTTCACCCCACCTATGGCTGGCGGCAGCCGCGTCTGCTGACAAGTTTCCTGGCAGCCAATGCCCGGCAACTAAAACATCGCAAACTGTACTTTGTGGCTACGGCCGGATCGGGCTTTGGCGGCAGCGAAAAGTATCTGCTCCGCCTCTGCCGCGATGTAGGTGCAGAATATATGGGACTTGCCACTATCCTGATGCCGGAAAACTACACGGCCATGTTTGCCATCCCGGATGAACCTGAAGCAGACCGGCTGATTCAGGCCGGAGAGGCCAGGGCGCAAGAAGCTGCTGCAGCAATCAGGGCTGGCAGCAAGCTCCTGCCGGATCCCGGGCTCTGCAAACGGCCCTTCCTCTTATCGACTGTGGTTAATCCACTTTTCTACAAATTCATTGTCAAAAGCCGGGCCTTCTACGCCGATGACAGATGTGACAGCTGCAGAGTCTGCCAACTCATCTGCCCGCTCAACTGCATTAGCATGGAGACGGATGAAAACGGTGACCTGCGCCCGCACTGGAGTGATAATTGCACGCATTGCATGGCCTGCATTAATCACTGCCCCCGCCAGGCTATCGAATACGGCAGAGCCAGCCACAACAAACGACGTTATTTTATCTGATTATCATAATTGTTCACATTATAGGACTAAAATAGTCAAAGTTTTTTCCTATACTATTAAGTAAGGAAAAAGACTTGAGAATTGAGTCAGAAATTATTTTCAGGAGGAAAGAAACAATGTTTAGCATGGTACCTTTTGGACGTAGAAATCGTAGTTTAATGGAAAATTTCAATCGTGGTTTCGATCGCAGTTTTGACCGTTTCTTTGATGCCTTTGACTCGACAATGTCTACTGACATCGTGGATCGGGGTGCTTATTATGAGTTGACTTGTGACCTGCCCGGTTTAAGCAAGGATGATATCAAAGTTTCACTTGACGGAAATTATTTGACCATCAATGTTGACCGCAAGGATGAGCGCGAGGAGACAAAGGATAATTACCTGCTCCAGGAAAGATATTCTTATAACTACAGCAGACGTTTCGACATCAGAGACGTTGACAGAGAGAAGATCAAGGGCAATTACAAAAACGGAGTACTAAAACTTGAACTGCCTAAACTCGATCAAGTGAAGGAAAAACAGGATTATCTGGACATCGAATTTGAAGATTAATCTTAATCCCCTTCCGGAAAATCCAAGCAGCAAATAAAAGCAGGGCTCCCCACCAGGGAGACCCTGCTTTTTCTGCTACAAAGAAGAATCAGCTTCTAGTTAGCCCTTACTGTTTTTTTAAAAAAGCCCGCATGGCATCTTTTTGATCAGGGCTGTTGAAACACTTGGCAAAAAGCTTAGCTTCAACTTCCAGGCCGCTTTCCAGATCAAGATCCAGCCCCTCTTGAATAGCTACCTTAGCCATGCGCACAGCTAGCGGGGCTTGAGCCGCTATGCTTGCAGCCATTCTCATGACTTCATCCATCAAGTCGGCTGCGGGCACCAGGCGGTTGATGATTCCCTTCTCCAGAGCTTCTTCTGCCTTGATGCGGCGACCTGTAAAGATCAGCTCCATGGCGTAAGACGCCTGTGTCAAACGAGCCAGCCGCTGTGTGCCGCCAAAACCCGGCATGATGGCCAGGCCGGTTTCCGGGAAGGAAAAGCGGGCTGTATCCGCAGCAATTCTGATATCGCAGGCCAGCGCCAGTTCGAAACCACCCCCTAAGGCATAACCGTGAATAGCTGCAATGACCGGGCAGGGGAAAGTTGACAGGCAGCTGAAGACCCTCTGGCCGAAAGAGGCAAATTCTTCCGCCTGGCCGGCATCCATCGCCACCATCTCGCTGATATCAGCACCGGCGGCAAAGGCCTTCTCGCCGGCAGCAGTCACGACCAGGCAGCGCAAATCATCCTCATCCTTTAATTGTTTCAGCTTGTCATCGAGTTCAGTCAGCAAGGCGGAATTCAATGCGTTCAAGGCCTCCGGCCTGCTCAAGGTCAGCAGAGCGATTTTATCTTTTACTTCCAGATTAATTAATGTCATGATCTACTCCTTGGCAGTCTGCTGCCGATACTTCCCGAGGGGTGCGGTCTGACTTGCTCGGCATTGATTATTATTTGTAGTCGTAAAAACCCTTGCCGCTTTTGCGTCCCAGGTCTCCTGCACGAACCATGCTCTTTAACTGCAGGCTGGCACGATACTTGCTATCACCAGTTTCCTCATAGAGGATATTCATAATATCCAGGACTACATCAAGGCCGATCAGATCGCCCAGAGCCAAGGGACCCATCGGATGATTGGCACCATAGCGCATGGCAGTATCGATGTCTTCAACAGAGGCGATACCCTGATAGTAAAGGTCACAAGCTTCATTGATCATCGGAATAAGTATGCGATTGACGATAAAGCCGGGAGACTCCTTGACCACGACCGCTTCTTTTTCGATGGCAAGAGCAATTTCTTTGGCGCGTGCCAGGCTCTCAGGAGCAGTCTTGGCCCCCTTCACAATCTCTAGCAGCTTCATCACCGGAGCAGGATTAAAGAAGTGAAGGCCGAGAAAATTTTCCTCATGCTCAAGGCCACAGGCCATTTCTGTGATGGAAAGTGAAGAAGTATTACTGCAGAAGAGACAGTCAGGCCGGCAGATCTGGTCAAGTTTGTGGAAAAGATCCTGCTTGACCTCCATCTTCTCAATGATTGCCTCAATCACGAGATCACAGCTGCCGGCAGCTTCCAGCTTATCTGTTTTCTTCAGTAAAGACAGGGCAGCTGTGACTTCTTCAGCAGTCATGCGCCCCTTGTCTGCCTGACGCTTGAATTGTTTTTCAACCACTGCATAAGCGCGGTCCGCAGAGCTTATCCTGCGGTTGTACAGGTAAACTTCGTGCCCATATCGGGCAAAAATCTGAGCTATGCCCGACCCCATTGTCCCGCTGCCTGCTACAAAGACTTTCATTAGCTACCTCCATTTTATGCTTAATGCTTCTTCAGCTAAAAGTTAAAGACCAGAGGAGCTCCTGTTAGCTCCTGCAGTTCCTCTTTACTGATATCGGCCGACATTTCCCGGACAACAAATCTCTGATCAATGATGTCGATGATGCATAGCTCAGTGATAATGGTATCAACACAATTGACAGCTGTAGCGGGGAAAGTGATTTTTTCCAATAATTTAGGCTTTCCCTTCTGGGTATGAGAAGTAGCTATGATCAGCTTTTTGGCACCTGCAGCCAGATCCATAGCCCCGCCCATGCCGGGTATGAATTTACCGGGGATTTCATGACTGGCCAAGCTGCCGGTCTGGTCAACTTGTAAAGCGCCCAGGATAGCAATATCAATATGGCCGCCCCGGATGAACATAAAGGAAGTCAGGCTGTCAAAGAGCATACTGCCGGCCTTGTAGCCGACGCACTTGCCCCCGGCATTGAAGCAAGCGTGATCTTCAGCCGGCTCGCCTTCGAGGGCAGTCATGCCGAGAATACCGTTCTCAGACTGCAGGATGACTTCCACATCTTCCGGGATATAAGAAGCAACCAGCTCCGGCAAACCTATGCCAAGATTAACTACTGCACCGTCAAACAACTCCCCCGCCGCTTTTTTTGCGATTATATCTTTTACAGAAATACTATTACTCACATTTAGCTCCTTTAATCAGATGATCGACCAGAATGCCGGAGGTCTCGACAAGGTGTGGATTCATTTCGCCAATATCAACCAGCTGATCGCATTCAACCATAACCAGGTCTGCTGCATAGGCCATTACAATATTGAAGTTCTTGCAGGTACCATCGTAAAAAGAATTGCCGAACTCATCAGAAATAGATGATTTCAGCAAAGCCAGATCAGCCCCCAGTGCTTCTTCCACAAGGTAGTCTTTTCCCTGAATCTCAATAATTCTTTTTCCTGCGGCCACTTCAGTGCCCAGGCCGGTTGGGGTAAGGGCCCCGCCGAGACCGGCACCGGCGCAGCGGATTTGTTCCGCCAGTGTTCCCTGGGGAACAAGCTCCAGGTCCAGAGAACCTTCAATCGACCTTTGCGTCGTTCTTGGATTAAGTCCGACATGGCTGGCAATAACTTTGTCGACTTGATCTGTTTCGATCAGACGCGAAATCCCGCGCCCAGGAACTCCGGTATCGTTGCCGATTATGGTCAGGTTTTTGGCGCCACTTTCAATGACAGCGTCAATCAGCAGTTCCGGTGACCCGTCTGCCAGAAAACCCCCGATCATAATCCGCATTCCGTCCTTTACCTTACTGACAATTTCTTCATAAGCTGTTAATTTTGATCGCATTTTCCCTCTCTCTTTTCTTGTCTTCCGGACTTTTAAAGGCCTGTATCCACCCTTTTCCTGATCAGCCGGACTGCTGACCTGGTCAGCGACCTGCCTCTTTTCGTTCCAATAATGCTTTGCAAAAATAGCTGGCAACATCATCGGCGTATTTATTGGGACCGAAGCCGGCATCTGCACCCAGCTCTTTGGCCAGCTCGTGATTGATGCGCGGACCCCCGATAATAAGAATGAAGCGTTCACGCAGTCTTTCGGCTTCCAGCAATTCGACCAGCTCAGTCAGATTTTGCACATGTATGTTTTTCTGTGTGACCGTCTGTGACACCAACAGCACATCGGCTTTGAAGTCCAGGGCGGCGCGGATGAAATCTTCGTTCCTGACCTGACTGCCAAGATTTTTGGCATCGATCATCTTGTAGCGTTCCAGACCGAAATGGCCGGCATAGCCTTTCATATTCATAATGGCGTCAATACCAACAGTATGAGCATCGGTGCCGGTGCTGGCCCCGATCACCTTCAGCTTGCGCCCGAAATGCCGGCGGATGAAATCATTGGTCTCTTCCATACTCATGATTTCCACATCCACTGTTTCAACGTGAATAGTGGCATAGTCAATGGATTTTTCCAGTGAACCGTAGCCGACGTAAAAGGTAAAATTATCCTCAAGTGCCTGGTGCCAGGTGATAATCGGGTCGGAAAGACCCATGCTCAGGATAATTTGCCTGGCGGCTTCCTGACCTTTCTCATCGTCAGGGACAGGCAGGGTGAAGGAAAGCTGCACCTTGCCGTCATTCATCGTGTCGCCGTAGGGCTTTAACCTTGAAAGGTCAGCCTGAATCCTCTTTTTGGCTGCCGGATCTGCCTTATTCATTCTGCCCCTCTTTTCTTTTTTCCAAAAAACCGGCCATGATCTCAGCTTCTTCATCCTGACAGAGTTTGATAAAGGGATTGTAGTAAGCTTCCTCCTGATAGACCACTCCTTCCAAACCTTTGCCGCCGTCGGGATCACGCCGGATGCCGGCAAACTCACCTTCTGCCAGAGTCCGGAAGATGCCGTTTGCCCGGATATTCTGCAAAAGCTGCAAGGCCTCAGTCAGGACCAGGTCCGCTCTTTGCTCCATCATGCCGCCCTCCTTGATTTCCACATCATCTGAGAAATCCGCCATGCTGCGGGCCACGTAGCGGGCGTTCTCCAGTGCCAGGGCCCGGTCCGACATGAAGGGAGTGTGGATTGCTTCCGTCAGCATGCCCAGAAGATGGATTTTCTGCTTGCTCAAGACGCTGACCATATTGAAAAGGGTATCCTGCACATGGCTTTGAAAGATATTGCCACTTTTGAATTTTGTCGGCGGCATGTATTTCAGGGGGGCATGTGGGAAAATCTGACGTGCCATCTGTGCCTGGGCCAGCTCGTAAACAAAGGAATTTGGCAGCTTGGGATCCATTTCAAAAGCATGACCCAGACCCATCTGCTCTTCCGGCATGCCGGCAGCTTTGGCGAACTGTTCGTTGATGAACTGCGATGCCAGCACAGTGTGGGCTTGCTCATAGGCATCGGCAGTGGTCAGGTAATTGTCTTCACCGGTATTGATAATAATGCCGGCAGCACCATTAACCATGCGGGAGAATCTTTGATCAATCAGGGTTCGCTGCATATTAATATCGCGGAAAAGAATGCCGTAGAGGGCGTCATTCAGCATGACGTCCAGCCTTTCTAAAGCACCCATGACAGCGATTTCCGGCATGCAGAGCCCCGAACAATAATTGCAGAGACGAATGTAGCGACCCGCTTTGGCGCCGGCCTCATCCAGAGCCGCCCGCATCATGCGGAAATTTTCCTGAGTGGCAAGAGTGCCGCCGAAGCCCTCGGTCGTCGCACCGTATGGCACATAGTCGAGCAGGCTCTGCCCGGTGCTGCGGATTACAGCGATGATATCCGCTCCCTGTTTTACCGCTGCCTGAGCCTGTACAATATCTTCAAAAATATTACCTGTCGCTACAATGACATAGAGCAGGGGACCCTCGTGTTCACCGTACTTGTCCAGCTCCTGTTCACGGTGGAGGCGGTTGGCCCTGATCTTAGCCATGCTCTTTCCGGCTGCATCGTCGATCCACAACTTCAGCTCAAAAGGGTCGACCGGCCTGAGACGGGCAGGATCCAGCTGACCGCCGGCTACCGCTTGTGCAAACTCCTGCGGATTCAGCCCGTGACCGATGGCTGCCCGGCCAATAAAGTAGGCAGTGCCGTGGCCCAGCAGATTTTTTTCTTCCAGGACTTCTACCAGTCTGTTGGGCAGGGGGACTTCATGGTCATCCAGTTCGTCAACACCGAAAAGCCTGGCAACCGAACGCTCCACTGTTACTGTGGTATAAGCCGAAAGCTTCTCTTCAGTATCACGGGCGATTTCAGCAGCAGCAGCCCGCGCCTGGTCAACCTTATCCCAATCCAATCGTAATTCAGCCATTAGCTCTCCTTCTTTACCAGCCCTGCCTATACCTGAATTGCTGCCGTGCATAGAATCGTGCCTGGCACCGAATGATGCAGCGTGCATGAAATCGTGCCTGGCACCAATTCATGCAGTCAGCAAATTACGCAGGTGATTATCTGTCCAGCTCTGTATATGCATCCCGCATCAGGCTCAGAGCCTTTTCATCAATACCCATCAGCTCCGCAATGCGGATAGCGCCTGCCGGCACAGACGCTTCATCTTCAACTTTTATCAGCCGGTAATCCATCAATTCACTGATGCGCTTTACTGCCTCAAGGTCTTCACCCTCTATGCTGCAGGCAGTTCTCAGGATATCAGCTTCATCATGGCTGGTCCGTCTCTCTGAATCACCGCTGCTGACTGCCAGCTGACCTGCTTTCTCCTCAGACAAATCGCCCAGTCCCCGGATCTGATAATGATAAATACCTTTGCCTGCAGGGACCTGGTAATGTGTTGCCAGCAGCAGACAGGAATCACTGGCGGCATAAATCCGGCAGATTGCTCTGACAATAGCCGTCGCCTCATGCGGATTGGTTCCGCGGCAGGGTTCATCCATCACAAGTAAAGCTCGGCCACTTTCTGTCAGGCGGAAGTATTCACGCAAACGGGCGGCTTCCATACCGAAAGAAGACAGACCTGCAACTGCACTGCCCGGGTTTTCAGCCATATAAACGAAAAAGTCGAAGAGGGGACTGGAGATTTTTTCACAAGGCGGGCAGTAACCCAATTGCAGCAGATACAGGCAGATCAGGAAAGTTTCCAGAGCCACCGACTTGCCGCCCATATTGAGGCCACTGATCACCGTCGAGCCTTTTTCCAGCCGGATTGACTGGCAGGTAAACTCAGCAGACTCAGCCTCCAGATTTTTTCGCAGCAAGGGGTGCCAGGCCTTAAAAATCTGAACCGGCAGGTCGGCTGTAGTAATCTCCGGCAGCGGTGCCTGCCAGCTCTCAGCCAGCCGGGCCTTGGCCAGACGAAAATCCAGTCTGGCTGCAGCATGCAAATTCTCGCGCAAGACCTCCATGTGTTCCTCCAGCTCTGAAGTCAGACGACGGATCTGCCGGATTTCTTCCTGCCCTTCTTCCGTCACCAGCAGTGACCGTTCAGCCAGGAGTTCCTGCCGCTCCTTGCCCTGAGCCCGCAGTATCTGAGTCTCCAGCAGATGTTTGCGATGCCTGACAGAGCCCAGTTCTTCCGAGTATGCACTGTAAAGATGGAAACCCTTGCTGGCCACACCCGGCGGATTGAGCAAGGCTTCAGCTTCATCCTGCGGCTTAATCCTGACTTCTGCAGCAGCCAGTGCCTCTCGGCAGCCGCCAAGCTGGCGCAACAGCGAAAAACAACGCTTCAGCTCAAATAATTCACTTTCATCGACCAGGCGCCCGTTTTCAATACCGCGCACAGTGCCTGCGACATTGCGCATGCGGCCCAAAATGCTTTCTGCCGACCGCCATTGCGGAGCCAGTTCACTCAAAGAAGCGCGAATCCCGGCGATCGCCCGGAATTCCTCACGCAAAGCCTCCCGGTCAGAAATTGTGTAAAAATCCTGCCGCTCCTTGAGGGCGCGGCCCTGCGGCGACCGGCAAACGCAAGCTTGCAGCAGCTGATCTATCCCCAGGTGTTTTTTTTCTTCCTCTGTACAAATCACAAGTCGATCTTCCTTTTTTCAATAATCAGGCCAGTGCCGGACCCAAATCATAGACCGGTAGGGACACAGCCCGGCGCAATTCATCCACTATGCCGGGATTGTCTACCGGACTGCCGTCTTCCAGCTGCGGGTTGAATGTGATCAGGCGCAGGGAGAGCGGGTAGAGAACCTTCAGCTCAACTCCGGCCGCCTCCAGCCTTTTTACAGTATTGTTTTCAATAAAAAGCCGGCTGCCGTCTTCTACCACTAAGATCATTCCCTGCAGATTTCTTAATTTTAGAAACTCCGCCAGCAGAGCTTCAGTAATGGCTCCGCGTAAAAAAAACAGCCGGTCACTGACGCGATAAAAGTCATGAAGGCTGTCAGGCTCACCTAAAAGGCTTTCTGCAGTAAGCAGGCGAAAGTTGCCGGTCTTTTCATCAAGAGCCAGTGCACGGACCCGGTCTTCCCGGGAGATAGCGGAGAGGATCAGTTCTCTGATCTCAGCCTCAACACCGGGCAGGGTCAGCAGCTTGACCGCATGTTTTACCCGCTCCAGAAGCACAGCAGCAGAGGCTGATTTCCCATAGGAAACGGCCAGAAGGACAGCTTCCGTAACGCCGCCGCCGGCCGGCGATCGGCGTGAAAGAGCTCCGTCCACTATATAGAGGCAATCCGCTGCCTCCTCGCGCAGCAGGTCTTCACAGTGTTTGAGATCAGAGGCCTGTGAGGGACCGGCCAGCTCAACATAGCCGTCACTCAGCATTCTGCCGATGACAATTTCACCTAAAGCAGAACGGATACCGGTTAGTTCACGGATATCCAGCAGGGCATCACAGCGCCTGAGTGAGGCAACTGATGTTGCCAGCAGATGGCCCTTAGGCAAATAAATCCGTGGCTTGCAGATGCCGGAAACAATATCTTCCGCCTCACCGTCACGCCCGACCGAAGTCAGAGCCAGAGGACGCTTTTTCTCTTCTTCAGTCCAGGCCTGAATCAGATGATTCAGACTGGTGGTTTTGCCGGCATTTTTGGACAAACCGATTATGGCCAGAGAAGCCACATCATTCAGACCGGTCAGACTTATAAGTTCAGCAGCAGAAGGTTTTTTCACTTATTCGTACTTAACGCCTTCCTTAATTGTTTCTTTACGCAAGAGATATTTGGGCACTATGTTCAGGTCCTGTCCGGACAAAAGTCGCGAAACACCGATATGTTCGATTTTTTCCTCGCCTCTGCAAACCGGGCAGTGACATTCCTTCTTGTATTCATCCGGTTCCTTATAGCTTGTAATCACACCCTCATAATTACGCAAAACGGTGTGGTCCGGGTTCTGCGAAATAATATAGTTGGGACCGACCGGGATTTTACCACCGCCGCCCGGGGCATCCACCACATAAGTGGGAACAGCAAAACCGCTGGTATGGCCGCGCAGGCCTTCAATAATCTCGATGCCCTTGCTGACCGGCGTGCGGAAGTGGCTGATTCCCAGCGACAGGTCACACTGATAGATATAGTAGGGGCGGACCCGGATGTAGACCAGGCCGTTGACAAGCTTGCGCTGGACATGGACGCAATCATTGACGCCTCTGAGCAAGACCGACTGATTGCCCACCGGAATACCGGAATCTGTCAGCAGTTCGCAAGCCCTGCGGCTTTCTGCAGTAATTTCCCGGGGATGATTGAAATGGGTGTTAAGCCAGATCGGATGGTATTTTTTCAGCATGTCACAGAGCTGAGGGGTAATACGTTGCGGCATAACTACCGGTGTGCGCGTACCGATACGGATAATCTCCACGTGATCAATCGCGCGCAGCTGAGAAATAATGTATTCGAGACGATCCTCCTCCATCAGCAAGGCATCACCGCCCGAAAGCACGACGTCTCTGATCATGGGCTTGCTGCGGATGTAATCAATGCAGGCATCAATATCACTGATGCTGCGGCCGCCATCTTTCTGTCCCGCCAGACGCCTTCTGGTACAGTGACGGCAATACATGGAGCACATGTCAGTGATTAAAAAAAGGACACGGTCCGGATAGCGGTGGGTCAGACCGGGAACCGGTGAATCGGCGTCTTCCTCCAGAGGATCAAGCAAATCTTCTTCTTGCTGCACGCCTTCCATATAGCTGGGAACCGCCTGCAAACGTACAGGATCATAAGGATCATCCGGATCGATCAGGGACAGATAATAAGGCGTGATCGCCATGCGGAAATACTTGAGTGCTTCTTCCACGCCGGCAACTGCATCATCATCCAGAGACAGATACTTTTTCAGCTCATCGACGCTGGAGATGCGGTTCTGCACCTGCCAGTGCCAGTCCTTCCATTGCTCATCAGAAACATCAGCGAAGAGCTCCTGCCTTCTGGCCTCGCCTTCCTTATTAATATACTTATCTTCAGCTTTCACTGTGTATCCTTTCCATTCATAGAAGTATCTACAAATAATTTTCCTCAAAAATCCGGCGCAGGGCCTCGCTCTGGCGCAGGATATCCAAGGTGATTTCAGCGTGATTTTTGCTGTAGCCGTTTCCAACCATCATGGTAAGATCTTTTCCGATTCCTTCGGCACCAAGTGCGGCACGGGTGAAACTGGTCGCCATGCTGAAGAAGTAAACCAGGCCGCCTGTGCGCACAGGCAGGATGGAAGACATTTCACTGCCTTCGATATTCACTACGTTGATGCAGACGTCATATTCCTTGCCATCGTTGCAGGCCAGAGCCTTGTCCATCACTTCTACAGGATTGCGGGCATCAGCTATGAAAAATTCATCCACCAGATTATTGTCGACCAGGGTGCTTTGCGGGCGGTCGTTGCGGCTCATGCCGACAACTTTGCCACAAGGCCCCACCCGGCGCATTGCCTCATAGGCACAGAGCAGGCCGCTCTTGCCGCCGGCTCCCAGAATCAGAACTGAGTCATTGGGCTTGACGATATGCGCTGTCTGGGCGGGAGCACCGCAGACATCCAGGGCGGCCAGAGCCAGATTTTCACTCATATCATCCGGCAGCCTGGCGTAGATGCCGCTTTCAAACAAAACCGCCTGACCCTTGATCTCTACCCGTTCAATTTCGGGATGCACAGCTGTGATCTCCTCAATCTTTAGCGGTGTCAGGGAAAGTGAGACTAAAGTAGCGATGCGGTCGCCGACGGCCAGATCACGGTCAGCCAGGGCCGGGCCGATTTCAGCAACACTGCCCATCAGCATGCCGCCGGAACCTGTGACAGGATTCTGCATTTTGCCCCGTTTATTGACAATCTCAAGTATTTTCGCTTTGAGGGCCTCTTCGTCTGCCTCCGCCTCATCCCACAGCTGATGAAAACTGGCGGAATCGATATTTAAAGCCGTGACATCGATCAGAATCTCATTGTCGTAAATCTCCATTTTGTTGTCGATCCTCTGCGCCGCCTGCGGCAGCAGGCCCTTGGGCTCGATCACGCGATGACTGCCATATTTATTTCCCATTGCCATATAAGTACTATCCCCCTATTTATTTCTTAAAGGCAGACCCATAATTTCCCGGGCCTCATCCGGTGTAGCGATTTGCAGATTCAATTCTTTGGCGATGCGCACCAGACGCTCCACCAGGACGCCGTTACTTTCTGCCGGCAGGCCCCGGTCCAGCATGAGATTATCTTCAAAACCGGTGCGAACATGTCCACCCATGAGCATGCTCATGACATTCAGTGTCAATTGATGGCGACCCATAGCCGAGACGGTGAAAGTTGCACCTTCCGGCAGGGATTCAATCAGGAAAAGCAGGTCACGCGGTGTGGCACTTATGCCACCGTTGACTCCCAGAACCAGATTGAAATGCAGGGGCGCGTCAATATAGCCCTTCCTATGCAAACGCAGGGCCATATCGATCATGCTCTTATCGAAACATTCCAGCTCAGGCATAATTTTGCGCTCGCGCATGCGGGCAGCAAATTCAATTATCATATTTTCTGTATTGACGAAAATCTCATCACCGCCGAAGTTCAGGGTGCCGCAGTCGAGACTGGCCATCTCCGGATTGAGCTCGGTCGGCTGCAAGCGCTCATTAGCAGTCATGCCGGTAGCTCCGCCGGTGGAGGGCTGGATAATTACGTCAGGACAGACGGCCTCGATAGCAGTGATAATCTCAGCAAAGCGATCGCGATCCTGAGTCGGAGTGCCATCATCTTCACGCACATGCAGATGGATAACAGCAGCGCCGGCATCTACAGCAGACTTAGCTTCTCTGACAAATTCCTCAACGGTGTAGGGCACGCTGGGATTCATTTCCTTAGTGACTTCCGCACCGCTGATGGCAGCAGTGATGATGACCTTGTTAGCTAATTCTTTTCTCATTGTAATCTCCTCTTTAATTTTTCTTGCGCTGCTTATCTGCAGGAACGACACAGGTGCCGCTGGCCCTGCAGACGAGGATCGGTTCTTCTAAAACTTCTGCAGCTGAAACAGAAATATCCGGACAGGGCCGGATCACCTTGTAGGCCTCAAAGGTCATCTTGCGGGAAGTATTGCCTTCGGTAACGATACTGCCTGATGCCTCGATAAAATCTCCCGCGTATACGGGTGCGGTGAATTCCACTGAATCATAAGCGACAAAGAGCCCTTCATCGCCGTCTCTTTGAATCAATAACTCTGTTGCCACATCGCCAAACAATTGCATTATCCGGGCCCCGTCTACCAGATTGCCACCGTAGTGGGCATCCGCGCTGCTCATTCTCATACGAATCATTGCCTTTTCCATTGTTTTCCCTCCTGCAAAAAATAACGCCATGCGTTAAAAAACACACAGCGCTCCATGCAAAGCATGACAGTGAAACGTCCTTAGTTCGTTCCCCCAGAAACAAGACAGAGGATCCCGGCTTATTTCTTCGGCGGCAAATACTTCAGCGGCTTCGTCCGATCCCGGACATAGAAGCAGCCTACCAATTTTGCCGCGCCTCTAATTCACTATTTAATTGTGGAATTATTCTATATTGTCAGTATAAATGTATAATCTGTAATTTGGCAAGCTTTTTTGTGAAGAATCAAATAAAAACAACTAGTGATACACTGATAAATAAACTATCTGACAAGGGGTGAGTTATGTATAAAGAAAAACTGAAAAAATACGCAGAAGCTATTGTGCAAATCGGAGTCAATGTCCAAAAAGGCGACAATATTCTGCTTAACACAGACACAGACAATCTGGAACTGGCAAGAGAAATCGTACGCGCTTGCTGGCGTGCAGGTGCAGCTGATGTCGACACCATAATTTCCGACAATGACATGAGTCTGGGACGCTTTGAAGAAGCAGAAGATCAGGTCTTTGACCACTACCCGGAATTTAAGGTTGAGTACGCTGAAAGGCATATGCAAAACAAGTATCACCGGATTTCCGTCAGTGCACCGCGGCTGGATCTTTTTCAAAATGTGGATCCGGACCGCTTGCGCCGGTCCAGCATTGCCGGCAACAGAGCCATAGAACCGATCATGAAATACATGGATACAGGCGAAATCAAGTGGACAGTAGCCGCAGGAGCCTCCGAGCTCTGGGCCAGCTCTCTTTTCCCTGACTTGCCGCTGAATCAGGCAATAACTGAGCTTTGGGACAGGATTTTTGCCGCCTGCCGGATCAGTGAAGAGGAAGATGCGGTTCAAGCCTGGCTGGACCATGATGCCAAACTCAAAGGTCATGAGAACTGGCTTAACCAACAGCACTTTTCCTACCTGCATTACCAGGCGCCCGGCACCGACTTCAAGGTCGGCCTGGCGGACCGGCACAATTGGATCGGCGGCTCTTCGACGACGCCCGATGGCATCAGCTACATGGCCAATATGCCCACAGAAGAGATCTTCACCACACCTCACGCCAAAGAAGCGGAGGGCAAACTGAAATCCAGTATGCCTCTGGCAATTTCAGGCAAAGTGGTTGAGGACTTCGGTTTCGTTTTCAAGGACGGCAAGGTGGTCGACTTCTTTGCCGGCAAGAATGGCGACGTCCTGCAAACCCAGCTTGATATGGATGAAGGCGCAAAAAGACTGGGCGAGGTTGCCCTGGTACCGAACTCATCACCTATTTCTCAGATGGGCATCACCTTCAAATCAACTCTTTTTGATGAAAATGCCTCCTGCCACTTCGCTCTGGGCAAGGCCTATACAGAAGCGATTGTCGGCGGAGAAAAGATGACAAAAGAGGAACGGGCAGACCTCGGTTTTAACGATTCAATGATTCATCTCGATTTCATGGTAGGCGGACCGGACTTAAATGTGACCGGTTACCGTGAAGACGGCAGCAGCAGCCCGGTACTTATAAACGGTGAATGGGCCTGAAGCGGTGCCTGAAGCAGCGCCACATCATAACTTAGGTGCCTGGCACCTAAGTATTGAAAAGGCAGCTACAGACTCTTGCTGTGTTTACCATACTTAATGGGATACCTGGCGACATAGTCCCGGTAAAGCTTGTCGTAATTGCTTTCAGTTTTATCCAATGAGTGGGTATAATCGTGAACGCGCAGGCTGTCATCAAGCTCATACTGGATTATGTATATGCCGATATTGGAACAATGATCGGCCACTCTTTCCAGCACATTGTAGACTTCGGTCAAAATAAAACCATGGTCCACATTGCAGGCACCCTGCTTGAGACGTTCAATATGATTGCTGGTTAAGCTTTTATTTAATTCATCAATACGGTCTTCCAGAGGTTCAATGGTAAAAGCCTTTCCAGCATCCAGTTCTGCAAAAGCTGCTAAAGTGCGCTGTAATATATCCCGCACTGCCGCAATGTAAATATCGAGCTCTTCCTTTGCTTCAGGCGAAAACTCCGCTACTTTGCCTTCATTTTTCCGCGCCAGATCTGACAGGTTGATCGAGTGGTCACTGATACGCTCGATGTCGTTAATGGAATGCATCAGAATAGTGAGTTTCTGTCCCCTGCGTTCATCCAGCTTGCCCGAGGAAATTCTGATCAGATATTCGGACAAAGCATCCTCATATTCATCGGCTTGCTGTTCCCATTTTTCCACGCGATGATAGCCTTCTTCACTGAAGTCGTGCAAGAGATCCAAAGCCAGATTCATGCCATTATTGGCTATTTCCATCATCGAATAAGTAACAGCAGCAGCTTGTTCCAGGGCAAAGGCCGGACGATCAAGGAAGCGCGGATCGAGCAGCTTCAGCTGGGTATCTACTTCCAGGTCTTCCAATTCGCCAGCTATCACCGGAACGATTTTCTTGGACAATTTGATCAGTTGTTCTGAAAAAGGCAGCAAGACCAGGGTCGTGAAGACGTTAAAGCTTGTATGCACAGCCGCCAGCATTAGCGGGGTAACAGTACTATCCATGAAAGGAAAGGGCCTGAAGGCGTGAATTATATAAAAAACAAGCATGAAGAGTATCGTACCGATGGTATTGAAACTGAGATGGATGACAGCAACTCTTTTCCCGTTACGGTTTGATCCGACAGAAGCCAGGATGGCAGTAATACAGGTGCCGATATTTTGTCCCATAATTATGGGCAGGGCAGCTGCAAAAGGTATCACGCCGGTTGCGCTGAGCGCCATCAGGATACCTACAGCAGCAGAGGAAGACTGAGTCAAAGCCGTTGTCACTATTCCGACTAAGACGCCCAGCAGGGGATTGCTGAATTTTTGAAAGAGAGCAATGAAAAAGGGCTCATACTGGAGCGGGGCTACCGCTGTGGACATCACGTCCATGCCAAACATTAGCACAGCAAAACCGAGAAAAGCATAGGCCTTATGTTTTTTTGCTTCAGTCTTGGCAGTGAAAAGAATTAAAATACCGACTAAGGCGAGGACAGGAGTCCAGGAGGAGGGCTTCAACATCGTTATGATGAAGCTGTCACCGGATATGCTGGTCATGCTGAGCAGCCAGCCGGTAACCGTAGTACCGATATTTGCACCCATTATGACAGGCACGGCCTGGCGCAGGAGCATTACACCTGAATTTACCAGGGCAACAACCATGACAGTAGTCGCGGAGGAAGACTGAATAACACCGGTAACAGCCGTACCGAGCAAAACTCCCTTTGTCTTTGTGTTACAGAATTTCCCCAGCAATTGCTCCATCCGGCCGCTGGATACAGATGTCAGACCGTCACTAAGAAGCTGCATGCCGAAAAGAAAGAGGCTGAGGCCACCGATTAACTGCAAAATGTTTAAATAACTCATTTAATTTTTTCCACCACTTAAAAAAAGACCAAAAGAAACCTTATTACTTATCCCAAAGATAATTTAGCATGAACTTCTATGTCCATAAAGACCGGCAGGAAAATGTCGACATATTGTACGAAAAAATACACGGCCGGCCAGCTCTTTATGTTTTCTTTTTGTTGTTTTTATCTTTGCCGGGACGGGGAAACTTAAGGATCAGTTCGGCATGGATGAAAGCCCCGATCATCATGATATAAACAGCCAGATAGAGCCAGAGCATCAGGAAAATAATACCCGTGATACTACCGTACATCAGATAATATTTTGATTGAGTGGAGATAAAATAAGACAAGCCGTATGAAATTGCAATCCAGCCGACAGAGGTCAGAGCGGCAGCAGAAAGAGTATGGCGGAAGTAGCTGCGCTGTCTTTTCAGCACGGAAAAAATCACAGTAAAGATGAAAGTCAGGACCAGAAAAGCTGCCAGATTCGCGAACAGATCGAAATTGCTCTGCAGAATAAACTCAGGCAAGCTAATAAATTCCTGCAGGTAGTCTCTGACCAGGCGGTTGAAAGCCAGCAGGACCAGAATGACAAGGAGCAGGACACTGGAAGCAAATATGGCCATGATGCCAAAGAGCCGCCGCAGCAAAAAATTATTAGGGGATTCTCGGTGATAAATCTTATTAAGCGAGGCCACAACACTGCCAACACCGCGGGAGGCTGCCCAGAGCAAGGCCAGAGCAGTCACGGAAAGTACTGAGACGCTGCTGCTGCGCTGAACCGAGTTGAGGAAATCATGCAGTACTTCTACAACCGCTTCCGGGATAATTACGCTCACCTGCGGAATAGCCGCTTCAAATCTGGCCGCCATTCCGGCGTCAAGAACTTCCAGCAAACTGAAGACAAAGAGAATTAATGGGAAAATTGAAAAGATCAGATAGAAAGCGGAAGCAGCAGAGTTGATCCCCACTTTGAGCGAAAAGAAGCCTTGCAGGCGTTCTTTCCAGACCTGAACCCAGCTTTTATCCTCCGCATAATCTGACAGCTTTCTTTGCAAATCATTAATTTGCGTGGTGAAAGGTCTGTTCAGCTTTTCATTGGGATCATTTTCCTGCGGATTAGTATTCTTTTCTTCTGCTTCATTCATTTTTTTCTACCATCATCAATAACCGGCGCATAGATTCTAAGTATACGGCATTTTCAGAATCTTTGGTTTCTTCTTGTTTTCGCTCTGCTCCTTAACAGGTGTTTCCTTCAGTTTTCAAAGTGATGCTATTATAGGAAAGGTCGCATAGCTGAAATAGAAGGGATTTTGTGATTGTGCCGAAGATAATAATGACGGTGATAATTGTTCTTCTTTCCGGAGCGGGACTGCTAACAGCCTATTTGCTTTATTTTTTACTCACCGGAATTCTCTCTTTTGCTATTCACCCGCGCAAAAAGCCGCGGCCGGCCTCAACTGCTAAACTGAACGAAGAATGGCAGGATAAGCGCAAAGAAGATGTTCCGGATAAGGTGAAAATTATTGCTGATTTCACGGATGCTTTATCTGTACGTCTGGAGCTGATCAGACAGGCCCGGCTAAGCCTTGATGTCACCTACTTTTCGATCACTAACACTGAAAGCGGCATGGCCTTTCTTTCTGAGCTGGTAGAGGCTGCTGACAGGGGCGTCAAAGTACGTCTCCTGCTTGATGCCAAGATGAAGACCCTCTTGCATGTAACCATGAGAGCTTTGGCCCAGCACCCTCAGATTGAAGTTGGCCTCTATAATCCGGTAAATCCACTGAAACCATGGACCCTGAACGAAGTTATGCACGATAAGTTCATGATCGTTGACCGGAAATATGCTTTGCTGGGCGGACGCAATATCGAGCCCAGTTACTTTGGGCTGGCCGAAGCGCCGCTGTCCAACAAGTATGACTGGGATGTACTGGTCCGGCGCGATGAAGACAGTCCTGCAGACAAAAGTATTATTGATGCGATCGCCGCCTACAACGATCTCTTGTGGCAGAAAAAGTCGACCAGAAAAGTTTGGCGGCGCCTGACTACATCGAGAATAATTGAAGAAATTCATGCCGGCGGGCTAAAATTTTCAGCTGACCATCCGGAGTTTTACCAGAAGACTCTGGCTGATTTCACCAGGGACATGATTCGCCCCGACAGAATCATGCTCCTGCATAACCCCCTGAACAGCTGGCGCAAGGAACCCTGGCTGACTCAGGACCTGGTGAAACTCGCCTTTCATGCCGAAGAGAGTCTTTTAATTCAAACACCTTACGCCACCGCTTCGCCGCCTTTGCTGCAACTTCTGTCAGATGCAGCTGCCCATGTGGATGTGCATTATCTGACCAATTCCCTGGCCTCAGCCAAAAACCTGCCGGCCTATCCCAACTATTACTTTCAAAGGAAGAAATTTCTAAAATCTGGCATTAATATCTATGAGTTTCAGGATAGCGATTCTATCCATGGCAAATCCTTTGTTCTCGATGACAGGATTTCTGTGGTGGGCAGTTTTAATTTGGACTCACGCAGTATTTACCTGGACACAGAAACGATGCTGGTCATAGACAGCCCCGAACTGACTAAAAGCTTTACTGATTATCACCATAAAATAAATGGACGGAGCTTGAAGCTGGGAGCGGACAACAAGTATATTCCCTCAGAAACTGTAGCAGAGACGCCGGTGCTTCGGGGCAAGCGGCTTACCTACTTTCTCTCCTATCTCCTCTTACGTCCTTTTCAGTTTTTTATTTAAAAATATGATCAAGGCTGGTTAATCTATGCGAAAAAATGAAGCATCCGAAAAAAGAATAGCAAATCTCGTCTCTTACATCGACTGTCTCCTGCGCGGGGAAGACGTCAGAGAAAGCTACCAGGGGCATTCGGAAGAGTTTGCCGGACTGGAAAGTCTGGAAGTCTTTCAGGCCTTCCGGCAGATTCTGGACCGGGGCTATGATCCTGACCAGGTGATTGAAGAGGTATCACGGGTGATTTTAGCCACCCAGCGTGATGACGACTTCGAGGAAGTCAGGCCGGAGGATCCCTTTTTGCAGGAGCTGCGGGCCGAGAACCAGAGCATGATGGATCTGCTGGCAGACCTGCGCCCTCTCTTTCGCCAGGAAAGAAGTGATGAGCGGGACCGCGTGATAGTGGAGACCATGCAGGGTCTGCGGCAAGTCAGGGCGCACTTTGTCAGATTGCAGAATATTTTCTTTCCCACCCTGGAGCAAAAGCATCAGGCCTTGTCGGGTCTGACACTTTTATGGGCCTGGCAGGATCAGGCGGAAGCGGTTCTAGACCGGTCTCTGACAACATTTGCTGACCCGAAAATGCCGGTGGAACAGCTTAACCGGATGGCGGGAGAGCTTTTCGGATCCTATGCCAGCCTGCCCTTGAAGGAGGAGCGCCTGCTCTATACCGTAGCTGACAAATTGCTGGATGAGGCTGACTGGGAGGCCATGTATCAACAGTCACGCGCCTATCCTACTGCCTTTGATATCCGCCGGGAAGTGGAAGAGATCGATTTTTCTCTGCTGGAGGACGCTGCCGCTCAGGGCATCTTCAGCAGCGCTAGCGGCAGCATGAGTTTTGAACAGTTGAACCTGTTATTGAATAATCTGCCGGTCGACTTTACCCTGGTGGACGAAAACAACCGGGTAGTTTATTTTAACAATCCGCCCCGGCGGATCTTTCCGCGCAGCCCTGCAGTTATCGGGCGCGAGGTAAAGAACTGCCATCCGCCCCGGTCCCTGGATAAGGTAGATGAGATTATCGATGCCTTCCGTCAGGGCCGCCAAAGTCACGCCCGTTTCTGGATCAGCCTGAAAGGCAGGAAGCTCCTGATTGAGTATTTTGCCTTGCGTGATGCTGAGGGCAAGTATCGGGGTGTGCTGGAGGTGAGCCAGGATATTACGGACTTGCAGGCTCTTGAAGGCGACCGGCGACTGACAGAGTGGCAGGAATAGCCTATGCGTTTATTTTTAGCAGCAAGGCTGGCAGCTGACCAGCTGCAGGAACTCATGCAGGCACAGTTACTTCTGCAGCGTGCCTCTGACAAGATTTCCCTGACCAAAGCAGACAACCTGCATCTGACCCTGCACTTTCTGGGCGAGACAGCAGCAGCGGACACTGAGCGGCTGCTCAGTGGTCTGCATGAGTTTGAACTTCCGCCGGCCGGTAGCCTGACCTCCCGCCTGGACGGCTACGGCTTTTTCCAGCGCCGGGACGGCCAGCTGATCTACGCAGATTTGGCGGTATCCCAGGAGCTTTTGCAGCTGCAGAAAGATCTGGGCCGGGCCTTAGACGGGCTGGGCTTTGAGACGGACCGCCGCCGCTGGAAAGCGCACGTGACTTTGGCGCGGCGGACGCAACTGGCAGTTTCCTGGCCTGAACTCCAAAAAAAGCTGCCCGTTCAGGAAGAAGCTTATCTTCTTTCGGACCTGGCCCTGTTCAAAAGTGAATTTACCGACAGAGGAATGTTATATACGCCCCTCTTCATTTTTTAAAAAATACTAAGCAGAGAAATATTTATTGCCGGTCTTGTCCTGGAGAAATCTGCCTTTCACTTTCATTTTGCCTGTCTCTTCAAAGAGGCGATAGCCTTCCGCCTGACAGGCGGGACAGGCCCGGCGGGGTATCTGGATGCCGATCAGGCTGTCGCCGCGGTCGTTGGCGGAATGGATGACATTGAGGCCCGGACAGTCAGCACAGATTTTAAACTCCTGCTGCTGACTTTCCATAATGCCGGCCGTATCGTAATAAACCTGCCGTGGCAGAGTGACCTTCTGCCTGCCCCTAAACTTTTCCGCTGCCAGTTTTTCCCTGTTTTTCCACTTTTTCAAAATCTGATCCGAGATCTCTTCGACCTGGCGGCTGACCCGGAGGCTTTGCCGCCATTTGCCCTCATAGTAGTCAGGTTCGCGCACGCCGGAATAATCCAGGCCCGCCATGGCCAGGACTATACCAAGATTGACGTAGGGCAGGGCACCTTCAATTGAATAGCCGCCTTCCAGCACAGCCACATCCGGATTGAGCTTTTCATTCAAAAGAGCATAGCCTTGGGCGGAAAAATTCATATTGGTCAGCGGGTCTGTGTAATGATTGTCCTGACCGGCTGAATTGATAATCAGGTCCGGCTTGTAGTCGTCCAGAACCGGCAGAACTACGTTGTCAAGTACGTGGAGAAAACCCTCGTCACCGGTATTGGGGGGCAGAGGAATGTTGAGAGTGTAACCATAGGCCCCCGGCCCGCCCAGCTCATTCATGTCACCTGTTCCGGGGTAGAGGGTGCGGCCATCCTGATGAAAAGAAATGAAGAGGGTGTCGGGGTCGTTCCAGTAGATATCCTGGGTGCCGTCACCGTGATGACAATCCGTGTCGACGATGGCTACCCGCAAATCCGGATATTTCTGCCTGATATATTCAAGGCCGACCGCCTCGATGTTTATGATACAAAAGCCCCTGTCGCCGTAAGTGACGCGCTGGGCGTGGTGACCCGGCGGCCTTACCATGGCAAAGGCCTTGTCAGTTTCCCCGGACATGACCGCATCCAGGGCACGCATTACACCGCCGGCGGCAATATAGTGGGACTCGGTCACGATGGAGTCAGGGTCAGGATAGGCAAAATGCACCCGCTCCACATCAGCCGGACCGGCCAGGCCGGGGTTGAAAAAGTGTATGCCTTCGATGTCTGCAATGCCTTCTTCAAAAAGCTGGTCCTGTGTATAAAGCAGCCTTTCTTCACGCTCCGGGTGGCTGGGCGAAATGGCCCAGTCAAAAGCCGGAAAGAAAATCAGGCCTAATGAATTATTGGCTTTCATGTCTGCCTCCTTGCTCTGCCTCTTGCAGGTCGTAGAGTAAACCGGGTTTAATCTGAGCACGGACGCGGATATTTCTTTCCCGGCCCATGAAACCCCGCACCATGTTGAAAGAGGATGATTCGATGATTTCAGCTTCGATTTGATCCGGCGGCAGTCCCATGGCCAGACCGGCCCGGGTCACCGCTTTGAGCGCTATTTCTTCCGCCTGGGCCAGATTGAAGGACTTGTCGATAGTCTGATAAATATCAAGCTCGGCTATGGAGAGAATGCGCCGTTCTGTATTGGCGTAGAGAGAAATTTCTGTCGTCGGCCTGGCCAGGCCGGCGCCGAGTGCGTTGGCGATCTCATAGTTTTCCGGGAAGCTGACTTCCAGGCCGCTGGCTTCCTGCAAAGGTCCTGCCAGAGCTTTTGCCGGACCGCCGATCAGCTTGATCGATTGGGGTTTTACCTGCTTGCCCTGCAGCAGGTCCCTGATGGTGTAAACCGGGCTGCTGTTGATATGGCCGAGTATTTCCTCAATCCTTTGCCTGATAGTATCGCAGAAGATAGTGACGATCCTTCTTGCGCAGGCCTCAGTGTCAAGGCCCATGTCAGCTGCAAAAACAGCCAGCGCTTCTGTGGCTTTTTGCGGGTACTTTCCTCCCATCAGGCCCAGATAGACCAGGGCATCGGTCGGAGTAAGATCTTGGCCGCCGAAAGCGACGGCGGGGCCCCGCCGTTCGGGACCGATCCGGATTTCTTCCTTATCCTGATACACATAACTGTCACCGCCCAGACCGACAGAGTTGCTGTAGACAGCGCGCACCAGCGTCTTGCGGCCGTCAATCTCGATACCTGCGGCTTCAAAGAGCGACAGGCCTGCTGCCAGGAAGAAGATATCTGTGGTCGTGCCGCCGATATCGAGCAGGACAGCATCCTTATCTGTTGGCGGGAAGAGAGCACTGATGCCGACAAAGCTGGCAGCAGGACCGGAGAGAATAGTTTCCACCGGCCGCTGCATTGCTGTGTCCAGATCGACTGTGCCGCCGTCGGCTTTTAAAATATAGACAGGGGCTGTGATCGCTTCTTCAGCCAGCGCTGTCAGCATGCTGTTTGCAAAAGAACGAAAGCTATCTGCAATAGCTGCGTTGAGATAGGCAGTCTGCACCCGGCGGGGGAAGTTTAATTTGCCGGAAAGCCTGTGTCCCAGAGTGATTTCCTGGTAATCGTCTGCAAAAAAGTCGCCGATCTTCTGTTCCGTGTCCGGGTTACGCGGTGAAAATTTGCTGATGACAGCCAGGCTTTCCACGCCCTTGTCCTGAAAACTGGCCCGGATTGTCTGTAAGTCACTCTGCCTGAAATTATCTGTCACGATTCCGCGATGGTCGGTGCTGCCGGAGAGATAATGAAGATTATCGCCCAAACGATCAAAATCCCAGTTGATGCCCGGACCGCTTTGGACGATGACGCCGACCCTGGAGACCTTGTTTTCAACTATGGCGTTGGTACAGATAGTTGTACTGAGGTGGATACGGGTGATCTCACCTTTTTCCTGACCCTGCAGCAAGTCCTGCAGGCACTGCCAGATGGAGTTAAAAAGATCTGCCCTGTCCACTTCATGTTTGACAGACTTCAACAAGACACCCTGACGGAGCAAAACACCGTCAATATGTGTACCACCCATATCAATCGCCAGAATCATCAGAAACACCCCTTCCAAAATATAAGCCGGTCTCTTACAGTATACGACTGATTTTTTTTGGTGCCTGGCACCTATTTTTGGTGCCAGGCACCTAAGTTGTTAAGTTATTCATTTTTTTGTGGTGCCAGTCAGCCAATTTAGAAATATGGGAGATGAATTGACATAAATATGGGAGGTAAAATCAAGTAAATATGGGAGATGAATTGGCATAATTATGGGATGTGTGTTAGAGTAAAACTGGGAGGTAACTATGAGAAAGTATATTCCTAGACTTATAGATGAAGCTCTAAAGAAAGAGTTGGAGGCTTTTGGAGCAGTATTGATAACTGGCCCAAAGTGGTGTGGAAAAACTACTAGTGGACTAAGACATGCTAAAAGTGCTCTTTTTTTACAAGATCCAGATAATAGAAGGCAAAACCTAGAGATGGCAAGTCTAAGTCCTTCTTTATTACTGGAGGGAGAAAAACCAAGATTATTAGATGAATGGCAGGATGCGCCAAATCTCTGGGATGCAGTGAGACACTCAGTTGATATCTTGGGTGAGACGGGCCTTTATATTCTAACGGGGTCTGCAATGGTTGATGAAAGCAAGCTGGCCCACAGTGGAACGGGTAGGATTTCAAGGCTGCAAATGCGTACCCTTAGCCTCTTTGAATCTGGTTTTTCAAATGGGGAGGTTAGCCTGGAAACGCTTTTCAAAAAAGAAGAGCTTAGCTCTAAATCTGACCCCGGATTAGAAGATGTAGCAGAAATGATAGTGAGAGGGGGATGGCCTTCTTCAGTAGATAAATCTTTGGACATAGCGAGACGCCAGGTTGGAGGCTATTGTGATTCAATTATAAGGTCTGAAATTTCAACCAGCGATGGGGTTAAAAGAGATGAGGATAAGCTCGAGTCTTTTTTAAGATCCTATTCCAGGCATATATCGACAAGGGCTGCCCTTACAACAATAGTTAAGGATTTATCTGGTCAGGAAATAGAGCTTGACCGTAAAACAGCTCTCGAGTATATAGGAGCCCTTTCCAGTATATATGTAGTTGAAGAATTAAAAGCTTGGAATCCCAGGCTAAGATCTAAAACTGCAATTGCAACCAGTCCTGCCAGACACTTTTCAGATCCAGCTATAGCTGCATATTTTCTCGATGCAGGTCCAAAGGATTTACTAGCTGATCTGAAAACCTTTGGCTTGCTTTTTGAGTCATTAGTCATAAGAGACTTAAGGATATATGCTCAGAGTTTGTCTGGCAAGGTATTCACCTACAGAGATCATGCCGGTTTAGAAGCTGACGCGGTTATACATCTCAACAATGCTTCCTATGGGCTTATTGAAATAAAGTTGGGTGGAGAAGCCGTTGATAAAGCTGCAGAGAATCTACTTAAACTCAGAGATAAGATAGATACCCGAAAGATGCCTGAAGCTTCCTTCATGGTAGTCATAACAGCAACAGGCTATGCTTATAAAAGACCAGATGGGGTTTATGTTGTGCCCATAGCTTGTTTGAGGAATTAGAAAATGATCTTCGTTTTTGTGTTGCCAGATAGCCAATTTAGAAATATGGGAGATGAATTGGCGTAATATGGTCTAAAAACTGTAATTAAACCATTGGTTGTGAGAAAATTAAACCAACGGTTTAATTATTTTTGTAAAAACAACCTTTGGACGCTTCTTTCCCCTGGCTCCATTGCCTAAGATTTCAGTGTAAAAGCCGCACTTAATCTATTTCGGCAGCAGACAGAAAGGAAGGAAGTGACCATGTTAAGTACAGGATTTGATTCAATTAGAGGAGGGCAGGAAAATATGGAAAAGATGTCAATCGGGAAGAAGATCGCAAATCTGCGAAAGGAGCAGGGACTGACGCAAAGCGAACTCGCGGAAAAACTGGGCGTATCTGCACAGGCTGTTTCCAAGTGGGAGAACGACGTCGCATATCCGGACATCACCTTGCTTCCAGCTTTGGCTGAAGAGTTGAATACAACGATAGACCTTTTGCTGGGTGATGCAGTAGAAGCGGAGACGCGCTATGTTGAAAAAAAGGAACGCAAAAACTACGAAGATATGATTATGAAAATCCGCGTCAAAGATGGCGGCGATAAAGTAAAAGTTAATCTGCCCATGCCTATTTTTGATGCCATCTTAAAAATAGGTTTAGACAATGTAGATATCGGCGGCAAGGGCGATAGTCTGAAAGAGGTGGATTTCGAAAACATCAAGCTTCTGGTAGAGCAGGGCGCAGTCGGCAAGCTGGTCGAAGTTGAATCCGAGGACGGTGCTACAGTAGAAATCTACGTCGAATAAGGAGTTCCCATGCATATTCAGATCAGATCCGAAGAAGACAAGAAGATTAATCTCCGCCTACCTAACTCCCTCCTGACCAGCAAGCTTCTGCTGCGCCTGGCCTCTGGCAGAATCAGCAGAAGTGAAGACCCGGAAACTCAGAAAACAAGAACTATGATGATGGAAATCATGCCGGACTTAAAGCAAAGCATACGGAAGACAAAGAAGAAATACGGCAAGTTCACCCTGGTCGAAGTTGAAAGCCAAGACGGCGAACACGTCAAAATTACTCTCTGAACTGGGGGAGGCGGCGGATCCGGCGGGGCTGCGCCAGATATCTAATTCGCCCATCAGCCTTCCCGCTTATCAACTGCTGTCTGTTAGCAAGGCAGCAGTTTTATTTTGCTATAATGTTTTATTATGATAAAAAGTGAGGATACCGCTGTGATTACAGTAGTTGGTAGTTTAAATATGGATCTGGTGGTGCAGACCGCACACATTCCACGTGTCGGCGAAACAGTACTGGCACGCGACTTGCGCTATGTCGAAGGCGGCAAGGGAGCTAATCAGACTGTGGCAGCTGCCCGCCTGGGCGGGGAAGTCAGCATGATTGGCGCAGTTGGTAAGGACGATATGGGCGACCGTCTGATTGAGGCTCTGAAAAAAGACAAGGTCGACGTCTCAGGCATCAAGCGCAGCTCGGAAGCAAGCGGCATGGCCCTGATAACTGTTGACGCCCACGGCAATAATGCCATCACTGTAATCTCCGGCGCCAACCACGATCTCAGCCTGCAGGACCTTAACCGCCACGAGGACAAAATCGCCAACTCTTCGATTGTGCTGGCACAGCTGGAGTGCCCGCTCGACCTGGTTACTGAGGCCATGTTTTTGGCCAAAAAACACGGCTGTATCTCAGTCCTGAACCCGGCACCGGCCCAGCCACTGCCCAAAGACCTGCTGGACCTTATTGATATTCTGACACCCAACGAGACTGAACTGCAGATCTTAAGCGGCCTTCCAACCGATACTCTGCAAGAATGCCAGACAGCCGGTGAGAAATTAATGGCAAGCGGTATCAAGTCGCTGATCGTTACCCTGGGCGCCAAAGGCTGCTACTACATGGACAGCAAAGAATCAATCTTCTATCCCAGCTATGAAGTGAAGATGACAGACTCGACAGCCGCAGGCGACTGCTTCAACGGAGCCCTGGTTGCCGCATTAAGCAGAGGCGATTCCCTGGCTGATGCCATCGACTTTGCAATGAAGGCCTCAGCCATTTCCGTAACACGACCCGGAGCCCAGCCATCTATTCCTGCACTCGAGGATATGGAAGGCTTCGATCTTTGGTACGAAGAACGCCGTTTAGACAAATAAACCGGGCGTTTTTAACATGGTACAATTGTTGTTGTCATGACCGGAGACGGTCTCAGACAGCAAAAAAAACAAAATGAGGTATATATGCAAGTACAGGATTACCCCAGACAGGAATTTGTTCTGGGAGATTATTTAGCAGATTTAAACTCTGAAAGTATTGTGTCCGGGACAGTTGGCTGGGACGAGACATCCGGAGCCCTGCCCGTCCGGCATGTGTCCTATGATTCCCGCAAACTGTGGAAAAACACATTTTTCATATGTAAGGGCATAAACTTCAAACGCAAATACCTCTTGGATGCCATCGATCAGGGAGCAATAGCCTATCTGGCAGAAAAGGATCTGCAAGTCGATATTCCCGGCATTATCGTCAGTGATATGCGCCGGGCCCTGACACTCTGCGCCCAGAGGTTTTTCGAATGGCCCCAGCGCGAGCTGACTATTATGGGCATCACCGGAACTAAAGGTAAATCAACTACGGTCACCTGCCTCCGGGATATTTTTGATGCCTGGCTGGAAGATCAGAAGCTGCCGCCGGCAGGTCTTATCTCATCGATCGAGGAATTTGACGGCTTTAGCAGCCAGGAGTCAGTACTGACAACACCCGAACCGCTTGAACTCTTCACAATACTGCGCAACTGTGTCACTGCCGGGATCGACTACCTTGTTTTGGAAAGCTCCTCCCAGGGATTTAAGTATGGCCGCCTCGACGACATCAAGTTTTCCTACGGTTCAATCGTAAATATTGCCGAGGACCATATCTCTGATATCGAACACAAAGACTTTGAAGATTACAAGGCGGCCAAACTGGCCATGATCGACCACAGTGAAAAACTGCTGGTCAATCTCGACGTTGAATACAGTGATCTCATGCTGCAAAAAGCAGCTGACAGACAAATTGAAGTAATCACCCTGAGCACCAGAGAGGGAGTTGCCGCTGACTACCGGGCTGAAAACATCCGCAGCACAGCGGACGGTCTTGTTTTTGATGTAATAAGCTCGCACGCGCCTGAACGGAATATTAAAGATTTATTTGTCAGCCTGCATGGTCTTTTTAATACTGAAAATGCCCTGATCGCCATAGCTATTGCCCTGGAATCGGGGGTGGGTGAAGCCTCTATCCGCCGGGCCCTGAGTCAGGTTTCCGTACCCGGCCGCATGATGCTCTTCCCGACAGATGACGGCGCCTTGCTGGGACTGGTTGACTATGCCCATAACAAGCTTAGCTTTGAGGCACTCTTCCAATGGCTGCACAAGGATTATCCCAGGCACAGGTATGTTGCCATTTTCGGCTCAACCGGTGACAAGGCCGTCAACCGCCGCCCCGAATTAGGTGTAGCTGCGGGCGAAAATGCGGATGTAGTTTATTTAACTTCCGATGACGTGGGCTACGAGCCCTTTGATTCGATCAACGCCGATATGACGCCTTACCTCGACAGCTACGGCGTTCCCTGGACAGCCGACCCCGTCCGTGAAAATTGCATCCGCGACGCTTTCGCCAAGGCCATCCAGCTCTTCAAAGAGACCGGCGAGCAGAGCGTGGTTATGGCCCTGGGCAAAGGAGACGAGAGTTCAGTCTATAAAAATGGTATCTACGAACCGATCAACAGTGACGTTACTGTGATGAAGCTTCTGGTAGAAGAATACAACGCCGCTTTGAAATGATCTGCCGGGACCGCCGCCGGTATCCGACAAAGGGGGAGAACAATGGAGAAAAAACTTGCTTTCGGTTTTATGAGGCTTCCGCAAACTGAGGATGAAAAGATAGATTTTGCAGAAACTGAAAAGATGGTGGACCGCTTTATTGAAGAAGGCTTCAGCTACTTTGACACCGCCTACAACTACCACAATCAGCAAAGTGAAATCGCTATCAGAGAATGTCTGGTCAAGCGCTACAAGCGCAAGCAGTTCCAGCTGACTGACAAACTCACCACTTTGTATTTTGAGACAGAAAAAGACCTGCCCGGCTTTTTTGCCGAGCAACTGGAAAAAACCGGTGTCAAATATTTTGACACTTACCTGATGCATTCTCTGAACCGGAAAAACTATAATAAATTTCTCGCAGCCAATGCTTTTGAATTTATGCAAAAATTAAAAGCCGAAGGCAAGGTAAAACGCATCGGTTTCAGTTTCCACGATACGGCAGATTTTTTGGACCAGGTGTTGACTGATCATCCCTACATGGAAGTAGTGCAGCTACAGTTTAATTATCTCGATTTTTACGATCCGGAAGTACAATCTTACGCCTGCTATCAAGTCTGTGAAAAACACGATAAAACCGTTCTGGTCATGGAACCCGTTAAGGGCGGAAAACTTGCCGATTTGCCGGCGGAGGCGAAAACCATCCTCGAAAGTTACGGCCAGAGTGCGTCTCCTGCCAGTTATGCGATTCGTTTCGCTGCCTCCTTTCCGCGTGTGGAGCGGGTTCTCAGTGGCATGAGCAATCTGGAACAGCTGGAAGACAATGTCAGCTATATGAAAGATTTCATGCCCCTGACAGAAAATGAATATCTGATGATCGATGAAGTTCGCAAGATACTGGAGAAGGCAGACCGGATTCCCTGTACAGCCTGTGACTACTGTCTGGAAGGCTGCCCTGCCGAAATCCCCATTCCCGGGATTATCGCTCTTCTCAATGACCACAGAACAAGCAAAGACGAGTCCTTGCCGGAGAAATATGAGCAAGTGGTGGCCGGTCGCGGCAGAGCTTCCGATTGCATCGAGTGTGCTGCCTGCGAGGACATCTGTCCCCAGCATCTGGAGATTATCCGGCATATGGCTGACGCAGCTGAGATTTTTGAATAAGTATTCCGGAGATTTTATGAAAAAACAAGACTGGTATCAGCAACTTAAATCAGAAATATCGCGACTGGAAAACTCTGATCGTGAGCTGATCATTATTGCTATTGACGGCAGTTCAGCTGCCGGAAAGTCCAGTTTGGCGGCAGAATTGGCGGCAGAATACGACGCTCAGCTTTTTCACATAGATGACTTTTTCCTCACTGCAGACCAAAGAACTCCGGAAAGACTCGCCGCTGTTGGCGAGTTTTTTGACAAAGAAAGGCTGCTGGCTGAACTGCTGGAGCCTCTTAAAGCCGGTCAGCCGGTCCTGTTCCGGCGTTTCGATTGTGCCAGCCAGACTTTCTCACCGGCGGAGGCGGCTGAGAAAAAGCGGATTGTAATTGTCGAAGGTGTCTACAGCCTTCATCCCGACCTGCGCCCCTACTATGACCTGCAGCTTTTTCTCTACATTGATCGCACGGAACAAATCAGGAGGCTCCGGCAAAGAAGTCCGGAAAAGCTTGAACGATATCTCAATGACTGGCTGCCTCGCGAAGAGGCCTATTTTGAAAAATACGGCTTTCCCAAAAAGATACAAGTCCTGGTTTGAAAGGAGTTTCCTGATGTCTAAAGAACTAAGTATTATCTGGCACGGCCATTCCTGCTTTGAGATTAATTCCGAGGATGCGGTGATTATTCTCGACCCCTATGAGGAGGTCCCGGGCTACCGGCCGCTGGAACTGGCAGCAGATCTGGTCCTGGCTTCACACGAGCACAGCGATCACAACGCCCGCTCGCGCGTTAAACTTTCCGGAAGAGAAGCGGCTGTGGATGTGGAAATTATCGACACTTTTCACGATCCGGACCGGGGAAGCCTGCGCGGCAAAAATAAAATTCATATTATTACTGTTGCTGGCAAAAGGATTGCCCACTGTGGTGACCTGGGCCATGCCCTGGAGCAGGACCAGCTGGCCCGCCTGCAGAATCTCGACTTGCTCCTGATCCCGGTTGGCGGCTATTACACCATCGATGCCGACACAGCAGCAGAAATCGTGCGCGCCTGCAAACCCGATCTGGCAGTTCCCATGCACTATCGCGAAGGTCAGGCAGGCTTTGACCTAATCTCAACTGTGCAGGCCTTCCTCGATCATTTCGACACAGTCGTCAGACATGACCAATCCTCATTCACCCTCGGCGAATTTCACGACACTATTCTTGTTTTGAAAAACCCGAAACTTTAGGAATGCTTGTCTTCACGCAGGGGATGGCGGGCATAATAGTGTAACAGAGAACGCTTGTCCTCCACTTCAAGATCGCGTTCATTGGCGCGGTTTTCAAGGTGGTGTGTCAGCTCATGCTTGACAACCCGCTCCAGCTCTTCAACAAAGCGCTGGTCAGAAAGATGTGGGTAAACCCGCAGCAGGGAGCCGTAATAAATATTGATGTAGCGGCCGAAAATATGCTCATAGCGATATTCACCCAGGACATAAAGGTCGTCAGCCAGCCGGTCTTTGGACAGCTTGACTTCTTCCCGCAGGAGGACACCGCCGTTCAGATCCACAAAAACTTCCGGCGGCAGGGCATCAACAATCCGATTGAGAGCAGCTTCAGTCTCTTCCAAAGTCATCATAGAAACAGTATACACGCTCCACAGCCAGTACTGCATCAATTGGTGCGCTGCATCATTCGGTGCCAGGCACGATTCTATGCACTGCA
>LSQX01271230.1_pt3 | contig 46131 bp, 54 predicted proteins | sample 654561 | NCBI WGS metagenome assembly LSQX01 (sample SAMN04489861, study PRJNA283612) | anaerobic digester metagenome | isolation source: 4 biogas reactors fed with cattle manure at either 37C or 55C with and... | place: Denmark: Kongens Lyngby | collected 2014 | reverse complement strand
CCATTCGGTGTTTAGTACGACGATACCCGCCTTGATGCTCAGTTCTTCGAAAAGAAGACGCATGTAGTCCCCTTTGAGGAATCTCCTGAAATGGTCGAAATCAGTAAAGACGTAAGGAGGCGTATGGTAATCGATTTCAGGGATCACCGTTCTGGCTCCTAGCGCAGGGCTGTCAGCTACGATATCAACCGCTCCCATTCTCATGCCTTTGAATACCGTTTCATCATCACCCAGGACTTCAGATCCGAACATGGTTATTTTGACGGCGCCATTCGTTTTTTCGGCAACTTTGAGGGTGAAATTTTCGAAGGCCTTGTATTCAGGACTTTGGGGACCCATTTTGGTTGCGAGACTCAGTTCAAATTCAGCATTGGAGAAAGCACAACCATAGAGGACCAGGGAAAGAACCATCGCGATAACCAAAATCATGACTTTGTTTACTATCGAATGGAATTTCATTCTTGAACCTCCTTTTGCCACATTATTTTGTTCCTTTCTTGATAAATAAGAACTCTTGTGTGTGACCGTTACCTTTCAGATTTGCGTCCGGAAAGCATCGGGGGGAATCTTCTTATTGGCCCCTGATAGGGTTGCTAAAGTCGTGCCCTCTTTCATCATATTAAACTGAATCTTCTCTTTTTCCTGTTCATGGGTCGCGTGATCGATTAGATTTTGAGCAGATATTGGAGGGAGAACACAGACACCATTTACGTCTGCTATGACCAGGTCTCCCGGGTTCACAATAATTCCGCCGCATTGCACTGAAACGTTTATCTCGCCTTCCAGCCCTAGGATCCGGGTTGTAAGAGAAGAGAGCCTCCGAAAGAAAATGGGGAAACCCATGTCACGAATGTCCAGGATGTCGGTAACCGAACCATCGATAACCGCGCCAGCAATTCCTCTTAAAGATGCCGCCAGTGTCATGGCTGCCCCCCAGCAGGCATGAGTCGTATCACCACATCTGTCAATAACAATGATGTCGCCCGGTTGGGCTATTTCTACCACTTTGTGGCAAAGAGTCGAATCTATGGACGGGATCCTTACCGTTACAGCCTGACCCGCTATTCTGGCTCTACCCAGGGAGGCTTGGAATTCACTCTTCATGCAGGCTGAAGGTAAGAAATGACCTACCGTCGCCGGTTCTATCCCTTGAAGTTTTTCCATCAAGGCGGAATCAAGGCGTTCTCCGTTGGGATTGATTACCATCATGAGTTTTGGCCACTTCCCTTCCAGAGAATATCTCCAATATTGGCACGAATATTATTAAGGCACTGATTTTGAAGACGAATACATGCAAGATACTCCAAATCGATGTCGGCGAAAACTATCGATTCTCGATCAGAAGCCTTGGCAATGACCGTACCCCACGGATCAACTATCATGCTATTCCCGTAGCACCTTTTCTCTTGGTGCCATCCACATTGTGCGGGCGCTGCGACATAAATCTGGTTTTCTATAGCTCTTGCCCTGAGAAGAGGTTCCCAATGATCTTTCCCAGTGAAAGATGAGAAGGCGGAAGGGACAAAGACAATCTTAGCCCCTCGAAGAGTTAAAATTCTATATAATTCCGGGAAACGGAGATCATAACAGATGGAAAGACCTAATTCTCCTAGAGGTGTATCTACAACAACAGGAGTATCACCCGGAATAACATGGGATGATTCCCTGTTGGTGACCCCGTCGGGTATCGATATATCAAATAAGTGTATCTTGGAATAATGAGCTTTAATAGTACCGTCCGGGCTTATCAAGACGGAAGTATTCCTATATCTACAGGGGTCTGATGTCCTTTCGGGAAGGCTGCCGGCTAGAATGAAGAATCCAAATTTCCGACTTAAAAGTGAAAGCATGTCTGTGGTCGAACCTGGAATGCTTTCAGCAGTGTGCAAAGTCTCCTTTTCAGATGCAAGGAAAGAGAAACACTCCGGCAGAGCAACCACATCCGGACTGGACCCAGCGGCTTCAGTGATGAGTCTTTCTGCTTGGCTTAGGTTGCGTTCCTTTCTTTCATCAGAATTCATCTGGATAAGGGCTATCCGCAAGAAACCACCTCCCAGCCTGCTACTCCGAAACAAGTAGCCTTTTCAGCACCCCTAAAAGTCCAAGTGCCATGCCCAACAAGATAGGTAGGGAGTACCAGAAGTGCTTAATCTTCAGAGTAGAAAGGGATGATTGGTGATTGCCAGATAGAATCACATCCCAGGAAAAACAGATCATTACCAGGGTAAAGATGATCAATAAGACACTAACGAAGAAGTCAACATATTTTCGGCCCTTTAGGGGCAAAAACTTTTCATAAAAATAATCGATCACAATGTCCTCGTTTCGGTAAAGGTAAACGCCTACCCCAAGAAACACAGCCCAATTACCAAACAGTGTGATAACACCCGGAATCCAGTTCATGGGCAGGGAGAGGAAGAATCTTAAGAAAATCCTGATCACGGCAAGGGTAAAAAGCACTGCTAAAGCACTTGTTGCCATCCAATAGGCCACAATCACTACTTTATCCATCAGTTTGAAAACAGACCTCCCTAAAGCCATGAGATTACTCCTCTCAAGTCACTGCCGTAGGAGATACGGCAGGAAGGTTGTGATTGGCGGTATTAGCACAAGGATCACAAGCGCAATAAAGAGCGTTATCATAAAAGGTACTAGGGCTCTTACCAGTTCATGATATTTTACCTTGGCGACGCTAAGCATCACGAAAATACCCGATCCCACTGGCGGTGTAATCATTCCTATCATGTCGTTAAAAATAATAACCACACCAAAATGGAGAGGGTCGATGCCGAAAACAGGAAGTAAGGGCACGAAAATAGGGACGGTAATCACAAGAGTGGCAATGCTTGGGATGAAACAGCCGTTCAAAAGGTAAAAAATATTCACGAATATCCAAAAATACCATTTATTGCCTTTGCAAAGGGAAAGGATCATCTGGGCCAAGTTAACGTAGACGTTTTCTCTGCTCAGAACCCACGTAAAAGCTGCAGCTACAGCCATTATGAACATTACTTGCGCTATGGTAACCACGCTGTTCGCGAAACCTTCCCGGAGTATATTGCTCAAGGTTGTTTCCTTCCTGATAATTGCTATCAGGATAATATAGAATATTGCCAAAGCCCCCGCTTCACTTGGACTTATCATTCCAAGTACAAAACCAGAAATAAGTAACAGAGGAGCCAACAAAGCGGTGAAGTTGTTTTTAAAAGAAACAACTTTTTCGGAAAAAGTAAGCCTTCTTGTCAGGGGTGCGTGCACGAAACCTTTTGCACTAAGATAATAAACGACAAGCATGAGGGAAAGCCCGATAAAGATTCCTGGGACCAGTCCGGCGATGAGGATCTCTAAAATCGAGATATTAGCAAGCACTCCATAAATAACTAGGGAAATACTAGGAGGGATGATTGGGCCGACAACAGAGGAAGCTGCACTAACAGCGGCACTGAAATCCCTTTTGTAGCCATAGGAGGTCATAGCTTTCATTTCAATAATTCCAAGGCCAGCACAGTCCGCAATGGCAGATCCGGACATTCCAGCAAACACCATGCTCGCGAGAACGTTTGCCTGAGCGAGGCCACCTTTGATATGTCCAACCACGTCCATGGCAAAGCCGAAGATCCTTTCGCTGAGTTTTGTTGCGTTCGCCACATTGCCTACTAGGATAAACAGTATAATGGCGAGATAATTCACGTTTTCAACAGTGTTTTGCATGATCATTAGTAGCACCGGCGGGGGATATTTCGCTACGAACATACTGAGGAACGCAATCAGGCCCATTCCGACAGCTACGGGTGTCCGGAGGAACAAGAGTAAAAGAAAAAGCAAAACGGGGAGCAGATCTTTCAACGAAAGCGCCTCCTCTCTGTTGGATAACTCTGGATATTTGGATGAAGGATTTAAGACATTATCAGTATAGCCGAAGGTTCTTAAAAAGCATTGGGTAGACCTTTGTTTTTTTAACGAATTATTGCCTTCCGTCTAAGTTTTAAGTTTTGTCAAAAGGCCCCTTTATTATTATTGTTGTTTTTTTGATTGACCTGTCAGTAAGTGATTAAGGAACCTCTGAACAAGAGAACTTGATAGTCGTATCATAAGGATCTTGACAGCCCAACCTGTTTCTTTTCCTGTGGGCGAATTAGCCCTTGTCAAGCCCCTAAAGTGCTGTTAAAAGGTCGTCTGAAAAAGTCGGCAGTCGGTGGAAAGACAAAAAGGCCACCGGGGCTTCGGTTACCGTGTAGTCAGAGAGAAAACACCAACCGAAGCAGTGATCCCGGTAGCGAAAAGGACGGTAAAACTTGACAACGAAATTGTCCAGTCCCTGCTGCAGGGCGACCTAGCCTGCCTTGAATTCGGTGGTCAAGGACCTCATCGAGCAAGTGCTGGAGACGAAGGTGGAAGAGATCCTGCAAGCGGAACGGTAAGAGCGGACGCCGGACCAGCAAGGCTACCGGAACGGGTACTGCAGCAGGTAGATGACGACCCGAATAGGGCGTATTTCAATCCGGGTCCCCCAGATGCGGGGCGGAGGCCTGGACACGGAAGAGTTGAAGCTTCTGCCTCGGTTCGAACAGGCCTTCCTTCTGACGCTGCTGGAGATGGTCATAGACGGTGTCAGCACCAGGAAGGTCAGGCGGGTTATGGAAGAACTCTGGGGCCTGGAGGTCTCCCAAGGCACGGCCCTCCGGTTGTTTGGACTTCTGGCCGGGCGGGTTGCAGAGTGGAACGAGCGGCCCCTTGAGGGGAACCTGCTGGACAAGGTGCACAAAAATGACCGGCAGCAGGTTCATGCCATGCTGAAATACATGTTTGACGCAGCGACAAAGGAAAAGGCCTCAGTGAAACAGCCAGTCAATATGGCTCAACCAGAGGCCGTGGCGGTGAATGTGTAACCGGATCCGAGTTTACAGCAGTTCTGGGACTTGACTTCAGCCCGATCGGGCCCTTTGCCGCCCCTTTACAGGTTTTTTGTGGACCTTTGTCTTTTTTGAAACTTGTCCGCCTATCTCTGGATACGCTACGTCCCTGAAGGCTGCATTGATACCTCCTGGCCATATAGAGGTTGGTGAGGGCAAAAAAACGATGTAAGCGGAGTTGCTCTTCTTGGCAAGGCCCTTGTACCGTGCCTTGGCGAAGCCGAATAGGCTTTCGGTCACGCCGAAGATGTGCTCCATCTTTACATTGACCCTGGCCAGTTTCCTGTTGTGGATTTTCTCTTCCTGATTTAGTTTCCTGTTCCTCCTAGATTTTTTCTGGGTAAGTGCAACCGCTCCGAATGCCTTCTCCCTGATAGCCGCACCCTGTCCCATGTAGGAGATGTTGCCCCATACTTCCTTATTCAAGATGGGCATTGTCCTCCTTGAAGATCCTCTCGCCCAAGGCACGGAGCTCACCTTCGGGGAAAAGGCTCGATGAGGGTACAAACCTCCTTCCAGGGGACGGATTTATTCCATCTTGGCTAGAAATTGCTCCATTTGATGTGTTTTCTGTACTTCTTGGAGGTAGAGGCGTTAGAAAGGGTCTTCTGGCTCTTCATGTGAAGCCAGCTTCCCGGAGAATGGCATGACCGGACAGAAGGCTGGAAACGGAAAAATCGAAGGGCTGCAAGTATATTTTACTAGGTCAAGGTCCTTTCAGCAGGACTTTTTCAAAGATTCCTTTATGGTTAGGTATAATATGAGTAAAAATAAACCAAGATGAATACGCAAGCAAGGACGTGGAGTTTCAATGGGAAAGATGGACAACGATAGTCGATTTGCCATTTGGCTGGAAAGATCTGCTAGCTCCGAACAATTCCGGGAAATAGTCCAGGAGTTTTCTTCCTCTTTTAATTTCAAGATTTCTTTTTATTCGAAACAGGGGTCTCTTTTGAGAAAGGCTTTAAATTATTCACCTCTTTGTTTTGAAGTAAGAAATGGCTATCTTCCCAAAAAACGTTGTTTAGAGAGTATAGAGAATGGTGTCATCCGGTCTATCAATAGCAATAAAATACTTGTTTTTCGATGTTTTTGCGGGGCTGGATATTTGGCTGTCCCGATGATGATCGATCAATCCTCGGTTGGGTGTATTGTGTGTGGTCCTTTTCTTTTCAAGAAATACTGTGAGGATGAATTGGCCTGGTTTCTGAAAAAGTTGGTTCCTGACAGCAAGGGATTCAAAAGAATTTCCGCAAATTTCATGGCCATTCCTGTAGTAGGGGTCGAACTAATTGAGAGGATTCGCAGCAGGCTTGTAAACATGGCTTCCTATACTACTAAAATGTTCCAGAGAGAGGTCCTGGAGGCTCGAGGGTTTTATGTGAGTGAACAAGAAAGAGAAGATACTCGCTTTGAAGAAAGCCTCAAGATCTTACAGGACAAAGATCTGAGAAGCCAGTTAAGTCTACATTTTCTTTTCAATACCCTGAACGCACTATCTCAATTGGCTATGCTTGAAGGGGCTGTTCAGACCCAGGAGTTAACCTATAAATTATCAGAGTATTTAAGGTACGTACTAAGGAAACAGATGAGGCAGGAGCTGGTACCCCTCTCTTTCGAGATGGATAATATAAAGCGATATCTTGAGATTTACAAAGTACGCTTCAGAGAGAGGCTTTCTTACGAAATACAGATAGGACAAGGAGCGGATAAAGCTAAAATACCTTTTATGCTTCTTCAGCCAATCATCGAGAATGCCCTTCTTCACGGCATAGAGCCCTCGATAGGACCTGGAAAGATTAGTATTCGAGCAAGAGTGATTGAAACCTCGGTGATGATCGAAATTAAAGACAACGGAGTTGGATGCGACTCGGAAAAATTGAACCAGGGTATCGGCCTGCAAAATGTTAGAGACAGGATGTCTCTACATTTTGGCCTGCTGTCAGATCTTCTTATCATAAGTAAACTTGGTGATGGAACATCGGTATCGGTCAGAATCCCTTTTGAGGGAGTGTGATTCCCATGGGTTTGAGGATTCTCGTCGTTGATGACGAGCCGTTGACTGTTGAAGCCCACCGGAAACTAATCCGAAAATGGCGAAGTGATGTAGAGGTCCTGGAGGCTCTTAGCGTTCCCGAAATGCTTGAGATCTCCAGAGATTGGGATCCTGATATAATCCTACTTGATGTAAGGATACCCGGTGGCGACGGCCTTTCCGCATTAAAAACCTTAAGGCATGAAGGTTTTTCAAACGAAGCAATAATTACGACAGCTTTTGACGTGTTTGACTATGCAAAGTTTGCTATGGATGTCAGGGCTTCCTCTTTTCTGGTTAAACCAATTCGGCCCAATCATTTGATTGAAGCAATGGAGAGGGCTTCTTCCGTTATCAAATCGAGAAGGGGCGGAGAGGAAAGACTGAAAAGTGCCCACCAGGTCCTTAAAGCTAACAGGGGGCCCATCGCAATGAACCTTCTTACCAATCTTATTCGTCAGGTGGACTATGCTGAGGAAGCGGAGGCCCTTTGTCGTGAGATTGGTTTCCCTCCCGCCCGTGCGTGTCATTTTTTCGGAATAATAGCTCTTCCGGGGGATGAAAAAGAGACTTATTGGGAGCATCTTCTGTTGATAGATACCATCCAGGAGACGCTAGGTGATGAAGTGACCGTATTTCCCTGGAAAAGTCATTCGATACTTATTTTTGTTCCTGCTGATGGTGTGGGCAGATCACCAAAAGATTTATCATTAAAAATCCTTGAGTCTATTTCAAGAAATTCCCTTCAGGGTAATGTTATTTATGGTGGGCGGGTATCTGACCTAAAAAACCTTCCAAATCTTGTAGCTAATGTCGAGACCCGCCTTGATGAAAGCCTTCTCGCTGGTGTGGGCAAAGCTTTGTGGGAGGAAAAGGGGGAGGAAAGGATTGACGACACTACTGAGACGGATCTTGCCATCTTCGGATTAAAAAAGGCCCATTCTTTAATCGTTGATGCTATCAGGGATGGCCAGGGTAATTACCTTTCTAGAGGACTTGAGATTATTGTGGAAAACGCAGATAGAATTATTTTTAGAGATCTCGAAATATCGAAGCTGGTTTTCCTTGGCATCCTTGGATGTGTGTCGGAGATACTCCTGGAGCGTAATTGTGGCTTATCCGAAGTAAGAGGATGGGGCAGGAGAGGTATTTTGGATATTATCTCTTGCACAAACCCATCCAAGCTCAATTCCATTATTCAAAATATACTGGAAGAAGCCATGGTGATTAGGGATTCTTCCATCCAGTCTCACTCTTCTGTAGTCCATAATGCCGTGAATTATATTCAGCAGAATTACGATGACTTGTCTTTAGAGACGACCGCCGACTATGCTCATGTAACCTCGGAGCATTTAAGTCGTTTGTTCCAAAAGGTACTCAAAAAGCGTTTCGTTGATGTGGTAAGGGACATTAGAATCGAACGTGCAAAGGCTCTTCTTTCTGAAGGGATGAGCGTAAGAGATGTTGCTATATCAGTAGGTTACAACAATATCCCTTATTTTAGCACTTTATTCAAGCAACAGACAGGCGTCAGTCCAAGTGCTTTCAGGCGATAAATCTAGCTCGACTTTGACAGTAAATGCTGAAAACTGAGCTAGGGGTTTCGAAATAGCCTGTGATTATGCGATTCAAGTTTTGGAAGCCCGTGAAAGGTAGTACCATGTATTTATTTTTAGTGGTTGCTCAACATCTGACACCGGATTAGGATGGTGTCATGGATCTAAAAGCCTACGAACACCTGGTTAGGAACGAATCTGCCACCCGGAAATTCCTGATGTGGATGATTTTTTTTTATCAGCCCTTTTTATCCCTGCCATTCTTTATTGTATTGTTGTTTTGGCGATGAGCGGTATGGCACCCTGGGAGCGAGATTGCGAACATGGCGATGCCGGAGCCCGAGATCGTCGCGAAGCTGGGGCTGCCCGCCATAATCGGGGTCCTCACGATAATCGCCGGTATCCTCCACGCCTTGACCACACTGATGGGGTTCTGGGTGTCCTCTGCCCGTTGCCTCTACGGAGCAGCTCAACTAACCAGTTGCCCAAGATCTTCATGGAAGTAAATCACTATGGGGGCAGCCGTGGGTTTCCAACCTTGCCGTTCTTTTCTTCTCGGTATTTTTCTGCCTGTTCACGGGAGCTAACTGGGTTCAGTACATCTATGCCGTATCCTGCATCGCTGCCGGAGTGGTCTATTTCATGTGCTGCATGAACGCGATGAAACTGCGTAGAATGTACCCCGATTGGGAAAGTCCTTACAGGGCGCCCGGAGGAGAAAAGATCTTCATCATCGGGCTGTTCATTTCCGTATGGATAGTGATAGGTTCAGCACTTGAACTGGAAATCGGCGGCTATATTTCCCTGGCGATATACTTTTTGATCGGTTATGGCTTGCACCTGCTCATGGCGATTCTAAGAAAAAGAGATCCAGAGAAGTATCCTGTTTTGAGCACTTTGACGCCCGATGATAAAGAAAGGATGGGAACCCTTTAAATCCTTTCCGCCTCGTGCCTCACCCGTGATCCTCTGTTCAAAAAGAAAGCCGGTGAGGCTTTGAAGCACCACCGGCTTTCTTGAAGTCCACAAAAGGATCTCGAAATTCTTGTTGGTGACGTGCCTACTTTGGTGCCATTCATCCCCGTGGTCGCGCTCAGAGTGTCTCCTTTCCCGTGGCTTTTGCCATCTCGCGACGGCTCAAGGCATAACTGGCCTTTTCTGTAACAAGGCCCGAAGGCCGGAAATTCAGGACAATGACCAATACCAGTCCCATCAGCAGAAATTGGAGCCAGACCGGGTCGAAGGGGAGGAAAGAAAGGGCGAACTTGTAGGAGATGATAAGTTTCTGAACCAGGATGAAAACAAAGGTTCCGATGAGGACCCCCACATTGCTGCCGCTTCCGCCGAAGACTACCATGACCCAGGGAAGGAAGGTCCAGTCAAACCTGCTGAGCGCGCTGGGCGCCACACCTGTTGTATAAAGGGTGTACATTGCTCCGGCGAGCCCGCAGATTATCCCGCCGGTCACCATGACGTTCAGGCGAATCTTTGCCACGTTCTTTCCCAACGATGAGGCGGCGTCGGGATTGTCCCTGATAGCCCGCAGCATTCGCCCCATGGGGGATTTCTCAATGGAGTCCAGGTAAAGCCATACTCCAAACGCTAATGCGCAATTGGCCAGTGATGCAGCCATGAATCTCCAGTCACCGGCCCAGGCCCAAACATCGGGTATCCGTACACCCAACGGTCCACCCACGACGGGGTCATAATTGTTGCCGATGATGGCAAGAACCTCTCCGAAAGCCAGAAGGGAGATCGCCAGGTAATCACCGCCCAATCTTACGGCCGGGTAGCCCGACAAGAGACCGAGGAGCGCTCCTGCGGCACCTGCTGCCAGGAGAGTAATCAAAAGAATAGTCATTGCCGTTCCGGGGGCCCCGTGGAGAGAGAGATCCACCTGCGAAGCTATGATGACATTGTTCCAGATCATATCTTCCGCCAGGGAAGGATCTACCTCAACAAGCCACATCCCCAGCCTGATGGGAAGCCACCCTCCGACATAAGCCCCGCCTGTGAAGGCGAGGACAAGCCCGAAATTAGCAATGCCCGTGTAGCCTAGTTGGAGTCTTAGGCTGAGGTTAAGAGCGAGGTAAATCCCGAAGAGGGCCAGAAGGTCGACGGAAAAAAGAAACCACTGTCCACTCATGACATTACCCCCTTCTCCTGCCGACGAAACCGCTCAAACCCTCCGGCAGGAACTGGAGGGTGAGCAGGAGCACGATCATCGGTATAAGGTCCTTGAAGGGTATCACCCCCGGCCCGACCAGGGAGGATAAAAGGTCTATGCCGTAGATTTGGGCAAATCCCAATACCAGGCCCGCCAGGAGTGGTCCGTACATTTTCTCTATACCGCCGAAAATGCTTACGGCGAACATGGTCGCTATCATGCTCGTCCCTATGCCGGGATGACACTGGAATCTCATGGGGAAAAGACAGCCCGCAAGTCCGGCGGCACCGCCAGCCAGGCACCAGGCGAGGAATGAAAGGGACTTTGCGTCGGCGCCCATCACCACGGCCAGGGTGGGTTGCTCCGCCAAGGCCCTCAAAGCCAATCCGAGCCGGGTATGCTGAAGCATCAGGTAATAACTGACGGTCAACACGGCCAGTGCGGCCCAAGCCGCCCAGAGGATCCCCATCTGTCCCCAAAGGGTGAAATCGAACCTTGCGAAAAGGAAGTTCTTGGAGGAAAGGTGAAAAATGTTCTGGAGGTAGTCAGCATAGATGTTTATCACAGCTATAAGTATCAGGCTTATCGCGATGGTGACGACCAGCAGGAGTATCGAGGAAGCGCCCTTTGCCCGTATCGGCTCGACGCCCACCAGGAATATGATCCCGCTGACCGCGGAGCAGACGATGAATGCCACAGGAAGATGGAAATAAGGGCTATGCGCCAGGAAAGACGTGGCCGTTAAAGCCACGTAGGAACCAATGGTGACGACCTCTCCGTGGGCCACGTTCCAAACCCCTGTTGTTCTGCGAATCAGGGTGAGGCCGAAGCCCATCAGTCCGAGCAAAGCGGAATAGGTCAAAGCGTCAATAAATGAAGCCATGATCATCTCGCCCCTTGTCAGGCCAACCCGAGATAGGTTTTCATGAGCTCCTTGTTGGACTGGAGCTCCTCGGGTTTGCCGGAAAATATTATTCGTCCGCTGACAAGCAGGTAGCATTTGTCGACGACATCAAAAAGGATCTTCAGGTTTTGCTCGATGATCAACATGCTCAAGCGCGTCTTGTCCTTCAGATTCTTTATTAATTCGGCTATCTGGGCCGCGGCGATCGGTGAAAGGCCGCTGGTCGGTTCGTCGAGCAAGAGCAGTTTTGGCCGGCACATCAGGGCCACGGCCAGCGCGACCATTTCCCTTTCCCCGCCGCTGAGGGTCCCCGCTGTCCTGCGAAGGAACGGGCCGACAGGTTTTACCAGGGAGAGCACTTCTTCTATCCGTTCATTGACCTCGCCTTTAGGGAGGTTAAAGGCTCCCATTCTCAGGTTCTCCTCTACTGAAAGACCGGGGAATACGTTGCCTTCCTGCCTTAGATAACCCACCCCACGGCTTGTTACCTTGTGAGATCTTTCCCTTTTAATTTCCGAGCCTTCAAGGATCACGCTTCCTGAAAAGATGTCGGCCAGGCGGAAAATACTGTTAAGAAAAGTTGTCTTTCCGCTCCCGTTGGGACCGACAATGGCCACAGCCTCTCCCTGATCGCATTGGAGATCAACATCGAAGAGAACGTGTATGGCCCCGTAGCCCGCGTTGAGATTCTCTACACGCAATAAATCGCTCATGACCCCAGGTACACCTCTTTTACCTGGCCGTTGTTCAGAATCTCTTCCACCGAACCTTGCGCGATCAGTTTGCCCTGGTTCATCACGTAGACATAGTCGGCGTATTTCAACGCGATGTCGAGCCTGTGCTCGATAACCAGGAATGTGAGACCCTGCTCGTCCCTGAGCCTGACAAGGAAGGAGAAAACCTCGTCCGCCATGACCGGGTCAACCCCGCAAATGGGTTCATCGAGGATGACAAGTTTCGCGCCGGCCAGGAGGGCCCGTCCTATTTCGGCGAGTTTAATGTGGCCGGTGGATGTTTCCGACATGGCGGCGTCCCAATAAGGTGTGAGTTCCATGGCTTTGGCCATGGAAAAGGCTTCCCGAACGTTGTCGTTTTCTTTTACTTTCCATAGCCCCTTGAAGGGGCATTTCAAAAGGGATTCACCGCAAGCGCTTTCACAGGCGACGAGGAGGTTCCCTAGTACGCTCAAGCCCCCGAAGGGAGCGGGAAGCTGGAAGGAACGCACCATTCCCTCCTTGCAGATCCTGTGCATGGGCCAATGGGTGATCTCCTTGTCTTCCAGGTAGACCTGCCCGCCATCGGGCCGGAGGAATCCCGTGATACTGTTTACGAGGGTTGTCTTGCCGCTGCCGTTGGGCCCGATCAGGAGGGTGATCCTTCCTCGGGGCAGGGATATGCTGACGCCATCCACTGCCTTGAGCCCGCCAAAACTTTTTTTGACGTCGCGCACTTCCAGCATAGCATCATGCATCGTAATTCCTCCGTCAGGGGATCGTATAGAGAAATGGCCCTGCCCCATGTCAGGGACAGGGCCACGATTCCGGTTATTTCGAAGGCACCCCGGAGAGGTCGCCCGTAGCTGCGTCGTATTCCGAGACCTTGACCCAGGCGTGTTTCCCTTCAACTTCTTTTACGGCAAAAAATTCGACGTTGAGGGCCTTCCTGTCGCCAAGCTCGTCCAACTCTGCCCAACCGCTGGCCCCGTAGTAATTTGAAGCCACGTAGGGTAGGGCATCCTTGATGGCCGATCCATCGCCGGATTGGGCGCATAGGGCGGATAGTGCGGCCAACCAGGCACAGTCGTAAGCGACGAGGCTGTAAATATCGAGGGTTTCACCAATCTTTTCCTGGGCGTAGGAAAGCAGCTCCTCACGCTTGATGGATTTCGGCGCCGAATACATGGGAGCTATGACTTGGACTTTAGCGGCTGCGTCACCGGCATCCCGCAGGATGACGCTGCTCTGTGCCACGGCATCTCCGCCTGTCCAGGTCAGCGAAAGGAGGGGGCTCTTCCTGGCCTGGGCCTGGCTCAGGATAATGGCCAGGTCCTCCCAAGTAAGACTGATGACGGCGACCTTGTCAGCGCCATGCTTCTCGACCGCCGGACCGACGGCTCGCTCCAGGGACGAAAGCTCCCCGGAAAATTCCTTGGTCCCACCAGCGAAATCCACGCGCTCAAGAATTGTCCCGCCGGCGGCTTCGAACTCCTTGGCAAAACTGCTGGCGATAGAAAGATCGCAAGGGTCCTTCCTCACGAGAAGTGCTACGTGGGTAAAGCCCATCGTCTCCACGAGTTTGGCCAGGGCGACTCCTTCCATGTCATCATGGGGGATCGGCCGGAAAACGTAGTCATCAGCGACTCCCAGTTCCGCGACGGTTGAAAAAGAGGAAATAAGGGTGATCTTGTTGGCGTTGGCATAACCCATGGCCAGACGTATATCGGAGCTGTCGAGAAGGCCGACCGCGATCTTGACCCCCTGCGCGGCCATCGCTTTAATTTTCTCCAATGTCACGTTGGCTTTGGTTTCCGTGTCCTCGTACAGGAATTTGATGGTTATTGGAAGGTTGGCCCCCGAGGTGAATTTCGCGATGTCCGCTTCCGCCTTTTCCATGGCAACCCTACCACGTGCTCCGTAACTTGCGAAATCGCCGGTCAGGGGCATGAAGGCGCCTATCGTGATTTCTTTCTTCTCGGCCGAGAGGATGGGAGTGGAGATCAATGCGGCCAGAAACACAGCCAGGATAATGCTCCCTAAAATCTTTTTGTTCATAATTTATCACTCCTTCGTCCCTGTAATAGGGCCATCTCCTATCGGATCACCTTTGTCCAAGGTCCTGCAGATCACCCTGGAAGCAACCTTTTCCACAAAACGTCAAGGGAATAGTGACTCTCCTTCTCGCCTATCACTCCTCTCATTCGTCAGAGGGCGAACTCCGTTCCCACTCCCTTTTCAACGGCTTTTCGGAATATTTCTCCAGCCGCGACGGCATCCTGTACTCCGATACCAACCGTCTTGAAGACGGTTATGTCACTTTTACTCTTTCGTCCTTCTACCTTGCCGGCAATGAGCTCGCCCAGTTCGCCGGTTATAATCTTTTCGGTGAAAAGGCCCTTGCCAATGGGGTCGATCAGGTCGCCCGACTCGGAAAGAACAGCTTCCCGTGATTCTACGAACACTTTTTGGGCCTTCAGGAACAACTCCGGCGGCATTTCCTGCATATCCGGCCGGTAGGATCCGATACCATTGACATGAGCGCCCTTTTTCACTGCTTCGGCGGGGAAGACGGGATTCCTTGCGGTGGTGACGGTGGTGATGACATCAGCTCCGTCCACAGCTTCTTCACCTGAAGTCGCCACGACGATTTTGATGCCGGCCTTCTCCCAGATCTTCTCTTGGTCCCTGGCAGTATCTCTTGCCCTGGCCTCGTCGGCATCGAAGATCCTGACTTCCTTCAACTTCCTCGCGGTGAGCATCGCCTCCAGTTGGGCGGAGGACTGTCCTCCAGCACCTATGAGGGCGCCCACCGAGACGTCTTTTCTGGCCAGGAGGTCCGTGGCCGCTCCTGCTGCAGCGCCGGTCCGGAGCTGGGTTAGGTAGGTACCGTCCATGACAGCGCGCACTTCACCCGTCTGGGAGTCCATGTGGATCATGGCAGCTGGGACGACGGGTTTTCCCAACTTTAGGTTGCCCGGGAAGACCGAAACGATTTTTAAACCCAGGGATTGGGTCTCCTCGACGTAGGCTGGCATGAAAAGGGCTTGGCCTTCTAATTTATCCACATTAATATTAATTCTCAGTGGCACGATGGCCTTGCCGTCGGAAAAGAGCCTGAAAGCCTGCTTCATGGCCTCGATGGCCTCAGACATTGAAAAGACCTGCTGCATTTCCTGCTTGGTGATCAATCGCACTGGATACCCCTCCCCTGGAGCTTTACTCAATTTGACAATTACCGTTTTCAGTCTATCAATGAAGAAAGGGTCAGTCAACACATTTTTGTATGTTATATAATCCTGTTGAATAAGATGTAACATGAAAATCATTGTCTTTAAACGGCAACATTCGCCGTCTTGTCCTGCCACCATAGCTGAAAGGCTCCTAATAGCCTAAACGAGTCGTTGAAGGAGGCCCAAAATGTGCAGGGAATGTAATCCTCTTCTTGAACCACTCATCCCGGTGGTCAAACTCTTGGGAGCTATGCTCGGAAAGGATTACGAGATCGTTCTCCATGATGTTTCAGCAGAAGAGCCCTTTATAGTCGCTATTGAAAACGGGCAAGTCTCGGGTAGGGATATAAACTCGAGCATGACGGATTTCGGTTACTTCCTGATGTCCAGTCCCGAGGCCGAGGAAGTGGATCACGTGGTAAATTATCCTTCCGAGACAGAAACAGGAAAATCTTTACGTTCGGGCGTGGCGCTGATCCGCGACGGGGACCGAAAAGTCATTGGTTTCCTTTGCATAAATTTTGACATGACGAGGGGGCAGGTTCTCAAGGATATGGGCGAATTCCTGACGGCCTTGAAGCCCCTTTCTTTCCAAGACCTTGAATTGGAACGTTTCCCCAGGGTAAACAACACCTCGGCCGAAGAAATTCTCGAAAAGGTCCGGCACGATCTCGGTAAACCGTTGAATTACCTGAACCGTTCTGAAAGAGCGAGATGCATCGATATGCTTGAGAACTACGGATTTTTCAACCTGAAAGGTGCGGTGAGAATGCTAGCCTCCAGGATGGAGAAAAGCCGTTACACCCTTTACGCGGACCTTCGAGCCTTTCATTCCCAGCGCAAGAAATAATTCCCCCGTAGGGGAGAAATGACCAGGAACCTTTTTTGCTGTACATTATGCGGAGGAGCCTGCGCCGTGGCTGCCAGTGACGCATGGTTCACCATGGAGATCCAGGCCCTTGCCCGGCAGGGGGGTGTGGCATCGTGAGAAGGTTTTTCACACGGAACACCTGGGTTTTTGTCCTGCTTTTGCTTACCAGCCGGCATCCGGTTCCGGCCGCCGAGAGGCCGGAGGGTTACCCCGAGACGACTCGGACCGCCCGGGAGATACTCTGGGAGGGGGTTACTTCGGGAGGGGTGAGTTCCGGCTCCGTGGCGGTGCTGGATGAGGGGAGAATTGTTTTTTCCGAGGGGATACGGTCCCGCTGACAGGGCGGAAGGAAGACCCGTCGACGGAAAGACCAGGTTCAACATCGGTTCCACCAGCAAGATGTTCGCGGCCGTTTCGGTCCTGTTCCTCGTCGATGAAGGCAGGATTGACCTGGACGACCTGGTGGTGAAGCACTTGCCGGAATTCAGGATGAAAGGCGCGCGCCACAGGGATATAACGGTGAGGATGCTCTTCAACCATTCATCGGGACTCCCAGGAACTACCTTCGATTTCTGCTACAGGTTTGAGCGGGATTTTCATGAAGTCCTCCTGGAGACCATGAAAGATAGTGCGTTAAAACACGATCCAGGAGCGATGGGAATATATTGCAACGACGGCTTTGCCCTTTCCGAGATGCTCATCGAAAGGGTTTCGGGCCAAAAGTATATTGACTTTCTCACGGAAAGGATATTTCGCCCCCTCGGAATGGACCATACCGGTGAGAGCGTTGGTATGAGTGGCGGCAGGGTCGATGAGTTTTATGATCCCGACGGAAAGAAATACCCCCGTGAGGTGGTCTGTCTTCGACGGTCGAGGACCTGTGCCGTTTTGCCGACAGTTTCATGTCCAGCGGAAGGCAAATACTATCGCCTTTTTCTTTGGCGGAAATATTGAAAGTCAAGCCCACCCCCTTTGCCGCATCCCTTAAAGGGCAGGCCTTTTTTGAGGCTTTTGGATGGGATTACCAAAACCTCCCCGATTTCTTGAAGTTGGGTTTCCGCGTAGATGGAAAGAGCGGTGGCACCCTCTTTTACTCGACGAACCTCCAGTTGCTCCCGTCGGAAGAAATGGCCGTAGCGGTAATATACTCGGGCACCGGCAAGGCCGGAGAGGCCACCTATGGGATTATGAAGGCGCTTATGGTAGACGGGGGGTTGCCTGTTCCCAGAGAAAAGCTCGTCGGGAAACCAGTCCAGCCCGAGCCCATGGCGCGAGATACCTCCCCATCCATAGGATTTTTTGCTAACGCGACGGGCTTTTACCGCTTTGATCCCGACAAGGGAAAGGGTAGCCTGAAAGTATATCCCGTCAGCCCGGTCGAGGCAGAGATGGTCCTTTCCCTGGTGTATAACGATGGGTTTTTTCCATGATCCCGAGTCGGGCTGGCGGTATTACTTCGGCTTCTCCGACGAGGGCACTTTCCTCGTGTTGCCGGAAGCGGAAAGGTACGGCGTCGACATTCCGGCTTTTCAACTGGTCGAGGCGATAGAAAGCCCGCGGAAAATGTCCGTCGAGATGGACGGAACCCTCTGGCTGGTCCGGAACGCATCGCCCTTTACAATTTTTACCGATTCCCTTCTTGTTAGGTCTTCAGCTCCGCAAAACCTCTCCAGGTATGTGACCTTCTCGGGTCCCAAAAGGGTGGTTAACGCGGACGTTGCTGAGATGACCGCGACCGGTTTTCGGGACCAGTCTTCCCTGGGGCTGTTCAGAAAGGATGGAAAGGTTAGGGCAAAGGTCATGGAGTCCGAGTTTTCCGGGGAGGATGCGGCTAATTCGTTGAAGGAGGGTACGACCCTTGTCGCCATAGGACCTGAAGGTGATAATAAATGGTTGAGGGCGGTCTCGGAGGCGATACTTTCTTTCAGGCATACCGACGGTAGCCGGATCCTCGTGTTCCGGGGACCCGAGGCGCCCCCTATCTTCGACAGCGTCGTGGATGCTGGAGAGGTCTACGTTCCTGAAGATTCCTTGATCTTCCTGGCGGGAAGCCCCGGGGATCTTATATATATCGCGGCACGGTAAGCGGTGTTTCACCTCCCCTATTTTTTATAAGATCCGGAGTCGCGGACCTGAAAGCGGTTCCCCGGCATCACGATGAGGCGACAATCTAAGAAGGGTTTGGACGATGAAGAAAAAGGAGATCTTCGAGGCCGCGAAGCGCGCGGAATTTAAACTGGCCCCTTTCTGCACATGCGAAGGCCTGGTTCTGCATGGTATCTCCCACTTGAGAAGGGTATCGATCCTTTCGGGACGGCTTGCCTCGGCGGTCGGGGAGGACGTGGAGGCCGCCGTCGTAATGGGCTTCCTGCACGATTGCGCCAGGACGGATGACAAGGCCGGCGACGACCATGCCCGCGACTCGGCGATCCTTGCCCGACGGTTGCTGAAGAAATTCTACCCTCATCTTGATGCCGAGCGGATGTGTCGAGCCATAGCCCGTCACGCCGACGGGGAGGTTTCTGACGATATGCTCACTGGCTGCCTCTGGGATGCCGACCGGTTGGAACTGAAGAGGATTAACAGGGAGATCGACCTCGAACTGCTCTCCACGGAAGTTGCCCGGCGCCTGGCCCGGGCCAGGGCAAGAAGAACGGCGATAATGACGGGAGGCTGACATGTTGGAAAGAAAAAAAGAAGTGAACGTCGCTATCATCCAGGAGACGCCTGTGTTCCTGAACCTCGAAGCCAGCGTGGATAAAGCCTGCGCCCTGACCCGAAAAGCCGCCAGCGACGGTGCCAGGGTCGTGGCTTTTCCGGAGACCTGGCTTCCAGGTTACCCTGTATGGTTAGATTCGGCCCCCAAGGCGACCCTCTGGGGACACGAGGCTGCCAGGAGGCTCTACCGCAGGTTGGTGGAGAACTCCCTGGAAATCCCCGGGGAGCAGTTCGAGTCCCTTGCCGCCACCGTCGCCGAGTCGAAGGTCCACATGGTTATGGGAACCCATGAACTCGTCGGAAGCACCCTCTACAACTCGATGCTTTTTATCTCCCCTGACGGCAATCACAAGATCCATAGGAAACTGACACCAACCTATACGGAAAGACTGCTCTGGGGGATGGGCGACGGGAGCACCCTCGTCTCGGTCGACGCCGACTTCGGTGTCCTGGGAGGCCTCATCTGCTGGGAACATTGGCTCCCCCTGGCCCGGGCGGCTATGCACGCCAGGAAGGAAGTCATCCACGTGGCCCAATGGCCCTGGGTGAGGGACCTTCATTTGGTGGCCAGCCGGCATTATGCCTTCGAGGGGCAGTGCTTTGTGCTCGCTGCGGGGACCGTTCTGACGGTCGGCGATGTGCTCGAGGGTTACGACTCTCTTTCTGACGCGACGCCGGATTGCCGCGAGATGCTCTCCTCCATGGGGAACCCTGGGGAGTTGCTTCAAAGAGGGGGCAGCACCGTGATTGCGCCGGACTCCACCTGTCTCGTGGAACCCCTCTTCGACACCCGAGGCACCGTCCACGCCACACTCAACCTCGACTTCGTGACCGAGGGGCACCTGCTGATGGATTCCGACGGCCACTATTCCCGGCCCGATGTCTTCACCCTCACGGTGAACATGGCTCCCATGCGCAGTGTTAGGTTCGAATCGTAAAGACAAAAGCGACTTTATCACTAGAGAATCCGCGTAGCCATTGGTAGGTGGCAAAATTTTTATGGACTTTGTCTTCCTGATGGGATGGCCGAAGAAAAGTGTTCCTGAAAGGAGTGGTTCTGTTGACCCTTTACGAAGTACTGATCATCGATGCCCAGAACGATTTCTGCAAACCGGGTGGTGCCCTCTTCGTCCCCGGAGCTTGGGAGGATGCGGAAAGGCTTTGTGCGTTGCTAGACAGGCTGGACGGCTCGGGGAGCATCGGAAACCTCCACGTGACGATGGACACTCATTTCGTACACGATATATCCCATCCGTGCTTTTGGAGGGACCCCGAGGGCAACATGCCGGAACCCTATACCCAGATCAGCCCTATTGACTTGGCTTCGGGGAAATGGCTACCCAAGAATCCTGCTTCCCGGAAGAGAGCGGCTGAATACCTGGATAAGCTGGAAACCTCGGGCAGGTACACCCATACGATTTGGCCGGAGCATTGTATCCTGGGTTCGTCGGGCCACTGCATTGTAGAGAGCGTTATGAACCGTATCAACCGGTGGGAACGGCGGGAGGGTAGGAGGGCCGATTTCGTCCTCAAGGGCATGAACCTCTGGACAGAGCACTATTCGGTGTTGAAGGCCGAAGTGGAGGATCCCGATGATCCTGGCACGGCGCTGAACCAGCGCCTGCTGGAAGAGCTTACCTGTGCGGAGGCGGTGATCATAACGGGACAGGCTTTGAGTCACTGCATAGCTAACACCATCACTGATCTCATTGAGAACCTTGCCTCCGATGTCCTGGGCAGGGTGATCCTCCTTGAGGATACGTCGAGCAGTGTTCCCGGTTTCGAGGAGTTGGGCCGGTCGGTGCTTGAGAAGGTCCGCGACGCCGGCATGGGGGTTTACAAGGCATCGGAGGTGCCCTTTTCCTGAGAGTTTCCCCGGTCTCGGAAAGCACCCTTCTCGAATTTACATGTAATTATCAGCCCTGATGGAAAGGGGCGATGGGCTTTGGAATACAGTTTGGTTTTTAAAGTTGGGCACTCCGAGGTGGGCGCTCACGGGAGGATGAGAGTGGTGAGCGTCGTGAACCGCTTTCAGGATATTGCCGGCGAACATGCCGACCACCTCGGGCTTGGGGTCAGGGATCTGCTTCGCGGAGGGCATACCTGGGTTCTTCACCGGATGCGGATGACCTTCTCCAGGATGCCGGGTCCAGGAGAAGATCTCAGAATTCGCACCTGGTATCGTCCAGAACGGGATCTCTACTCGTTAAGAAATTTCTCTATGGAGGACGTCCGTGGGGAAGGGACCATTTTTGCTGAATCTTCATGGGTTGTGCTGGATCTCAAGAGGGGTCGCCCAGTGAGGTTGAGCTCGGCAATGCCAGAGACCTACGGGGAAAACAGGTCGAAACATTTTCCCACGGGCTTCAGAGAAATCCCCGAAATGGGAAACGGGGACGGGGAAGTTCGTTTCGATGTTCGCCTTCATGACCTGGATATCAACCACCATGTCAACAACGCCCACTACTTTGAATGGGCTCTGGAGGCGATACCGATAGAAGAGCTGGATCCATCCGGACCGGTCGAGGTCGAAGCCCTTTTCCGGACACCCGCCCGTTACGGTGAAGAAATCGTCTCCCAGGTGAAGAAAGTGGATAATTCCCCCACCGTCTACCTTCACAGGCTTCAATCAGGAAAGTCAAAGGAAGTCTGCGCTTTACTGAGAACGGAGTGGCCCCTCGGGACGGAGTCGGAATCAAGAGCAACCGCAGGTATTTGAGATCTTCAGGTCTAACATGAAAGAGCAGACTGGATCCATATCTTCGAAGATCTCCCGCGCCAGGGCCCATAGGCGGTCCCCGCTCCCCTTGACGGTGGTCGAAATGTCACCCCTTTGGAAGTCAAGCCCGCTTCTTTCGATCATCGACAGGACCCTCGTGACATCGCCTTTATAGTTTAGGCCCGCCATGGCCAGAAAGGAAATCTGGCGGGTGATCATTTCTTCCACATTGCGCAAAGGAATCCCCCCTTTCCCGGCACGGCCGGGAAAAGTTCTTCTCCGGGCCGGATATCCTCCTCGTTGGTATCGGGCCTGGTGAACAGGCATTCCGATAATGAAACCAAGTTCCCGGGCTTGAACTGTCTCATTTCTTCCATGCCCAGGAACTTCGCGTGGTGATAGACGCTCCCGACTTTCCGGCCGATCTCCGTGTAGAGTTCCCCCCACGCGCTGAGGCGGTTTATGGTCCCGATGACCAACTTCCCACCCCTTTTGAGAACTCGATACATTTCCTCGGCGGCATCGAAGGGATTATCCACGAACTCCAGTACCGCCATGGAGATTACGGCGTCAAAAGTTCCGTCGGTGAACTCCAGGGCATTTACGTCCATGGCGAGGAAATCCGCCCTGATCCCCTCGGACCTAGCCTTCTCTGCGGCCAGGATCAGCATTCTTTCGGAAAGGTCGACGCCGGTCACATCGCAACCCAGCTTGGCCATCTTCAAACTGAAGTTGCCCGTGCCGCAACCGGCGTCGAGGACCTTCATGCCTTTTCGTGGTTTAAGGAGGTCGAAAGCGCACCGGGTTTCGACCTCGTCGACGTGTCTCCCGAGGGGGGTTGTATACCACTGGTCGTAAGATCTTGCGTGGTCATCGAAAACACTCATAGGATCTACTCCCCGGTTATCAATCTATCCAATCGATACTCAGTGAGCCATCTTGCGAAGAGAGGGTTTTTGAGAGGATTAGCCCCGAAATGGAAGAGGTGCGTCGGACAGAAGCAGTCGGAACAACCAAAACCCGGAATCCGTCCGTCGGCCATCCCATCCACGGCGCGGGCCAAGTCGCATTCAACGGACTCGGCGGATCTTACCGGCAAGCAGGAGATGAACCGTGAGGCTTCACGCAGATAGTCCACATGCCAGTGGAGGTTTTTGCGCCTTCTGCGGTGACGATCCATCCGGGCCTTTAGGTTTTTCATCGCGGAACCCACATAGCAGTAATACCCCGCCTCGAAGTCGAGTTCTCCGAGTTTGCCGATCGTCAGCCGCGTGGGTTGCTCCAGTTCCAGTATCAGGATGTAGCCTCCCCTGTCGGTGGCGTTTCGTTCAAGGATGGGCCAGGGTATTTCCAATAGTGATACCCCGGCGTCGAGGGAGAGATCCTTATTCCAGCCCACACGGACGGGTTTTATATCCACGGCATTCCTGGCCTCAAGAAAAGCTTTGGCAAAATCCAGGTCGGTGTGCAGGTTGGGAAGGAAGTACCGAGGACGAAGCGAGTGAGCCAGGATCAGCAGTCCCGTCCTTGGACCATGACTTCCCATTTCAGCCAGGTGGGTAATATGGCGGGTAGCCCTCTCCGAGGGCGTATCGGGGAACATGGCCATTTTCTCACCGAAAAGGGTGCAGGATTTTACCTCTACCGGGAAGAGCCCTTCGGGTCCCTCAAGAAGGAAATCAAAACGGCTCCCGCCGAAGGTCACTTCGCGGCGGACGATCCTCGTTTCGCCCCAACCGGGGATCAAGCCCCGTTCCAGGAGCCATTGGGCCGCGTCGTTGGTTCGGTGGGTGTGGAGCATCACCGGGCCATGGGAGGTTTCGACGGCTATGATGGTATAAGAGGTTCGTCGACCTTCGGTTTGCGCGGACTTCTCGAGGAACAGTTTCGCTCCCGGGAGGAGTAGTTCCCAAAGTCGTCCCGGGTTGGGAAGGTAGGCTTCAACCGCTTCACGATTGGTTTGAGCCATAACCTTGAATCGGTTGGACCGGGCAATAAAACGCGCCTCGATGATTGGGCGCGCAGACGCCCTGTAGAGGAGATTCAGCGAGCCGCCGGCGGTCGTCCCTCTCACCAGGGCACCTGTAATCCCAGGCCTTTTTTATGGGCATATTCGCTGAGAAGCCAATCGTCCGTTTGGGAGGTCTCCACGGCGATGAAAAGCCAGTCGCGCCTGACCTTCGGGGTGTTCGGCAGGTATGCCAGTTCCGCCGATCTTTTTCTAAGTTCGCTGGTGGCATCGAGTAGAAAAGGTCTTTCGTTCATAATAAAAGAATAGCATGAAAAACTACTAAAAACTGTAACTGTTCGTTGTTTCAGGGCGAAATGCCGGTTTAGCTCGCTCGAAGCAAAGGCGGGGACCCTGCGGTTCAATCGGGTTGCGAGAGCAAGCTAAGGGTGGCGCGCATCTGTCTTGGTGTTGGTTATAATGTCAGGAGCCAGCGAAGGCTTGGAGCTTTTTCCAGGCGTTTGTGTTTTTCACAGGAAAGAGATCGGAGAGAGATGTTCATGGCCGGTGCGAAACGAGAATTCCTGCGGGGAGCGAAAAACGCGGTGCCCTTGTTTCTTGGTTTAGTGCCCTTCGCCGTGGTGGTGGGAGTAGCTGCAAGGGAAGCGGGGCTGGATGCTGCCCAGGGAACGTTCTTTTCCCTCTCGATGATTGCGGGGACTGCCCAGTTGGCGGCCGTCCAGCTCTATGGGGCTGGAGCCTCAGCTGTGATCGTCCTACTTACTGCCATGGTGGTGAACCTCAGGTATTCTATGTACAGCCTTTCACTCCGCCGTGTCCTGGAAGAAAGATCATTCATCGAACGCCTCCTAGCGGCCTTCTTCCTGTCGGACCAGTCTTTCGTGGTCACCATGACTGAACTGGAGACCAACCCCGGCAACCGATCGATCCCTGTGTTCTTATTAGGTTCCTCGCTGGCGGTTTTTGTGGTATGGGTGGCTGGCATCTTCCTCGGTTTTATCCTGGGCGCCATCATCCCGGCGGGGCTATCGCTTGATTTCGTCATACCCCTGGCCTTCATGTATTTACTTATACCCCACCTGGGAGGAAGGGACAGGCAGGTTTCGGTTCTGGCTGGCATAGTGGCCTCGGTGGTGTTCGTACCCCGCCTTCCCCTTCAGTCGGGTCTTTTGGTGGCGATCTTCATCGGCATTGGTTCCGGGATGGCAGTCGGCGCCTTTTCAAGGAAGACCAAAAACGGGCAGGAATGGGCATGATATTCTACCTCCTTTTCGGCTCGCTTGCCGTCGCGCTTCTGATTATCAAGGGGCTTTTCCTATGCTTCGTGCCCGACCGGAAACTACCTCCTTTTCTTGAGAGGTACTTCCGGTACATCACCCCGGCCGTCCTCGCCGCCTTGATCGCACCATCGGTTTTCTATGCCGGGAACCCGGCAGGACTCGAAGTGTCCCCCAAGAGGTTGACGGCGGGCCTCGTGGCCTTCATCGTCGCGCTGGTGACGAGGAATATTTTGATTACCATAGTGACTGGTATGGTCCTGCTCTGGGGTTTATCCTGTCTTTCGATCTAGGTTCAGGCCCGGGCCTTCACGCGTGAACCCCCGTTGGTATCTCACCATGAATCTACTTCCAACAATCCCGGATAAAGCGGTAAAATAGAAGCGAGGTTCGATATTACCCCGATTTCGATCAAGGGAGCATCGCGGGTTTGGCGACAGAAGGGAGAGGTGATCCAAATGAAAAGGGTAGTGGTGGCGATCGACGGTAGCGAGGTCAGCAAGGAGGTCCTCGATTACGCCCTGCACTATGCCGAAAGAGAGAAGGATGCCGAACTGCTGTTCCTCCACGTTATCAACTGGGAAGATTCTCGCGAGATATCCGTCGGTGGGCGGGTCGTGTCAGTGCCTCCGCCCGAGGAAGAAGTCAAGGGGGAGTTCGAGAAATTGGTCCTTGACAGGATCCAGGCGTCCGACGCGTCCAAACCGGAAAGGATGTCCATCAACATTCTCTTTGGGAATCCCTACAATGAGATTGTTACTTTCGCGGAAAAGATGGACGCCTCCATGATAATGATTGGGCACCGGGGGCTGAGCAACCTGGAGAGGTTTTTCCTGGGGAGCGTTGCGGCAAAGGTGGTCGCTCATTCTCCCTGCAGCGTTTACGTTCACCGGGAAAAGAAAAAACCTGGAGATTGACTGCGGATCCGGGAGGAGGGTATGACATGATCAATTTAAACGATTACCTCACTCCGGGCTTTTCCCATGAATTTAAAGTGACGGTAACCAGCGAGGAATCTGTCGGCAATTTCTCTCCCAAACTCGACCAGTTACTGGCAACTTCGGCCTGTGTGAAGGCCTTCATAAGGGCGGCCATCGAGACCACCGACAAATACCTGCCTGAAGGATACATCACCGTGGGGCAGAGCATCGAGATTTCCCACGAGGCCCCTTCCTACATAGGTACGACAGTCAACTTCAAAGCAACCCTGTACAGTATCAGCGGCAACAAGATCTACTACGAACTCGTGGCCTGGGATCATATGGGTACCGTCGCCACGGGAAAGCACACCAGGGCTGTGGTCAACTGGGCACTGCTCATGGACGGAGCCAGGGAAAGAGCCTACCTACAGGACCAGGGCTTTTAGGGCCTGAGGGGTATTACACGAGTGCTTCAGGGGAGAACGACCCGTTTCCTTTGAATACCCGGAGGCTGGTAACGAGAATGACGGTAGGCATCGACGGGGAAACTCGGAATTCCAGTACATAAGACGGACCTCAGGTACATCTCAAGGTGGAAAAACGGCCTTTGGGATGAGGGGCAACTGGTGGAGGACAACCAAATCTGTGTCAGCGCGGCCTCCGATGTGTTCCGTTACGGGCGGAGCTGTTTCGAAGGCCTTAAGCCTGCAGGATGCAGGACGAAAGCGGGGACGATCCGGCTTTTCGAGGTGGATTAGGACGCGAAAACGAAGCAGGACCGCCGCGGTGATAACACCTATCGGTGTGATCGAGTACCGGGGCAGGCTTCATGTCTTCCGCGGCGAGGCCGATGTCGGCCCGGTGACCAGGAAGCTCTGCGAAACCCTCACGGGGATTCAGTTCGGTGACGTAGAAGCCGCTGGAGAATGGATATTCAAAGTGAAGTAAGAATTTCCCCCTATCCGGATGGTCGTTTAGTCTATCCTGTTTGAGCTATTACCAAGAAAAGGCTGGACTTATCGACCTCCTCAATGATATAGGGAAGGCCGGTCGTCCGGCCCAGCTTTTCCAGTTCATCCCTTGAGAAGGTGGTTGCCGTAAAGCCGTCCCGGCAGACAATTTTGCCATTTTTAGTCCTTTCCCGATCTATCTCACCGAGCAACCCTTTGTCGGCCTGCTCTTGAAACCAATCCACCCGGGGTTCCCAGAATTTTTCACTGTAGGTGCTGAAGAAGGCCTTACCGCCCTTGACCAAAGCCCTTACGCCCCTGGATACTAGGTTCAGGGGGTCACCTTTCATCGCGGAGAGTCCATTCTGAAGGCAAAGGACCACCTCGAATTCGGACTTATACTCGATCGAATGTGCATCAGCCGTCTTGAGCCTGCAATTGGGTACGTCCTTAAGGTATTCTCTCCCGAAGAGAACCGAGTCTTCGGAGATGTCCAGCCCGAGCACGAAATCCGCGAAGGGCGCGATCTCCTTCATTATCCTCCCGTAGCCTGCCCCCAGTTCCAGCACCCTTTCCCGGCCCGAGAGTTTTCCTGCGACGTAGGATATTTCCTCCCGCAAGTACTGGCTGACCCTCTGAAGGTCCGTTCGATAGACTTCCATCAACCTGGCCGCGTTCAACTTGCCCGAATAGTAGTTTTCCACAGCGTTTTCCTCCATGGAATATTTTGAAGCTTAAAATGATACTTGACTGTTTGCAGGGCAATGATATCTTAAAATAGTAAGATGTTCGATCAAAAAGGTCACCCCTTGAAGCCCTCATGCATGCATGGAACTTCGAGAGGCACTTTTTTAGGAGGGTAGTCTTTTCCCCTTGGTTTTCCTGAGGGGCTTCGGGTCTGTTCTACGGGGTGACGATCTCGTCAGAGGGGTTGAATATGCAGCTATTTACCGAACACCTCATCAACGGACTCGCCGTAGGCTCGATATACGCCCTCATGGCTCTGGGACTCGCAATGGTTTACGGCATCCTCAGGATCCTCCATGTCGCCCACGCGGGTGTTTACGCCATAGGGGCCTATGTAGGCCTTTACACCTTCCAGGCTACGGACAGTTTCTTCATGGCCATCGCCGTGGCCATGGCGGCATGCGCCTTAGTGGGAGTGGCCATAGAAAAGTTGGTTTACTACCCTCTTCTCAAATTCCCGCCCTACGTGCCCCTCATCGCCAGCATCGCTATTTTCCTTTCCGTCGAGGAACTCTGCAGGATTGTCGCCGGGCCTTATATATTAGGGTTTCCGAGAAGGCTCACCTTCAGTTCGCTGACCCTGGGAAGCATAAGCATAGGAGGGATGCAGATCCTCGTGCTGCTGACCTCCTTCGTCATACTCCTGGTACTTTGGTTTATATCCGACAAGACCGAGGTGGGCCTGGCCATGCAGGCGACTTCCCAGGATATGGCGATGGCAAGCGCCATGGGCGTCGATACGAAGAGGATCATCTCCTTTACCTTTGCCCTGGGCTCCGCTGTGGCAGCGGTGGCGGGAGTCCTGGTGGGCATTTACTACAACCAGGTCTACCCGACCATGGGCGCCGTGCCGGCCTACAAGACCCTCGCCATCATCGTGGTTGGCGGCCTGGGAAGCATCCCGGGGGCCGTCCTCGCTGCCCTTTTGCTTGGCCTGGCCGAGGCCCTGCTGATAGGTTATGCTGCTATCCCTCTTCCCAGGGACGCGCTGGCTTTTATCGCCATGATAATCGTCTTCATGATCCGGCCCCAGGGCCTCCTGGGCAGGAAAACAAGGTAGGAGGCTGGAACTATGGGCGGATACTTCTCAACCGTCGCGATCATGATCGGCATCTACGCCCTAGTGGCCTCGGGCCTGAACATCATCGTCGGGTTCGCAGGACAGATATCCCTGGGCCATGCGGCCTTTTTCGGCATCGGGGCCTATTCCTCCGCTCTGCTTTGCACGAAGGCGGGCTTCTCCTTCTGGTGGAGTCTTCCCCTGGCGACCCTGATCACGGGGTTGATCGGCGCCCTGCTGGGCATACCCAGTCTCCGAGTAAGGGATGACTTCCTTGCCATAACCACCATAGGTATCAACTTCATCGTTAGGAGCATCTTCCTCTATGTTCCCTTTTTTGGCGGGGCGTTGGGCATTGGAGGCATACCGACACCCGTATTGTTCGCCACCAGGCTCAGGGGTCAGTACTACCTGGCCCTTATCCTGGTTTTGTTGGCCCTGGTGACCTGGTTCACTTTTCTTTTCGTCCGGACCTGGACCGGGCTCGCCACGGAAGCCATGAGAGAGGAGGAGACTGCCGCGGGAGCGATGGGGATCTCCCACGTGCGCTTCAAGATCCTTGCCTTTACCATAGGGAGCGCAATGGCCGGCCTCGGGGGGGTGCTCTATGCCCATTTCGTCAATTTCATTAGCCCCGACGACTTCGGGTTCCCCGTTTCCATCATGCTGCTATCCATGGCGGTACTCGGAGGCATGGGGAGCATCTGGGGCCCCATACTGGGGGCCATTGTGTTGGGCTCCCTCCCCGAATTGTTCAGGCCCCTGGTCCAGTACCGTATGCTCCTTTACGGCATTGCCCTTTTGCTTGTCATACGCTTCCAGCCCCAGGGCATCCTCGGAGAGGGCAGTATTTTAGGCAGGCTCGTCTCGCGGGGGAGGCGATGATCGTGCCGGGCGAGGACTTTATCCTCCGCGTCGAAAAGATGAGCCGCCATTTCGGTGGGCTTAAAGCCGTCGACAAGGTGTCCTTCCATGTGCGCAGGGGCGAGATCCTTGGCCTGATAGGACCCAACGGCGCTGGGAAGACGACATGCTTCAACGTAATCTCCGGGGTATACCGTCCCACGTCGGGGCAGATATTCCTTGAGGGAGAACGCATCGATGGTTTACCGGCGCATTCTATCGCCGCCAAGGGAGTGGGACGCACCTTCCAGATCGTCCGTCCCTTCGGCGGGATGACGGTACTGAACAACGTCATGGTCGGACTTGGGTTGCCGAGGTACAGCTCCTTCGTTAAAACCAGCCTTCTTTTTAACACCGGCAAGAACCGCGAGCAAGCTATGGCTTTCCTCAAAGAAGTGGGACTCGAAGGATTTGCAGATGGTCTCGCCGCCAACCTCTCCCTAGGGAACCTTAGGCGCCTTGAATTGGCAAGGGCTCTCGCTCTGGGGCCCCAACTTCTGCTCCTTGACGAATCCTTTTCGGGCCTGAGCCAAGAAGAAATCAAGCAGATGATGAAATTGGTCAGGGACATCCAAAAAAGAGGTTTCACGATCCTCCTCATCGAGCACAACATGAGGGTGGCCATGTCGCTGTGCGAAAGACTCGTCGTGCTTGACCACGGGGGCAAACTGGCGGAAGGTCCTCCCGGCGAAATAAGGTCCGATGAAAAGGTGATCGAGGCCTACCTTGGAAGAGGAGAATCAAATAATGCTTAAGGTTGAAAACCTTACCGTTGCCTATGGAGACATACTGGCCCTGCAAGATGTCTCCTTCTCCGTGGATGCCGGAGAAGTGGTCTCCATCATCGGTGCCAACGGCGCAGGTAAGACAACCCTTTTGAACACCCTGATGGGCCTTGTCAAGGCGCAGTCCGGAAGAGTAGTTTACTCTGGCCCTCCTGAAGCCCCAAAAAGCGAAGGGCATGATATCCTTCTCCTTCCCGCCCATAAAAGGGCAGGAATGGGGATTCGGATTGTGCCTGAAAGAGCCAGGGTTTTTCCCAGACTGACCGTGGAGCAGAATCTCAGGATGGGGGTCTACGGCCTTTCGAGCAGCGTCGATATAGGACAGGCCTTCGACGAGGTTTACGAGCTCTTCCCGGTGCTGAAGGATAGAAGACGGCAAGCGGGGCAGACTCTTTCAGGAGGAGAGCAGCAGCAACTGGCCATAGCTAGGGCATTGGCGTCAAGCCCAAAGATCCTCCTAGTGGATGAAATATCCATGGGCTTGATGCCGAAACTGGTAGACCTGGTCTTCTCGGTCCTGAAACGACTTAACGATGAAAAAGGGCTAACCATCCTGCTGGTGGAGCAGAACGCGGTTAAGGCCCTCGGGATAGCCCATAGGGGTTATATCCTCGAAACCGGACGGATAGCCTTGGAGGGTGAAGCTTCGGATCTACGCGAAAATCCAAAGGTCCGGGAAGCATACCTGGGAGGTGATGCCGCTGTAAGCGAAGTTTGAGACGGGATGGTGGGTTTCGCTTGAGCCTGTTGATATAGGAACGAAAAGGAGGGTTTTTCATGAAAAGATTGGCGGTGCTTGTTCTTGCGCTGGTCCTGATCGTCGGGGCGGTTGGTGCGGCCTTGGCCGCTGATACGATCAGGATAGGTTTGCTTGCGCCTCTTACGGGATATGCCGCCGCCGACGGCCTGAGCGTTCTGCAGTCCGTACAACTGGCGGTCGACCAAGTCAACGCGAAAGGCGGGGTCCTCGGGAAGCAGATCGAGTTGTTCTACGAGGATGATGCCGGTGAGGCCAAGGAAGCGATCGGGCTTGCCAGGAAACTCGTCCAGATGGACAAGGTCGTGGCGGTGGTCGGTGGCTCCTACAGCATGCCCACCCGTGCAGTAGCGCCTCTATTCCAGGAGTTTGAGATTCCCCTGGTGGCAGGCTACGCCGTCCACCCCGATATTACTGCGGCCGGCGATTTCTGCTTCAGGAACGGTTTCCTGGGAACCGTTGAGGGACGAGGCGCCGGCGTGGTCGCCGTCGACATGCTGAAGGCGAAGACCGTGGGCATGCTCACCATGGATAACGACTTCGGCAGGCAGATGGCCGAGGGGTTCAAATCCTACGTCATCTCCAAGGGCGCGAAGGTGGTCTACAGCCAGGTTTATCCTCTCGGTGAGAAGGACCTCATGCCCTACCTGACAGCCATAAAGGAGGCGGACCCCGATGTGATCCTAGCCAGCGGGTATTACGCCGAAGCGGCGGGTATTGTCAAACAGGCCCACGAGATCAAACTCAGAACCCAGATCCTCGGGGAGGAAGGTTACGATTCACCCAAGTTTATCGAACTGGCTGGCGCGGAGGCGGCCAACGGGACCATAATCGTGACCAACCTCGACCGTGATGACGAAAGGCCCGTGGCACAGGCCTATATCAAGGAATACCGCGAACGTTACGGCATGGAGCCTGACATGACGGGAGCCTCCAACTTCGACGCGTTCCTGATCATCGTCGACGGCATCAGGAGGGCCGGGACCACCGATCCCCACAAGGTTAAGGATGCCATCGCCGCTTTGAAGGACTTCGACGGGGTAACGGGTATCATTAAGGGCTTCACCGAGATCGGTGAGGTCATCAAGCCCGTTCAGGCCCAGATCGTAAAGGACGGGGTTTTCCGACGTTACGGCATCGTTGATGACCCCGATGTCATCGATCCGAGGAAATAACAGCGATCCGCCATTGAAAAAATCTTGGGACGACAGGTAACAGGGCTACAGGGCCGGGGTGAGGTTCCCCCGGCCTTTTTCACTATCGGCTTCTTTAAAAGATAAATCCCTATTTCCGACTCCGGGAGAAAAATCGTGTTGGGGTGATTCACCATGGACTGGAAAAGGCTCGAGGCGCTATCGGTCAAGGACCGTCCAGTATGGTAACGATCCCGCCAGGGTCCAAATATCTCAAGATCCTCAGACGGCAGGAGGAATTCGAGAGTCCCGCCGTCTCCTGTCCGAAGGGGATGCCCAGGGCTCTGGCCCGGGGAAAAGGCGCTACGTTGGAGGACGCCGACGGCAACATCTATATTGACTGCTTCTCGTGGGCGGGGGCACGGCATCGGGGCATGCCCATCCCGAGGTCCTGAAGGCCGTCCATGAGCAGATCGACAAAGTCACCCCTACGCTCGATATTCCGAGCGAAGCACACATGAAAATGGTGAGAACCCTAAGGGGCATTCTTCCACGGAAACTTTCCAGGGTTTTTTCGAGGAACCACTGGCTCCGTCGCTGTTCAACAGGCGATAAAACCTACCCGGGATTTAACATGAGCAAGGACGGGGCCATCGCCTTCAAAGGCGCCTATCATGGCATGATGGTGATTTCCCTGGCCGCTACCAGCGACAGCAGCCACAAGGATGGCATCGGTTCCCTGGTCCCGGGGTTTCAATCCCTACCCTTTCCTTACAAGTTCAGGAATCCTTTCGGGTATCAAGAAGAAGGGATAGACGAGTTTGCCGCCAACAACCTCAAGAGGGTGCTCGATGACACCCACTCCGGTTATTCGAAACCCGCGGCGGTCACCCGCTAAGCCGTTCAGGGTGAGGGAGAAACGATAATTCCCGGTCCTCTATTCCTCCAGAGGGGCAGGGAGATCACCGAAGCCCGGGGCATCCTTCTTATCTGCGACGAGATATAATGTGGTCTCGGCAAGACGGGCAAAATGTTTGCTTTTGTGCACTACGGGATAGTCCCCGACATAGTCACTATGAGCAAGACCCTTGGTGGGGCGGGATTCCTATCTCCGCCATAGGCTTCAGGGAAGAACCGAACACGATGCCTCCCGGAAAGAGTATCGACACCTACCAGGGCAACAAGGTAGCCTTCGCCGCTGGGGCCGTGAGCCTTGAGGGATGATCGAGAACAAGGTTTCGGAGTACGCCGTCCAACGGGGGAAAAGTCGATGGTTCGGTTCAAGGAAATGGAGAGGAACTCTCCATTTCTGGGCGAGGCCAGGGGAATCGACCTCATGATCGCCCTCGAGATAGTGGAGGACGAGAAGACCGGGAAACCTGCAACAAATCTTACGAAGCGGTTGCGGAGGCTGGCCCGTCAGCGAGGAGTGATGATAGAGCTAGGTAGTCACCACAACAACGTGGCCAGGCTCTTCCCGCCCCTCGTGATCAACGAAGAGCACCTGGTGAGAGCGGCAGATATTCTCCAAGGGGTGTTGAAGGAGTTGGAATGGCCGTTTAACCTCCTCGGTTTACGGGTTAGCCTTTTGAAGCCTGAAGCAACGACGATGCCAGTTTTTCACGGATACGGCCGTGGTGGGAACCCGACCAGTAGATCTGTCCGCAGCCGGGACATCGGGTGAAACGGTCGTACATCATCCGGGTCAGGGGCTCCAGTTGATCGATAATGGCGCTCTTGTCGGTCCGTTCAAGGGTAATATTGCATTTGGGACATCGGCTGAACAGGTCGATCCTTTCCCTGAGTCCAAAGAAATGGATGACCTCGGCCAGTTGGTCCCAGGGGCGCCCTGAACGAATCAGTCGGCCCCGGAGGACTCTGTTGCGCTTCAGCAGTTCCTTGTCCCTGGTGAGGAGGATCCTTTTGTTATCGCCGGCAACTCTGGCTATTTCGGCATCTTCCCAACGGGGATCCAGGAGACAGTCGAACCCGGCCAGCCTTAGAAGGCCGCCAAGGCGGCCAACATTCGCGTCGGCCACGAAGGAGACCTCTTCAAAGGGTTCAGGAAAGAGGACCGTGAAAAGGGTCACGTCGACGGGAGGCCTGGGGGGGAGGATGTCCAGGGTTTCTCCCCAGGCCGGAAAGTGCGCAAAGGATCTTTCCGAGCCTTCCGATTCGATACGGCCTACCTCGGTGTGGGGTACCCCCTGGGATTCGACGAGGTCCTTGACGGGAGCTGAGCGGAACAGCTCCCGTGTCGTTTCGGGATAGACGCCCCGATTGTTCAAGAGGGCAGACAATCCGCCATGGAAAACGAGCCTGATCGCCATGCTGTCTTCGCTCCAATCCCGGGTTTGAGGTGCGTTCACGAAAAGGCCTCCCCGGGAAGGTCCTTCTCCATTTTTGGAGCTCAGCGGTTTTCGCTTTATCGATGGCCGAACCTGTAATTCCGTAGCGTTTCCTTCAACGTTTCATGCCTGACTTCGGTAGCGTGGAATTTAAAAAGCATGAAAGTAACCTGGATGCAAAAGCCTATGCCAAAAGCCGCGAAGGCTGTTCCCAGGCCAACGGGTCCTCCCATTAACCAACCCAGGAATACCACCATCGACTCCAGGATAGCTCTGCAAAGGCCGACAGGTAGACCTGTTTTTCTTTCCAGGACCACCATGAGGCCGTCCCGCGGTCCCGCTCCGAAACCGGAGCCCAAATAAAAGTAGGTGGCAATGGAGATGACGAAAAGGCCGACGATCATCATGATCACCCCGGGAAGGAAACTCTTCATCAAGGGAATCCGGTCCAGGGCAAGGATCAGGTCGAGGAAAAAGCCAATGAGGATCATGTTGAGTATTGTCCCCAACCCCAGCTTTTCTCCGGCCAGAGCCACCGTCACACATATGATGAGCCCAACGAGGATGCTGGCATTGCCGATGGTTATGCCTATCATGTTGGAAATCCCCTGGTGGAAAACATCCCATGGGGCGTAGCCCAGGTTGGCCTTCATCGTTATGGCTATCCCGAGGGCATAGAGAAACAATCCGAAGATGAGATTGGCAAAACGCTTGTAAAAACCCTTCATATAGATACCCCTGTCCTTCGGCAGATTGTGAGCCCTGGAGATCTCGGCCGCTATAAAAGTAGGATAACATGGAAGGCGAGGTGGCGTAAATCAAAAAAATTCTCGCCGGGGCTGGCGGGAGAAAAGGTTCTCGTCTAATCTAAATGCGTAAAAACAAGAGAGTAGAAAATTTGGGTGAGCGAGGTGGGAGGGGGGGACGAAACCGGTGAAGCCAAGGAAGATTTTGTTGGAAAACCTATCGCCGGAGAAACAAAGAGCGATAGCTGAATCCCTCGAAGACATCCGTGGAAGCGCGAAAGTGCGGAGTATTGCCATACGGCCCTACAGGGCGGGGGAGTTGGGCCTGGTATCCTGGAGGCATTGCATTCTCTACAGGGAAGAATACGGTTTTGACGATACCTTCGAATATTACCTCCTGGCGGGGATGGCCCAGTATCTCCATGAACTTGGAGGGAGGGGAGAAGTATGGGTCGCCGATTGCGGCGGCAACGTGGTTGGTTCGATCGCCATCGTCGAGACCTCGCCCAATCTGGGACAGTTGAGATGGTTCCTGCTGGAACCGGCTTTCAGGGGCCTGGGCCTGGGCAGGACGCTCATGGAAACGGCGCTGGAATATTCCCGTGGCCGGGGCCATGAAAGGGTCTTCCTTTGGACGGTCAGCGAGCTGCATGCCGCCAAGCATCTCTACGAGGCCTTCGGTTTCCACCTGACCGAGACGAAGGCCCATTTCATATGGGGAAGGGATATCACCGAGGAGCGTTGGGACCTCGCGCCTCCTTAGCCGATCAATCCTCCGTCCATGGCAGCAGGCGTTCCCTGGACCAAAGAATATAGTAAAGCAGAGTGATATTTGCCTCGCCCGGATCGAAATTGTCGGGGTCGAACTCCTCCCCGTACCACTCCAGGAAAAATTCATGCTGGGGATCTTTTTTGTCGGCCATGGACCGGCGGAACTCCAGGAAACCGGGCACACCGCCCGAGTCATCGGGTGGGCAAGCGCCCCCTCCATCGACGCAGAAGAGGTTCCCCCACTCGTCATCGTCTTCCATGCCCATCTTTTCCACCTTCACCAGGTGGGTCCAGTTGTCGCCCAGATCATAGGTGTAGGTGAAGGGTGAACCCTTCGAGGAAACCAGGGATCCCAATCGGAAGAGCCCTTCCTCGCGCGCCTCTGGGTTATCCTCCGGAAGGTCCATGTATTGCCTGCCTTTTATCGAAAATATGTGCATGTGCTCTCCCGACCAGCCCATGACAATCTGGATCACATCGCTCAGTCGGTCGAGGGTGATGAAGGAGGGGACGACGATTCTCCTCCAGATCTTCGGGATGATGCCTTCCAGTTCAATGTAAATCTGCGCATTGCCTTCCATCTCATTTCGCCCCCATCTTTGGGCCCTTGGCGGCGAGGGAGCGCCTGGGCCGCCGAGAGCCAAGATATCCCGGAAACGCGGGAAAGGCCTGGTCACATACCCATGTAAGCCTTGCGGACCTCGGGGGAGTCCAGGAGTTCCCTGGCTGTCCCCTGCTGGACGATCCTTCCGGTTTGAAGGACGTAGCCTCGGTCGGCGATCTCCAACGCCTCCTGGACCATCTGCTCCACCAGGAGGATGGTCACCCCAGACCGGTTGATGGAAACCACCGCCTCCATGACCTTTTCCACGAGGGAAGGCATGAGCCCCAGGGATAGTTCATCCAGGAGGAGCAGGCGGGGGTTTGACATGAGCCCCCTGGCGATGGCCACCATTTGCTGCTCGCCGCCGCTTAAGGTCTCGGCGATCTGGGTCCGCCGGTCAAAGAGTTTGGGGAAAAGGTCGAAGACCTGTTCAAGGCTTCGATCTATCTCCTTTCGGTCGGTCTTGGTGAAAGCGCCGAGTTCCAGGTTCTCCTCGATGGTTAGTTTGGGGAAGAGTCGCCTTCCTTCCGGGACGTAGCTTATACCCATGCGGTTCGTCTCGTGGGCTCTCTTCCTGGAGATATCCTCGCCCTCGAAGAGCACGCAACCTTTGTAGGGATGCATCAGTCCAGCAATGGTCCTCATGGTGGTCGTTTTGCCAGCGCCGTTGGCGCCGACGATGGCCACCAGTTCGCCCCTGGCTACCTCGAGGTCTATCCCGTGTATGACGGGAACACCGTCGTACCCGGAATGAAAACCCTGGACTCTCAGTATTAGATCAGCCATTCCTCGTCACCCCTCCCGCCTGTTTCATCCTTTCGGCGAACTTGGCCCCGAGATAGGCCGTTATGACTTTTTCGTCCTCCACTATCTGTTGGGGGGTGCCCTCGGCGATCTTTATCCCGCTGTCAAGCACGACCACCTTGTCAGCGATGGACATGACGGCTTCCATGATGTGCTCGACCACGAGAAGGGTTATGCCCCCTTTTTTCAGGCCTTTTATTATTTCGATAGATTCCCTTATCTCCGTCGTCGTCAGTCCTGCCATCGCTTCATCGAGCATAAGCAGGCTCGGCTTCGTGGCAAGGGCCCGGGCCATTTCAAGCCTTTTCTTGTACCCGGTGGGCAGGCCCCCGGCTAGGTGGTCGGCCATTCCCTCAAGGCGGCAAAGGCTGAGGCATTCCCTGGCTTCCTCGTGGGCCGTATCGGCATTGGCTCCCCGCAGGAAGGCTCCCACGAGGACGTTGTCCATGACGGTCATCTCCTTCAGGGGGCGTACCACCTGGAAGGTTCTTACAGCCCCGCGACGGGCCACTTCGTGGGCCGGAAGGTTAGTGACCTCCTCTCCATCGAAGTACATCCTGCCGGAAGTGGGCTTGTAAAAACCCGATACGCAGTTGAAGAGGGTCGTCTTGCCCGCCCCGTTGGGCCCTATCAGGCCGACGATCGATCCCTTCTCAACGTTGAAGGAAACATCGTCGCATGCGACCAAGGAGCCGAATTTCATTGTAAGGTTGCGCACTTCAAGAAGGGCCATGCTACTCCCTCCCTTCCCTGGACCGTTTTATCCTGGCGAAAGCCCGGTCAAGAATGCCCATGATGCCCTTGGGTTGGTAGACGACCACAATGATGATAAGGAGGCCGAAGATAATCAGGTCCACGCCTCCGCCAATCCCGCCAAGGTACGCGCGGGTGTATTCCTGCAGGGGGATGAGGAGGGCGGCCCCCAGGAGGGGTCCGTAGAATGTGCCCAGGCCGCCGAGGATCGTTATGAGAACAAACTTCATGGACATGTCAAGAGACATAACCATGGGAGGATCCACGCGATAGTTGTACTGGGCGAAGAAGGCTCCGCAGAGAGCGGCCAGGAAGGCCGAGAGCGCCATGGCCGATAACTTGACCCTGGTACTGTTGACCCCAAGCGATTCCGCCGTGTCCTGTCCTTCTCTGACGGCCCTCAGGTAGAAACCGAAGCGGTGCTTCTCAATCCACCGGACGATGCCGAAGACGAGGATGAAGAGGAGGAGGACACCGTAGAAGCAACAGTCCTTAGTCTGATACCAGACAAAATTCTTCCAACCCGGTTGGGTGAAACCATAATCGAGTCCCAAAGCCCCGCCAACCCAGTACCAGACCATGAACAGACGGTTGAATATTTCCACTATGGCGAAGGTAGCGATGGCGAAATAATGCCCTTTAAGTTTGAAGCAGGGATAGCTGATCGCCACGGCGACGACGGCAGCGATCAGCGCCCCCGCCAGGATGCCAGGCCATGGAATAAGACCGAATTTCACGACGGCCATGGCTGTTCCATAGGCGCCGATGCCGAAAAATACGGAGTGCCCGAAGGATACCTGCCCGCAGTAACCGCCCAGGATATTCCAGGCCTGGGCCATGCTCGCGTAAAGGAGCACCTGGATCATCACGTGTTGTGTGAAGGTGCTGCGGGTGAACCAGGGAGTCAGCGGTACCACGGCGAACAGGGCTAGCAGGCCAAGCCAGAATAGGTCTTTTTTCTTACTTTTTCCTGCGAGGATCATGGCCGTCACCATCCGAAGAGCCCCCGGGGCCTGACCATAACGACCACCAGGTAGAGACCGAACACGGCGACGTATTTGAAGACCGGGGCGATATAAAAACCCGCGAAGGCTTCAACGAGGCCAATCAGGAGCGAAGCCAGAAGGGCTCCCGGGATGCTGCCGAATCCCCCCATGGCGACGCAGACGAAGGCGATAAGGCTGAAAAGAGCCCCCACTTCTGGATGGACCGCGAGGTAGGAGGGCAAAAGGCCGCCAGCTATCCCCACGCAGGCTCCTCCAAGTCCGAAGACGAGCAGGTAGATCCATTCGGTGTTGATCCCCATTAATTCCGCGGCCTCCTTGTCCATTGCCGTCGCCTGGATGGCCCAACCCAGGCGGGTTTTCTTCACGAGCAGGTAGACGAGGAACAACAGCGCCACGGCGACAAGACTAATAACCAGTTGGGGCACCGGAATGATGATTCCCGCCAGGGCGAAAGTTTTCCCTCCCAACAGCGTATGCTGCAATATCCTGAAGTTGGGCGAGAAACGGTTGAGGCATACGTTCTTGAGCAGCATGGAAAGCCCGAAAGTTGCCAGGAGGGCGGACATGGCGGACTTGCCTATGGTCCTGCTGATGACGAGCTTGTAAGTAAGGGCCCCCAGGATGAAGACGAAGGCCCCTCCGGCTATGGAGGAGACCAGGGGATCGATCTTCCAGATAAAGCCGAGCCAGTAGCTGAGGTACATCGCAACCATGAGAAACTCGCCATGGGCGAAATTGATGACATCCATAACACCCCAGATGAGGCTCAGGCCTGCCGCCACGAGTGCATAAAGCAGCCCGTTTAGCAGCCCGTCAAAGGCGACTTGGAGAAACGTGGCCATAAAGGGTACACCCCCAGTTCATCAGTTGTTGCTTTTATTCCAAGGTTCGCGAACCGGCGAAACAAGAGAGGCAACAGAGAACCCCCTGCTGCCTCTCTGAAAGATCCGCTTCTGGTAATGACGTTGAAAATCGGTCCCTGGTTCAGGATCTATAAACCGGGCCCCGGGTGTTGGCTAGCGATCTTTCCAGGGGACCATGGGAATGACCGGTTCCGTGTCGGCGAGCTCAAGAGGATAGATCCTCTTGTACTCCCCGCCCTGGAGTTGGGTGAGCATGCTCATGGCCTTGACGTTCTGTCCGCCGGGCGAGAAGGCGACCTTGCCGCCCATGGACAGCGGGGACTCCCACTCGTTAGCGTAAAGGGTTTCTGCTACTACCGTCGGATCTAGACTGCCCGATTTTTCGATGGCCTGGGCCACGATGAAGAGAGCTACCGCCTCCTGGATCGAGTCGCTGTCAAAGGGGACGCTGGGATCGGTCTTGGCCTTGTAGATTTCCTCGACGGCCGCGACGGCGGGCATCAGTTCAGCAAACTCGGGCGCGTAGCCGGTGCCGCCCATGAAGTAGTTCGCGTCGTCACCAAGTTGGCCGGTGATGATGGGGTCCTGGTAGCCTGTGCAGTAGTTGAGGGCGACTTTCGGGATCCAGTCCATCTGCTTCATGGTGCGAACCCAGAGGGAGTAGTCTCCTCCGAGGCAAGCGCCGAAAACCGCGTCGGGATTAGCGGCCTTGAGGGTCTGAACCTCGCTGTTTAGGTTGGTGGCGCCAGGGTTGAAAGCGACGTCGGCGACGACCTTGAAACCGCCGGCCTCGGCGGCCATGCGGCCTTCTTCGGCGGCGTGTTTACCGAACTCAGTGTTCTCGTAAATCAACCCTACGGACTTAACGCCGGCGTTTTTATTTTCATTGATATATTCGATGAACTCGACGAATTCTAGAGACTCGGTCTTGTCCGTGGGAGCCATGCGGAAAAAGTATTTGAAGTCGCGCTCCGTCAGGGCGCCAGAGCTGGAACAGCCACACATGAAGATTTTCTGTTTTAGTTCGGCCACGAAACTGGCAGGTTTTGTGCAAGCGCTGTTGTAGCACCCGACGATGGTCCAAACCTTTTCCTGGTCGAAAAGACGTTCGGCTTCGGACTTGGCCACATCGGGTTTGCCCTGGTGGTCGGCATGAATAAGGACGATCTTATAGCCATCCAGGAGACCAGCTTTCGCTGCCAGGGGTACCTGCAGTTCGGGGTGAGCGTTGTTGATGACCTCCGCGGCGGTCTCTACGGCCGCGCGACACCGCTGGCCGGCAAGGGCCACCGATCCGGTGAGCGGAAAAAGGGTTCCGATCTTGATCACCTTCTCCTCGGCGACGGCAACGCCGGACAGGGCTCCGATGACAAGGATCGCCGCAAGGACAAGAAGCAGACACTTACCTAAAAAACTCTTCCCCATATCGACTCCTCCTTCTTGGAATTGTCCCCGTGACCGCAAGGACTTATTTGTTCAAAAAATCGCTAGTCCTTTGATTCTACGTGAAACGCTTCAAAAGCGTCAAGAGACGCCTCGTTAATTTCGAAATTGTTGATCGAAAAACCGGGCGATTCACGCCCTCCTAGTCAACGCAGGGAACGAAATACCAAGCTATCTGAGTTTCTCTTTACGAAAATTACGATCCTTCTCTTTGCTGCATTGCGCTCGGAATGACGGGGGATCCGTGTTCTGTATCCGAATTTCGATTTTTCCTTTTCGCCCTTGACCATTAACGCCTTTGAACTTGTTATTTACGCCTTGCAGATTACGACCCAGGCCCTTTATCTTACGCCCCATAATCCTTTATCGCCTTGTTGTATTCCTTCAGGATGCTCTGTAATATATCAGCGTGCCTGAAATCGCCGTGGTAAAGGATATTGATCTCCCGGGTCATGCTCAGATTTTCTATGGGCAATACGGAAAGGGTTCCTTTCTTGAGCTCATCAAGGCACACGCTGCGCGATAATATTGATACTCCGATCTCGCGCCTGATCAGGTTTTTGATAGTCCCGATATTGTCTATTTCTAGTATCACGTTGAAGTCATCGAGGGACATGTTGTGGCTTTCAAGGTGCGCCCTGAAGAGGTTCCTTGTATCCGATGACGGGCTTCGTAATATCAAAGGCTGTTCCTTCAATTCGCCGACAGTGATCATGTTTTTTTTCGCCAGGCGGTGATTGTTGGACAAAACCAGCACCAGGGAATCGGTATCCAGCAACAGGGAATTGATATTTTCATCCTGGACTTTCCCCTCCGAAACGACCAGGTCAACCTCAAAGTTTTTAAGCATATTATAAAGGTTGTTTATCGATCCAGTTACGATCGTTATTTTGGTGCCGAGGTTACTGGCGCTGTATTCCCCTAGAACCTCCGCAACGGCGTTGCTCTCAGCGGTGGGTGTGATTCCCACGGTAAGGTGGCGAAAATGTCTTTTTTCGTCCTCTATCTTCTGATTCATCGCCTGGTATAAAGCGATGCTTCGACGGGCGTAATCGATGAGGACCTGGCCTTCGTTCGTGGGCCTTATCCTGTTGCCTGTACGATTGAAAATCTTGATGTTCAGTTCTTTCTCAAGTTGCTTCATGTGGTGGGTCACAGCTGGTTGCGTAAGGGAAATCTGTTCTGCGGCCCGAGTGTAACTGCCGAACTCAACCACTGCCAACAGCGAATAAAGTTTCGGGTCGATCATCGAATCCATCTCCTAATTATTATAATTATTAGGAAAAATGATGGCATGCTCTTAAGCGATAAAATTATTTTATTTGTTTTGCGATTAGAATGATAGCCTAACTGAAATAGTAAGGCAACGCCAAGGGTACACGGGACGAAATCCCTCTACGTCACGCCAAGAGTCGGCCTTTGATGCCATTAATTTATCCTGCTATTCTGCACGTTGCCTTAAATAATATTGTCCGCCCGGGCCAATTCATCGGGGTCAGCCGTTTTTCGGGGAGTAAATCGTTATGATAGAACTATTGAGCAAACCCAACCATACGATGGTTATTCTTTTATCGTTATCGGTGGTCCTCCTTGCCGGTTTTCTGCTTACCCGTGTCACCAAATTGGCGAAATTGCCGGATGTCACCGGCTACATACTAGCGGGGATCCTCATCGGGCCCTATGTTTTGAAGCTTGTTCCCGCCGGTTTGATCAATGACATGGGGTTTATCAGCGATATCGCCCTGGCGTTCATAGCCTTCGGGGTAGGACGCTTTTTCAGGAAAGAGACTTTTCAGGAGACCGGCTTCGGCGTGATAACGATCACCCTGATGGAATCACTGCTGGCCGGAGTTGTCGTTACGCTGTCCATGCACTACCTTTTTCATATTGATTGGGATTTCAGCCTGCTCTTGGGAGCGATAGGGACCGCTACGGCACCCGCTAGCACGACGGTCACCATCCGGCAATATCATGCCCGCGGAAATTTCGTGAACATTTTACTACAGGTTGTGGCGCTCGATGACGGCGTATGCCTTATCGTGTACAGTATCGCCCTGGCCATCGTCAATGCCGGCGGTGGTGCGAATGTATGCTTCTCCGAGATCGCCCTCCCCGTAGTTTACAACATCATCGCCCTGGCGGTCGGCTTCGTCGGCGGGGTCATACTGAGCAAACTGAAGACCCCAAGGCGAAGCGATGATGACCGCGTGATTTTGACGATTGCCCTGCTCCTGGGCGTCGCCGGGCTGTGCGTTGCGATGGATATATCGCCCCTGCTCTCTTGCATGCTTTTTGGAACTATTTATGTCAACCTGGCGAAGGACAGGGAACTCTTCAAACACCTGGACAGGTTGAGTCCGCTGATCTTTTCGATGTTCTTCGTGGTGTCGGGGATGAGTCTTGACTTGAGCACCCTGGGCTCTATGGGGGTGATCGGCGCCTCCTACTTCGTTATCCGGATCCTGGGGAAATACATCGGCGCCTACCTGGGTTGCCTCATGGCGAAGACCCCCAGGAATGTGCGGAACTACCTTGGGTTAGCCTTGATCCCGCAAGCCGGAGTTGCGATCGGGCTGGCTTTTCTGAGCAAAAGGGTTTTGCCCGAAGCCACGGGTCACATGTTGCTCGCGATAATATTATCCTCGTCGTTCCTGTACGAGTTGATCGGGCCCGTGAGCGCCAAGATCGCCCTGATCTACTCCGGCTCCATCCAGATGGAACAGATAGAGGAGTGACCCCCGGACGGCCTCAATCCGTGCCGGGGCGAGGGGGCTGGTCGGGCTTGAAGTCAAGGGCGACGGAGTTGATGCAGTAACGCATACCCGTCGGGGGAGGCCCATCGGGGAACAGGTGGCCTAGGTGCGCGTCGCACCTGGCGCAGAGCACTTCCACCCTGGTCATGCCGTGGGACCGGTCCTCCCGGGTCGAAACGCTTTCGGGCGACAGGGGTTCAAAAAACCCGGCCACCCGCTTCCGGAGTCATACTTTGAGTCCGAAGTGAACAGGCCGTTCCCGCAGTTTGAGCAGAGGTAGGTTCCTTTTTCCCCGTGGTTGTAGTATTTTCCTGAAAAGGGCGGTTCCGTTCCGCCTCCCCTGGTGACCCTGAACTGTTCGGGTGTGAGGAGGGACTTCCATTCCTCCTCAGTATGGGTTATTTTATTCTGGGACAAGACGGCACCCTCCTTGAGATCCCCTGGTGGCTCGCTTTAGAGTCTTGGCAGATACATCCAGAGGAGAAGGGCTACAACCGAAGGAATAGGGCTATAAAACGTCCCTTTGGTCCCCTCGGATACTCCATGTAAGGGTACATTTGAGATTTTTACCATTTTATCATTCCCGGCGGGTTTCCTCCCCGGTTATTCCCCGCCGCCTGATCTGGGGGAATTTTATGGACTGGGCCTTAAACTTTTTCCTTCTGTTTCTTATCGGAATACCGGGGTGGCTGCTTTTCCGGGCCTTCCGGATACCCGCTGCCGTAATGGTTGGAGCCATGGTCTCGGCGGCCTTCTTCGCCGTCAAGGGGTGGGTTGTGCCGGCGATCCCTGAAGGGGCGAATATGCTTTTCCAGGTGGCCCTGGGGCTCTTTGTCGGGATTCGTTTTAGCAGCAGAACCGGCAGTGACCTAGTAAGCAGCCTGCGTGTTGCTCTCCTTGCCGCGGTCTGGTGGATAATATTTCCCCTTGGCCTTGGCTGGGTGATGAACCGATGGTCCGATCTTGGGTTGGCGACCTCCATCCTTGGGACGGTGCCAGGGGGCATCGCCGAGATGAGTTTGCTGGCCTTCACCCTTGAGGCCGACGTTGCTCTGGTGGCGTTGATGCAGTTCTTCCGTGTTTCTTCGATCCTCTTCGTCACGCCGGTTCTTTTCGGAAAGATTGGTAAAATCCCCGCCGCAACCGATAACGGATACTCCTATGCCGTGAACAGCAAGAACGATGTCTTTAAACAGTCGGGCAAACCCGCGCTTAAGTCTGGCAGTCGGATCCTGACAATATTCATTGCTGCGGCGGGTGGTATTTCATTCAATTGGTTTGGAGTTCCCGTTGGTGGGTTCATAGGTTCAATGATTTTCGTTGCTATCGCAGCCGCATGGGGTCTACCCATCCGGCCCTTGCCGGTTATGGTGAGGCACGTGGCTCAACTAGGACTAGGCTCGATAATTGGACTTTTCGCAACCCCCGAAACGTTTTCGACGCTGTACGGCATGTTCCTGACCATCCTGGTTACTACTGCTGGCATGTTGGTCTGGGGTGTTATACTGGCCTTCATTGTGAGGGGCATCAACCAGTGGAGCCTCATGACTTGTCTTTTAGCCACCTGCCCGGGGGGGATCACCCAGATGTCCTCCATCGCTGAGGACCTCGAGGCTGACCCTATCAAGGTGAGCCTCCTGCACCTCGTAAGGCTCTTGACCATTTACGTCATCCTCCCCCCTCTTATCAAGGCGCTGGTCTAGAGGATT
>LSQX01244071.1_pt1 | contig 46131 bp, 35 predicted proteins | sample 654561 | NCBI WGS metagenome assembly LSQX01 (sample SAMN04489861, study PRJNA283612) | anaerobic digester metagenome | isolation source: 4 biogas reactors fed with cattle manure at either 37C or 55C with and... | place: Denmark: Kongens Lyngby | collected 2014 | reverse complement strand
TCGTGGGTTCGGAGATGTGTATAAGAGACAGATGGGAGGGTGCTTCTGCTCTGAGATTGCCCATATGCGAAATGAGGACCGAAGAATAAAGGGGAATGTTGTCCATTCGTTCTTTAGGCACCAGGCCATGAAAATCCAGTAACCTGACAAGCCACAAGACAGATCTAATCAGGAATCTTGGCAATCTGCTGGCAAATCCAATCAGGCGGTCATCACTCTTTTCCTGGCCATCTTTAATATAACTGATATGATCACTCATCATCCTGGTAACATCTTCCAGTGTGTCGTGACCATCACTGGAGATTTTTGCAACGGATTCAACACCATCATCTGTCATCAGAGTTTTAACTACATAGAGGACATCCATAGTGTTGCGCTGGTAAAGCTTACGCCCGGCCACAAAGCGATTTAAATGCGGCCTGCGGTATAGGGTGTGCAGAAGTGCGGAAACAATAACATTAAACAGAGTTATTCGTTTGCCCTCCCTGCGTTTCTCACGAATATACTCCTGAATATTTTCCACACAAAATGATTTTCCATAATAGACTGCTGACTCATTACGCCCGCGCATAACATAGGGCATGATGTGTATCATGGGATCGCCGCCTTTAACCAGCTTTCCGTCTTTGCGTCTGTTAAATAACATAGGTCTCCTCTTTTATAAATCACTCATATTAAGCAAGTTAGCAAAACTTATTATACACTTTTGATCTTCTTAATCGCTTTCTTCTTCTGTAATAGCTGAAGTAGTGTGTTTCATGGCATGTTTTCTGGCCCGGTATTTGAGGCCGAAATGCAGAATAGCCCAATAGACAAAGATGGCAGCCAGCGTAACATATAAGAGCAAATCAGATTGAGCTGCAAGGCCAATAAAAAGCAATATAGGTGCACCAAAGATGATGGCGGTGCTGCTGCCGGTAACCAGATTCATTGACATAGGAGTGTGAAAGAGCGGATCAACTTCCCGCAGGAGCATAATACCCGTACTGGCTGTACCGGTCATCATGCCATACATGCCCATCATACCTGCAACCGGATAATCCGGGTAGACGATTTTTGACATCTTGATATTGTAGAAAAGAGTGGCTACACCTCCCAGGGTTGACATGATTAGAAATACCGGCCAATTACCTTTAAGGTCATCAATAGAAATAGTGGATATGGCGCCGACAACCATTACATCAAAGGCGAAGCCGGCGATGCGATTCAGTAAATAGGTATTAGGATATTGATGAGACATCAGGCCCTTCTGCCGGAATATTTTCAGTGAGCTGCGCATTAACAAAGCAACGACAGAGCCGATAAGGAAGTTAAAACCCCAAAGCAGTGGCTTGAGAGTATCAACCAGGCCTGACAAGGCAGGGAAGCGGCCCAGGAGCCATAAGAGACCATAAATCAGCCCATAAGTTACCAGATAAACCAGTGCTATCATGGCGACTTGCAGGGTTAAACGGTCAACAGGTTCAGACAGAGGAACTTCATCATCATCTTCAAAGATAACTTCAACCTGGTCTTTTGAATGTCTTATCGCTGTTTCAGGCAGCTTATTATTTTTCTTAAGATAATAAAGATAGGCGATGCCGCCAATACTGGCCAAGACGAATCCGATGCTGGCAATGGCCAAACCGAAACTTTGTCCACCGGCAAAACCGTAAGATTCATACATTGCACCGATATTGTTGCCCTGCCCCGGACCCTGACCATATCCCATGGGCAAGAGTATCCCTGAGGCTTTGAAAAAACCGGGTGCGAAAGTAAAGGAAGCGATTATTGTGATAATTAAACCAAGTGCCCCCTGCATCAGATAGTTGGAGACTATCAGCATGCCTGAGTTGACACTGTCATATAAGCCGTCTCCCTTTTGCTTCTTGAGATCATGTAAGCGCGGGACTCTGAGACTAAGGGCGATAAAGCCGATAGCAAGACCGTGATATGTGAGCATATTGAGCAAATCAATATCAAGGGTAATCAGGCCGCTTTCACTAACGATAAGCCCTATGAATCCAGCAATAACGGATGTGGGAGCTAAAGCATTGCGGAAAAATCTGGTCTTCCTGCGCAATAAATTAGCAAGAAGCAACAAGATAGCCAAAATGCCGCTGGTTATAATAAAGCTCCATAACTCTTTGTTGGCTGATGAAAAATCCATACTCTCCTCCTGAACCTAATCTTCAAAAAAGTCAAATAACGATTGGCAGCAATTACTTATTGAAAATTTACAATTATCTCATCTGCTCGATGTCAACTGCAACTTTATTTGTTTTATTGTTTCTATATATTTATAAGCGGAGCGGGGTTTTTTATTATTGCTTTCATAAACCAGCTGATCCCGGGCATCAGTAAACTGTAAGCGCTGGGGACCGATACAGTCGATATCATGGATGTGTGTCAGAGGGAAGCAAAAACAGACTCCACTATGTGGATCCAGATATTCCAGTCTGTCAGGGTAGAGAGCAACTGAACCCTTAAGTACTTTCTGATTCCTGCTGGCTTTGGATGTTAGTATCAGCGTCTCTTCATCATCGGAGAAAATAGATTGACTTAAATCCATTGCAGCCAGTTTCTCAGCACTGAAGTCTTTTTTTAACTCATTTAATTGCCATTGATAAAAACTATCAACATGAGGGAAACGTACTGCATAGGATAGATCTCTGGCAGTATTTCCGGAGGCTTCAAAGTAAGCTTTGGAATTGTAGCGCAGGCGGAAACCACAGTCACAGAAGATCATATCCTTTTCGGACTTTAAACTTTTAAAACGCAGACAGGAAGGGCATTTCCAGAATATGCGCTCCAAATATTGAGCATAGTTGCGGCCAAGATAATTGATGGTATTTTTTTCCTTGCCGGCGAAGGGGTTGGCATTCAGATGTTCATACAAAATCTTGTCCAGTTCTTCAGTCGTATATTTTTCAATGTCAGCAACTGTCAGCTTGTAGACAACTCTGCCGCTCATTTTCCCACGGCGATGTGATCTGGCCCAGCGTGGGGAAGTTAGATAGCCACCCTCGAGACGATAAAGCAATACCGGTACCTTCAATAATTTAAGCAATTTGCCGGTAGCACGGGGAATAGTTTCTTCCGGCCCGCTGACTGAGCGGCTGCCGCTGGGGAACAAGGCAACAGTATTGCCATTTGCCAACTCTGTACTGATGTCGCGCAGGGCCTGCAGATCCTGTTTCGATTTTATTATAGGAATTGGGGCAACAAGAAAATCTATGATCTTGCTGATAATACCCAGACGAAACAAATGATCGGAGGCGACGAAAAAAATCGGTCTTCTGAAGCTCATCGTCAGCATGAGTGGATCCAGAGCACCCGTATGGTTAGACAGTATTAAGTAGTTCTCGTCTTTTGCTGCTTGGTAGTGATAGGCTCTGTAGTTGAATAAAAGCCAGATTACCGGAGTGAGCAGGATTCTGAGAACAGGGAAGGAAAAACGATAACGGAAACTGCTGCGGTAGCTGGCAGAAGGGTGGTTACGCTTAGTATTTGTCTTCTTTCCTGACGCTGACATAATTCACTTTCATTTTGCATCCCCATTATCGTCTATGGCAGAGAGCAAATTACATTAAATATAACATAGCTATACAGACTGTCGATTTTGTATTATATACCACAAATGGCCTATATTTGATATGATAAGCTTTATGGAAATAAAATACGAAGATGTATTGTCTCGATGCAAATATACATCTTTGCCGGGAGTTTACTTTGACTAAGTTTAAAAACATAAAACTAAGAAGAAACCTGGGGCTGTTTACTTCGATTATTATGCTTTTATTGCTGGCCTCAATTCTCTTAGGCTGTGTCCCTCAGATGCAAAATTTTTCTCCTTCCGATCCCAGCAGCGGTCAAGTAGTCAGCACAGAACAGACCTCGGCTACGACAGGAACTACTGCCGATACGGAGCCTGCCGGTGAAGACGACCCTACTTCGGGATATGGCTTTAATGAGGACACTCTTCCTGCAAAAGATAAAGATGATATTGATACTACAGGCACAACTGTTACCGATACGAGCAAAACTACAACGACTTCAACAATAGCTGCCAATCTTGCTGCCAAACCTGTTGGCAAGGTGGGCAGAGCTCATTCTATCCGCGTATTTGAAGATGTGCAGATTACTGTAGTCTATGGATTGGATGAAGCTGATCAGGAAATACCGATTGAGGCATTTTATTGTTCTACCGGATTCAACAACACAACCCCGAAAGCTCCTGAAGGAAAACCAATCAAAATCACCGCCTTCAGGCCGTCATATCTGAAGTTTTCTTTACTGGGTGATTGCTATGTGCGCTATCCTACTCAAATAATGGGTGATTACTTTTTTCACTCTGTTCCATATGAATATAGTAGTAAGTCAGGGCCCAAACACAATGAATGCTGGATTGGCGGTCTGTACGCTTTAGGAAGATATAAAACAACCGGTGGCTGTATTCGTTTAAGCGTCAGGGATGCTGTCAAGATTCAAGGCTACGCTTATCCTGGTATGCCTCTTTATGTTTTAACGGATAGTTCCGGTTATTCCTGGCCAACGCCACAGTCAGTTCCTGCAGTTAATACCAGCAGTCCCTACAGCATATCCGGCAGACTTGGCTGGGATCCGTCTGACTGGCACCAGGAGAACCCTTATCTGGGACTTTTGAGAGCACCGACTATAAGTGGCAATAAAAGTCTGACATTGACTGAAGGTTACAAAAAAACTTCTACAGCTGCCTTTACTGTTACTGGTAATCCTTCACCTGAAATAAGTATCAGCAATAATCCGGCCGGCAAAAAAATTACCTGGAACAATTCGACCAAAAAAATAGATATTGCAGGAGGATTGACTCAAGGGGTGTATGAGATCACGCTGACAGTTAGTAACAGCGCTGGTGATGCGACCTTGAAGTTTACCTTAATTGTTGAAAAAACTGAGGAAGCACCAAGCATCTTTGGCCCGTCAAGTTTAGAATTAATTGAAGGATATAGCAAAGTGTCTTCCGATGCTTTTACGATTAATGGAAATCCTGCACCTAAACTGAGTGTAAACTCGAGTAATGACAGGATTAGCTGGAATGATACTGCAAAAATATTAGAGATTTCTGAGGGTTTGCCTGAAGGTATTTATAAAGTTATTTTAACAGCTGATAATGGCATTGAAGAAAATGCTATTTTTGAGTTTATCTTAACAGTGTCCGCGGATACAAAAACAACAGATGAAGGTACAAATGAGGAGTCTGCAACAGAGGCAGATGACCTAACTGACCCTGATGACTAGCTCACTGCCGGTTCTTGTTTAGCGATAACTAAAGTAAGTAAGAAGAAAATGAACAATGAGATAAGAAGTGATAAATCACGCGAGCAGAGGCCATGGGCCAGACCGCGTGATTTTATTCTATTAGGATTAATTGCAGTGGCAGCCCTGGCCATGCTACTGATTCCGTCGTTAATAAGTCATTCAGCCGGCATCGAGGTGCTGGTATATCACGAGGGAGTGGTGATTGATCGCTTTGTCTTGGAAGAGGGGACAGCGCGGCTTCTTTCCTACGATCAGCTTCCGGCGGTGGAAATTCAACAATGGCCTGACCGGTCAATAGCCATTGTGCGATCCGATTGTCCGGATCAAGTCTGTGTCAATACAGGCAGAATCAGAGTAGCCGGTCAGTTCGCGGCCTGCCTGCCGAATAATTTTGTAATTGTTCTGCAGGGAGCAGCAGAAGCTGAAGGAGTGGATACCGTTGCCTGAGTCCGGCAGGAAAAATAATATAGGAATAAAAACACGGCAATTAGTCATCAGCGCCTTGTTTCTGGCGATGGCTCTGGCTCTGAGTACTTTTGAATCATTATTGCCGGCCCTGCCAACGCCGATTCCCATGCGTTATGGACTGGCGAATGTGGCGGTCATGGCAGCTCTGCTTTACCTTTCTGCCGGCAGTGCTGCTTTCGTAACAGCTGGCAAAAGTCTTTATGTGTTTTTAACCCGCGGTCTTCTGGCAGGCCTGACTTCTTTAACCGGCAGTGTCCTTTCCCTGCTGGCCATGCTGCTCCTTATGAAGATTTTCCGGAAAAAACTGCCGCTATTAGTTTTATCGGTGACAGGAGCCTTGTTTCACAATCTTGGCCAGTTTCTGATCTTCCTCCTGATCAGTGAGGTACAGCTTTCATGGACCTACATTGGTGGCTTGCTTCTCATACTGGCTTTAGTAACCGGCACAATGACATCTCTGATACTAAAAGCAGTGCAGCGGCCGATGGAGGCATGGCTAAAACACTCGTCACATGTTTTGCTCGCTATCTTTATGATTCCGCTGATATTTATTTCTTCTTCCTGTGCTCCGGCAGATAAGAAGCCCGCGAGACAGGAAGCTTTATTTACACAGTATCTTGATACAGTCAGCAGACTGCTTGTTTACACTGATGATGAGGAGCAGTTTGAGGAATGGAGCAATATCCTGGAACAGCGCCTGAAAGAGATTGATCACAAGTTCAATATTTTCGCTGATTCAGGAGGAGAATCAAATAGCTTAAAAGACCTCAATGAGCAAGCCGGAATAGCACCGGTAGCCCTGGATGAAGAGACTATGGCTTTGCTGGAACTTGGTATTGAAGCAGAAGAGCAGACCCGGGGCAGGGTCAATATTATGTTAGGTGCAGTTACTTCCTTATGGCATGAAGCGCGCCAATATTCTCTGTCAAATCCCGATGATGCCCGGATACCTGAAGATGATCAGCTGAAAGAAGCAGCCACTCATTGTGACATTAATGATCTCATCCTTGATCATGCAGCAGCTACTGCATACATCAGAGATACAAAAGCTTCAGTAGATGTAGGCGCAATCGCCAAAGGGTATGCTTTAGATCTTTTGGTTAAAGATCTCAGACAGGCCGGAGCAGAGAATTTTCTGCTTGACCTGGGTGGCAATATTTACGCCGCAGGAGTGAATAATTCTAAAGATAGCCAGTGGACTGTAGGAGTAAAGAATCCGAACCCAAACCAGGAAAACGGCATTGTTGAAGTTCTTTCTGTTCAGAATATGACAGTGACCACCTCCGGGTCATATGAGCGCTCTTACCAATATGAAGGTATAAATTATCATCATATAATTGACCCGCTGACACTCTATCCGGGAAATATATTCAGTTCAGTAACTGTGATCAGCCCGGATGGCAGTCTGGGCGATACTCTGTCAACTGCCTTGTTTTTGACTCCGCCTGAAGAAATTGATACATTTATATCTTCTTTTGAACAGGTAGAAGCATTGTTTATCACTGTCAATGATGAGATGATAAGTTCAAATGGTCTTGAAAACTACCTGACAAAACCATAACTCTTATAATAATTCAGCTTTTCTGAAAGAATTTTGAATTAGAATAGCTGTGCTATAATTTACCCGTTAAAGTGAAAGGAAGTAATAATCTGTTAAATATATTTGGTGGAATTGATCTTATTAACCTGTTGATGACGATACTGGTTCTTAGCCTGTCGATCTCAGTACACGAAGCGTCGCATGCCTATGCCGCCTTCCGTATGGGTGATGATACTGCAGCCTTAAGTTGCCGATTGACTCTGAACCCGTTGAAACATATTGATCCGATCGGATTCTTAATGTTTTTAATTCTGGGAATTGGCTATGCTAAGCCTGTGCCCATCAACCCTGCACGTTTTACTGAGGCAAAATCAACACGACAGGGCATAGTCTACACTAGTTTATGGGGACCCTTGTCTAACATAATATTAAGTGCAATCTCCTGGTTTCTTTATTGTCTTCTTTATACTGCGGCCGTGGCTTTTGGCTGGGTGAGCAGTTCGATTCTTCTTATGTTCATGAAGCTGTTCTCAAACCTATATGTGGTAAATATCTGGCTTGCAGTTTTCAACCTGCTGCCGGTACCGCCTTTGGATGGCTACAAGATCTTTGGCGCCCTCTTGCCCCAGGATATTTACTACAAAGTTCTGCAGAAGGAGAGAATCATCGGTTTGGTTTTTATCGTGATTGTGATATTTTTCCAGGGAGCTCTTTCCACAGTCTTAGGATGGGTCCGGCTTCCCTTTGATTTCATTATCAGACAACCAATTGGCTGGGTCTTCCAAAAGATTCAAATAGCACTGGGCTTGCCGCCGATGGCTTTTTAAACGTTTATTATGGCGAATGAGATACTAGAAACAGACAGCTTGGTGCAAGATATAAACGTGGACTCTTTCGAGAGTCCGCTGGCGCTTCTGGACCATTTATTAGAACATGGCAATGTTGCTCTGGATAAAGTTTCTATCGCGTCAATTACAGATCAGTATTTAGACATAATCAAAAAAATGTCTAGTTTTGATATGGATCTTGTCAGTTCTTTTCTTCTCATGGCAGCAACTCTGATTCAGATTAAATCAAGTCTGCTCCTGCCATCTTATAAAACGGATACAGATACAGAAGCGGAGTTTGATCCCAGCAGCGAATTGATTTTTCAGCTTCTTCGTTACAGACGCTGCCGCATGATCGCTATGCAATTAAAGGAGCGGCGTGAGATCTATTCTTTGACTTTTTATAAGCCTGAAGAATTGCCCCAGCGTCTTGGTATTGAAAAAGAAATCAGAAGACAGAAACTGAATGTTGATCGCTTTGCCCAGGCTGTTGACACTATTGTCAGCCGTAATTCAGCCCGCTTTCAGTCTAATAAAAGTACCATGCAGCAAATATTGCAACGGGAGAGAATTTCAGTAAATTCCTGCATGAATGAGCTGATAGACAAGCTGAATGAAAAACCTCGTTTTTTCTTTTATGAACTGTTTCCGCCTGAACAGTCCAGGGAAACACGTATTGCAGGTTTTCTGGCTGTCCTTGAATTGTTGCGGCGAAATCAGATTACTGCAAAGCAAAGGTCAGTATTTGCGCCAATTTATATAGAAGCTAAGGAGAAAGCAGTATGATGAGCGATGTTAAAGCCCTCGCGCTTTTGGAGGCCTTTTTATTTGCTGCAGGAGATCCAATTGAGAAAGATAAGCTGGCTGACCTGATGGAAGTAAGCGCCCAAAGGCTGGATTTACTTCTGGATCAGCTGAAACGGCGTTATCAGATTGATGTGTGGTCAGGTTTGCGTTTAAGTGAAATCAACGATAAAGTTGCTCTCTCTACCAAAGTCGAGCTTGGTGAGAGTCTGTCGCTTTTATTTGACCCAAGAAACCGCCAGGATCTGTCCCAGGCGTCATACGAAGTGCTGGCGGTTATAGCCTATAGTGAGCCGGTAACCAGATCGGAAATAGAAATGGTACGTGGCGTAAACAGCGACAGCATTGTTACACGCTTGATAGAGCGTGGTTTAGTTGAACAAAGAGGAACACTGGATGTTCCCGGCAGACCCGGACTGCTTTATGTAAGCGAGCAGTTTCTGGCAGACTTCGGCCTGAAATCTACTAAGGATCTAGAAGCGGTGGACCTGCTCATGTATGACGAGGCGGCTGAGTATCCGGATGAGGAAACAGAAATCAAATTAAACGAATTAGCCGCAGAAAATGCAGATAGTGGAAGACAAGATGCAAAAGACCGGTATTCCAACGAAACTGTCGTAATCGCAATAGACGGACCATCCGGAGCTGGCAAGAGCACCCTGGCAAGAGAATTAGCATCAAGACTCTCCATTTTATTTTTAGATACAGGAGCAATGTATCGCGCTTTGGGATTAAAAGCACTCCGTATGGGTCTGAAGCCGTCTGATGAGGCTGAGATTCAGCAGATGCTGGCAGATACGGACCTTGATGTGGAACTGTCTCCTGATGGTCAGCGGACCTTTGTTGATGGCATCGACGTCACTGATGATATAAGAACACCGGCTGTGTCTCAGGCAGCTTCTGACATCAGCGCCCTTAGTGTATGCCGCCACTTTTGTGTTGATCGGCAGCGGGCACTGGCAGAGCGCCAGTCTTTGGTTCTGGATGGCCGGGACATAGGGACTTATGTGCTGCCCGATGCAAGTGTGAAATTTTTCGTGACAGCCAGTCCTGAAGTAAGGGCCAAGAGGCGTTATGAGGAAATGTTGCAAAAAGGAGAAAGCAGCAATTATGATGACGTCTTACTAGAAATGAAACAACGTGATTTTAATGACAGCAACCGTGCTCTGGCTCCGACAAAACAAGCAGACGACGCAATCTTTATTGATACAAGCGGACGCTCTGTCGCTGATTTAGTTGAAGAAATGCTGGACCTGGTCAACAAAAAGATGAATGAGAATGCAGATGTTCCGGAAAGAGACTGAAAACTCAAAGACAAATAACTATATACCCGCCTCAAAACACCCGGTCAGGCGTGCTATCTTTATGTTTATTGCTGTGCCGGTGCTGCATCTGGTCTTCTTACCACGTTTTATTATCTCCGGGAAAACCAAGGGGAAAAAGGGTCCGATGATGCTGGTCTGCAACCATAATAGTATCCTGGATCCTGCTTTAATTTATATCCGTTATCGTTCCAAACACTTACATTGGTTAGCTAAAGAATCTCTGTTTAGTATTCCGCTTGTAAGCTATTTCTTAAAAAGTTTTGATATTTTTCCCATTGACCGGCAGGCAAACGATATTCAGGCAGCCAAACGGATTATTAACGAGCTGAGAAATGAACATATCGTAGGTATCTTTATTGAAGGTGGTGTCACACTGGGTGGTAACGCAGTTGCTAATCCACCAAAGCCGACTACAGTTCAACTGGCCATTAAGAAAGGCATTCCAATTCAGCTATGCTCAGTTACTGGCAAGAAGCATCTCTTCAGCAGACCAAAGGTTGTTATCGGCCCCACTGTTATGCTCAGTTTACGGGAAGGGAAGAAGCTCAATAAGCAAACAGGCTTAGATATTTCCAATGAACTGATGCGGCGTATTTACAAGTTGGGTGGACAGGAATACTTCAACCCGGAAGCTGAAAAGTGTAAGCGGGTAATGCATGAAACTGTCGAAGTAAGCATACTGGACGATGAGCACAATTTGTGGGAGAATGTAGCAGAAATTAGCAATGAAGCGGACATAGAAAATTAATCAGAAGTTTATTAGCAAGAAGAAGATCACAGTTTCTGATAACGCCGGATTTTGCCCCGGCGTAAATCTTGCTGTCAAATCTGCTGTTAAAGCTGCCGCTCAAGATGATAACAGCCCTCTTTTTATGCTGGGAGCCATTGTTCACAACGAATCAGTTGTCGATGACCTGCATAGACGTGGTGTCATTCTGGCAAATTCTGTAGATGAAATTGAACCGGGTTCACGAGTTCTGGTGCGGGCTCATGGGATTTCTCCCGAAATTGAGAAAGCTCTTTTAGAACGTTCCTGCAGCATAATTGATGAAACCTGTCCTTTTGTAAAGAAAATCCAGAAAATCGTCAGAGATGCAGCTGCTGAGGGCAGTGGTATCATTATTACCGGCGCCGGGGATCATCCTGAAGTAGAGGGTGTGGTCGGATATGCCGGTGAGGCTGAAGTTGTCATTCTTGAAACTGCTTTAGATGCTGAAAAACAGGAGTTTTCTGAGAAAAAGTGGATCGTAGTCTCACAAACGACCTTTTCTGTTGACAAATGGCGTAAGATTTGTGAAATTTTGCAGGAGAAAATTGCTAATTGTGAGATTTTTGATACAATATGTGTCACGACTGATCGTAGGCAGTCGGATGCGTCTTCACTTGCAGCCAATTCTGATCTTATGATTGTATTGGGAGGCCGCAACAGCTCAAATACTGCTAAACTGTATGAGATATGTTGCGAGCACTGTGAAAACACATATTGGATTGATAGGCCGGACCAAATTTCTTCTGACGTATATGAGAAGATTTTGAGTTCAGAGAGGATTGGCATCACTGCCGGAGCCTCAACACCAGAAGAGATGATCAGGGAGGTTATCCAAAACATGACGGAAAAAGAAGGCTTGATTAACGTAGAGCAGCCTCTGGAAGAACTTCAAGTGCAGCCGGAAGAGCAGCTAGAGCAGACTAAAGATCAGCTGGAGCAGCCTGAAGAGGAGCTGGAACAAGCTGAAGAGGAGCTTGAGCAAGCAGAACAGGCAATTGAAGCAAACCAGGAGGAGACTCCAGAACAGCCTGATGAGCAGCCTGAAGTGGACTTCACAGAATTTATCGACAGTATTCCTGAGCTGAAAAAAGGCAGTATTGTTAAGGGAAGAATTGTTCGATACGACGATGAATTTGTCTACGTCGACGTGAGGGATAAAACAGAAGGAAGGATACCGATCCGCGAGTTTGAAGCTGACCCCGATATCGATCTGGAACAAGCGTGTCAAGAACACATGGAATTAGATGTCTATGTGCGGAATATCCGTAGCTCAGACATGGGCAAAGAAATTAATCTATCAAAGGCTCGTGTTGACTTTGTCAAACACAAGGAACAGGTAGAATCCGCTTTTGAAGAGAAGAAACCTGTAACGGTAAAAGTAGTTAAAATTGTCAGGGATGGTGTTATTGCAGCTTATGGCAGCATTAACATCTACATTCATCGCACTCAGCTGGAACTTAGCAGAGTCGAAGACTTAGAGCCCTACATGGATAAAACTTTTGATGTTCTTGTTACCCAATTTGACCCAAACCGCAGACGCTTACGTGTTTCCGGATCGCGCCGTTCGCTCTTGCAACGCGATCGGCGGGATAAGGCTCGTGAAATCTGGGATACCATGGAGGTTGGTAAAGTATATCAGGGTGTTGTCCGCAACCTTACCAATTTTGGTGTTTTTGTAGATATCGGTGGTGTAGATGGACTAGTTCACATCAGCGAATTATCCTGGCAGCGTGTGCGCCATCCATCCGATGTCTTAGCGGTTGATGATCATATTGAAGTACACGTGATTGACTTTGATCGTGAGAGAAAGCGCATTTCGCTAGGTTATCGCAAAAAAGAGGATGATCCCTATGCAAATATCGAAGAACGTTTCCCCTTGGGAATGATCGTTCGCGGAGTTGTTGTGCGCATGTTCCCCTTTGGTGCTTTTATTAACATTGCGCCAGGCGTGGATGCACTTTGCCATATTTCGCAGATATCAGATTACAGATTAAACACACCTAATGAAGTTCTTGATGAAGGTATGGAAGTTGATGCCCGTGTCGTCGAGGTTTCAAATGAAACCCGCCGTATCAGCGTTAGCATACGCGAAGTCGAGCCGATTAATCCGGATCCTGATTCTGAAATAGTAAAACGTGCTGAAGAGCGCAAGGAACAGCGTCCGGCTCGTCGGCGCGGCAAGCGTCAGGAAAGTGAGAATGAGCTGCCAACTACTTATGTAGATCGTCCAGCTTCATCTTCCATATCTCAGCTTGCAGATTTCACTGCGATTACTCAGGAAGGTTCAGACTTTATCGATAGCTTCAAAGAAGAAGCTGCCGAAGAAAAAGCTGAGAAAGCTGAAGCGAAGAAAGAAACAATCAAAGAGCCTGCAGAAGAAGTAGTCGAAGAGGCTGTTGAAGAGTTGGTCGAAGAAGCCGCTGAAGAACTGGTCGCAGAGGCTGTTGAAGAAACAGTTGAAGAGGCAGTTGAAGACGCAGCCGAAGAAGTCGCCGCAGAAGAGACGGATTAGAACGAAGCTTAAGGCGGTAAAAGCAATTTATAAGATATAATCAAGGAGGAGGTGACATGTGTTTTACCTCCTCCTTTTGCTAGTCCGGAAGCCCGTAAGTTTTGAAGGCTCTTTTGACCCGGATCCGGCAAAAATAAAGTAAGAAAGGAATGACTATGAAAAAGGAACAACTGAAAAAAATCATAGATGTTGCAATGAAAAGGCTACCTGCTGATCTTGTTTTGAAAAATGCTTCAGTTATCGACATTTTCAATGGCGAGATAGTAAAGGGAGATATTGCCATCTCAGATGAGTGGATAGCAGGTATCGGATCTTACGAAGGGGTGAAAGAGATCGATGCCAGCGATTTATATGCTTCACCCGGGCTTATTGACAGCCATATTCATATAGAGTCTTCCTATCTGACGCCGGAAGAATTCGGAAGTCTGGTGGTACCTCACGGCACTACAACCTTGATTGCGGATCCGCACGAGATTGTTAATGTCAACGGTTTTGACGCAATGGAATATATGATCAAGGCAGGGGAGAGGACGGCACTCGATATTCGTTACATGTTTCCTTCTTCGGTACCTGCTACGAACTTTGAGACAGCAGGAGCAACTATCACTTCTCAGGATATGGCTGGAGTGCTGGAGCGTCCGGATATTCAAGGCTTTGGAGAATTCATGAACTCAGTCGGCGTATTTCTGGCTGATGACGAATCACTGAACAAACTGATGCATGCTCACGATGCCGGTGTAGTTGTTGACGGACATAGCCCCGGTCTGAAAGGCGAGGCACTCAACGCATACATCGCAGCAGGAATTAAGACTGACCATGAATGTACCAGCATTGAAGAAATGAATGATCGTATCAGCCGTGGTATGTATGTCCTGTTAAGGCAGGGTTCTGCCTGTCATGACCTGGAACGCCTGGTTGTGGGGGTCACTCCACGTAATTACCGCCGTTGTTTACTCTGTTCAGATGACAGACAACCGAAGACAATATTCGAACATGGCCATCTGGAACACCATCTGCGGATTTGCAGGGAGGCCGGTCTGGATGTATACACTTCACTTGCGATGGCTTCATTAAATGCTGCGGAGTGCTATCGCCTTTATGACCGTGGAGCGATCGCTCCCGGTCTGAGAGCAGATATTGTCCTGTTTGAAAATATCGATAATTTTGACGTTAAGCAAGTATTTATTGCCGGCGCAGAAGTTGCACGGGATGGTAAGTATCTGCCTGAAGTCAAGAAGTATCCGACAGATGCTGTCAACAGCAGTATGCATGTTAAGAATTATCATATCGATCGTTTGAATCTGAAACTTAAGTCTGATAAGGTCCATGCGATCAAGGTATTACCGGGCGGTGTTGATACAAAAGATGAAATAGTGCGTGTTCGCCGTGATGCGGCAAATAATTTTGTATTTGACCCTGAAATAGACGTTGCGAAAATTGCAGTAGTGGAGCGTCATCAGGAGACTGGTAATGTTGCAGTGGCTCTTTTGAAGGACTACGGAATAAAACTTGGCGCCATTGCCCTGTCTATTGCTCATGACTCACATAATATTATTTGTGTGGGCACAAATGACATAGACATGGATCTGGCGATAAGAACCCTGATTGAACAGGAAGGTGGCTTTGTTCTGACACGCGAAGCTGAAATCCTTCGCGCTACACCTCTGCCTGTTGCCGGTCTTATGACTGATCGTTCGGCAGCATGGATTAATGAAGAGCTGGAGATTTTGCATGATATTGCAATAAAGGATCTCAAAGTATCAAAAGATGTTGATCCTCTCATGACACTCTGTTTCATGGCGCTTCCTGTTATACCGGAACTTAAGATTACGGATAAAGGACTCTTTGATGTCGTTAAGTTTGAATTTATTGATATCGAAGCTTAGCTAAGAAAAATATTTCTAAAAAAAAGGGGCTGTCGGCCGACAGCCCCTAAAGTAAATTAATCTATATTTATTCTTCAGTGGCCAGCTTGCGGAAAGCATTGCGATAAATACAAGTAGCGGCCATTAATTTCTCAACCGAGATCCATTCATCTGCCTGATGCGCGACATCATCATCACCCGGGAAAGCCGGTCCATAGGCGCAGATATTCGGGATTGAGCGGGCATAGGTGCCGCCGCCGATTGCTACTGCGTGACCCTCGGTACCAGTGCCTTCATTGTAGACATCCATCAGGCTAGTTATGAGAGGTGAATCTTTGGGCAAATATAAAGGCTCCATGTGATCTTGAATGCTTAGATCGACGCCTTCTTTAGCCAGAGAATCTTTTAGATTATCCAGGGCAGCATCCAGATCAAAACTGACCGGATAACGAAGATCAACCACTAATTCAGCCTGTTTATCGTCAATCTTCAGGAGGCCTGCGTTGACAGTTGTGCTGCCGCTCTCGTCTTCAAAAGCAAGACCAAGAGCGCTGCCGTCAGACTCTGAAAAATACTTACTGTAGAAGTTGAGAAAGCTGTCTTCATATCCCGAATCAAGCAGAGAATCTACTGTAACGTTGATAGCATTAACACCCAGATCCGGTCTGCTGCCGTGAGCAGTGACACCATTAAACTGTTCTGAAGAAGAATCCCTCAGTTCCAGCTGACAGCTGCTCGGTACCATGTTGACGGCACTGCCGGCTTTTGCCCATGTGATCTGGTCATTTTCTGATCTGCCTTGTGTGAAACGTAAACGAGCAATACCTTTTTCAGCATAGATGGCAGGGAAGTCGGCATCAGAAGTGAATCCCATCTGCGGGATTTCTTCGTGTTTCACATAGTGATCCATACAGGCGCTTCCAGACTCCTCATCAAGACCGACTATGACACGTATGCGTTTGTCGGGGTTGAAATCCGGATCATCCATGAGGGCTTTCACGGCATATAAAGCAGACAAAGCAGGACCCTTGTCATCACTTACACCCCGGGCGATAAGCTTTCCGTCTTCGTGGCGCAGCTGCCAGGGATCACCTGTCCAGCCATCTCCGGGCGGCACAACATCTAAATGACACACACAAGCGACCATTTTATCTGCATCTTCAGGACCATACTCAGCATAGCCGGCCATATTATCGATGTTTTTCGTGCGAAAACCCAGGGCTTCAGCCTGGCCTAAAAAGACAGCCAGGGCCTCAACAGTAGCTCTGCCGAAAGGAGCGCCTTCCTCTTCTGTTCCTTTGACAGAGGGGACTGCGCACAGGTCTGTCAGATCTTTAATCAGCCTTTGGGTATATTCGCTCATTTCAGCGGCAAGCGCAGCCAGCTTCTCAGAGTCAGGAAACAGTTCATCCTCAGCATCCGGATCATATGCGACCAGATCCTCTTCATCACCATCACGCTTCAATATCAGGAGCTCCTCGATATCATCCGCTTCAGCTTTTAAAGCTGCAGTGTAATCAATACCTTTTTTATCAAGACAATCAGGGTGAGCATAGGCATAGAGGCCGACATATAAGATTTCAGTCTCAGCCGGCTGGCCGCAAATAACACAATTGTTAGGCTCTAGGTCAAATTCTTCCAGCTTTTGAGTTAGCTGAGTCAGGAAGTGCGCAATTTGTTTAGCTGTGGAATTAAAGAGAGTATCCTTGGCGCGCAGAGCGAGAAAGTTGTCAGTCATTTCATAATCAACAAGCTTCAAAGAAAAGTGACCTTCTTCAATAAATTTGGATAAAGACAGAAGATCCTCCGGTGAGATGCCTGCCAGGGGTAGAAAATAACTGCTGAGTGCATCTTGAGTCATAGCGGTGAAGCAGTAGCCGTTAAACTTTCCAAATACGTATTTCTCGTCTTCTGCAGCATGCCAGTCATGAGCTGCTGCGAATTTAAGTAAGGCATTAGATATCATATGTTACTCCTGCTATTATTAGTTTGGTGTCAATACTTGTTCAGCTGACGTTCTTTTCAGCGTTAAATGCTGGTTAAACCAGTCTACCATATTTGCATTAAAACAATTTCTATGATATGTTTATCAGCGGAAAAACACACAGTGCGCGCTTCCTGTTGCTTATTTTTAATTGCTTTAGATTGCGTCGTGCTGGAGGTACAAACAGGAGGAAAAATAATGTCTGTAGTTAGCATGAAACAATTGCTGGAAAGTGGTGTTCATTTTGGACACCAAACACGTCGTTGGAATCCCAAAATGGCTCCCTATATTTTCACTGAGCGCAACGGGATTTACATCATTGATTTACAACAAACACTGAGAAAAGTTGAAGTAGCCCATCAGTTTGTGCGCGAAGTAGCTGCCCGTGGCGGCAAAGTCCTTTTCGTAGGCACAAAAAAGCAGGCACAGGACTCTATCAGGGAAGAAGCAGAACGCTGCGGTATGTACTATGTAAGCAACCGCTGGCTGGGTGGAACTTTAACCAACTTCCAGACGATCAGAAAACGTATCGACCGCCTGCATGAATTGCGTGAAATGGATGAGAGTGATTCATGGTCCGTCTTGCCCAAGAAGGAAGTTGCTGACTTGCGCCTGGAGCTGAGTAAACTTGAAAAGAATCTCGGTGGTGTAGCAGAGATGACAGATTTGCCATCCTGCCTCTTCATCATAGATACAAATAAAGAACACATCGCCGTGGCAGAAGCCAAACGCCTGAATATTCCTATCGTAGCCATCGTAGATACCAACTGTGATCCGGAACCGATTGATCTGGTTATTCCGGGCAATGATGATGCAATCCGTGCTGTTAAGCTGATAACCGGCATCATGGCGGACGCAGTTATTGAAGGCCGTGAAGGTATGGACGCTGTCTCTGAACAGGTTGCAGCTGCAGCTGAAGAACCCAAAGAAGCTGAAGCTGACAAAGCTTATGCAGATGAATATGATGACGAAGATTAGTTAAAAACAGCTATAAATAATAGTACAATTGTTTATCTAGATTGAAGGTGGATAATATGAAAATTACTGCACAAATGGTAAAAGAACTGAGAGAAATGACAGGCGCCCCCATGATGGACTGTAAAAAAGCTCTGAGCGCAACAGACGGCGATATGGATTCGGCCGTTAAGTGGCTGCGTGAACAGGGCATTGCCAGCGCTGAGAAAAAAGCAGGACGCATTACAGCAGAAGGCATCGTGGATTCATATATACACGGTGAAGGCCGTATTGGTGTATTAATTGAAGTCAATATTGAGACAGACTTTGCCGCAAAAAATGAAGAATTCCGGAAGCTGGTGAAAGACCTTGCTATGCAGATAGCTGCAATGAGTCCCAGATACGTCAGAAGAGAAGAAGTTCCTCAGGATGTTATCGACCAGGAGGTCGAAATCGCTAAGGAAACTGCCCGCAAGGAAGGCAAACCGGAGCAAATTATTGACAAGATTGCTGCAGGCAAGCTGGAAAGATTCTATGCAGACTACTGCTTGCTGGAGCAAGCTTTTATCCGTGATGACTCCAAGACCGTAGATGAAGTGGTCAAAGAGTTGATTTCTATCATTGGTGAGAATATTAGTGTACGACGTTTTGTCCGCTTTGAGATGGGTGAGGGTCTTGAGAAGAAAGACTGCTGTAACTTTGCTGAAGAGGTAGCAGCACAGCTCAAGTAAAAATATGACTTAGGAAAGAAGGTTCATATGAGCCTTCTTTTTTTATATTTAAAAATGAATTTGAGAGGTAATAATATGGCTAATTACCAACGCATACTGCTAAAACTATCCGGTGAATTTTTAGCCGGAAAAAAAGAGAGTGGCATTGACAACGAGACTTTAATCAAAATCAGTGAAGTTGTAGCACAACTGAATGCTGAAGGTTACGAGATGGCAATTGTAGTCGGTGGTGGTAATTTTTGGCGTGGGCGCGATTATAAAGATATGGACCGGGTAACAGCTGACCAAATCGGAATGTTGGGAACTACTATGAATGCTCTGGCCTTGTCTGATGCCCTGGAGCAGACAGGTGTGGCTACCCGGGTTATGAATGCGGTGGAAATGCCGAAAATCAGCGAATCTTTTATCCGCAAGCGCGCTGTGCGTCATCTGGAAAAAGGACGTGTTGTGATTTTTGCCGGCGGTACGGGAAATCCATTTTTTACCACAGATTCAGCAGCAGCCTTACGTGCTTCCGAAATTAATGCTGACGTAATTCTGAAAGCGACACTGGTTAACGGAGTTTACGACAAGGATCCTAAGCTTTTTACTGATGCAATAATGTATACAAAACTTACTTATGGTCAGGTGCTCAGTGAGGAGCTGAATGTAATAGATGCTACTGCTGCAGCGCTTTGCCGTGACAACAAGATGAAGCTTATTGTTTTCAATCTCAATGATCCAAGGAATATATCACGGATTGCGCATGGTGAAGAAATTGGTACTCTGGTAACAGTTGAAGAATAAACAGGAAGAGTATCTCAGCATGGAAGTGCTGAATTTGTTAAAATGATAATCGTATTGAACTGATGCTACGAACAGGAGGTGCAAGATGGCTAACATAGAATATACAAGTAAGTCTCTGGTCCCATTTGAAGAAAAAATGAAAAAAACCATATCTGTCCTGAAGAGTGATTTTCAGACAATCCGGGCCGGCAGAGCAAATCCCCGCGTACTGGATAATGTTTCTGTTTCCTATTATGGAGTAGATACACCGCTGAATCAGGTTGCAAACATACAGGTGCCTGAAGCACGTATGCTGATGATTACTCCCTGGGACAAGACCCTTTTAAAAGAGCTGGAACGTGCTGTTCAGGCTTCCAATTTAGGCATTAATCCAATGAATGACGGGCAGAGCCTGCGGCTTGTTTTCCCGCCTCTGACAGAGGAAAGACGTCAGGAGCTGACACGTGACGTTTCTCAGATGGGTGAAGATTCCAAAGTAGCAGTACGTAATATTCGCCGTGAAGCGATTGATCTTTACAAAAAATATCTGAAAGACAGTGATATCTCAGAAAATCTTTATTACACGGTAGAGGCCGACATCCAAAAACTGACTGACCGCTATGTGGAACTTGTAGATCTTGCTGTCAGCGAAAAAAATGAAGAGCTGATGGAGATCTGAAGCTGGTGTCACACGACCATGACAGGCAAGATAAGCTTCCTTTGCAGCATTTAGCTGTTATTATGGACGGCAATGGCCGCTGGGCGCAAAAACGTGGCTTAGCCCGTTCTGCAGGCCATAGCTACGGTGCTGAAAAACTATATGACCTATGCGCCATGTGTATTAAACGCCGGATAAACTATGTGACAGTCTTCGCCTTTTCAACCGAAAACTGGCGGCGCCCGCAAGCAGAGGTCGAACAAATCATGGATCTCTTCATTTATTTTTTTAATAAGTATAAAGATGAAATGGAGAAAGAGGGCATCCGTATTCGCTTTTCCGGTGTTAAAGACGCTTTGTCAGATCGGGTGAAAGATACTATTGCTGAGGCGGAGTCGACATCCGTGGACCGTAAGACCTTACAGTTGATTCTCGCCTTTAATTACGGAAGCAGACGAGAAATAGTGGACAGCAGCAAAAAGATTGTTGCTGCAGTTCAAAAGGGTGAACTCGATCTGGATGATCTTGATGAAGAAAAGTTTCGGGACTACCTGTACTTGCCTGATGTTCCTGATCCGGATTTAATCATCAGACCAAGCGGAGAACAACGATTATCAAACTTCCTGCTCTGGCAGGGAGCATATTCTGAGCTTTATTTTGCTAAGGTTCTCTGGCCTGATTTCACGGAAGAAACACTGGATCAGGCCCTGAAGGCATATGCTAAACGTGATCGGCGTTTCGGGGCTATAGAAGAAGAATAAATAAGAGCAGATTTCGCCAGGAGGGGTTATGAATTCGGAATTACAAATACGCGTGAGGACAGCTGTAATGATCGGTCTGGTCATGCTGGCTTTCCTGATACCCGGTTATTGGCTGCCATTCATTCCGTTAATTTTATTTTTTATTATTACTTATCTGTCAACTCTTGAAAAGGGCAGGGCTTTATCCGGCCGCTTGGCATTGCTGAATGTCAGAGCCCCTGCCTTGGCCAGCATTCTACTAGTTCTTCCTATGCTTTATTTTATTCCGAAAGGATGGTTTGTACGGGGAATTCCGGCAAAGAGTGTGAGAGTTGCTGCTCCAATCATTGCCCCACGCTTAATGGCAGCTTATCTGATAGCTTTCGTTGTTGTTTGCTTTATCTGGATATTAGCAGCTGCATTGAGAAAAGGAATCGAGCAACTTCCTTTTTCAGTTTTTGAAGTCTTCATTATTCTAACCAGTACTGTACCGCTGGCAGCATTAATTACACTGTTTTATGGCATTCCGGATGGTTTCTATTGGGTCTTGTTAGCCATCTTTACTCCCTGGATTTCTGATACATTCTCTTACTTTATTGGCAGTTTGTTTGGCCAGCGTAAGATGGCCAGTAAAATCAGTGCTAAAAAGACCTGGGAAGGTACTTTAGGCGGTATTGTGGGGACCTGGATCTTCTATCTGCTCTATTTCACGCTGCTTTTAGGCCCGAAACTGAAAATGTCCATCTGGCTTTCCATTCTTCTGGCTATTGTTGTCGGTCTTGTGATGAGCCTGCTTTCTACCGCAGGAGACCTGTTCGCGTCCGCCATTAAGCGCTGGTGCAGAATTAAAGACTTTGGCAGTATTTTACCGGGTCACGGCGGCCTGACAGATCGCTTTGACAGCATGTCCTGGACGATGCCGGCTGTTCTGATACTGGCTCTTCTGATACACAACTTTTTGTAGAAATGCAGACGGTATTACCTCTATCTTATGACACATCAGTAAGCAAATCTCAGTGTTTGTCTATTTTAGGCAGTACCGGTTCTATTGGCAGGCAGACACTAGAACTGGCCAGAGAATGCTCTTATAGGGTGGAAGCTCTGGCCTGCAATAAGAACATTGATCTCTTAATCAGACAGATAGAGGAGTTTAAACCTCGCCTGGTTAGTGTTGGTGATGCTGATACTGCCCGGGAATTGAAGGAGCGCCTCAAGGCTTCCTCTCTTACAGAAAAAGCACCTGATATTATGTATGGCAGGCAAGGAAATTGCGCAGTTGCAAGCTGCAGTGGCGTAGATACCGTAGTTGCTGCGATAGTCGGCTTTGCCGGCCTTGAAGCTGTATTAGAAGCAATAGCTCTGGGACGAAAGATTGCACTTGCCAACAAGGAGACCCTGGTCGCTGCAGGTGAATTAGTCATGAGTCAGGCACGCCGTAGCGGAGCCAGCATTATTCCGGTGGATAGTGAGCACTCTGCTGTCTGGCAGTGCCTGTTGGGACGCCCTCTGAATTCCTGGAAGCGAATATTCCTTAGCTGCTCAGGCGGGCCTTTCCGGGGTTATTCTTATGAGAAATTGGCAGATGTAAGACTTGAAGATGCCCTCAAACACCCGACCTGGGACATGGGTGCTAAAATTACGATTGATTCAGCCACACTGATGAATAAGGGTTTAGAGATTATAGAGGCGTATTATTTGTTTGAGACGGCTGTAGAAAATATTGATGTAGTTATTCATCCGCAAAGTTTGATCCACTCAATGCTTTCTTTCAAAGATGGCAGTGTTATGGCGGTTTTAGGTTCTCCTGATATGAAGCAGCCGATACATCAGGCTCTGGCCTTTCCGGAAATACTGGAGCGGGATGAAGTTTATAGCTATGATCCCTTTGCTCCTGCCAACGCTATGATTTCCTTTGAGAGGCCGGATGAAGCTGTATTTCCTTCTTTGCGTCTTGCGCGTGAAGCTGTTCAAGGCGGCGGGCTGCTTCCACTGGCCTATAACTCTGCCAATGAAGCTGCTAACCTGCTCTTTAGACGTGAGCGTATTTCTTTCGTAACAATCTTCGATATTGTTGCGAAAGTTTTGGATGGCTTTCATAATTTATCTGATGTAAAACTGGCATCATATGATGATATGATAAATGTTCACGAAAAAATTATGCGTGCAGTATTTGAGAGCTATGCTCCTGAATTCGGGCACTCAGTTTAAAGTAGTTTATAGGAGACGCAATGACGCTTCTTAGTATTTTAGTAGGTATTTTAATTTTAAGCCTGATCATGATCTTACATGAATCAGGACATTATTTTACGGGTAAGGCTCTGGGTTTTAAAATTGAAGAGTTTTCCATTTTTATGGGTCCGGTACTTTTCGAGTGGGAAAGAAATGGCATTAAATTCAATATAAAAGCTATACCTATCGGCGCTTCTGTACGTTTTGCCGGAGAAGAAGAGACAGAGGATGGAGAAACTGAGCTGAAATACGAAGCGGATGATCCGGGCTTGTTTTACAATCGTCCTAAGTGGAGACGTGCTCTGGTCGTATTTATGGGACCATTTATCAATTTTGTTTCCGCCTTGCTGGCAATTTTTATTTTATTCAATCTTACCGGCGCAATGATTCCTCAGCTAAGCACAGTGGAAGAAAACACTGTGCTGGCCCAGACATCTGATATAAGTGCCGGCGATAAGATCATATCTATAAATGGTTATCGTATTCACTCAGCTTCGGATGCATCGATGGCCCTGTTGCTGGCAACACCAGGCGCAGACTGGGATCTTGTATACATCGAAGCTGCAAGCGGACAAAAGCTAGAGGTGCAGCTGCCGCCGCAAAAAATTGAACAAACTGCAATCGGCATTACTTATATAGATGATAATGGTCACTACTTGATTCAGTCTGTTGCTCCGGATTCTAACAATGATGATCCTGTCCTCTTGGCAGGAGATGAGATTATCGCGATAGAAGGCATAGCTTTTTCCGATAGTGAACGGATCAGCAGTATCATAGCCTCCTCTGTGGGAACACCATTGACGATAGAAATTATTCGTAATGGTGAACGTATGCGTGTCCGGTCTACTCCCTCTGTCATCATCTCAGACATGCCTCTGGGACTATATTTTACTGAATCTCACAAGCTTGGAGACATATTGCAGCAAAGCTTCGTCTATCCCTTGTCAGTAATACGCTCAAATATCGCCGGTATAAAAATGCTTGCTTCCGGACAGCTGGCTTTGCGTGAAAGTCTGGCCGGACCAATCGGTATTGTGAGTATAGTTAGTGAAACAGTTCGGCAAAGCACAACTTTCAGACAGGCAATTGAGTATGTATTAATGCTTTTTGGCCTGCTCTCAGTTGCTGTCGGTTTCTTCAATCTGCTGCCCATTCCGCCGCTTGATGGCGGACATCTGCTTTTTGCAGCAATTGAGGGGATAAAACGCAAGCCCTTGTCTGACCGCTTCAAAAAGATCGTCACTACAGCCGGTATGGTAATTTTCCTGTCACTTTTTGTACTGGTGATTTACCTTGATGTTTCAAAATTACTTGGATTCTGATTTGAAAATGATAAAAAGAAGAGAAACAAGACAAGTTCAGGTAGGTGGAGTAAGAGTTGGCGGCAACGCTCCGGTTTCAGTGCAGTCAATGCTGACCACTGATACGCGCGATGTTGGAAAATCTCTTGGCGAAATAATGCGTCTGGCAGATGCAGGCTGTGATATAATCCGCCTGGCAGTTCCTGATGCCGAAGCTGCGGCTGCATTAAATGAAATTTGCCTGCATTCTCCCATTCCTGTCGTTGCCGATATTCACTACGACTATCGTCTGGCGCTTGCGTCGATTCGGGCCGGTGCAAATGCCATCAGAATTAACCCGGGTAACATGCGGGAAGAAGAGGGGATACGTGAAATTGCCAATCTGGCGCGAAAAAGAAGTGTGCCCATTCGTGTCGGGGTTAATTCCGGTTCAATTTCAAAAGAAGTCCGTGATCTTTATAAGGGCGTTAACTCCAAGTCTTTAGCTTATTCAGCCCTGCAGGCGTGTGAAGCTTTGGCAAAATACGGTTTTGAAGATATTTGTGTCTCGGCAAAAGCCTCGTCACCGCTGATGATGATAGAGACCTATCGTATACTTTCCGATCATTTCGATTATCCGCTGCATCTGGGAGTGACAGAAGCAGGCACGGAGAGTGAAGGAACCATACGTTCTGCAATTGGTATCGGCAGCCTCCTGCTCGAGGGTATTGGTGATACCATTCGTGTATCTTTGACTGCTGATCCCATTCAGGAAATAAAGGCTGGTATTGCTATCCTCAAATCTTTGGAACTGCGGGAGGAAGGCGTACGCCTGATCAGTTGCCCAACCTGCGGCCGGACAGAAGTTGATCTGATGAATATGGCCCAGGAACTGGAAGCTAAACTGGCTCATATTAAAACCCCGCTTACTGTCGCGCTGATGGGCTGTTCTGTCAATGGACCGGGTGAGGCCAGAGAGGCTGATTTGGGTCTGGCGGGTGGACGTGGATTTTTCCTTTTATTTAAAAAGGGCGATATCATAGCAAAAGTCAGTCAGAAAGATGCAATTCCTGCATTGATGGCAGAGATAGATAAATTGCTGGAGGAGACGGAGCAATCTGATGGCATCTAATGAGCTTGGCCTCTTTCTGGCCGATTTTGTTGCGCCCACACATATGGCGGCTGAAATAGCCGCTGACAGTGTGGTTCAATCAGTTAAGGTTGACTCATCTTCTTCGCTGACAATTGAAATCTCCAGCACTTCCTATCCGGATCCATCTATTTTGAGCTCTTTTGAACAGCTGATAGCCCGTGAATACAATCTTGAGAATGTAGTAATTTCTCATGAGCTTAAACCGGATGCCGGTCAGTCAGAAATTGCTCATGCCTCTTATTGTGAAGCACTCATTCCCTGGCTGCTTTCTCATTTAGGCAGAGAGAAAAAGACAGGTCAGGGTTTATCTCTTGAAGCCTTAAGCTATGACAGTATGAATAATGTATATGTTTTAAAAGGGGAAGACACGGCAGATACAAGAGCCATAGCTGAAAGTATCCAAAAAATATTAAATGAAAATACCGCCGCCAGGTGCAAGCTTGTAATTGACAATTCTGTTGAAACAATTAAGAAAAATAAAAATCAAAAGAGCAAGAAAAAAGTTCAGAAGATAAATAACTCAGGCAAGCTGATCTGGGGTAATGACTGGAGTCAACGCTATAAGGATACCGCTGCTAAAGATATCAGCGTTGAAATAAAGACCGCCAGCGTCAGCGGAGATGTGAGTTTTTTTGAAATATTCATGAACCGTAATGACAGTGCTCGTGTGTCTTTTGCCTTAACTGATGAGACGAGTTCTGTCCGGGTCACGCTTTTTTGTGACGAAGGCACGGCCCACCGTCTGCAAGCAAGTCTTAAAGGCGCCAGAGCGCGTGTGCGCGGGACTACTCAGTTCAATCACTACCGCCAGGAGTGTGAGCTCAAGGCTAGCGGCATACGTCTGCTGCCTCCGCGTGAGCGGCGCAAAGATGATGCTGAAGAGAAAAGAGTGGAACTTCATATCCACTCTATGATGAGTGAAGATGACGCTTTAATTGATCCGGGAGATATTGTACGCCTGGCAGCAGATTTTGGGCATAGCGCTGTAGCAATTACAGATCATGGTGTAGTGCAGGGTTTTCCCGCAGCTTTTGAGGCCAGTCAGGAAATGGTGCGAGCCGGTAAGCCGATCAAGCTGATCCTGGGTATGGAAGGATACCTGGTAAATGACGGTAAAGTCCTTTGTTATGGCCTTCCTGAAGAGCCTGAAGAGGAAGTGGATTCACTGGCAGACGGGCTCGTGGCTCTGAGCGTGACAGAGGATGAAGAACAGCTGATCATCAGGACCTCAGACAGGGAAGTCTGTGAATATCTGATCGCTAAAGATGATTCTGACCGTATCCGGAAACTGCAAGACCTGGCAGCTGCTATTGATGGTCGTCCCTTGCTGCTGGACAGGCTTGAGTCTATACAAATTTTGCGCAGACAAGGCTTTAAAGTTAAAGCCGGGGCGCCACGTGTAAAGTTCTTTATGCCCTATATGCTGGTTCCCGAGTTAAAAGCTTTTAGTGAAAGCCACTTTGCCGACCAGGCTTTTGTCTCTGACTTTAGTGACGATATTCAGTCAGCTGATGATCTGAAAACAAATCTGGATGCATTTAAAGCCCTGTGGCAGTGTCTGCCTGAGCAAAAATTATCTAGTCTGAATCAGATGTCGGGAGAGATAAACTTCCAGCAACGCCGTCAGCGGAAGTCCCGCCATAATCACATAATCCTTCTGGCTAAAAACCCGCTGGCCCTATATAACCTGTATAGACTGGTTTCACTGTCACTGACAGAGCAGTTCTATTTCAAGCCGCGCATACCAATGTCCATGCTTGATTTTTTCCGGGATGATTTGATTGTCGGGTCTGCCTGTGTCTCTGGAGAAATCTTTACAGGCCTGTTGCAACTTTTCCGCAGCAATGAGCAATCCTATGAAAAGAGCAAAGCAGCCTTGAATGAGTCAGATTTATTGCAGTCCTGCAGGAGATATGATTATCTGGAGATTATGCCAAAGTCAAATAACCTGTTTTTGACAAAAAGTGACAATCCGCTATATCCGCCGATTTCCAATGCAGGCTTGGAGGATTTGAACCGCCTGGTAATTGACTTGGCGGAAATAGTTTCTTTGCCGGTGTGTGCGACCGGAGACGCTCATTATTTGGAAGCTGAAGACAATGTTTATCGTCAGATAATTACCGCCCAGAAATACGGTATTGAAGATAATGAGATTAATCCCGGACTGTATTTCCGCACAACTGAGGAAATGCTGGACGAGTTTGCTTATCTGGGCAGTGAAAAGGCTTATGAAGTTGTGGTGGAAAATCCGGCTAAAATCGCAGCTTTGGTGGAAGATGGTTTAAGGCCATTTCCAGAGGGATCATTTCCGCCACAGATTGAAAGCGCTCCGGAAATGCTGCGAAAGAAAACTTATGAAAGAGCTCACGCCTTGTATGGACGTGACGGTAAGCTGCCGGAGAAAATAGAACAACGCATTGAAAGAGAGCTGGCTGCCATCATCGGCAATGGCTTCTCTGTTATGTATTATATCTCCGCCGAGGTAGTCGAACAATCGAACAAGGACGGCTATATCGTCGGCTCAAGAGGATCAGTCGGCTCTTCTTTTGTAGCAACACTAGTAGGAATAACGGAGGTAAATCCTCTGAGGCCGCACTATTTGTGTCCTCAGTGCCATTATTTTGAAACAGTCGATGATATCAGCTATGGTTCGGGTTATGACCTGCCTCAGCGCGCTTGCCCTGAATGCGGCAGTGATATGCGTCGTGACGGCCATAACATACCATTTGAGACTTTCCTCGGTTTTGACGGTGATAAACAACCTGATATTGACCTGAACTTTTCCGGTTTTTATCAGGCCCGCGCACATAGTTTTATTGAAAAAATGTTCGGTGAAGACTATACCTTCAGAGCCGGAACAATTTCTGCTTATGCGGAAAAAAACTCTTTGGGACTGGTTAATTCATATTTTGAGAAAAGGCAGGAAAACAGACCGCTGGTAGAGAAACAGAGATTGGCTGAAAAAATTGTTGGTGTCAAAAAGACCACAGGTCAGCATCCCGGCGGCATGGTGGTCGTACCCAATGAGTATGAAATCTATGATTTCACACCGGTCCAATACCCGGCCAACAGACGCAAAGAAGGCGTTATCACAACACATTTTGATTTTAATTCAATGCATGACACCCTGCTCAAACTAGATATTCTGGGCCACGATGATCCCTCCATGTTAAAACTGCTGTCAGACTGGACGGGGGTTGATGTGGCAGATATTCCCATACCCGATCCTCAGGTTATGTCGCTTTTTTCAGGAGTGGAAGCTCTGGGAATCGAAAGTGATGATGAGTCAGAAATCGGCACGATCGGAATCCCGGAAATGGGAACTTTCATCGTGCGGGATATGATCAGGGACGCAAAACCGAAAACATATGACAACATCATACAGCTTTCCGGTCTTTCCCACGGAACCGGTGTCTGGGCAGGTAACGCACAGGAGCTGATTAAAAATGGAAGCTGTACTATAGACAATGTTATTGGCTGCCGCGACGGTATCATGACGACACTGCTCTCCTATGATCTGCCCAAAGAGGATGCCTTTGCCATCATGGAAAGAGTGAGAAAGGGCCGTGGTATGACTGAAGAACAAGAGAAACTGATGCTTTCCTGCGGCGTACCGGGCTGGTATATAGAAAGCTGCCGTAAGATACAGTATATGTTTCCCCGTGCTCACGCAGTCGCTTATACTATTTCTGCACTGAGGATTGCCTGGTTTAAGGTCTATTATCCGGAAGAATACTACGCAGCAGCATTCACCATACGCGGCTCATTTGATTCAAGTTATATGCTGGAGGACCAGCCTGCTATAGAGCGAAGGTTAGCGTCATTATCCGCGGATAACAACTTACGTTCATCGCCCACAGATATCAAAATATACTATACTCTGGAACTGGTGCGCGAAATGCTGCGTCGCGGCATAAAAATGCTGCCGATATCTCTGGAGTACTCAGCAGCAACAAATTTTCTTGTCGAAGAAAAGGGCAAGATCAGACCGCCGCTGTCATCTGTTCCGGGAATTAGTGAAAAAACTGCTTTGCCGATAGTTGAAGAAAGAGATAAAGAAGATTTTCTCAGTATTGAGGACCTTAAACTGAGAACAGGTCTCAATTCAGCAGCGATTGAAGAGTTGCGACTTAGTGGTGCTCTGGATAAATTGCCGACATCGACACAAATTGACTTATTTTCGTTCATAGATCAGCTTTAAATTTTGATAAGATAATGTGATAGAAGGGAGTTGACTTGTGAGTTCTTACGTAAATGTACATCTCGCAAATGCGAACCGCAGTTTTGATTCACCCTGGACCTATAAAATTCCGCAAAATCTTGAAGGAAGAATTAGTGTAGGGTCTGTTGTCAATGTGCCTTTCGCCAGACGCTCCAAGGCTCAACGCGCCTACGTAACTGAGATTATGAGCCGGACTCCTGAACATATATCTGAAGAAAAATTGAAAGCTATAATTTCCTTACGGACTCAGGAAGCAGTGGTGACTCCGGAGCAAATAACTTTGGCACGAGAAATGAAGCGCCGATATTTTTGTACTATAGCTGAAGCTCTCGATACAATGTCTCCGCCTTATGTGCTGACCAGTGGAAGTACTTCCATGCTGGCAGCCCGTCTGGCAGATAAGGACAGAGCTCTTGACTTACTGGATAGTGAAGACCTGAGATCGATCAATCATGTTCGCGTTATTGAATTTTTACTTGAATATGAAAGTGCTCCGTTGAGCGAAATACGCCAGGCAGTCGGGGTGAGCCAGGCTATTCTCAAAACAATGGAAAAAAACGGTATTTTGGAGTTTTTCCGTACCCGTATTGATAGAAAAGATGAAACTGAAACTGCTGATTTTGAACCTGATCAGGCGAAAAATCCTAATGCAGAACAAAAACATGCTATAGACAGTGTAGTTACGGCTGCCACAAGTGCTTCGGGGAACAAACTGAAAGAGTTTATGCTCTACGGTATTACAGGCAGTGGCAAAACTGAGGTGTATATGCAGGCTGCTCAGCAGATTCTTGAACAGGGTAAGGAAATACTGATCCTGGTTCCTGAAATTTCTTTAACACCCCTGATGACCAGACGGCTTCGCAGCCGTTTTGGAGAAAATCTGGCTATCCTGCACAGCCGGCTGTCTCCATATGAACGCTATCAGGCCTGGAAGAAAATAATGAGTAAGCAAGTACAGATTGTAGTCGGAGCCAGATCTGCTGTCTTTGCCCCGCTGGAAAATATAGGCCTGATTGTTGTGGATGAAGAACAGGAAGGCAGCTATAAAGCTGAAACTAAGCCGCGTTATCATGCTGTTGAAATTGCCCGCATGCGGGCAATGCTTCAAAATGCGGTTCTGCTACTGGGGTCGGCAACTCCTTCTGTCAGCAGTTTTTACAGGTCTCAAACCGGAAAATCTGAATTACTGACACTGCCAAAGCGTATCGGCAGTCATGGTATTGCCAAAGTGCAGATAGTAGATATGCGACGGCAGATGATGCGGGGGCGCAAGGGTCTGTTAAGTGATGTATTGGAAGCAGAACTGCATGAGACTCTGGCTAAGAAGCAACAAGCGATGCTGTTGCTGAACCGCCGCGGTTTTTCGCGTTCAATTGTCTGCCACAAATGTGGCTGGCAGATGCGCTGTAAGCATTGTGATGTGGCTTTGACAGCACATAAGCGCTCATGGACCGGTGCAGGGGACAGCTTGCGAATGGTCTGTCACTATTGTGACCGGATCAGAACTGTTCCTGACAAATGTCCTGAATGTGGCAGTGAGCATGTCGGTGGCGTTGGCATGGGTACGCAGCAGGCTGAAAAGGCCTTGCAAGAGAGTTTTCCTGATGCTCGCATTTTACGGATGGATCAGGATACGACCAGGTCGCGCACCTCACATGATGATATACTTTCGGCTTTTTCCCGGCAGGAAGCTGACATTCTGCTTGGAACACAAATGATTGCTAAGGGTCATGATTTTCACAAGGTTACACTTTCCGCTGTTTTGTCGGCAGATCAAATGCTTGGGACAGGAGATTTCCGCGATGCTGAGTCTGCTTTTCAGTTAATGGCGCAAATGGCAGGCCGCTCAGGCCGGGGACTGGAAGAGGGAAAGGTGTTTTTCCAGACTTTGCAGCCTGAACACTTTGTAATCCGGACAGCAGCAGCCCAGGATTACATGACATTTTATCGTGAAGAGATCAGTTTCAGAGAAAGAATGCAGTATCCTCCGTTTGGACATCTGGCAGTGTTTTTCGTTCGTGGCTTTTCAGTGGAAGATGCAGCTGAAGGAGCCAAGGCCTTACATGCATGCGCTGCCGGCCTAATCCAACAATATGGAGGCAGTTTTAAAAACACAGAGCTTTCCGCTGCTGCGCCGGCTCCGATTAATAAGCTTCGCGATAGATACCGTTTCCGGATTATTGCCAGAGATCCCTCAGTAGAGGTTTTAACGCGTCTTTTACAAATGACCATAGATAACACGAAATTGCCTGAGCAAGTGTTTGCAAGTGTAGATATTGATCCATGGTCAATGCTTTAAGCCAGGTAACCGGCTTCATTTTGGGGCTGTGATAGAATATGTAAAGAAGGAGGTAGTGATATGGCATTGAGAAAAGTACTTCTCGAAGGCGATAGTACCTTAAGAAAAAAGAGTCGTGAGGTTAGCGATTTTGACCAGCGTACTCAGGAATTGATTGACGATATGTTCGAGACCATGCGGGCAGAAGACGGACTCGGTCTGGCCGCGCCCCAGGTTGGAGTATTAAAACGCATTTTTGTAATGGAAGCTGTGGAAGAAAATGAGGCGACCGCCTTTATTAATCCTGTTTTAATTGATGAGAAAGGTGAGCAGACCGGAGCTGAAGGCTGCTTATCTTTGCCTGGCTTATACGGTGTCGTCAGCAGACCCGAAGAAATCAGAGTCAGAGCACAGGATATCAAGGGTGATGAATTTGAAAGAACATACAGCGGACTTGAAGCCCGTTGTGTTTGTCATGAAATAGACCACCTTTACGGCATCTTATATAGAGATAAAGCTAAAGGCGGATTACATAGTCTGGATGAGGAAGCAGATGAAGGCCCGGCCGGAGAAACAGCTGTAGAAAAAAGGGTATCAGCAAAGGCAGTTGATTAAAATGTCTAAGTTGGTATTCTTTGGATCCAGCGATTTATCTGTTGCTGTTCTGGAAGAACTGGAGCAGCTAGGGATGCTGCCGGCAGCGATAGTAACTCAGCCGGACCGGCCACAGGGCCGCCGGGCTGAGCTTATTGCTACGCCTGTTAAGGACTGGGCTCTGACCCGCAAGATCAGAGTAGTTGATTATCAGGCTGAAGATGCAGACCGCTTTTACCGGGATCTGGCCGGATTAGAAGCTGATGTATTTTTAACAGCAGCTTACGGCGAATATCTTCCTAAAAAAGTCCTTGATCTTCCGAAGCAAGGGTCATTGAATATTCACCCTTCGTTATTGCCAAAATATCGGGGCGCATCTCCGGTGCAGACAGCTATTATTGAAGGTGAAACTCTTAGCGGAGTTAGCCTGATGCTCATGAATGAAAAAATGGACAGCGGTCCTATTCTGGCACAAAGAGAAGTTATTATACCTGCGAATATCAGTTCAGGCGAAATGATGGAAATAATGTCTGATGAAAGCAGATATCTGCTCAGGACTGCTTTACCGCAGTATCTGGCAGGAGAACTGCCGGCAAGAGCCCAGGACGAAAGTCAGGCTACATATAGCCGCACATTTACACGTGAAGACGGCAGAGTGGATTTTTCAAAATCAGCTTTGGAGATACACAATCTGATCCGTGGCCTGACCCCCTGGCCGGGGGCTTTTTCCTATCTGAACGGACGCAGAGTTAAACTACACAGCAGTGTACTTACAGATGTAAGGTCCGACTGCGAGCAGCTTCCTCCGGGGTCTGTTTTCTGCCGGGATGAACGTTTCTTTATAGTGTGTGGTGAAGGAGTTCTGGAGCTGCTGGAAATTCAATTTGCTTCCAAGGCTCAGATCAGCTGTGCTTCATGTGCTCATAATTACAGAGATGGATATCGCTTCAATAGTTCCCCTGAGAACGAAGATTAAGCGATAAAAAGAAAGGAAAAGCATATGCCGGTTTTATTAGCAATTGGTGCCGGGTCATTCGTTAACGGATATTACGGTTCTTACCTCATCTTGGTAGTACCTTTCATCATATTGAGTTTTATCGCTCAGGCTTTAGTTAAGTCTACTTTTAACAAATATTCACAGGTCAAATCTCAGTCAGCTTACCGCGGGGTGGAGGCAGCCAGACGTTTATTGAATGAACAGGGCTTACAGCATGTCATGATTCAACGGGTGGCCGGAGAGCTGTCAGACCATTACAGTCCCCGTGAAGAAGTACTTCGCTTGTCTCAGTCTACCTATGATTCACAATCAATTGCTGCGATTGGAGTAGCAGCACATGAAGTGGGGCATGCTGTACAGCAGAAAGAGCATTATGCTCCGAATGCAATCCGCTCTGCTTTAGTTGGCCCTGCCAATATCGGTTCCAGCTTCGGTCCTTATCTGGCCATGATCGGCCTCTTCCTGAATTCAGAGACCGGCAGAGTTGTGACTATGGCCGGAATAATTTTGTTTTCAGCATCCGTTTTGTTTTACCTGGTAACTTTGCCTGTCGAATTTAACGCCAGCAGAAGAGCCCTTGTTCTGGTGGAAAATTCCGGCATCTTGTCTACGGAAGAGATTAAAGATACACGCAAGGTTCTGCAGGCTGCAGCCTTAACCTATGTGGCATCTGCGCTTACCGCCTTTATGTCACTCCTGCGTCTTATTCTCATGTCCCGTCGTCGCGAATCATAGCAGCAGATGGCTAGTCAAATTCAAAAAGCCGATCCTGCGCGTCTGGCTGCCTGCCGGGTATTGCGTGATGTTTTAAATGAAGGCGGTTTTTCTAATGAGAGTGCAGGCAGATATCTGAGCAGTCCCGATTTGCTACCGAGAGACCGGGCTTTTGCATCTGCCATGATTTATGGTACCTTGTCCCGTATTCCACTTATTGATGCCTGGCTGGAGAAAGTCTCCGCAAGACCTTTTGATAAACTTGATCCCTGGATGCAGAATGTCCTCAGGCTCGGTGTCTGGCAGCTGCATTTCTCTTATGCTGTGCCTGCTCATACCGCTGTTGACGAGAGCGTCAAACTAATCCGCTTTCTGAGTGGAGACAGAGCAACAGCTTATGTAAATGGAGTTTTGCGTAGTCTGGCACGTGAAATACCGCCGATAGCAGCAAAAAAACTCCAGGCTTATGAGCTTGGCCTCAGCACTGAGTTATATGGTTTACTGCGTCACTGGTATGGTGATGAAATGGCCAGGGAGATAGCTTTAGCTGCACTGGAGTCTCCTTCTGTACAGACTGTTCGATTGGACCTGCGCAGACAGGCAGAACTGGATGAGTGGCTAACTTCGGCAGAGGCAGTCGAATTGCAAGCACAGAAGGCAGCCTGGCCGGAAGAAGCAATGAATATCAATCTGTCAGGGAAGGCTCTCAACGAGCTTGAGGGCTATAAAAGAGGTCTTTTCACTGCGCAGAGTTCTTCGGCAATGCTTTCTGGTTCTCTTATACCGGAGGAATTATTGCACAGGGATAAGCCGCAGGTGATCGACCTTTGTGCTGCTCCCGGAGGGAAGATCGGGCATCTTGCTGAACGCTTAAGTCCTGAAGCCCAGCTGATAGCCTGTGATATTTCGGCAGACCGGCTTGAACGTGTCCGCGAGTTTATGGAAAGCCGTAATCACAAAAACATAGAGTATAGAGTTCTTGATGCCAGTAAAACTCAGTTTTTTGAGAGTCCTTTCGACCTCGTTCTCTGTGATGTTCCTTGTAGTGGTTTAGGTCTTCTTGCCCGCAGACCGGAGATCAGATTGCGCGCCGATTATCAAGCCATTGAACGTCTAAAAATACTTCAAGAGTCAATTTTGCAGGAAGCAGCCTGTCTGGTGGCTTCCGGTGGCTGGCTTTATTACACCACCTGCACTATCAATCCTGATGAAAACAGTGGTCAGATTAAAAAGTTTCTTGAATCTGACAGAGGCAAGGATTTCAGTCTGGACAATCTGCGGCTTGAGTTGCCGGACGCTTTAATGCAGACTTATGATATTTCTGCTGAAAGCAATGAGCTACACGGTGATGTTAGCTTACTAGCGCACCGCGATGGTTCAGACGGGTTTTATCTTGCGCGGATGCGGCGGGCCTGAATAGAGAGGAAGCAGCTTGAAGGAAACAGTAAACGGTATTAAAGACTACAAATATGACTTTTTTTATGATTTGACATCGTCCGGCCTGGCAAAGTTGTCTGACGAATTAGGCTTGCCTGCATTTCGAGGCAGACAGATGCTGCAGTGGCAGCAAAAAGGTGTCACTGACTTTTCAGAGATGTCAAATCTGTCTCTGGACTTGCGTAAGCAACTGTCTGACTCTTTTAAACGATGCGGTTTGGCTGTTGTTCAGCAACTGCATTCTCAAGATTCTGACAGTATCAAATTCCTTTATGAGCTTCATGACAGACAAAGGATTGAAACGGTTTTAATGCGTTATCGTTTTGGCATTTCCTGCTGCATTTCTTCAGAAGCCGGCTGCCTCATGGGTTGTGCTTTTTGTGCTTCCAGCCTTGCAGGTTACGGGCGTAAACTCACAAGCGGTGAAATGTTCGCACAGGTTGCGCAATCAGCTCGTCTGGTGAATCAGCGCATTCGTAATGTCACGATTATGGGTACAGGGGAGCCGCTGAATAACCTCGAAGAACTGATCGATTTCCTGAAACGTCTGCACGATTCTGAATTTGGACTTGGCATGAGCTACCGCAACATGACAGTGTCAACTTGCGGATTAATTGACAAAATGCTAGTATTAGCCGCAGAAGTCTTGCCAATCACTTTGTCAATATCGCTGCATGCACCAAATCAGGAATTGCGTGAGCAATTGATGCCGATTGCCAGGCTTTATCATTTTGATGACTTGATAGCTGCTGCACAAGAGTGGACCTTACGTACCGGAAGACGTGTAACTTTTGAATATGCCTTGTTCAGGGATGTAAATGACAGTCGTGAACAGGCAGAAGAACTTGCTAGTAAATTGAGAGGCTGTAACTGTCACGTTAACCTGATACCGGCAAACCCTGTGCCGGGTTTGGACTTTGAAGCCAGTTCAAAGGCAAATGTGAACAGTTTTCAGGCAGAGTTGAGCAAACAGGGAATCAATGCTACTCTCAGACGCTCGTTGGGGCTTGATGTTAATGCAGCATGTGGCCAATTGAGACGACATCATCCGGATGATAAGGCTGAAGGTTGATAGGAATAGCGAGGTAGACCAACATGCAATACGCAGCACAAACTAATAAGGGTTTAGTGCGAGACCGAAACGAAGATAATTTTGTTGTGCTCCTGGAAGAAGAGAAGCCCGGTATCTTTGTTATTGCAGACGGTTTGGGCGGCCATAGCAATGGTGAACTTGCGAGCAGGATAGCTTGCGCCTATGCCAGTGAATATCTTGAAAAAGAGTTGCCGCATAAGAATGAACCGGCCGAAATCCGGAATATTTTGATTGCAACTGTTCAAAAAACAAATATTCATGTCTATATGAAATCTCTGGAGAATGAAGAAAACAATAGAATGGGAACTACCCTGACTATAGGAGTTCTCTATCCTGAAAGTTTCTATTTTGCACATATCGGAGATACCAGAGTTTATCGGCTGCGTGATAACGAATTTGAGCAAATTACCCAGGACCATACTTATGTTGGTGAGATGGTGGCCAGCGGCAATCTGTCTGAAGATGAAGTTCGGGTTCATCCCCGACGTCATGTTTTAACACAGGCTATAGGATTCCCTGAATTTCTTGATGTAGATTATGTACATTTGGATCGTGCTCATGGTGATAGATTCCTCATGTCAAGCGATGGCTTGCATGGAGTTCTGGAAGATGATGTTATATCAGCTTCTTTGGCCAATTCACTTAGTCCGGAAGAGGTTTGTTCGCAAATGATTGAGAAATCTCTGGAGGCGGGAGCCCCGGATAATATTACAGTTATCACAATTTTTGTGTGATCAGGAGGAATACATGAATTCTGCCCAGCAATTTACAGCGGGTACAGTCATTGGTGATCGTTACCGCATAATCAAGCCTATTGGGCAAGGTGGCATGGCTTCGGTATTTTTAGCTGAAGACCTGACTAATGGTGAAGGCGTAGCCCTGAAGGTTATGCGTGACGAATTAACCAATGATCCTGAATTTGTGCGTCGTTTTGCCACAGAAGCACGTGCCGCTGCCAGCTTGGATCATCCAAACATTGTAAAAGTTCTTGACTATGGTCAGGACGGAGATGTTCGCTATATTGTTCAGGAATATGTACAGGGTGAAACTCTGAAGGATATGATTCGCCGGGAGGGTGCCCTGGATTTCAGATTGGCCACTCCGCTGATGATTCAAATCGGTTTGGCTCTGGAACATGCGCACCAACGTGAAGTTATTCATCGCGATATGAAGCCACAGAATATCCTGATAACAGATGATATGGTGGCAAAAGTCACTGATTTTGGCATTGCCAGAGCATCCAGCATGAACACTATTACTTTAACCGGCGGCGTTGTGATGGGTTCTGTTCATTATTTTTCTCCGGAGCAGGCCCGGGGTGGGGAAGTAACAACACGCTCAGACCTGTATTCTCTGGGAATTATCTTTTATGAGATGCTGACGGGAGAGTTGCCTTTTGACGGCGAATCTTCTGTTGCTATCGCGATAAAGCATTTGCAGGAATTTCCGCCTGCTCCCAGTTATTATGAACCTGAATTGCCGAAAGCCCTTGATGATATTGTGGGCCGTGCGATTCAAAAGAATCCTGCTGCCCGCTATAGATCAGCCAGGGAATTTGTTGATGAGCTGGACGCTTTTATGGTTGATCCTAATGGCGTTTATGGAGTTATCCCGCAAACTGCTCAGCGATCCGAACCTGCTTCTACATCAGCTTTAGGTGTGCCGTCAAGAAGAAATAATTATAACAAAGTCAGAGATATTGACAGAACATATAATAAGCGGCGGTCTTCCCGCTATCGGGATACTGCCATCGTTGTTGCAATCAGTGCTGTCGCTGTTGTTCTTTTGGCCTTACTGACGATTTGGCTGGTCAAAAATTTCTCCTCTAATGAAAAACCGACTGAGAACATTGAGATTGTATTGGACAACTTCACCGGTAAAGAGATTAACAATGATGAAGTTATCGAGCGGCTCAATGAGCTTCAAAGAGCGGGGATGGAGATTGAACTGCTTTACAGAGTCGATGAATCTGTGCTGGAAGACATTATTTTCCGCCAGGAACCTGAGTCAGACGGGACCTTAAAGATACGTCCGCAAGGTCAAAAGCTGACCCTGTATATTTCAAGTGGCCAGGATTCTGTGGTCGTGCCGGAAGTTGAAGGGGATACCAGAGTGATGGCGGAGCAAAAACTGCGTACTGAAGGTTTCCTGCCATATTTTACCCCTGAATTTTCTGATACTATCCCTAAGGATATAGTTATTCGTACTGTTCCTTCTAGTGGCTCTGAACTGCCTCGCGGTGAAAATATTGAAGTTATTTATAGTTCAGGTCCGGAAAATGTCCGTGTGCCGGATGTGCTTGAGATGCCGATAGCATCAGCCCGTTCTCTGATTGAGGACAAGGGCTTGCTGGTAGGTTCTGAGATTTCTTATACCGGTGATCCGATACCGGAAAACGATAAGTATGTAATTAAGCAAAGTCCCGCAGCTGGTACGGAAGTTCCGGCAAGAACTCCCATAATACTGGAAGTCGGTACTTATGATGATCTTTATGAATTTAAGAACCCGACTACAGCTCCAACCGTAAGAATCATGCCGAAACTCGAAGGTAAAACACAGTCAGAAGCAGATTCACTGCTGTCATCTCTGGGCGTCCAGGAATATAGCGTACAGCGCTGGCCTGGATCAAGCTCAAGCCTGAACCCCAATACAAGTGCAGACAAGAAAAAAATATACATACTGGCGCAGAATATTGAGGCCGGTACGGAGTTTACGCCGAATAAAGACGGGATAGTGTTAACCTGGGGTGACGCTAGTGATTATGAATCATATACGAATCCACAGACACCAACACCACCTGTGACTGACCCGGCTACAGATCCTACGACAGAACCTGCAACTGATAATCCCGGCTAAAATGCATAGTTTTTAAATTGGAAGTGATAGAGAAAATGAAAAGATGTGCGGATTGGACGAGAGCAAAGACTCTCTTGTGCCCTTCGATTTTATCTGCTGATTTGTCTGATCTCAGCAATTCGATTGCTGCTTTAGATGATAATTACGACATGCTGCATTGTGATGTGATGGACGGATCCTTTGTTCCGTTGATTACATTTGGCTCCCAGTTGGTAAGACAATTGAATGAAAAAACAAAAAAAGCACTTGATGTGCATCTGATGGTGATAAATCCCGAAAGCCAAATTAAGAATTTTGCAGATGCAGGTGCCAGTTCTTTGGTCTTTCATCGTGAAACCAGCTTCCATCCCCAAAGAGTTCTGAGTGAAATCAGGTCCTTAGGCTGTTATGCCGGAGTTTCTTTGAGCCCCGCAACTCCGCTCGAAGAAGTGAAATACCTGCTTCCCGACATGGATATGCTGCTGCTGATGACGGTTAACCCGGGTTTTGGTGGTCAGCTTTATCTTAAACAGATGACAGAAAAAATACGTTCTGCCCGCGCCATGATTGATGAGTCCGGTTATTCAGTGCGCCTGCAGGTGGATGGTGGAATTTCCCGTGACAACTTAGGGCAAGTAATCCGGGCCGGTGCCGACATGGTAGTATCAGGTTCAGCCATCTTCTTAGCGGAGAATCCGGGACTGGAAGCTAAAGCTTTCCAGTTGGACATGCTGGAATTAGACCGGGAATTAAAACGTGTTTAACTGTGCTGTATCCCTAGCCGGAGATTGCACCGATATTCAAGGTGTTAAGCGTCTTTGTGCTTTAGCTGATCTTCTTGTCGCAGCTGATGCTGGCGCAGATATTCTAATTAAAGCCGGAATTGCGCCGGACTGGGTTATTGGCGATAACGATTCGGCACAAATGACTCTACCTGACCAGACAATTCAATTATTCTTTCCCCGGGATAAAGATTATACTGATGGTGAACTGGCAGTCTCTCTGGCACTTTTTCTGGCTGAAACAGGCAAGGATTTTAATAGTAAAGAAACTATCTTATCAGCATTTTCTGAGAAAGGACACGATCAGTTTGCACAGTGTCTGACAGAAAATTTTCGGCAGGCACAAGGTATTTCTGATTTAAGTTTTTTGATTCTCTTTCCTTTCGGCAGGCGGTTAGATCACAGCTGGACCAATATACTGCTGGCAGCCAGCCTGGCGCGTTCAGGAGCAGTCCTTTATCTTTCAGATGGACTTAGCCTGGTACGCATAATAGCCGGCAGTGTTCAGCAACAAGCAGCCTTTGCTGAGGAAGTGCTTGCAGCCAGTACTTTATCAGAAGAAACAGAGCTGGCATTTTCTGCAATACCCCTGGACGACAATGTTAAGGGTTTCACTTTGTCCGGACTAAAATGGAATCTTGAACAGGCAGAGCTTCCATACAACAGGGCTGCTGCAGTATCTAATCGTCCGCTCAGGGGAGAGAAGGCCAATCCGATTATTTCTCTGGAAAATGGCACGGTGATGCTGGTGCTTACACCTGCAGACTAAAATTACTGCGATAAAAAACAATCCGCCGGGAGCGGATTGTTTGTCGTCAGTTTTCAAAACGTAAAATATAATAACGTTTCTTGCCCAGGCGGATTATACAGGATTGATCCTCGTCCAGATCAGCTGCAGTAAGCATTTTTCCAAGATCAGTTACTGAATTATCGTTGAGGTAAAGTCCGCCCTGCTGGACAAGGCGTCTGCCTTCACTGCGCGAGGCAAGTATCTTATTGTCTGACAAAATCTCAATCAGGCTCTTATCCATATCACTTAAGTTTAAGACAAGTGCCGGGCTGTCTGCTAAGTCGCCCTGACCACTAAAAAGTGCTTTTGCAGCAGCCTCAGCTCCCTCGGCCTTTTCTTTGCCGTGAACTAAACTTGTCACTTCAAAGGCCAGCTTTTCTTTAGCCTTATTTAAAGCAGAGCCGGTCAATTCAGCATATTCTTCGATTTCTTCCATGGGCATGAAGGTCAGCAGTTTCATGAATTTAATAACATCAGCATCATCAACATTGCGCATGTACTGGTAGAAATCATAGACCGAAAACTTGTTCTCATCCAGCCAGACAGCTCCTTTAGCTGTTTTTCCCATTTTCTCACCGGCACTGTTGGTCAGCAAAGAAAAGGTCATGCCATAAGCGTCGGCATGTTCAACTTTCCGGATCAGGTCTGCTCCGGCTATTATATTGCTCCATTGGTCACTGCCGCCCAGTTGCAATCTGCAATCATATTTGCGGTAGAGGTGAAGGAAATCATAGGCTTGCAGAAGGATATAGTTGAATTCAAAGAAAGACAATCCTACTTCCAGCCTGTTCTTATAGCTATCAAGAGTCAGCATCCGGTTAACTGAAAAATGTATGCCGATTTCGCGCAGAAAATCAATGTAATTCAGTTTAAGCAGCCAGTCAGCATTATTGTCAATTATTGCTTTATCATCAGAGAAATCAATCAGGCGTGACATCTGTTTTACGAAGCAGTCAACATTATGATCTATAGTTTCTTTGGACATCAGGCTGCGCATATCAGTGCGCCCGGTAGGATCACCAATATGTCCGGTGCCTCCGCCCATCAAGGCGATCGGACGCAGGCCGGCTCGCTGTAAATGGGTCATTACCATCAGCTGAATGAAATGACCGATATGAAGGCTGTCTGCTGTGGGATCAAAACCCACGTAGAAAGTAGCGCCCTTTTTGCTCAGATAATCACGCACTTCCTCCTCATGGGTGAGCTGCTCTATATAGCCGCGTTCCAGCAAAACATCATAAACATTTCTTTCAGACATGGTCTACTCCTTCTTTCCTTAAAAAATCACAGCTTTCTATACTGTGAATGCCAATTATAGTCACTTGCCTTGATTTGTGCAAATATTTCAGATACGTACGGTCTGACGTGTTTCTTCCAAATTACAAGCCTTTTTGAGTCGTGATTTCCAGAGATTTCCGGCAGTAAAACACAAGTCTTTTTGCAGAAGTCCTGATTCACTGTCAATTTTCTGCCAATCTGCGCTGCGCGTTATCACGGGCAGGCTGGCAGTTTCCTTCATATAACCTAATAAAGTCTGACCACGTTTAGAAAAACCAAGAATGCGCAAAAACTCAACTTTTGAATTCTGTGTGTCTTCCTGGCTGATATTCAGCATGGCAGACAGCAAAGCGCGGCGTACGCGCGACAGAGGAAAAGCACGTGTGGCGATGGATTCAAGCCAGTCAGAGAAGTTTTCTGCACTCAACTTTGAATCCAGCTTTCCCAAGTGATTAACAAAGCGGTCAGCAAGACCGTTTTGCATACCCTGGATTGTTGCCAGAAGCTCACGGTCCCGCCAAATCGGCTGACTATGGAGCAGGGGAGCGAAGTGGTGGAGAAAGACCACAGCTTCCTGTTCCTGATAAGCGGAGACAAGCTCTGCCAGAGAGCTTGGGGTCATATAGGGATGAAGCAGACGTAAAAGATTTGCTTTGTTATCTTCAGGTCTGCCGGAGACTGCATCAGCTGCCAAATCTCTGATCTTACTGGCTGAGAACCTGCTTTTTTGATAAAGGGGCAGGGGATGCGTAGCTAGTTCTTTTCCACTCCTGATAATAGCTTTCTCATATTCTACAGCCAGGATAGAATTGCTGTTTGCCAATACACGGCCTGCATTTTCATTAGCCATGCACATGCTTACAGCTGCTTGACGTGCGGCAGCGAAGCCCATGCCCCGGCGGATATTTTGATCAAGTAATACTTTAAACTCTGCCGGTTCATCTGATAGAAAAAAGGCAAGATCTTTAATCAGTTCCGGAAAATCACTGTCTTCACTCCCATAAGCGAGATTGCGCACAACCCCGCTGGCTTGCAACAGACCTATGCCGGCTTGAGCGAAACTTTCAGCAGAATTTAAGACAAAACTGACAGGAATTTCGATTATAAGGTCAACTCCTTCGTCAAGGGCTGTACGTACGCGATGTGAGATATCGTAGAGAGCCGGCTCGCCTCTCTGGGTAAAAGAAGCAGACATAACTGCAACAATACCAACAGCTTCCGAAAATTCTTCCCGGATCTGCCTGATCAGCTCTCTGTGCCCGCGGTGGAAGGGATTAAATTCACTTACAATGCCACATGTTTCCATAATTATAATTTTACATTTACCCACAATTTGCTAGTAACCAGCATAACATGCTTAAGAAATATTTTGTCTTTGTAAAGAATTCTGGATGATTTTCTAGTATACTTACAAAAACAAGTATTTATGTTTATCAAATGTATGCTTTATAGACTGGCAGCATTTTGATCGAATCTCGTTATGGCCGGGTTTGCTAACCCAATAAAAGAAAGTAGATAAGGAGTATTTATGGGACTGATTAAAGCCGGAATAGGCGCTTTAGGCGGAACATTGGCAGACCAGTGGAAAGAGTTTTTCTACTGTGATTCATTAGATGCTAATACTCTGGTAGTCAGAGGACAAAAACAAATTGGCAACCGTTCATCAAATGTCAAGGGACATGATAATATCATCTCCAACGGCAGTGGTATTGCTATTGCTGACGGCCAATGCATGATCATCGTTGACCAGGGTGAAATTGTTGAAGTTTCAGCCGAACCAGGTGAGTTCACGTATGACAGCTCAACAGAACCCAGTATTTTTTCCGGTAATCTTGGTGATAGTATCAAGAAAACTTTCCAGACCATGGGAAGACGTTTCACCTATGGCGGTGATACCGGAAAAGATCAGCGTGTCTACTATGTAAATACCAAGGAAATCATCGGTAATAAATTTGGAACCCCAAATCCGATTTCTTTTCGGGTTGTAGATGCCAATATTAATCTCGACATTGATGTATCAGTTCGGGCTAACGGAGTGTATTCATACAAAATTATTGACCCTCTGCTTTTTTACAGAAATGTAACAGGAAACGTGGATGGATCTTATAGCAGGGAGGAAATTGATTCACAGCTGAAATCAGAATTCCTGCATTATCTCGCACCTGCCTTTGCACGCATCTCAACCATGGGAGTACGTCCCAATCAACTGGTGGGCATGAATCAGGAAATAGCAGATGCTTTGAAGATTGAACTTTCTGAGCAATGGACGGAATTACGTGGTCTGGAGATTGTCAGTATCGGCCTCAACTCAGTCACCCTGCCGCCTGAAGACGAAGAATTGATCAAGCAGGCACAGCGTGCTGCCATGATGCGTGATCCGAATTATGCTGCGGCCACTCTGGTTGCTGCACAGTCCGACGCCATGAGAGGTGCTGCCAGCAACGAGGGAGGCGCCATTACAGGCTTTATGGGTCTTGGTATGGCTCAAGGGGCCGGTGGAGCCGATGCAGCAGCTCTTTTCCGTATGGGTGAACAGAAAACTGCTGCAGAAGCTGCACAAAATGCGGATAGGGCTAAAGCACCTGCTGGCGGCTGGACATGTAAATGCGGGGCTGAAAACACAGGTAAGTTCTGTAAAGAGTGCGGAGAGCCTAAGCCCAAGGAAGAACCGGGTTGGCAGTGTTCCTGCGGTGAAGTTAATCAGGGCAAGTTCTGCAAAGAATGTGGTAAAGCTAAACCTCCGAGTGCCCCGCTCTATCGCTGCGACAAATGCGGCTTTGAACCGGAAGACCCGCAAAATCCACCTAAATTCTGTCCGGAATGCGGCGATGTTTTTGATGAGAGTGATAAGGTTTCAGAATAGAAAAGAACTCTTGTCCGACATATTCGTAGACCTGGTGGAGGTTTAAGATGTCAACTTTAGAGCAATATAAATGCCCCAACTGTGGCGGAGCAGTGCTGTTCAATACTGAGTTGCAGCAACTGGTTTGCAGTATGTGCAGCAATGTATATTCACCTACAGCTTTTGAGGGGAATGAAGAACTCGCTAAAAGCGAGGAACCTGACAATATGTCATGGTCTTTTGATGAAGAAGTCTGGCAGGAAGGGGAGGCAGGTGAACTGCTGACCTATTCCTGCCCTTCCTGTGGTGGTGAAGTACTTGGTGACAATACTTTGGCTGCTACTTCCTGTCCTTACTGTGATAACTCTGTAATTATACCGGCCCA
>LSQX01369093.1_pt1 | contig 46166 bp, 40 predicted proteins | sample 654561 | NCBI WGS metagenome assembly LSQX01 (sample SAMN04489861, study PRJNA283612) | anaerobic digester metagenome | isolation source: 4 biogas reactors fed with cattle manure at either 37C or 55C with and... | place: Denmark: Kongens Lyngby | collected 2014 | reverse complement strand
CGTTATAAAGAATCAGATCGAATTAAGGCAATGTGCGAAAATTTAACACTTATCGGTAGTAAATTTCTTTTAAAAGATAATGAAATTACTTTTTATCCATCACAATTAAAAGGTGGCGTTAAGGTTAGCTCATTTAATGATCACCGAATCGTTATGAGTATGGCAATAATTGCAACTTTAATTGAGGGTGGTTTGATTATTGATGGGATAGAAGCTGTTAACAAAAGCTATCCAACGTTTTTTGAAGATTTAAGATTTTTAGGAGCCAAGATCTATGAAATTAAATAAACTAAGATTACAAATCGATAATATAGATGAAGAAATTGCTAAATTATTAAACAAAAGATTTAAAATCGTAAAAGAAATTAAACAATTGAAACAAGCAACTCAACTTGCGCTTGTCGATCAAGAGCGAGAAGCAAGCATTATTGCTAAAAACAGCAATTTCATTGATGCTGAATTTAAACAATATTATCAAGATATTTATTTTACAGTTTTCAAAGCATCAAAGGAATATCAAAAACAATGAAAAACTATGGTTTGTTAGGTAGAAACATTAGTCATTCTTTTAGTCATAAATTGCACAATTTAATCGCTTTTAAAAATAATTTTACGATTAATTATGAAATATTAGATATTACAGAAAAGATGCTCCCAAATTATTTGTTGAGTTTGAAAATGGGAGAATATGCTGGGTTTAATGTGACAACCCCTTATAAAGAAAAAGTAATTAAATATTTAGATGGATTAACTCCAGAAGCCAAAGCAATCGGCTCTGTTAACACAATAGTATATAAAGAAAATAAATTTATTGGTCATAACACTGATTATTACGGATTTGTAAAGCTACTCAAAAACAATAAAATCCGCCAAAAAAAAATTAAAAAGGCTTATATTTTAGGAACAGGTGGAGCAGCTAAAACAGTCTATTACGCCTTGCTGGAAAATAATATTGACTGTGTAGTCGTTTCAAGGAATAAAGCTCAGAAATTGCCTTTTGAAGAGGTAATCAGTTACGATGAGTTTTCGCAAATAAAAGAAGTTGAATTATTAATTAATGCAACACCAGTAGGCTCGTATCCCAAATTTGGATCGCCTATTAAGTTTTATAATCAAACCTTTAAAATAATAATTGATTTAATTTATAATCCTCTTAAAACAGAGCTAATGCGTCATTCCATAGTTAGTATTAATGGTCTTGATATGTTGATATATCAAGCAATTGAAGCTCAAAACTATTTTAATAATCAAAGATTAAAAGAGGATATAAAAACTATTCGTTTTATAAAAGGAGCGATAATTAATGAATTCGTTCGGTAAACTATTTAAAGTAACTATTTATGGTGAATCTCATGGTCCTTCGGTTGGAGTAATAATCTCAGGCATCAAGCCTGGAATAAAAGTTGACTATCAACTCATCGAATCTAATCTTGAGCGAAGAAAACCATCATACTACGGTTCAACACCGAGAAAAGAAAAAGATACTTATACAATTGAATCGGGAATTAATCAAGGTTATACAACGGGAACACCAATCCTAATTCGGGTTTTAAATGAAGATTTAAAAAAACAGGATTATAACCAGTTTAAAGAACATTATCGACCATCACATGTTGATTTTGTATCAAACCTTAAATATCAAGGCTACAACAATCTTTCTGGTTCAGGTCATTTTTCGGGTCGACTTACAGTTGGTTTGGTCATCGCCGGAGCGTTTGCTAAAATGATAACAAATTATCATATTATCAGTAAATTTGTTCAAGTTGGAAAATTAACAGATTTGGCAAACTTGGAGAGTTATATTAAAGAAGTGGCAGATCAAAAAGATTCTGTTGGGGCAGTTGTAAAAATTACTGTCAAAGGAGTAGAACCCGGTCTTGGAGAGCCATTTTTTGAATCTGTTGAAAGTAAACTTTCTTCAATATTATATAGTGTGCCTGGAATAAAAGGGGTTAGCTTTGGCACTGGTTTTGCTGGAGTTAGTTTATTGGGGAGCGAGTTTAATGATCCGCTAATAACAGAAAGCGGGAAAACATTGACTAATCATTCCGGAGGTATTAATGGTGGGATTACAAATGGCAATGATTTAATTGTAAATGTTTTTGTTCGACCGGCTTCTTCTATTGGCAAGCCGCAAGAAACCTTTAATTTTAAAACCAAAAAAATTGAAACACTAACTATAACAGGTAGACACGATAGTTTTATCGCCCAAAGAGCAGTAGTAGTTTTAGAAAGTGTAATTCAAATTGCACTTTGTGATTTATTGCTTCAGAAAAAAAGCAGACAATAGAATCTTTTTGGATTCTTTTTTGTTATAATAAGAGTATGAAATCAATCAGAAGTTTACCAGGAGTGGGAGAAAAAACAGAACAAACTTTAAACGCACAAGGAATTTACACAATAAATGATTTAGTGTTTAATTTTCCGAAGCGATATGAATCCTTTAAAGAGGATTCTTTATTGCTAGCTGTTGATAAAACTAATGTTACGGTTACCGGAATTGTCGCAACAGTTCCAATAGTAATTAACCATCGCGGAACATTGAAAAGCTTACAATTTAAAATCTTAGTTGAAAATCAACTTTTTCAAGTAATTGCTTATCGTAGGGAGTATTTACAAGCAAGCTTAAAAGAAGGTATGACAATTCAAGTTAAAGGAAGATTTGAGAAAAAACGGCAAAGAATAACTGCTTCCCAGATTATGTTAAAGCCAATAAAAAGTGAACATAAAGCAGTTTATGGCATTGAAGGAATATATGATTCGATAATAAGCAAAATAATAAGAGCAGCTTTTAATACTTATCAAATTGAAATTGCTGAAGTTTTGCCAAGAAATTTGTTAACTAAATATAAATTTACTAGTCGTTTTAAAATGGTTTATGATTTACATTTTCCATACGATACCAATACTCTTGACAAAGCGCAAGAGAGATTAAAATATGAAGAAGCATTTAATTTTCAACTTAAAATAATGAAGGAAAAACTGTTGAGTGAAAGAACAGTAAAAACACCTAAAAGCTATAATTTGGCAAAAGTGAAACAGTTTATTACAACAATACCTTATGAATTGACATCTGATCAAAAAGCTGCAGTCAATGATATTTTTACCGATTTTAAGCAAACGTTTGCCGTTAAAAGATTAGTTCAAGGAGATGTTGGTTCTGGAAAAACAGTAGTGGTTGCAATCGCTATTTATGGAGCTAAAACAGCAGGCTTTCAAAGTGCAATCATGGCTCCAACAGAAGTTTTAGCTCAGCAACATTTCGAATTATTTCAAACAAATTATCCGCTAATAAAAAGTGTTTTATTGACAAGTTCAACTAAAAATAAAGAAGCAGTTAAACAACAAATCGTAAACAACGAATATGATTTAATTATTGGAACTCACGCTTTAATTACCGATGATACAGTCTTTCATAACTTGGGTTTTGTTGTTATAGATGAACAACATCGCTTTGGAGTTATTGCAAGAGAAAAGCTTGAAACAAAAGGAAATCCCGATATTTGTTATTTGACTGCAACACCAATTCCACGCACGCTTGCAATTGTGATTTTTGGTGACATGGAGATCTCAAACATTTATCAAATGCCTGAAGGAAGATTACCGGTAATTACTAAATATTTTACTAAAAGCCAAGAACAAAGTGTCTTTGAACATGTTAAAAAAGAACTTAAAGAAAATAGACAGGTTTATTTTGTCGCGCCAGCAATTGAAAGCGAACATCGTGGCGAGAGTGTTATTAATCTTTATAACCGTGCTCAAGAAATATTCGAAGAACCAATCTTTATGCTACATGGTAAAATGAGCGGTGCCGAAAAACAACAAACAATGGAAGAATTTAACAATACAAAAGGTTCGATTTTAGTTTCAACAACTGTTGTTGAGGTGGGCCTTGATATTAAAGATGCAACGATGATGGTAATATTTGATGGTAAATATTTTGGTCTCAGTCAACTTCATCAATTGCGAGGCCGAGTTGGCAGGAGCGACATTCAAAGTTATTGTTATGTTATTAGTGATGATATCGACATTGAAAGGCTACAAATTTTTGAGAAAACATTGGATGGCTTTTTATTGTCTGAATATGATTTAGCAAATCGAGGTCCAGGGGAATTTTTGGGCGTTAAACAAAGTGGGATGATTGATTTTAAATATGCTAACATCGAAACTGATTTTAAAATTTTTATGAATGCTAAAGATGATGCTTTAAAATTACTTAAAAGTCAATCCCATTATAGTTTTAAGCAGTTAGGAACTTGATGATTATAAAAGTATTTTATTTTACACAAATCGCAGACAAGAATTTTTCTATGCTATAATAACAGCATCACAAACTAAGAAAGGGGATTATCTTTTTAAGATAAGAAGTGATTAAAAATGATTAAAATTGCTTTAGATGCAATGGGTGGAGATTTTGGACCTAGTGTAACTGTTAAAGGAGCTTTGAAAGCTTTAGAACAATTTTCTGATATTACTATCCAATTATTTGGCGACCAAAATCAAATAGAAAAATATTTAACTGGTGAATCAAGGATTACAATTGTCCATTCAGATTCAGTTATTGATATGGGCGAACAAAATCCGGTAAGGGCAATTAGAAATCAAAGAGATTCAAGTATGGTGATGGCTATGCAAAGCGTTAAAGATGGCAAAAATGATGCTGTTGTTTCAGCGGGAGCCACTCAAGCGTTAGTTGTCGGTGCTCATTTAATAATTAGGAGAATGGAAAAAATGCGCCGCGTTGCTTTAGCTCCAATTATTCCTTCACTTGATAAAAGAGGGAAAATTTTACTTGATGTTGGGGCTAATATTGAACTTAGACCTGAACATCTCTTAGAATTAGCGATTTATGCAACTGTTGTTGCTGAATTATATTTAAAAAGGGACAAGCCAACTGTTGGTCTTATCAATATTGGAGTTGAAGAAGGTAAAGGCAGAGAAATTGATAAACAAACTTTTAATTATTTGAAAGAATCGAAACTAATTAATTTTTTTGGCAACGTTGAATCTCAAGAAATCTTTACTACAAAATGTGATATTTTAATTACAGATGGATTTACAGGAAACATAGTCTTAAAAACTATGGAAGGTACTGCAAAAGCTCTTGGTGAAATGTTAAAAGAAGAAATTGGGTCTAGTTTTGGTGGTAAAATTGGCTATTTATTTATGAAAAAAAATCTAGGACGTTTTGCCAAAAGACTTGATGCAAGCGAAATTGGTGGGACTTTAATTTATGGATTAAACTCACCAGTTATTAAAGCTCATGGTGCCTCAAATGAACTTGCGATATTTAACGCAATTAGACAGGCAAGGGCTTTTGTTGAAGCAAACATTATTGAAAAGGTAAGTGAACACCTAAATCAAATGCCAGATTTTAGTGAAGTAGGTGATGACAATAAATAAATTGTTACAAACACTAAGAATCAAAATGAAAAACAAAGATTTATTACTTCAGGCTCTAACGCATTCTAGCTATTCCAACGAATATGAAAACTCACCTCATAATGAACGTTTAGAATTTTTAGGTGATGCTGTAATAGGGTTATTAATGGCTGACTATTTATACAAAAAGGGTTTAGAAGATGAAGGACAACTTTCAAAAAAAAGAGCACAAGCAGTGTGTGAAGAAGCTCTTTATAAATATGCAACGAGAATTAATTTAAGTTCAAAACTTCGTCTTGGAAGAGGATTAGAGTTAGCAAAAGCGAGAGAAAATCCAGCAATAATTGCTGATGCCTTTGAAGCTTTATTTGGGGCAGTATATTTAGATTCTGGTTACCGAGAAGTGAAAAAACTATTCCATCGTGTTATCGTTCCCAATCTAAAAGAAATTAAGGAAATTAAAGACTTTAAATCAACCTTGCAAGAATTTGTTCAAATAGATCGCAGAAATGTATCCTATCATCTCGAGGCACAAAAGGGACCTTCACATAAAAGAATATTTACTGTCAGTGTTAAAGTTGATGGTATTGTGATGGGAATAGGGGAAGCTAAAACAAAAAAAGAGGCTGAGCAAAAAGCTGCTGAAGTAGCGCTTGGTAAGTTGGCAAAGGAGATTAAAGACAATGATTGAAAAAATTTTTGAAGAAGGACTTCTCAACTATAATGAACTTCTAATGAAACATTATCAAAAGCTTAATTTGAATTCGGATGAAGTGGTTGTTTTAATGCAACTTCTTTCACTAGCTCAAAAAAAACGTTTTAATCTTTCGACGATTACTTTAGCGAGACTTACGACTTTAAAAACGCAAGAAGCAGGCGAAATAGTAAATTCGCTTTTTGAAAAAAATTGCATTTCAATCTATTTAGAAAAAAGGAGCGATAAAAAGCTTAGCGAAGTATTTAGTTTAAAACCATTTTTTGATAAAATCACAGAAATATTTGAGAATGAAATAAAAAAACAAAAAGAAGCTCAAAGTTCGACAGACACAGAATATGTAATAAAAACATTGGAAAGAGCCTTTTCAAAATCACTTTCTCCGAGTAATTTAGAAATAGTTAGGCAGTGGTTTATCGATGATTTTTCGCGTCAACAAATCGATCAAGCTATTGAAATTACTCTTGAACGCCGAAGAAAAACCGTTAATTATGTAGACCGAATTTTGCGCAGCGAGTCATTTGATCAAGACTCAACAATTGATGAAAAAACTGCTGAAATATTGCGAAAATTAGTGGGCAAATAATGGATAAAGTTACAAAGATAATTACAGTTTTAGAAGAGATGTTTCCTAAAGCAAAAGCCGAATTAGATTTTTCAAATAATTATCAACTTTTAGTAGCAGTAATTCTTTCTGCGCAAACTACTGATATTGCCGTTAACAGGGTAACTCCGGCTTTTTTTGCTAAATATCCAACTCCAGAGAAACTAGCAAAAGCCAACCCCAAAGATGTCGAAAATATTATCAAATCAATCGGTCTTTTTCGAAATAAATCTAGGCACTTAATTGCTGCTGCGAAGTTAATAGAAACTCGATTCAATGGTCTAATACCAAACACTAGAAAGGATTTAGAAAGTTTACCTGGAGTTGGGAGGAAAACAGCTAATGTTGTTTTAGCAAATGCCTTTGGAATACCAACACTTGCAGTTGATACTCACGTTCACCGGGTATCAATTAGATTAGGGTTAGTAAACAAGGATGACAATGTTTATAAAACTGAGCAAAAACTTTATAAAATATTTCCTCAGGACAAATGGATCAAACTACATCATCAATTGATATTTTTTGGTCGTTATCAATGTTTAGCAAAAAAACCAAAATGTGGTAGTTGTGCACTTTTTGAGATTTGCGTGTATGAAAAAAAGGATAAAACCTCGTTTTGAGGTTTTTTTTATCAACAAATATTTGACATTTTGAATTTCTTTATAATAATTATAAATGAGGAGGTGTTAATATTGGCCATTGGCAGAACGATAATTCGTAACATCAGAAAAAAAATGGACAATGACAATTTAATCGAAGGAAAATTGGGAGCAACACTAAAGGTTAAGCGTGCTGAGAAGGATAAGACTTTAAATGATTTAAGTAAAAGTTATGGTATTTCAGTTTCGTATTTATCAAAAATTGAAAATGACATTATGAAACCTAATGTTGAGTACATTACAAATTTACTTAAATATTTAGAAATTAATGAGGAAATGTTTAGCAGTGGTTTAGTGATGAATAGTTGGTATGAAAAACTAATTATGCATATTATAGGTCTTGAAGATAATGAAAAAGACTTAAAAGATTTTCTTGCGACAAGAGAAGATTTTCAAGGAAAGATTTTACAACTAGCACTCTTAATTCATGAAAATAAGCTTTTAGATGTTGAAGAAATCATTAACATCTTAATGCATAATATTTCTTTGATGCAACCTTTAGAATTCTTTGTTTTCTCATTATCTTTATCAAGTTATCACCTTAAATTAAATGATTATTTTACCGCAGGAGCAATTTTTTGCGAAATCTCTGAAAAAGTTTTAGAGAATTATATGTTGAGACTTTGGTATTATGAGATTGCATTTGAATTAGCGCTTTATCAAGCATCGTATTTATATTTATCTAAAATAGTAAAAGAATTGTTAAGTTTATATTTTAGATTCAATTTGACAGATAAAGTAAATAAGTTAAAGAGAAGATACAATGTTGCGACTTCATATTTTTTAGAGCCTAGTAAATATCCAATCAATTTGGTAGCTGTAACTAATTATGAAAGAAGTTATCGTTTATCACTTATTTATCATGAAAAATTCGAAGAGTTTTTGGCGCTGGAAAAGAAAAAAGATCTCGCTCAACTACTTTTTGATGATCTGCATGATAATTCTGCAAAAGTTAAAAAGATCTGGCGTGAAATCTATTTTGAAGATGATCCTTTTGAATTAGCGTTATATGATTATTTTAAATTCAAATATGAACATGAACGCAGTTACTTTATTTTAAAAGATACGCTCTTTTCAGACAAAGGAGTATCACAACACCATTATTGTTCCCATTTCTTTACTAAGCAACTAACTGATTTGTTGAGTGGCAGACATAAATATAAAGAATGTTATTTGACAAATAAGAGATTAAAAGAGCTTGATGATAAAAGAAAAGCGCATCTTAAAAACAAAATTTTAATCGATAATTGCTTGTAACGAACTGTAAACAAACATTTTCTTAAAGGATATATTAATTTGAACTAAGGATTAAATTGTATCATCTTTTTAGATTCTTAAATTATAAAACAAGGTTTAAATATTAAATCTTCCTTCTAAATTGTCCAATGAAAAATGACTAAGGGTTCTTAGTCTTTTTCGTGTTAAGTAGATTAAAGAAAAATAACCGCTTGTTTTGTAAAAATTAAGTGACAATAAAATTAAAAGCGAGGTTATAGAAAATGAAAAAGATTTTACTTTTTATGGTGTTATTTATTGGCATCTTGCAAGTTGAATCAGTTTATGCTGAACAGAGTATTTTTATTTGGGAAATTACTGAAATTGAGATTGAACATGGAGGTGATTTAGGTGAAGCATTAGAGATAATCAAGCGTGGCATTAAGTTGAAAGAAGGCTATGAAGATCCGGGCTTTTTAATTGAAAATGATCGAGTCAATTACACGTTTCAGAGTGTAATCAACACAAACATTATAAAAACTTATCGCCTAGATCATCGGGCATCTTCACCACTTTATCGCAAAAAAGAAATCAAGTCAATCTTTATTCATGTGGTCGATAACTTGCCACCAAAAGTAATCTCTTCCCAAGCAATTACTATTCCAGTAAAGGGAGCTAAACCAAATTATTTGCTCAATATAAAATATAAAGATAATGTTACTGAAATAGATGAAATAGTCGTTGAAGTCGATGATTCGCATGTTGACTATCATAGAATAGGCAGTTATGAAGTTATTTATACTTTGATTGATGAGTTTGGAAATAGTACTATTCATCTAGAAGGTGTTGAAATAGTTGATTTAATAAAACCCACGATTACTACAACTAAAGAACTTAAACATCAAGTGGGGACAACTTTTGAGATTAAAGATTTCTTCTTAATCGAAGACAATTATGATGATCAAGTGTTGATCGAATATGATTTCACAGGAAATATCGCTGAAATTGGTAAAGTTTCAATTTCTATTACAGCAACTGATAGTAGTGGAAACAAAGCGACTAAACAAGCTGATATTGATGTTGTCGATGAAATTCCTCCTGAAATAACGTTAATTCAGAATCGATTAACAATTGATGTCGAAACTAAAGAGTTAGATTTAAGTGAATTTGTTGAGGTTAGCGATAATTATGATGATTTAACTAAAGATAATTTAATAGTTCAAAATAACATCGAATTTGGCACAGTTGGAGTTTATGAGGTTATTTTTACGATTGAGGATAGTTCTAAAAATCAAGCAACCGCAACCTTAATTATCTATGTTAAAGATGAAACGCCACCGACAATATATGCAGAAGACATATCTTTGCCTCAAAACAGTGATTATGATTTATTAGAAAATGTTTATGCAACTGACAATTACACCAAAGATAACGAGATTGAAATAAGACTTTCGCAAACAGATTTAAATATTGAAAAACCAGGCAAATATTATGCCACATATGAAGCTGTTGATGGGTCAGGAAATCATGCTTACGAAACAATTATGATTGAGGTGGAGGGGAAAGCTAATAAACAATTTTTGTTTTATGGAATGATTGGTTTAGGTGCTTTAACTAGCCTAGGGATAGTAATATTTATTTTTATTAAAAAAAGAAAAAATGCCTTTTAAAGTGTGCTATACTTTATATAGAGGTGTTAAGATTGCGCGGTGTATTTGGATTTTTAAGTGAATATAATCTTTTAAACAGTGTTTACAAACTAAATGATTTATTAGCCGATGCTAATAATGCCAATTATCCGTTTGTTGCTTTAAACGACACAAATAACTTATATGGCTCATATAAGCTTTTTAAAACTGCAAAAATTCCTTACATTATTGGTATGAAACTAGCAATCATACATCTTGGCAGCGAATGCTCTATTTTATGTTACGCTTTAAACAATGAGGGCTACGAAAATTTAATAATCTTATCATCAATGGTTCAATTGAGTGAGACAAAAAGGATAGATTTTGAAGATTTAATAGTTTATCAAGAAGGACTTTATTTTATTAGTGCAAGCCATACCTCAGATGTTGATAAAGCAATATTAGACAATCAATTATCAGAAGCAAAAACACGACTGCAAAATTATAAAGCTCAACTTAAACATTTTTCCATCGGTTTAGGACTGCAAAATTTAACACAAGAAATCCGAGTTGCCCCAATTTTAAAAGATTTTAGTCAGGAACTTGATATTTTATTATTGCCTGTCAATTATATGGCTTATCGGAAAGAGGATACTTACGCTTATGACGCTATAATTCAAGTTCAAAATCCAAACCGTACAAGAATCGATGAGATGGATTTATCGTTTTTAACTTTAACCCAACTTGAAAAACGTTATTCTGAATATCAAGAAGTGTTTACTAATTTAAGCAAGGTTTTTCCGCTATTTAGATTTAAATATCAAAAACCGCAATTTAAACTTCCCAAATTACCAGAAGTTAAAGATAGTCAACAATATTTAAAACAGCAATGTTATCGTGGTTTGAATAATTTTTTAAACCAGAATAAAACAAAGAACAAAGCAAATTATTTTAAAAGATTAGATGATGAATTAGCAGTGATTAACAAACTCGGTTATAATGATTATTTTCTAATTGTTTGGGATTTTGTAAAATACGCAAAAACAGAAAAGATTTTAGTCGGTCCTGGCCGTGGCTCTGCAGCGGGTAGTTTAACGAGTTTTACTTTAGGGATTACTGAAGTCGATCCGCTTGAACATGGTCTTTTGTTTGAAAGGTTTTTAAATGTGGAACGTCAAACTATGCCTGATATAGATCTTGATTTTCCTGATGATAGAAGAGAACAAGTAATAGAATACATTAAAAATAAATATGGCTCTAATCGCGTGCTTTCGATTAGCACTTTTAGTCGATTTTCAGCGAAAAGTGCAATTCGAGATATTTGCAGAATTAAAAATTATAGTGTTGCTAGAACTAATGAAATTGTCAAACAATTAACGGGAACTTCGGTAGTCATGACAAAAGAGTTAGCAGAAATTGATCGTTTAGCAAAAAAGATAGATGGTCTACCACGTCAAACAAGCACTCATGCAGCGGGAATAATTTTGGCAGCCGAGGATTTGCGGTATCTTTTACCACTCCAACAAGGACCGAAAATCTATCAGAGTCAATATGAACATGAAGATTTAGTGGAAATGGGTCTTCTCAAAATTGATCTTTTGGGAATCCGAAATTTAAGTATTATTACGCGCGTATTAGAAATCATTAATGAAGTTCACAACAAGACTTTAGATTTAAAAAAGATTCCCTATACTGATCAAAAGACTTATCAACTCTTGGCTAGAGGAGACACTTTAGGAATCTTTCAATTAGAATCAGTTGGAATGAGAAATGTTTTAAGAAAGCTTAAACCACGAGAGTTTAAAGATCTTGTCGCTTTGTTGGCTCTTTATCGACCTGGTCCGATGGAAAACATTGATTTATTTATAAAACGTCGCAATAGAGAACCTTTTAGTTATATAGATGATAGTTTAAAGTCAATTTTAAGCGAAACTTATGGAATAATAGTTTATCAAGAACAAATCATGATGATTGCTCAACAATTTGCTGGTTATACTTTAAATGAAGCCGATACTTTAAGGATTGGAATTTCAAAAAAGGATCATCAAATTTTAAATGAAGAAAGAAAGAAATTTATCAATCGCAGTGAAAGTTTAAATAAAAGTTCAGCATTAGCAGCTCAAATCTATGATTATATTGTTAGGTTTGCTGACTATGGATTTAATAAATCTCACTCTGTCGCGTACAGTATAGTGGCTTATCAAATGGCTTATTTAAAAGCTAATTACTATAATATTTTTATGGCTGTTTTATTATCAAAGATGGGAAGCGATAGTAATATTTATCGTTTAATTAGCGAAATTAGAGAAAAAGGAATTCAAGTATTACCTCCTGATATCAATGTTTCAACTGGAGAGTTTGTTGTAACAAAAAAAGGTTTGGTCTTCCCCTTCACGGCGATTAGAAACATCGGTTTTGTAACTGCTGAACAAATTATTAATGAACGCCAAAATAATGGAAAGTTTAAAAATTATAGTGACCTTAAAACAAGACTTGAAGCCATTTTAAATGAGCGAATTTTAAATGGGTTAATCTTTAGCGGAGCACTTGATTCTTTTGGTCAAACAAGAAAAAAGTTAGATGAACAAAAAAGCGAATCAATTGGAATTTATCAAAGTATTGTTTTTGATCTTAAAGAAGAACAAGATGTTGAATATGAACTCGCGTATTTAGCTGAAAAAGAAAAAGAAGTATTAGGGTTTAATTTAACAATAAGTCCTTTAATAGATTTAACGGAATATCAAGAAAAACATAATCTTATTCCGCTTAAAGATTTAAACTTTAACATTAAAGAGGCAAAAATTGTTGGCCAACTCCAATATCTTAATGTTATTCAAACAAAAAAAGGTGAGACAATGGCTTTTATAGTTTTAACAGACTTTTTAAGCAGAATTGAAGTCACTGTGTTTCCTGCCCTATATGCCAAATATAGTTTACTTTTAAAAGAAGGTGCAAAGCTAGTTTTAAAAATAAGATCTCAAGATTATGGTGGCGGAAGTTGGGTTTTAGAACAATTAAAAACAGTGGAATAAACAAACATTAAAGCCTTAAAAAAGGCTTTTTTTCATGAAAAAAAGGACTCAAGAGTCCCTTTTTTAAAATGAAATTATTTTTTAACTAAAACTTTTTTTAGTTGTGCAAAGCGCGGAAGACCGTTAATTAAAGGCGCCTTATCTTCGCCTTGAATGAGAGGCAAAGCATATTCGCTAAATTCTCTTGTTAAGCCTTGGCCATGGGGTTTAATCCATTCTAAAGGCACTTTTTTTTCATAATTGGCAACATTCTCTAACGGGATATGAATATATTTGATTTCGTAAGGACTATTACTTATCCGCTCAAAACCAATCATATAATCACTATAGCCAGCAAGAGCAGAGTTTACAGCTTCTGCACCAGCGTTAAACGCTTCTTCAACATCAGTAGCACTCGCTAAATGAGCGGCACAACGTTGCATTAGAGAAAACTCAATACCTCTTACTTTAACATTAAACTTTTTTTGAATTTCATTGGCTAGAACAGAAGCAGTTCCGCCCAATTGAGCGTGTCCAAATGAATCTGTAGCAAGAGTTGAATATTTTTCCGGAATATATTTTCCATCTTGATCTTTTACACCTTCGCTAATTGCGATGATTACATTGCCTTTTTTGTTTAAGGTTTTTTCAACATCAGAGAAAAAATCATCGTAATCAAAAGTAATTTCTGGAAGATAGATTAAATCAGGCCCCTGACCTTTATCTACTGCAAGTTGAGCTGCAGCAGTGAGCCAACCAGCATTTCTTCCCATAATTTCAACGACTGTAACCATTTCAGTATCATAAACCGTTGCATCATGATAAATTTCCATTAAAGTTGTCGCAACATATTTAGCAGCGCTTCCATAACCTGGGCAGTGATCAGTTCCATATAAATCGTTATCGATTGTTTTGGGGATTCCGATTATTCGGCATTCATAATTTTGGCTTTGAAAAAACAAAGAAATTTTATGAGCTGTATCCATTGAATCATTGCCGCCATTATAAAAGAAATATCTAATATTATATTTTTTAAACACTTCCAACAAACGGTTATAATCGGCGGGATCTTTAGCGGGGTCTTTAAGTTTATATCTGACCGATCCAATCATACTTGAAGGTGTGTTTTTAAGTAATTTAAGTTCACTTAATTCTTCTTGAGAAATATCATAAAACTCTTCATTTAAAATACCTTTAATACCGTGTTTGGCACCGTAAACTGCAGTAATATCTTCAGATTTTAAAGCAGTCAAAAAAACTCCAGCAGCACTAGCATTTATAACACTAGTAGGGCCTCCTGATTGCCCAATAATGGCTGCTCCAACTAATTTTTTCATTTTTATCAACTCCTAAATATTTTTTACTTCCTTTTTAATAATATCACAAAGAACCCTTTTTTCCCATTAAATCTTATAATAAAGCAAGATTAAATGACAATTAATAAAAAAACAAAGTTTGTCTTATGGTATAATTAAATTGATTTGGAGTGATATTATGAGAATTGCTTTATTAACCTCTGGCGGCGATGCTCCCGGAATGAACGCAGCAATAAGAGCTGTAGTACGGACAGCGCTTTATTATGAAATTGAAGTATATGCTGTTTATGATGGATATCGTGGCCTAGTGAAAAACGAGTTTAGAAAAATGGATAAAAAGAGTGTTTCTGAAATTCTTTCTAAAGGGGGAACTATTTTAGGGACATCGAGAATGGAAAGCTTTCTTTTAAAGGAAGTGCGACAAACAGCAATCAATAACTTAAAAGAAAGAAAGATTGATTGTTTGATTGTAATTGGAGGAGAAGGAACATTTAAAGGGGCAAATGACCTAAATGAAATGGGCTTTCCAACTATTGGAATTCCTGCTTCAATCGATAATGATATCGAAGGAACAGACTATTCGATTGGCTTTCATACAGCCCTTAATACAGTCGTTGAAGATATCGACAAACTAAAAGATACTTCATCAAGTCATCAACGAGCAAGTGTCGTTGAGACAATGGGAAGATATCGCGGAGATTTAGCACTTTATGCTGGGCTTTCAACAGGTGCAGAATTTATCATTACACCTGAACATCCTTTAAATAAAGACTTTATTATTGAATCTTTAAAAAGTCATAAAAAAGCTGGTAGAAGAAATGCAATTATTGTCATAACGGAAAAAATTTTAAATGTTTATGATTTTGCTAATGAGATTGCAGAAAAAAGCGGTTTTGCCTGTCGGGCAACTGTTTTGGGTTATGTCCAGAGAGGTGGTTCTCCGGTGCCACAAGATCGAATTTTAGCTGGCCGGATGGGTGCTTATGCAGTTGAATGTGCCAAAGAAGGAAAGAAAGGGATTGCGATTGGGGTTAGACATGAAGATATCGTAGACTATCCTTTTGCAGAAGCATTTCAAGAACGCAATTTTAAAAAGACAAAGGAATTATTTGACTTAGTCCCCAAAATTTCTTAGGAGGCAAAGTTTAAATGGTAAAAAAACAAACCTATAATTCAATACTTGCAACAACACTAGCAATTGTTGGACTTTTGTTAATTTCATATCCCCGAGAAATGCTTCAAGCAGCCGTTATTTTTGGGGGAATTTTATTTTTAGCAATTGGGCTTTTGCAAGTCTTGAATTATTTGTTTTTGGGTAAAAAAGACAGTCAAGAACTAATCAATTCATTGATAAAAATCGGTCTCGGAATTGTTTTATTAGTTTTTGCAGGCTTTGTTGTAGAAACAATAAAAGTGTTTGCAATTATTTTTACAGCAATGTTTATTATAAACACATTATATCGCTTTATAATCTCATTGTTTGAAAAGGGAAAATTAGCTGAGAAAATAGCATACATCGTTTTTACAACTCTTTTTTTAGTTGCCTCAACAGCTATTTTAATTTTAGCAGTCACAAAAGCTGATACTATTATCATAAGACTAATTGGTGGATTGTTTATTATGGAAGCAATCTTAGTTTTACTGGAAATTATTTTTCCGGGACCAACAATAGTTATTTTAACTGAAGAGGAGAAAAGCGAAATTCAAGAAGCTGAATTTAAAATTAAAGATTAACTTTTAAAGAGAAAACATTTGTAAAGATTAAAGAAGCAGCAGAAACATTGATTTGCTTCTTTTTGTAGATGTCCAAACAGTTTTGTTAAACGCTTGTTAAAGTTTTTTTAAAATGATAAAATCATTAAGGCAAACAGAAGGTGATTTAGTGTTTAAACTCAAAGCTCCATTTAAGCCAACGGGGGATCAAATAAAGGCGATTGAAACATTAAGCCATAACTTTAATAAAGGGGTTAAAAGACAAGTCCTACGCGGTGCAACTGGCACAGGTAAGACTTTTACGATATCTAATTTAATAAGTAAAATAGGAAAAAAAACATTAGTCTTAGCTCACAATAAAACCTTAGCTGGGCAGCTTTATACAGAACTTAAAGCTTTTTTTCCAGAAAACAGAGTTGAGTATTTTATTTCCTATTATGATTATTATCAACCGGAAGCTTATGTTGTTGCTCGTGATTTATACATTGAAAAAGATGCTTCTATAAATGATGAAATTGATGAGATGCGTCATAGCACTACCGCTTCTTTATTGGAACGCGATGATGTAATTGTTGTTGCATCTGTTTCCTGTATTTATGGAATTGGCGATCCAGAAGATTATAAAAGAGGAATAATATTTTTACGTAAAGATCAAAATATTGAGCAAAAAGCATTACTTAACAGTTTAGTTGAACTAACATATCAAAGAAATGATATCGATTTTCAGCGTGGAACATTTAGAGTTCGAGGTGACATAGTTGAAGTAATTCCATCAAATCAACATGCAAGCGGAATAAGAATTGAGTTTTTTGGTGATCAAATTGAGCGAATTAGAAGATTTGATGTCATTACTGGAAATGTTATTGAAACGATGGAATATATAACAATTTTTCCGGCAACTCACTTCATGACTAACAAAGAAAAAATGCAAGAGACAATAAGGCGTATTAAAGAGGAATTGGTTGAGCGGATTACATATTTTAATACCCATAACAAACTGCTAGAAGCAGAAAGAATAAGGATGAGAACGAATTATGATGTTGAAATGTTAGAAGAAATCGGAATCTGCCCGGGAATTGAAAACTATGCCCGACATATTGCTTTAAGAGGGGCTGGAGAAACACCTGCAACACTAATCGATTTTTTTGGTGAAGATTTTTTAATGATTATTGATGAATCACACGTTACTTTGCCCCAAGTGAGGGGAATGTATAATGGTGACAGATCGCGTAAACAAACGTTAGTTGAATATGGCTTTAGACTTCCAAGTGCGCTTGATAATAGACCTTTAATGTTTGAGGAATTCAATGAGAAATTAGATAAGGTAATCTACTTATCAGCAACACCTGGTGAGTTTGAATTGGAATCCGACTATCCCTTAGTTGAGCAGATTATTAGGCCAACTTATGTTTTGGATCCAATAGTGGAAGTCAGAAATCCTTATGGCCAAATGGATGATATTTATGCTGAGATTCAAGAGCGAATCGCCAGAAATGAGCGAACTTTAATAACAACTTTAACGATTAAAATGAGCGAAGACTTAACCGATTATTTAAAAATGTTAGGTTTAAAGGTCGCTTATTTGCACAGCAAAATTAAATCATTGGAAAGAATTGAAATTTTAAGAAATTTAAGACTTGGCACATTTGATGTCTTAGTTGGGATTAACTTACTCCGTGAAGGACTTGATTTGCCTGAGGTTTCGCTTGTGGTGATTTTAGATGCTGACAAACAGGGCTTTTTAAGAAGTGAAAGAAGTTTAATTCAAACAATCGGTCGCGCAGCTAGAAATGTTAATGGTAAAGTTATTATGTATGCGGAAAACATTAGCCAAGCAATGGAAAAAGCGATTGAAGAAACAAATAGAAGACGAGTGATTCAAGAATCATTTAATAGCAAGTATAATCTCATACCCGTAAGTGTTGAAAAGAGTATTCGTGATGATATTTCAATCAAGATAATTGAAACAGATGGTAAAAAGTTTCAAAGACGGCCAGATAAGGAACTTAGGACACAAGTGGTAGAGGTTGAAAGATTAATGAAAAATGCCGCTCGGGAATTAGATTTTGAAAAAGCCGCTGAATTAAGAGACTTATTGTTTGAACTTAAAGCTACTTTAAAAATATAATATATAATGGAAATATCAAATAAAATGAGTTATAATGTATTTACTGCATTTCTAAATAAACAAATTAAGGAGATATTTGTAAAAGATGGATAACAAAAAAGGGATAACTTTAACAGAACTATTTAATTCGATTTTAAAAAGATGGTATATTATTGTTGCGACCACCGTTTTAGGTGTTGGATTGGCCGGTTTGATGGCATTTTTTATTGTTACACCAAAATTTAGCTCTAATGCTGAAGTTTTGGTGCATGTTTATAAAGGTGGCAATGTCGATAACCCTGACTTTCTCGATACTGCTAGGTTATTAGACACTGTTGCTTATCATTTTAAAAGTGATATTGTCTTAGAAGATGTAATCGAAAAACTTGATTCTCCTAACTTGACTCCTGAGAAGATTAGAGATGGTTTATCGATCAAACATTCCAACACAAATTTCTATATAAAAATCACTTATACCCATCCTGATAAGATTTTTAGCGAACTACTTACTCAACAAATTATTGACTCAGCAGCAATTGTCGCTAATGAAAAATTGACAACATCAATGCTTGAAAATATTTTTTCAGTTACAAGCACACCAGATGTAGGGATTTATGCCTCGCCAAATAAACTACTTTATATAATTGTTGGCTTTTTGCTCGGTGCCATTGTAGGAGCTGGGGTAGTGTTCATCGTTGAATTTGGTAGGTATACTTATAAAAACAAGGAAGATATTGAAGCTGATTTGAATCTTCAAGTAATCGGTATCATCCCAGAATATACAGTTATGGAGAGTAAAAAGAAATGAACTTATTTAGAAAAAGAAGAGATGAAAATTATAATCACTTAGAAGTTATTGAAAGGCCGAGCTCTTTTACTACAGAATCAATTCACAAATTAATTATTAATTTAGAGTATGCGAATGTTGATAAAAAATATAAAGCGATTCAAATAACATCATCGCTCTCCAGTGAAGGAAAAACTACTTTAATCGGTAACATGGCAGTATTGTTGGCTCAAAGAAATCATAAAGTTATTATTATTGATTTGGATTTAAGAAAACCTAAAGTCAACCGTTTATTTGGAGCTTCTAATGATGTAGGTATTACAAACTACCTTCATGGTAGTGCATCTCTAGAAGAAGTTATTAAAAATGGCAATCACGGAGTAGATTTAATTGTTGCTGGTGAAAGAACAAGTGCCGTAGTTAATCTTTTAGAGAGTGAAAAATTAACAGAGTTAATCGCTATTTTGAAAGAAAAATATGACTATATTTTACTTGATACTCCACCCGTCCAAGTCAATGCTGATGCGATGATGGTTTCAAGAATAACTGATGGCGTAGTTTATGTTATTGGTTATAACATAGTTAAGAAAAACATAATTCGCGATGCTGTCGAATCACTTCGCAGAACTGAAATTCCAATTATTGGAGTTGTCTTAACACAGGTGAAATATTCTCGTCGAAGCGGAGATTATTATCACTATTACTATTACTATGGCGATAATTGATATTCACAATCATGCTTTGTTTGGGATTGATGATGGAGCTCAAACAATTGCTGATTCCGTTTTAATGATTCAAGATGCGATTGATAATGGCATCTCAGATTTAATCTTAACTCCGCATCTAAATAAGCGTAGTAAAAATGTTGATGTGGAAAAACACTTTGAAATTTTAAAAGAAAAAGTAAAGGATTTAAAAATCAACCTTTATTTAGGCCGCGAAGTTAGATATTACGAGTATGAAAAAATCGATTATGTGACTTTAAATAATTCTAATTACTGTTTAATAGAGTTTTCGATCCAAAGTGAACAGCCAATCGAAGAAATATGTTATAATTTGAAGAGCAACGGATTTAAACCAATTATAGCTCACGTTGAAAGATATCATAATTTAAGAAAAAATGATTACAATCAACTAAAAAAAGTGGCTTATCTTCAGCTTAATGCTGAGACCGTAATTGGAATGAGTTCTTATAAAAAAGATCTTAGAATTGCCAAGTATTTACTGAAAAAAAGATTGGTCGATTTTGTAGCTAGCGATGCTCATGATGTTAAAAAAAGAAAAAACCAAATGCTTAAGGCATATCAGCACGTAAAAAATAAATATGGCAAACAATATGCGAATTTAATTTTTAAAGAAAATGCGCAACCAATAATCAATAATTAATCCCAATGTGAATATTTCAAGAAAAACATTTCACAAAGGGATTTTTTCTTTTTACTTCACACTTTATGCTTATCAAATAAATATAATATGTTATAATTTCAATAGAGGGTGATTGCATGGATTTTAATCATTTTAATGTTGACTTATTAAAAATGGCTAAAGAAGCATCTGACCATAAAAAAACAGATTCAGAAGTTATCAATGCAACACTTGGCGTTTTTTTAAATGACTACATGAATCTTTACTCGTTTAAAAGTGTAGAAAAGGCTCTGAAAAACATCGATCAAGAGCAACTTAGAAGTTATTTAGCCTTAGATGGCGGAGAAGCGTATAAAAACAATATATTAAAATATTTGTTTGCGACAATTGATAGTCCAATTTTAAAATCTTTTTATCATTATGAAACTTGGACTTCAGGCGGTTCCGGAGCCATTTATTTGGCATTAAACTTTTATCGAGGTAAAACAGTTTTATTGCCCAATATTCGTTGGCCAGAATATGATCAAATGGTTTTAAGTTTAAATAAAGAAATTAAAGAATATAATTTAATTGTCGATAATCAATTTAATTTAACAGGTTTAAAGAAAATCTTTGACCAAACAACAGAAAAAGAAATATTTATTGTTATTAATGATCCAGCCCACAATCCGACTGGTTACAGTCTTACTGTCAGCGAACATCGCGAATTTATTGAGTTAGTTAATAGTTTTGAAACAAAACTTAAAATAAATGTGCTTTATGATTTAGCTTACTTAGATTTTGGCGAACTAAACTTTCAGCAAGAAGTAATGCCGCTCTTACAATTATATAGTTTTAATACCAATATTTATTTAGCATTTAGTGGATCCAAATCATTTGGTGTCTATGGGTTACGAATGGGAGCGCTAATTTTTCTTTCGCGCAATCTTTCGACAGTTGAAGAATTTAAGCACCTTACTGCTAAAAAAGCAGGAGCAATTTATGGAGCTCCAAATAGTTTAAGTGTCCTCTTACTAAATAGTATTAGTAATAGTTTGCCAGAACTAATTGTTGAGCGACAGCGAGCAAAAAGAATTCTAGCCAAAAGAAGCGGCTTATTAGTTAGTTTGTTGAAGAAACAAGGGATTTCTTATTATCCCTATAAAAGCGGGTTTTTTCTCACAATAAAAACAACCAATCCCGAAAAGCTAAAAAGTAGTTTAAAAGCTGATAAAATATATGTAGTCCCAACTTATCAAGGAATTAGAATTGCTTTATCAGCAATAAATGAAGCTGAAATAAAACGATTTGTTAATGTGTTAAGCCAATATAAAATCTATTTATAGATAAAACTGAAAGGAGAAAGATATGGCGACAAATAAAGTACCACATAATCTTAAAACAACTCCCCTATATCCGTTGATGGTAGAAAAAGGAGGCGTTTTTACTGAATTTGGCGGCTTTTACATGCCGGTTAATTTTTCTGAAGGGATAATTGCTGAACATTTAGCAGTTAGAAATGATGTCGGTCTTTTTGATGTTTCTCATATGGGGCAGATTCGAATTAAAGGTCAAGAAGCAGAAGATTTTGTTAATTACGTTTCTACTAACAATATTAAGAAATGTCGTTCCAACCAAATGCAATACCAAATTGTAACTCAAGAAGATGGTGGTGTAGTCGATGATATGATGGGCTACAAGTTTAATGAAAATGATCTTTGGTTAGTTTGCAATGCGGGAAATAAAGATGTGCTCTTTGCTCACTTGAAAGAAGTGCTAAAACAGACTAAATACAAGTGCGAACTTATTGATGAAACAGATGATTATGCCGCAATCGCCTTACAAGGACCAAACTCTCTTGCTGTTTTAGAACAGGCTTTGGAACTTCAACTGGCGGATTTAAAGTTTTTAGAATTTATCGAAACTAAAGGTTTGGTTATCTCGCGCAGTGGTTATACCGGTGAAGATGGTTTTGAAATTTATGGTTTTCCAGAGCCAATGGTTCAATTGACAAAAAAACTTTTCACTTTGGGAGCTAAACCGTGTGGATTGGGAAGTAGGGATACATTGCGTTTCGAAGCTGGATTACCACTTTTTGGTCATGAAATTTCTAATTTCATTACTCCAGTACAAGCAGGGTTATTGTTCGCAATAGATTTTAAAAAAGCAGATTTTATAGGTAAAGACGCTCTTTACAAACAGCATCAAAAAAAACCAAAAGAGAAAATTCAAGGTTTAGTTTTACTTAAACCTGGTGTTGCTCGACAAGGATACTCGATTTATGATGACGATAAATATGTCGGTTACATCACGAGTGGATTTATGATTCCGGGCACCAAAAACTCATATGCTAATGGTTTGATTGACTCAAGTTATAAAATTGGTGATGAGTTAGAAATTGAAATTAGAAATCGAAGAGTCAAGGCTCAAATAAGAAAAAAAAGATATTTATAAAAAAAAGGAGAGGTTAAAATGAAATATTACACAAAAACAGAAGAATGGATTGAAGTAAAAGGCAATAAGGCTATTGTTGGTCTGACAAAACATGCGGTCAGTGAGTTAGGCGATATTGTCTATGTTGAACTACCAAGTGTTGGCGATAAATTTGCAAAAGATGAAACTTTTGGTGCAATTGAATCTGTTAAGGCTGCAAGCGATCTTTACATGCCTATCGGAGGAGTAGTGAGCAAAGTAAATGATCTTCTCGAGGCTGAGCCTGAAAAATTAAATGAAGATCCGAAAATTAATTATTTAATTGAAATCGAAGATTTTGATCCAGAAGAATTAAAAACTCTTCTCACAAAAGAAGTTTATCAAGGGTTATAGTATGTTCAAATACTTACCTCATACTAAAGAAGATATCAAGGAGATGTTAGCTAAAATTGGTGTCACTAGTCTCGATGATCTTTTTAAAGATGTACCAAAATCAATTGTCGAAAATTCAGACTACGATTTAGAACTCGCTAAAAGTGAACATCAACTAATAAAAGAGATGACCCAATTGGCTAATAAAAATAAAACTTTAAAAGTTTTTCGTGGCGCTGGTTCTTATGACCACCACACTCCAGCAATTATTCCTTATTTAACTTCCCGAGGCGAATTTTTAACATCTTATACACCATATCAACCAGAAGTTTCGCAAGGAACACTGCAATATATTTTTGAATTTCAATCATATATTTGTGAATTGACAGGTATGGATGTGAGTAATGCTTCTGTTTATGATGGCTCAACTGCTGCTGCAGAAGCGATGCTGATGGCAACAAGCCAGACAAGAAGAAAAAAAATATTGATAAGTAAAACAGTTAATCCTCAAACTATTGAAGTCATTAAAACCTATGCTCACTTTAGAGACATTGAAGTTGTTGAAATTGCAAGCATAGATGGAGAGACAAGCAAAGATTTTGCTACTGAAGAGGCTGCGGGATTAATTGTTGAGTATCCCAACTATTACGGAATTATTGAAGATTATCACAATTTTGGCGAAAAAATTCATAATTCTGGCGGTCTTTTTATTATGATCGCGGATCCGCAAAGTCTTGCTGTCTTAAAATCACCTCGAGCTTTAGGTGCTGATATAGTTGTAGGTGATGGCCAAAGTCTAGGAATCCCACTTCAATTTGGTGGTCCTTATGTTGGCTTTATGGCGGCGACAAAAGCTTTAACTAGAAGGATTCCAGGAAGAATATGTGGAATGACTCAAGATGTTGATGGCAAAAGAGGATTTGTTTTAACGCTCCAAGCACGTGAGCAGCATATTAGAAGAGAAAAAGCGACTTCTAATATTTGTTCAAACCAATCTTTAATGGCTCTTTGGGTAACCATTTATTTGTCAATAATGGGCAAAGATGGAATGGAAAAAATTAATGAAGCTTGTTATAACAATGCAACATATTTGAAAGAACAACTTCTAGCGACAAATTTGTTTAAAGTTGTTTATAATAAACCGTTTATTAAAGAATTTGTTTTAGAGGCGAACTTTGATGTTGAAAAGATTGAACAAAAATTGTTAGAAAAAGGCTATTTAACTGGACTTAATTTAGGAGATAATAAACTACTTTTCGCTGTCACCGAAAAATATGATCAAACAGAAATAGATCAATTTGTGGAGGTGCTAAAAGATGTTGTATGATAAGTTGATTTTTGAATTATCAAAAAAGGGTAGAATCGGTCATGATATAAATGTCACTACTAATAACTTAAAATCAAGTTTGCCGCAACATTTTTTAAGAGAAGAAGAACTCCTTTTACCAGAAGTTAGTGAACTCGATGTAGTGAGACATTATACTAATATTAGCTTGAAAAACTTTAATATTGAAAAGGGGTTTTATCCTCTGGGGTCATGTACGATGAAGTATAACCCTAAAATCAATGAGAAAATTGCTTCCCTCGATGGTTTTGTGAGTCTCCATCCTCTAACCCCTGAAAGTGCTTCTCAAGGTGCACTTGAATTACTTTATGAGACAGATGTAATCTTATCTGAAATAACTGGGATGTCCAAGTTTAGTCTTGCACCATTTGCTGGAGCTCACGGGGAATTGACTGGATTGATGATAATTAAAAAATATCATGAATTAAATCAAGATTTTAAACGAACAAAAATAATTGTACCCGACAGTGCTCATGGGACAAACCCTGCAACCGCAACTGTCGTTGGTTTTGATGTTGTTGAAGTTAAATCTAACTTGGATGGAACAGTAAATATTGAGGCTTTAAAAGAGTTATTATCTGATGAAATTGCTGGTATTATGCTAACAAACCCTAACACTTTAGGGATTTTTGAAAGAGATATTTTAGAAATGTCAAAACTGATTCATGATATCGGAGGATTATTATATTATGATGGGGCTAACCTCAACCCACTTCTTGGTAAAGCAAAACCAGGTTTGATGGGTTTTGATATTATTCATTTAAATGTTCATAAAACGTTTTCAACTCCGCATGGTGGAGGCGGGCCTGGAGCAGGACCGGTAGGTGTTGTTGAATCGTTAAAAGAATTTTTGCCTGGGCCAGTTGTAAAATATGAAAATAATCGTTATCAATTTGCAACTCCAAAACATTCAATAGGAAGACTCGGAAAGTTTTACGGTAATTTTTCAGTAATCATTAAAACAAACAGTTACATAAAGACGCTCGGCAGAGATGGACTTAAAAAAGTTGGACCGCTCGCAGTATTAAATGCTAATTACATTAAAGAATCATTAAAGGATGATTATTTACTAACAGTAGAAGGAGTCTGCATGCATGAGGTTGTATTTGATGGTCTTAAAGATAAATCAAGTGGCATCAAAACTTTAGATGTTGCGAAAAGGCTGCTCGATTTTAATGTCCATCCACCAACAGTCTACTTTCCACTCGTAGTCAGCGAAGCGATGATGATTGAACCGACAGAAACTGAATCGAAAGAAACACTCGACAATTATATCGAGATTTTAAAAACTATTGCGGAAGAAGCTAAAACGACACCCGAAATAGTAAAGAATGCTCCATATAAAACACCTGTTAGAAGATTAGATGAAGCTATGGCGGCGAGACAACCTAAATTAAAATTTAAAGATTTATAGTCTTAAAATTTGAAAAAATGAAACCAGATTTTTACCGGTTTCTTTTTTCATAATGTCTAGACAGATTGAAAATAACTGGGACTAAGTAGCCTTTACTTATTTTTGTTTTATGCTATAATTGGTTTAATAAAATGATACTTTTTTTAAGTGATACAATGAAAAAATACTTTGGAACTGATGGAATACGTGGCAATGCAGAAAAACTATTAACGCAAGAGTTTTTATTTAAAGTTGGGGTCGCTATTGCAAAAACCCTTAAAACAGATTATGTTGTAATTGGAAATGATCCTCGCGAGTCAGCAAAAAGAATAATTGAAGATCTCTCTTTTGGCATTAGAAAAGAAGGCATTGATGTTTACTATGCGAAGGATGTTACAACGCCAATGTTGGTGTATTACAGTTTAAAAAAACAAGTTGTAGGAATAATGATTACAGCTTCTCATAACCTTTATTATGATAATGGAATTAAAATATTTAACAAAGGTTATAAACTAGATGAAACAACAGAAGAAAAAATTGAATTTTTAATTAACAATCCTCAAGCCAGCCAAAATAAAAACGGAAGTTTTTTTTCATTTGAGGATGTCACTACAACCTATTTAGACTTTATTATGAGTTTGGATTTCAAATTTAAAGATCTCGATTTTGGGGTTGATTGCGCTAATGGAGCGAGCTACAAAATTGCGCCCTTAATTTTTAAACACTATTTTACTAAATTTAAGGCCTACAACATTAAACCAGATGGTAAAAACATCAACAAAAATGTTGGTTCGACTAATTTAGCTTTTATACAACAAAAAGTTATAAAAAATAAACATGAAATTGGTTTCGCCTTTGATGGTGATGCAGATAGATGTTTAATAGTAGATAAAAATGGTAATATTATTGACGGCGATTTAATGATGTATATTTATGCCAATTATTTAAAAAAACAACAACTTCTCAGCAATAATCATCTAGTTTTAACTAAGATGAGTAATCCGGGTCTTTTAAAGACTTTAACCGATGAAGGCTTTAGTTTTTCGCTAACCGATGTCGGGGATAAACATATCTTCAAAGAGATGAACGACAACGGCTATATATTAGGCGGAGAGGCATCAGGGCATATAATCTTAAATCAGATTTTACCAACTGGTGATAGTGTCTTGTTGGCTCTTTATATGCTGAAGATTTTAAGCGAAGAAAATAAAACAATCGATCAATTTACTAAACATATAGAGCTTTATCCGTTTAAAATGATTAATATCGCAAACATTGATAAAAATGTTTTGATGAAAGTTGAAGTTCAAGAGGCAATTGCAGAAGCTAAAAAAAGCTTTAAAAAAGATTATCTAATTTTAATTAGGGCTAGTGGAACCGAACCACTAATCCGAGTAACGATGAGTTATAAAGATGAAAATATTCTTGATGAACAGATAAATAAAATGATAAAAATAATTAAAGAAGGAGCATGATGATGAAAACATACGCACTAGTTTTAGCTGCCGGTAAAGGCACAAGGATGAAAAGTGAAATTCCTAAATGTGCTTTTCCAATCCTAAAAAAACCAATTATTCAATATATTGTAGAGAAATTTGAAAGAATTCCTTTAATTACTGAAACGGTTTTAGTTGTTGGATATAAAAAAGAGATTTTTCAAAAATTATTAGAAAATAGAGTTGTCTATTGTGAACAAAAAGAACAAAAGGGAACAGCCGATGCTGTAAATTCTGCGGCTCCTTATTTAAAGGATAAAGAGGGATTCACTTTAATCGTTCCTGGAGATGTTCCTTTAATGACAACAAAACTAACTGAAAAAATTATTAATGCGCATTATGAAATGGGAAATGATTTAACTGTTTTTACAATGACTTTAGACAATCCTAAAGGCTACGGCAGAATAGTAAGAAACAAATATGGAGTAATTGATAGAATCGTTGAAGATCGTGATTGTAATGATTATGAAAAACAAATTAAAGAAGTAAACACAGGAATTTATCTTGCAAGGAATGAATACTTGTTTGAAGAACTAAAAAACGTTAAAACACTCAATGTTAAGGGTGAATTTTATTTAACAGATATAGTTGAATTAATGCATCAAAAATATAAAGTTGGAACTTATGAGATAAGAGACCAGTGGCAAGCAATGGGAGTAAATGATTTATATCAAGTTAGTACTGCTGAAAAACATTTGCGTGAAATCATCAATAGAAGGCATATGGAAAATGGCGTCTATATGATTAACCCAGAAACAATTACTTTAGGTCACGATGTTATAATTGAGCCATCTGCAACCATTCTTCCCAACACAACAATTACCGGAAAAAGTATTATTAAAGCTGGTGCTACTATCGGCCCTAATACAGAAATACATAACTCCGTAATCTCAGATAATACAACAATAAAACACAGCTTAGTGTTTAACTCATTTGTTGATCAAGACTCAGTCGTTGGTCCGTTTAGCCATTTAAGAGATAGAGCTTCGATTGGACCCAACAATAGAATTGGCAATTTTGTTGAAATAAAAAATTCAACTACCGGTACCCAAACAAAAGCTTCTCACCTCTCTTATATTGGTGATGCGACTGTAGGTTCAAGAGTAAACTTTGGTAGTGGCTCAATAACAGTTAATTATGATGGAGTCCAGAAGCACGAAACGATTATTGGTGATGATGTTTTTGTTGGTTGTAATGTCAATATAGTGGCACCACTTAAAATTGCGGACCAAGTATTTATTGCCGCAGGCTCAACTGTGACTAAAGACATTCCAAAAGGTTCACTCTCAATCGCTAGAAGTAGACAAATCAATAAAGAAGATTACTACTCACATTATATCAATCGAAACTTAGGGTCACTAAAACATCTTAAAAAACCTAATAAATAATGTGATATAATAAATCTAACAATTGCTGCAGTTTTTAAAGTTTAACAAAGGAAAAATAATTCAATGAAAAAAAAGAAAAGGAAATATTGGCGATTATTAATCAAAATCGAAATGGCTATTTTAGATAGTTTTTTAATGGTTGTCGCTTATTTTGCGACAGTTTTTGTCAGCCATCGCTTAGGTTATCAAGTCCAAATTGGAGTCGACTTAACTGTCTCGCTTATATTAATTTTAATCAGCATTAGTTTATTTGCTGTTTTTGGAGTTTATCGAATTTTAATCTCCCATATTGGTTTTGAAGACTTAATTCGAATCACTTCTATTGTCATTATAAAAAACAGTGTTTTTGCTACTTTTTTCTTTTTTGTCAAACAAATTGAGTTTTTACAGTGGCCAATGTTTTTGTTTATCGCTCCATTAGAAATTTCGTTATTAATTTTTCCGAGAATAATTCCTAAAATAATTAAATACTTAAAAGTGATTTTTTCAAAACGCCATTATGGAATTAGAACTTTAATTGTTGGTGCAGGCTCAGGTGGTACGATTGTTTTAAAAGAGATTAATCAAAACGAAGAGCTAAACAACAAAGTAGTTGGTTTTGTTGATGATGATTCAGCTAAAATAGGTTCAAAACTTAATGGGATTCAAATCTACGGTCCAATAAAAAGCATTGTTAGTATTATTGAAGAACTTGCAGTAAAGGAAGTTATAATTGCAATCGCAAATCTATCACCTAAAGCATTATCCAATATTGTTAAAGAACTAACAGAAGCTAATGTTCGCAGCAAAAAAATTCATGTCTTATCTGATTTGAATGCCAAAAGTCCTGTGCAGCTTGTAGATGTGAACATTGAAGACTTGTTAAAAAGGGAACCGGTTGAATTAGATCTTGAAGGGCTTAAACAGTTTTTAGAAAATCAAACAATTCTAGTCACTGGTGGAGGCGGCTCTATTGGTAGTGAGCTATGTCGTCAGATTGTAGACTATCAGCCGGAAAGATTAATTATCTTTGACATTTATGAAAACTCAACATATGATACTCAGATGGATTTAAAACGTAAGTTTTATAAAAACTCTGATCTAAAAGAACCCATTATTGAAGTGATTATTGGCAGTGTTTACAACTATGAAAGATTAAAGTCTGTTTTTGAAACTTATCGGCCAAACATCGTCTTTCATGCAGCAGCATATAAGCATGTTCCTTTAATGGAGGATAGTGCTGTTGAAGCCATTAGAACAAACATAGTTGGAACATACAATGTCGCAACTTTAGCAGATGAATTTGAAGTTAAAAAGATGGTTTTAGTCTCAACTGATAAAGCGGTTAGACCAACAAATATAATGGGAGCATCTAAACGTTATGCTGAACACATTATCCTTTATCAAAACAGCATTTCTAAAAACACTTCTTATTCAGCGGTTAGATTTGGTAATGTACTGGGTTCGAGTGGCTCGGTAATCCCGCTTTTTCAAAAACAAATCTCTGATGGAGGCCCAGTTACAGTTACCCATCGAGACATAACTCGCTATTTTATGACAATTTCCGAAGCAGTAAGTCTAATTTTACTTTCAGGTTTTTATGCCAAGGGTAGCGAAATTTTTGTTTTAGATATGGGTGAACCGGTAAAAATTTCAGACCTAGCAGAAAAAATGATTAAATTGGCTGGATACCGTCCCAATATTGACATTAGCATTGAATATAGTGGACTTAGACCTGGAGAAAAGTTATTTGAAGAAATTTTAATTGACACAAACCTCGACATTCATAAACCAACACCTAACGCAAAAATATTTGTTGAAAATAAATCATTCTTAACTTTTGAACAATTAAAAATTGCACAAATTATAAATTCAATCGATAATTTTACAAATGAAGAAGCAAAAGAATTTATAAAGACCATTATAAAAACTTATACTATTTTTGAAATAAATAACAAAAACTAATAAAAAAAAGACCGTCGCGGTCTTTATTATTTTAAAAGTGATGCTGCTTCATAATCTAAAAAGACAGTTACATCTGGATGTTCTTTTAAAATCGTTACAGGCCAATCGCTAGTTTTATTTCCATCGATAAGCATTTTAATCGCTTCTGCTTTATTTAAACCAAAAGCTAGCAAAATAATTTTCTTAGCCTGCATAATATCCTTTAATCCCATAGTTACAGCTCTTTTTGGAACTTCCTCTAGGGATGCGAAAAACCGGGCATTATCTTTCCTTGTTGATTCCGCTAAATCGACATATTGAGTCGTTGAATAAAAAGGGGTTCCTGGTTCATTAAAGGCGATATGACCGTTAGATCCAACACCTAAAATTTGTAAATCAATTGGATGTTTTTCTAAGAGCAGAGAATAATTTTGAGGATTATCTTGTTCGGGAAAAAAAGTGTTTTCTAGTGAAATGTTTAAATGTTTAAACAAAATATTATTCATAAAAGTGTGATAACTCTGTTCATGATCAATTGGTAAATCAAAATATTCATCTAAATTAAAAGTCGAAACATTTTTATAATCAGTTTTATTATTCTGATGGTCCACAATTAAATTTTGATAAACACCAATTGGACTTGAGCCAGTTGCTAAACCCAAAACTGCGCTTGGTTTTTCTTTGACAAGATTGATTATCATTTTTGCTGCGAGTAAATCTAATTGTTTCTTATCATCAATAATTATTTTCATTATAGTCTCCTTTGTCGATAAGTTATTGCAAAGCTTAAAGTTGTTGTAAGGATTTAATGTAGTAGATCCTGAAAACAACAATTAGCTTCCACAAAAAACTTTAACAAAAAAGACTTAAATAGTCAAATCATTTCAGATGTTTGTTTGAAAAAACAAAGTTATTATAATATAATAAGATATAACAAAATCAAAGAGGAAATGTAGGGATACTATGAGTAAAATGATTTATATTACCGACAACAAAGAGGCTGACATTAATTACATTAAAGACAGTAACACAATTACTGTATTTAAAGGTTTAAACCTAATTGAAGTACATCATCCAGCAAATGCGACTCAAAGTGCTGTGTTTTTAAAATTATTAAATCATTTCGATATTTTTATTCTCTCTAGAAGTAGAAGAGCATTAATTGAAGCTCAAGAAATATTTCAATACACAAGACTTGTCTATGAACCAAGAAGAAAAATTACAGATATTGATAAGTTGGCGAGAAGAATTTTTTCAATTCGCTGTTTTACAATTTGTTTACCAGCTGAATGTGCAACCCAAGAGATGATTAGAAAGTTTCATGTTAAAGGAATTAAAGTTATTATTCGTGCTCAAAATCAAACCGATGTCTATAAAGCAGCGCTTGCGGGAGCAGACGGTGTCTTAGGTAAAGATTTAAAACGTGTTGAAATCGAAAGTGATCTCACTACCCTGCCATTTTTAGTTTCACATCGAGGCTATCAGGTTGATCAAGTTGAAAACTCGATTAAAGCGGGCCTAAAAGCCCATCAGCATAATGCCGATGTCTTAGAGTTAGATGTTCATTTAACTGAAGATAAGAAAATCGTAGTTAATCATGATCCAACTTTAGGTCGAACTTATGATAAGGATTATGTGATTAAAATTAATAAACTGGCAGAATTGAAACAAGCGAGACAAAAACTTAATGAAACTATTTTAGATGATAGAATTGCAACCTTAACAGAATTTGATAAAGAATTACCAGAAGATCTCACCTTTTTAGTTGAAACAAAAGTAGAAGGCAATCACGCAATTAAAAGACTGTCTAGAATCGTAAATTCAATGAAAAGAAATGTAATGGTTATGAGTTTTTATCCAATCGCATTGATTAGGATGGATAGTTATATAAAAAATAACATCAATGGATTATTATTAGCATCTGAAGAAGAAAATATGGAACTTCTTCCAATTATAAAAGTTGTCAATAAGTATAAACTTATCATTCATCCTCAATATAGTAAATTCGATTACAAATGGGAACAAGAAATTAAACGCAGAATGATTGGTTATTCACCGTGGGGAATCAAAGAAGAAGATTTAGAAGATGCACTTTTCGAGCACCATGATATGATTAATTCAAATTTCGTTCATCTTTTAGCCCATCTCCCTAAAAAAATAGTGACAAAAAGAGAAATCATTTATTCATTGGGTGATAAAAAGCAACTTCAAGTTTCCAATGAAAAGGGTAAAAAACTTAAATTTAAAACCCGCATTTTATTTGACAATCCACTAGAACTAACGATTGAAAATGGGGTTATTACAGGTGCTGGTAAAACTGGAACAACTTATTTGTATGTTACTCATGGAGCAACTATTTTTAAGAAAAAAATTCACTATGCATCAGATTTGATTAAGGTTACTGTTGTTGATTCCGAGGAAAATAACAATGGCCCTAATTAAACTTAATTTTCATAGTCAATCACTAGCAAGAACTACTGATTTATATGTAATTAAACCTGACTATTTATCGCCAGATAAAGAGGTTTCCCTTTTATATTTGCTTCACGGTTACACCGGAGACTATACCAATTGGATTAGGTTTTCTAATATTGAAAAATATGTCTTTGGTAAAAATTTGATTGTAGTTATGCCGAGTGCTTATAATTCATATTTTACTGATCTTGGAACTAAAGAAAAACATTTTACTTATGTAGCAGTAGAACTTCCTAAATTTATTGAATCAATCTTTAATTTAAAAGTTAAAAGAGAAAATACGTTTGTCGCAGGTCTTTCCATGGGAGGTTATGGTGCTTTAAAGATTGCTTTAACATATCCAGAACGATACAGCAAGGCAGCAAGTTTTTCTGGAGCGTTAATAATCCAAAATATGATTACAAGAGTCAATCTTGAACGAAAAAAACATTTTGAAGTGGTGTTTGGAAAAACACTAAAAAAAGAAGATGACCTATTTTATTTAGCAACAGAGGCGCTCAATAAAGTTGATTTATATATTTCTTGTGGAACTGAAGATGCAATGTTTAAAGATAGTGCACAATTTCACCAATATTTAAAAGAAATAAACTTTAATCATTTCTATATTACAAAACCTGGTAACCATAACTGGGAATTTTGGGATCAAGAGATTAAGCAAGCGATTGAATTTTTCATTAATGAATGAAAAAAGGATGTTAACATTGAATTTGTTAACATCCTTTTTTTACTCAATCAGTTTGATTATTTCAAAAAGTATTTCCCCCGCTTTTTTCATTTGATTGATACTTAAGAATTCATAACGACCATGAAAATTGTAACCACCAGTACCTAAATTTGGGCAAGGAAGACCCATGTAAGTTAGTCTAGCACCGTCGGTGCCACCTCTTATTGCTGTGGTAAAAGGAGTTATACCAGCATTTTTAATTGCTTGTTTAGCAATTTCGATTGGTTTTAAATCAAGTTTTAGGATTTCATACATATTCAAATAAGAAATTTCAATTTTCATTTCAACAGCTTGATAACCATATTTGTTATTTAAATAATCCTTTATTGTTTCAAATTCTTTTTGTTGAACTAAAAACTTTTCTTTGTCATGGTTGCGGATAATATAAGATAAGAAAGCCTCTTCAACACTGCCACTCATATTAGTTAAATGATTAAAACCTTCTCTATTTTCAGTAAATGCTGGATTTTTAAAGACTGGCAAAAGTGAATGAAATTCAAAAGCTAAGTGCATTGCGTTAATTAACTTTAATTTAGCAGAACCGGGATGAATAGACCTGCCGTTGAACTTTACCCAAGCAGAAGCGGCGTTGAAGTTTTCATAATCAATTCCACCGACTTTAGAACCATCCAAGGTGTAAGCAAAGTCAGCCTTAAAAAAATCAAGGTTAAAATAATCAGCACCTCTACCGATTTCTTCATCAGGAGTGAAGGCTAGGTAAATATCACCATATTCAAAATTGTTTTTTAGAAGTTGCTGACAGAAGTCAACAATTATTGCAATCCCAGCTTTATCATCAGCCCCTAAAAGAGTGTTACCATCAGTTACAATAATATCGTCTCCAATGACATCATTTAAAACTGAAAAAGTTTTGGGGGACATTTGATAATCTTGATTTAATATTATTGTTGAGCCATCATAATTTTCAATAATTCGAGGCTTAACATTTTTTCCAGGCGCATCAGAAGAAGTATCTAAATGAGCAATGAAACCAACTGAATTTTTAGTTTTCTTTGTGCCCTTTATTTTGCCATAAACATAACTATATTCATCAACAAATGCCTCGACTCCAATCTCAGTCAATTCTTCCAAGAGTAAGTTTGCCAGTTTTTTTTGTTTCTCTGTTGAGGGAACAGACTTGCTGTTTGGATCTGACTCTGTATCAATTTTTGCATAGCGAATGAAACGTTTTACAATATCCATTTTTATACCTCCAGTTTAAATTATACAACAATAGCCTAAAAAAGTCTGAAATACTTTCACTTACTACTACTATTAACGATTAATATGTGGTATTATCTATATTAGAGTTTAAGGAGTGTAATAGTAGAATGCTGTTTGGAAAACATGTAAATAAGTACTATAAGAAATACGGAGTCTTGATGCTGCTAGGTGTTATTGTGTTACTGATAGTAGACTACATTAGCACTAAGATCCCTCGCAAGTTTTCGGAAATAATCGATAGTTTTGAATCAAGTGCGATGACAATAGAAAAACTTAATGGGTTTTTGTTGTCATTTTTAGTTCTTGTGGCAATTATGGCAGTCGGCAGAATGATGTGGCGCTTTTTTTTAATAGGTACAAGTAGGGGAATTCAACACGATATGCGTAAACAACTATTTTCGCATGCAACGAGTCTTGATCAGCCCTATTATCAAACGCATAAAGTTGGAGCCGTGATGGCTTACTTTTCTAATGACTTAGAAGCGATTAGACACTCATTTGGACGCGGTTTATTACTAATTTTAGATGGGATTTTCATGAGTACAATCATAATTATAAGAATGCTTGAGATGGATTACAAATTAACACTTATCAGTACTATCCCAATGTTTTTCCTAGGTGTTACAGCATTTTTCATCATTAAAAAAATGCGTCTTATTTTTAGGACAAGACAAGATTCCTTTCAAAAAATGAATGAGTTTACTCAAGAATCATTTTCAGGAATTCAAGTGATAAAAGCTTTTGTTAGAGAAGCAAAAGAAGCCTTTTTATTTAAAGAGAGAAGTGAAGATTTTTATAATAAACATATGGATTATGTTAGAACAATGGTTTGGGTTCAAATTGTAATCAATATTTTTATTAATTTAACCGCAATTACAATAATAGTTTTTGGCGCTTACACAGCAATCACAAATCCAGCCAATTTTTCTGCCGGAAACTTAACAGAATTCTTTAGCCTTTTTGGAATGTTAATTTGGCCAGTAATGGCAATCACCCAGTTTGCAAACCTCAGAAGTCAGGCTTCGGCTTCATATTCGCGAGTTGCAGAGTTTTTAGACAGCAAGTCACTATTGGTAGATGGCGAAACTGAAATTGAAATAAAAGGAGCAATTAGTTTTAATAATCTTACATTTGCATATCCTGATGAACCAGAAATTGAAGTGCTCAAAGATGTTAGTTTTGAAATAGAAGCCGGTGAGTTTGTCGGAGTTTTAGGTAGAACTGGCTCAGGTAAAACAACCTTAGTTGATTTATTATTAAGAATTTATAATGTTGATCCAAAGATGATACTTGTTGATGGTGTTGATATTATGGAACTTAAGATTAAAGCAGTTAGAGATGGAATCGCATATGTTCCTCAAGATAACTTTTTATATTCAACAACAATTAAAGAAAATATTTCTTTTAGTTCGAAAGACATTAAAGACGATGAAATAATTAAAGCTGCTCAACTAGCAGATATTTATGATAATGTGATTGAGTTTAAAGAAGGTTTTGAAACTATTTTAGGTGAGCGAGGAACAACTGTTTCTGGAGGTCAAAAACAACGGATTTCGATTGCCAGAGCTTTAGTTAAAGAAGCACCGGTCTTAGTTTTTGATGATTCTGTAAGTGCAGTTGATACCGACACTGAAGAAACCATTTTAACTAATTTGAAAAAGACAAGAAAAGGAAAAACGACTATTATTATTGCTCATCGAATAAGTACAGTTAGAAATCTTGATAAGATTGTCTTGTTGGACAAAGGAAAACTTTCAGCTGTTGGTTCCCATCAAGAACTGATGAAAACAAGCGAGTTATATCGTGATTTAGTTAAACGACAAACGTTGGAAAGTGTGGTGAGCGGCGATGCGTGATTTTGAAGAAACCACAAGGCAACAATCAGATTCCAAAATATTTAAACGGCTGTTAGAATATGCCGGACCTTACAAGAAAAACTTTATTGTCTCGATGATCTTTATTTTATTCGATGTCGCTTTATCTAGTGTCTCACCAATGCTAATCGGTCTCGCAGTTTGGATTGTTAGAACAAATAAGCCAGTCAATGAAAAAGTTGTTTATTTAATTTTAGTCTTGATTGTTTTCTTAATCAGTATTGGTGTAATGATTACGATGGTCTATTTTCAAAACATTTTATTGCAAAGTGCTGGTCAAAAAATTGTTAAAGACTTAAGAAAAGAAGTATTTGAACATATTGAAAGACTCTCTTTAGGGCAATTTTATAAAGTGCCAATTGGAAAGATGGTTACGAGAGTGACTAATGACACCAGCACTTTATCAGAAATGTATACGTCGGTTATTGTTAATTTAATTAGAAATACTTTGATGATGATTGTTCAATTTACAATAATGTTGGTGATCAATGTTAAGGTCACTTTAATTATGGGAATAACACTCCCCTTTGTTGGCATCCTGACATTTGGTTATCGGAGATTGGCGAGAAATCAGTACCGCAGAGTCCGTAATGAAAACACTAATATGAATGCTTTCTTACAAGAAAACTTAAGTGGAATGAAACTCACTCAAATCTTTAATCAAGAAGAAAGAAAACATGATGAGTTTGATGCCCAAAATAGAAAACTTCGCAAAGAGCAATTAAAAGAAATAACCTTATTCGCTTTCTACCGTCCTTTGATGTATGTAATCTCAATGCTTGCAGGTTTGATTGTAATTTATTATTTAGGTTCAGATGTCGTTAGAATGATTCAAACGGGCGTTGCAGAAGAACTGATAATTATTAGAGTCGCATTGTTAGTTACAATGTATGACTATTCGATGGGATTTTATCGTCCCCTTCAAAGTTTAAGTGAGGACTTTAATATTCTTCAAAGCGCCTTTGCGAGTGCGGAAAAAGTTTTTGATGTAATCGATAGTACTCCCGAAATAGAAGATGCTCCAGATGCAGTAGAACTAGTAGATTTTAAAGGTGAAATTGAGTTTAAAAATGTTTGGTTTTATTACCTTGAAGGTGAATGGGTCTTAAAAGATATTTCCTTTAAAATTAATCCGAATGATACAATCGCTTTTGTTGGTGCGACAGGTAGCGGCAAGACAACAATTATGAATTTAATTGTGAGAAATTATGATGTTATCAAAGGTGAAATTTTAGTAGATGGTATCAATATTAAAAAAATAAAACTTGACAGCTTAAGAAAACATATTGGTCAAATGCCACAAGATGTATTCTTATTCACGGGAACAATCAAATCAAATATCGCTTTTAAAGATGATGATATTTCCACTGAGGATATAATATTGGCATCTAAATATGTCGGTGTTGATTCATTTATTGAAAGTCTCCCTGATGGGTATGATTACATTGTTCAAGAACGCGGCAGTAATTTTTCAACAGGCCAAAGACAACTATTATCATTTGCTCGCGCACTCGTCTACGAGCCGACTGTGATGATCTTAGATGAAGCAACCGCAAATATTGATAGCGAGACAGAAGAAATAATTCAAACATCGCTTGAAAAAATGATGGCAATCTCAACAATGATTGTCGTGGCACACCGATTATCAACAATTCAAAAAGCAGACCGAATATATGTGATGCAAAAAGGTGAAATAGTTGAATTTGGAAGTCATCAAGAATTATTGAAAAAAGCAGGAATTTATTATAGTTTATATGAATTACAAGACAAATAAACAAGAAGTTGCGGCTTCTTGTTTTTTTATTATGCTTACAAAAACTTTAAATTAGAAAATAAAAACGACCTTTTTTGGATTAGCTTTTTTTAATGTCAAAAATAGTTAAAAATAAACAAATCAAAAACCAGTAAAAACAATTTAATATATGGTATAATAAAAATTGTGTTTTAAGTGAGGTTTTAAAATGTTAAAGTTAAAAAACATTAAAAAGAATTATAAAGTTGGCAGCGGTTATTTTACTGCACTCCATGATATTACATTGGAGTTTAAAGACTCTGAGTTTGTAGCAATCCAAGGGCCTTCTGGTTGCGGTAAAACAACCCTTTTAAATATTATTGGTGGTCTTGACCAATATACCGAAGGTGATTTAATAATAGAAGGGAAGTCAACTAAAGATTTTTCCGATTTAGACTGGGATTATTATCGAAATAATAAGGTTGGATTTGTTTTTCAAAACTATCATTTAATCCAACATATTTCAATTATTGATAATGTTGAGATTGGAATGACGTTAAGCGGTATTCCAGCTCATGAAAGAAGAAAAAAGGCGCTTGAAGTTTTAAGACGTGTTGGCCTTGAAGATCAAATCAATAAAAAAAGCGCTCAACTCTCAGGAGGCGAAAAGCAACGAGTCGCAATCGCAAGAGCTCTGGCTAATAATCCAGACATAATTTTAGCTGATGAACCTACTGGGGCACTTGATTCTAAAACAAGCATTCAAATTCTTGACTTAATTAAAGAGATTTCCCAAGAAAAGTTAGTTATTATGGTTACTCATAATGAAAAACTAGCTGCTAAATATGCCAATCGAACAATTAAAATGTTAGATGGTAATTTAATTAGTGATACAAAGGAAACTGAAGTAGAAGAACCACTAAAAACCGAATATAAGCCAAAGAAGACATCGATGAATTATTTGCAAGCAATAAAACTTTCTTTTCGCAATTTAAGAACTAAATTAGGTCGAACTTTAACGACTGCATTTGCTGGTTCAATAGGGATTATCGGCGTTTTATTAGTGCTTGCGTTAGGTAATGGTTTTAAAAGAATTATTTATGATTTAGAAACTGAAACATTTGCTCAATTTCCAATCGCTGTTCAAAAAGACCACCGGGACCTCAACATGGACTATCATAATTTTGAATTCGTTGATGATGGATATTTAAAGCCGTATGACATTAGATCGTTTCCGGGATTAATAATGCATCGAAACTTAATTACGGAACAATATTTAGCATATTTAACGACAGAATTAGACAAAAAAGACTACGTATCGCTTGAATATAAATATGAAACACAAAAAATAATTTTAAATAAAACTATCTCAAACGAGATTGAAAATGCCAACATCTTAAAAACCTTTAATCAAACAGAACATCTATTTTTAGCTTCCTATCATGATTTAGAAGCGGGAAGGTTACCTGATTTGACTCGCAATGATGCTTATGAGGTTGCACTTGTTGTTGATAGAAGAAACAGTATTGATGAAAAGATTTTAATCGCTTTGGGTTTTCAAAATCTTAATGAGGTCAGACCAACCGATGTCGTGGGCAAGCAACTTGTTATTCCAAAATATGATGATTATTATAAAAAGGATTTAACAAATCCAGAAAAACCAATTTATTTAGTAAACTCTGATTTAACTAACGCATATGAGAATGGGATAATTATTGAGGTAGTTGGAGTTTTCAAACCGGAAGAAGATAGTATTTTTTCCCTTAGCGATGGACTTTACTATTTTTCAAATCTAACTGAAGCTGTTCATCAAATGGCCAGAGATAGTGAGATTTTAAATTATCAAAAAACCGTTGACTATTTAGTTTTTTCTTATAATAATGAAATTGTTGGTAATAGTTTTAAATACGATGAGCCAACCCAGTCGTATCCAAAGAAAAATGATGCCCTTAATGTTTTAGGTCAAGGCGAAACTCCCTCGGCAATCTTTATTTATCCTGAAAATTACGACGCTAAAACAAACATTAAGAAGGTTCTTGATAACTATAATAAAAACTTTGAAAAAGATGATCCAAGACGAATTTTATATTTAGACCAAGCGGAGTTAGTCGGTTCAGTTTTAAGTCAAGTTATCAGTATGATTCAAATAGTTTTAGTTGTCTTTGCTTCAATTAGCTTAGTTGTATCATCAATAATGATTGGTATAATTACTTATGTAAGTGTTCTTGAACGCACGCAAGAAATTGGAATTTTAAGAGCTGTGGGAGCTAGAAAAAAAGATATTAAGCGGGTCTTTAATAGTGAAACGTTCTTAATCGGTCTAACTAGCGGGGTGATGGGTTCGATAATTAGTTTTATTTTAACTTTCCCCTTAAATAAAATTATTCATAACTTAGAAAAAACAATGGTTAACGCTCTAAGAATGAATCTTATTCATGTTCTTGCGATGATTGTAGTTTCCGTATTTCTAACATTTATTGCTGGTTTAATTCCAAGCGCTGTCGCAGCAAAAAAACATCCAGTAGAAGCCTTGAGACATAACGAATAATAAAAAGACTGTAAATTGTCAATGAGAAAATTGTTGCTCATTTCTTACAGTCTTTTTTCTATGTTTGATTATTTTTCAATTTTTTAGCGCTACTCTTAAAATTGCAGAACTCGCTCGTGGATTTTTTTCAATTTCAGTTGCTGACGGTTTAATTCTTTTTTTTCGATAGTAGCGCATTGGCATCTTTTCTGGTAAAGTTGGTAAGCCTTTAATAACTCGTTCTTCAACTTTTTCTTTAAAAAACTCTTTAACAATTTTATCTTCAAGTGAATGAAAAGAAATTACAGCTAAAACACCATCTTGTTTTAAAAGCGAAAAAGCTTGTGGCAAAACTTCTTTTAAAGCAGTGAGTTCATCGTTTAAATAAATTCTTAAGGCTTGAAAAACTCTTTTTGCTGAATGGCCCTTGCTGGGAAAAAGATCAGTTATCTTAACTAAATCAGTAGTTGTTGATAAAGGACGGTTTTTAATAATTTGTTGGGCAATTTTATAACTATTTGGTTCTTGACCATAATTTTTAAAAATTGTTGTTAGTTGTTCTAAAGAGTAGGTGTTTAAAATGGCTTTAACTGTTAAGGGGTTACTAGTGTTCATTCTCATATCAAGGGGTCCTTCTTGCATGTAGCTAAAGCCTCTTTGAGAATCATCGATTTGAAATGAACTCATCCCTAAATCAAGCAATATTCCATCAACTTCAGAGACATTTTCACTATTTAAATATTTAGTAACAAATTTAAAATTGGTGTGAAAGATTTTGTAGTTTTTAAAATCTTTTAGTTTGGTATTGGCTTGTTTAATTGCGACTAAATCTTGGTCAAAGGCAAATAAAAAACCGCTATGATTTAGTTGTTTTAAAATCTCAAAACTGTGCCCACCACCACCGAGTGTTAAGTCGAGATAAATTCCGTTTTCTTTAATATTTAAAGCTGTTAAAACTTCATCTAATAAGACTGGTTTATGTTTCATCGTCATCATTTTTAAAGAAGTTATATTTAAATAAAATATCATTTTGTTCTTTTAGCTTATAAAACTTTTCAACCAAAATATCAATTTCATAATCTTCATTATCATAAACAACGATTTCATTTCTTCTAACACTTAAATGAAAATCATCGGCGAAAACATCTAGGGTAAGTGGAACGTAAGTTATTGTTTTATCAAGCGTTAAAATATCGATACCAAAGTTATAAATTGCGTTTAAGTCAAACAAATTGACGATTGTTCTTTTTAAATCAGCTTGCCCTCTAACCAATTCTGTAGATTCTCGATAAGCACTCAAATCAATATTATTAGCACTAATAATTAAGGGAATATTATGTTGGTGGTGTTGAAAATCCATAATATTTACTGCTTCAGGTAAAATCTTTGAAAGTTCAAAAACTGAAACATCAAGTTTATGATCGCCATATAAGATAAACACTGTATCGTTAAGTAAATCTTCAGCAATTAAATTTGTATAAAAAGTTTCAAAAGCCCGATCAAAATAATTAGCATAGGCTAAATATCTTCCCATTTGGCCAGGAACTAAATCTTCCCAAACAGTATCTTTAGTAATTGTTTCATGTTCAGAATAAGGAACATGCAGGACTGTTGATAGAGCAAAAATAAACTGTTTTTCATCACGTCTTAATAAATCTAAAACTTGCTCAAAAACGACATTATCATCGACCCACCCATTGACAGTATGACTTTCGATTTCGGGATTGTAATAGCCATCTTTTTCCATCGTGTTTTGATTGAGATAATTTTCAGGCAAGAAACCTAAACTTTTATAGACTGCGTCGCGACGGTAGAAGTTGGCAACCGATCCAGAAATAGTATAAGAACTGTAGTTTTTTTCGTTAAATAATTTAGGAAGAGTTTCATAATCATCGTGGATATAATTGTAATATGTAACATTTTCTCCATCAGGATAAATCCCAGTAAAAGTTGCAAATTCTGCATCACTAGTTTTGCCGGTTCCAATATTGGAATAAAAATATTTATAATATAAATTACTATTGTCATTGGCGAGACTATTAACAAAAGGTGTAACTTCATATTGTTGTTCAGTATCTGGATCTGTAATTGTTAAATTGACTAAAAAGTTATTAAACGATTCCATCTGTAAAATAACTAAGTTTTTATTTTTAAAAATTGCTTCACTATTATTTGTTTCTTGATCAAAGAAGTTAAGCGGATTTGAATGAGTTTTTTCCTCTAAGAAAAGCTCTCCTTTTTCAAGCAAACTTGAATCCATAGGGTGGTTATTATAATTGCCGCTAGTTATATAACTAATTATGTTATTAGTGTAGTAATTATAAAGTCCGACAGATTGAACACCTTTTAGTGGTTCATCAACACTGCTGAATTGGCTCGCTTTTAAGACATATTGATAGTTGATTAAACTTAAAGAGGAGAAGCTTAAACCGACAATTATTCCTTTGACAACGCGGAGTAAAGTAGTATGATTAAAGGCTATTTTGCTATTTTCTTTAAAGCGTTTTTTATTAAACATTAAAATAATTATTACAAGAAACACAAGTGCTGGAATAATGGCGAGAAATTGACCAGTAATAAAGAGGTCTTGCCATAATTTAATGGTTAATTGTCTCCCTAGTATTGGGGCGTGGTTTGAAAATGTCCTAATATTGAAAAAAGAAAAAGCTGTTTCATAATAAAGTGCATACATCTTCAGTAAAAAAACCATTACTGAAAGAAAAACAGTTATCAGAGAAAGTGAAATAACAATTGTTTTTTTCTTTCTAGCACTTAAGTAAACAATGCTCGTTAGCAACAATAAAAAGCCTAAATCTCCTAAAAAAGAATTAAGCAATGATTGGAATGTTATTCGATAAAGATTCATTCCCTGATTAAAAAGTGAAGATGTGACAATATAAGTGTTTAATAAATTAAGAATTATAAATAAAGCTGTTACAATTATTAAAAAAACATTGTCTGAAATCTTTTTCATAAACTCATTCTCCAACACTTATTTTATAACAAAAAAGGCTCTATGTAAAGAAAAAGATGCCTTAAGCATCTATTCTATTCTTCGCGAGTTTTATCTTCTTTTACAACAACTCGACCTTTATACTCACCGGTAAACGGTGATACTCGATGGGGTAATATTAAGTCACCAGTTTGTTTATCGACAACAAGTGTTGGTTTTCTTAATTTGTAATGTGTACGACGTTTTCTTTTTGCAGTTTTACCTTTTCGTCGAAAGGGAACAGCCATATTTATACCTCCTAAAAATTATTTTTCAAAAATCCCATATGGCATCTCAGCAGCAAGCCAGCCCCAGACCATTTCATATAAATCGACTTTATCATCTTTGATTTTATATTCTGTTTCACTAGAGTAAGAAACTTCATCGATTAATTTAAACTCTAAGGGAAAATTAATGGGGTTTAATGTGTCAGCTGCAATTAAGGTTAAATCAACTTTGATATCTAATTCAAACCGGATGTGAGTGCTATATAAAAATGAATATGAACCGCTGACAAAACATTGACCTATATCTTCAACCATAATCATATCTTCAATCTCTTTTTTGAAGTTTAATTTAAAATTTAAAGGTTGTCCGTTACGTTGTTTTAAATAGTCTAAAGTATAAATCATTTTATTCACCAGCGAAACCAATTATAACAAAACAAAATAGATATGTCAATTACATTAAAAGACAAGTCATAAAAGGAATTCAAAAAGAATGTAGTTTAACGTTAAATAACGGCTAAAAAGCCAATTTTTCTCTTAAGAATGATTTGAGATTAGTTGCTAAATTTAATAGTTCTGGATCGAGTAAATAATCCTCTTTTGGGGTTTTAATATCGATTAACATCACTCGTAAAGGAATGACAATACTTTTGAGTTCACTCAACACCAATTTTAATTTAAAAATGTGAAGTTCAGTTTTGTTAATCTTTTTAAATTCGATACTTGTTTCAATACTTTGGATTTGAATATAAGATAATTCCATAGCGCGATCATTATAACTTGAACCGGTTTTATGATCAATCATTGTTGAATAACAAAAGAGCGAATGTTTACCGAAATAAACAGCATTAAAATTAGCTAAATCATAGCGGAGTTTATCTTCACCGTAGACTAGTATAGGTTTAATTCCTTTCCGCTCTTCAATTGGGGTTGTTAATAAAAGAGGCGGGAAAGCATTGACTTCTGCGTCTTCAACACCCAAAAGTAATTTAGCTCTTTGATTAGCCTTTTTTAAATCTTCTAAAATGTAAGTGTCAAAATCTTCAATTTTTAGGCGATGGTTTTTTCTGTGAAAAAACCGTCTCATAAATTTTTTCCTTGCCATTATTAACCTCCCAATGAAATTCAAAAATCGGATAAAAAACTAAAATAAAAAAACGGGATATCCCGGTTTTATCTGCTATGTAAAAACAGAGTTACGAAAATCATGCCAACAAAAAGAATGGCGATTACAAAAGTTGCGCGCATCAAAAATAACTCAATTCCTCGCACTTTTTTATCTTTGAAAAGATCTGATTTACTACCGCTAAAGGCATCTTTAATGTTGTCCTGTGCCTCTTGGAGTGCAACCGAGAGAATGAGAAATGCACCTAATATAAAAACTAAAATATCTGCCCAATTCATAATTATTTACGTATCATAAACCTCTTCAGGTTTTAAAATACTCTCCTTCCTAAAAATGGTTCTTTTAGTTGCAAAATAAAACAGAGCTAAAATGTTTTTCAAAACTAATCAATTAATTTCTTTTATTTATATTTTAATTATATCATTGAATTTGTT
>LSQX01304528.1_pt1 | contig 46184 bp, 42 predicted proteins | sample 654561 | NCBI WGS metagenome assembly LSQX01 (sample SAMN04489861, study PRJNA283612) | anaerobic digester metagenome | isolation source: 4 biogas reactors fed with cattle manure at either 37C or 55C with and... | place: Denmark: Kongens Lyngby | collected 2014 | reverse complement strand
TTTGAAGTGTCGGCCATGAACAGCAGCGCCAAAGAGTTTTTGAGCGCAGCGATAGATGACTACAACACGTTTTTCAAAACCAACTTTAGCGTGGATAGTAACGGTTTCCAAAACTACTACCGCGACTTGGCCAAACGGGTGAAATCGCAGGAGATTGATCTGCTGATTGTGGTGGGCATGTTCCTCACTGGTTTTGATGCGCCAACGCTCAATACCCTGTTCGTGGATAAAAACCTGCGTTACCACGGCTTAATGCAGGCCTACTCGCGTACCAACCGCATTTACGATGCCACCAAAACCTTTGGTAATATCGTCACCTTCCGAGATTTGGAAAAAGCCACCATTGATGCCATTACCCTGTTTGGCGACAAAAACACCAAAAACGTGGTGTTAGAGAAAAGCTATAAGGAATACATGAAGGGCTTTACGGATGTGGTAACCGGTGAAGCACGGCGCGGCTTTATGGACGTGGTGAGCGAGCTGGAGCAGCGCTTTCCTGACCCATCCGCCATAGAAAAAGAGGCCGACAAAAAAGCCTTCGCTAAGCTATTTGGTGAGTATTTGCGCGTTGAGAACATTTTGCAAAACTACGATGAGTACGCCAGCCTTAAAGCCTTACAAAACCTAGACCTGAGCGATGCACAGGCCGTAGAGGCCTTTAAGGCCGAGCATTACCTTGATGATGAAAAGCTGGCTGAGCTGCAAATCATACGTCTGCCCGCTGAGCGTAAGGTGCAAGATTATCGCTCTACCTATAACGATATTCGTGATTGGCAGCGTCGCCAAAAAGCAGGAGAGCAACAGAGCCAATCCACCATTGATTGGGATGATGTGGTGTTTGAGGTGGATTTGCTTAAATCACAAGAGATCAACCTTGATTACATTCTGGAGCTGATCTTTGAGCAAAACAAAAAAAATAAGAACAAGGCTGAGTTAGTGGATGAGGTGCGTCGGATGATCCGTGCCAGCTTAGGCAATCGAGCCAAAGAAAGTTTGGTTGTGGATTTTATTAATCAAACGGATCTGGATCAGATAGGGGATAAAGCCAGTGTTATTGAGGCGTTTTTCAACTACGCTCAAGACGAGCAAAAACGCGAAGCCGAAGCACTGATTGCCGAAGAAAACCTGAATAGTGACGCTGCCAGACGTTACCTGAGCATCTCATTACGACGTGAGTATGCCAGCGAACAAGGTACGGCCTTAAATGAGCTGCTGCCTAAGATGAGTCCGCTAAACCCGAAGTATTTGATTAAAAAGCAAACTGTCCTCCAAAAAATCTCTGCTTTTGTGGAGAAATTTAAAGGTGTGGGGGGAAGGGTGTGAGCCTGTTACGGCTTACTCATCTTTTTGGTGAGCAGATTTTACTCACGGTTATAAAAACAAAACCCCCTGCTCTCATGGGAAAGCAGGGGCTTTTTTCATTTTTCTTTAGTACTGCTGCCAGGCAGTATAAGTATTCATTTGGCGTCTCCGACAGGAATCGAACCTGTATCAAGAGCTTCGGAAACTCTCATTCTATCCATTGAACTACGGAGACTGACAGAACCGATGATTGTACCTTATTAATCTTAATAACCGCTACTATTTAACAAAATTTCTGTTTAAAAGATAAGACAGCTTATAAAAAAACAGGCTTTTGATCATAAAACGCACAGCAAAATGGCATTTTAAGGGGATATATTGTTGGAATTCATACAAATTTCAGATAGTGTCGCTATAATTCATCACTATAATCTTCCGCGTACTTTTAGTAAGTATAATCTGATTAACAATACTAAATGACCGGATTTCATTACCCACTCGTATTTGCGCAAACAAAAACCTTAGGATTTGATCCATGAGCGAACAAACAGTACACAACGAAGAACACAAAAGTCCCATCAAATCACCCAAGCAGCTGATTGCTGTCGTGGGCCTGTCATTCCTGGTGCCTGTCATCGCGATCATCCTGCTGGTAAAGCTGGTAGATACAACTCCCAGGGTTGGTTACGGCTCAGATGCCATGTCTCATGAAGCCATTGCCGCCCGTATCGCGCCAGTCGCCTTATACAACGTGACCATCGTCACAGAAACAGAAGAAACCGGCCCCAAACAGTTACTGACCGGTGAAGCCCTGTACAACAAACTTTGCATGGCCTGCCATGACGCCGGTGTGGCCGGTGCCCCAAAAATAGGTGACAGCGCAGCTTGGGCGCCACGCATCGCACAAGGTGAGGACACGCTTTTCAAACATTCACTGGAAGGATTCAACGCCATGCCTGCCAAAGGTGGCGACACTTCCCTGGATGATATTGAAGTCAAACGTGCGGTTGTATACATGGCAAACAAATCAGGCGGTTCCTTGACCGAACCCGAAGCACCCGCAGCAGAATAACAAACTGCCTTCGCAATTTTCACCACACAAAAACCTTCGGTATCACCGGAGGTTTTTTTATTTCCTTCTCTAGGCCTATCACCCTGGATAGAGACATCCACGGCTTATGGCCACCATCACCAAGAAAAACAGGGACTAACCCCTAGATACAATCCAACAAAGGGGGGGGAAACATCATGTTCAATTTACTGTTTAACGCAGTGAAAACCATTTTTGGCAGCGAAGTTGCCGACTCTTTATTGTGCGACCATATTGGTCATAAAAGCCAGGAGCACCTTAAATCCCTTTTGGTTTCTCGCAATTCCATTTCCAATGGGCCCGGATAATCGGTTTTCACCGGCATCCGTCCCTAAACACCCACACCCAAAAATGCGGACACCTGTTGCAAATAGCATTTAAGCCTATGCACCGGCAGTTTTTTTCTGCAGCATCTCTTTTAACTTAACCAGTCTTTCCTTGGGACTCATGCCCTGATAAGGATCCTGGAGTAGCTGGCGTCCGCTTTCCAGTCCCATTTCACTAATAAAACGCGAAGGTTCACGAATCAGGTCTTCACGCGCCCGGCGACGTTTTTTACACCAGGTCAGGGTCAAGTGGAACTGTGCACGCGTAATGCCCACATACATGAGCCTGCGTTCTTCCTGGATACGCACATCCAGCGCCTCGGCATCTTTGTTGGCATCACCGTATTCATCATCCTTGCCCATATGCGGTAAAAGCCCCTCTTCCACACCAATCATGTGCACATAAGGATACTCCAATCCCTTGGAAGCATGAATCGTGGTTAATTTAACGGCATCCGGCTCTTCTTCTTCCTCGCTGCGTTCCAGCATGGTAATAAGGGCAATATGCTGCACCAGCTGCATCAGGTCAAGACCGTCCTCCTGCGCCTTGCGCTTGAGCCAGTCCACCAGCTCCAGCACATTCAACCAACGGTTTTCCGCCGCGCGTTCTTCCTGGGTTTCATACAGGTAGTGTTCATAATTCATGTATTTGAGAATATCATCCAGCAACACATCGGCCGATGCGGGTTGCACGGCCTGGACCGGGTCTGCCTTGCCTTTGCTGGCGCGCCACTGGATGGTCTGGATGAATTTGGCGAACACCCGCAAGGGTTCAAGCTGCCGGCTGGCAATTTTAGTATCCAGTTCCTCATCGAAAACCGCTTCAAAAAGCGAGCATTTCTTTTCTGCCGCATGCTCACCCAATGCAGTCAGGGTAGCTTGCCCAACCCCACGCCGGGGCGTGGTAACCGCCCGAATAAAGGCCGGATCATCCTCCTCATTGGCAATCAGACGCAAATAAGACAGCACATCACGCACCTCGGCCTTGTCAAAAAAACTTTGTCCGCCCGAAATGGTATAGGGAATACGCAACTGCCTGAATGTCTGCTCGATAATTCGCGCCTGATGATTGCCCCGGTAAAGAACGGCATAATCCTTCCACTGGGCATTACGCTCAAAGCGCGAGGCCGAGATGCGCATACCCACCGATTCGGCCTCGGCCTCTTCATTATCCATGGAAATGACCTGAATCGGTTCTCCCCTGCCCAAATTGGACCAGAGTTTTTTACCAAACAGGTTAGGATTTTTTGAAATCACCTGATTAGCCGCATTCAGCACCGTTTCCACCGAGCGATAGTTTTGTTCCAGCTTGATCAACTTCAGACTCTTATAGTCTTTGGTCAGTTTGGCCAGGTTTTCAATCGTTGCACCACGCCAGGCATAAATGGCCTGGTCATCATCACCCACGGCAGTGAACATATTCCGGAAACCGGTTAATTGCTTCACCCACTCATATTGGCAAACATTGGTATCCTGGTACTCATCCACCAGCAAATATTTGATGCGCTTTTGCCAACGCTCACGCACCTCGGCATTTTGCATCATCAATTGGGCCGGCAGGCGAACCAGATCATCAAAATCCACCGACTGATAAGCCTTGAGCGTCGCATCATAACTGCGATACACCAGCGCGGCGTCCACCTCGTCAGGGGTTTGCGCAACTCTTTCGGCCATATCCGGGGTAACCAGATCATTTTTCCAGAGCGAGATTTTTTGCTGCACCATGCGAATCCGCCCCTTGTCGGTCGTAGACAGCATTTCCTGCACAATACCGTAGGTGTCATTGGCATCCAGAATGGAAAACTGCGGTTTCAGGCCCGCGTGCGAAGCCTCTTCCCGCAGGAACCGGACACCCAGCGAATGAAAGGTGCTGATAATCAACCCTTTCATGAGTTTGCGGTCAATCAGGGCTTTAATCCTCTCGGCCATTTCCCTGGCAGCCTTGTTGGTAAACGTAAGCGCCACAACGCCTCTGGCATCGTAACCGCAGGTATTGATCAGATAGGCGATTTTTTGGGTAATCACACTTGTTTTGCCACTTCCCGCACCCGCCAGGACCAGACAGGGTCCATCAAGGTACAAAACGGCCTCACGCTGGGAGGCATTCAGGCCATCAAGATTTGTTGTACTCATATTTCAAGGGGATCCACTTCGATAAAGTAACGAATACGGTGACGCTTGCCAATTTCCTGCACCAGTGGCAGCCAATGCCCCAGAAACGCCTGCAATACAGGCCGTGATGCCGACTCCACCAACAATTGTGCCCTTTCTACATGCGCCACCCGAACAATCCGCAAGGGGACGGGATCATACATATTGATGACGGCCTGAAAGCCGGCCAATTGTGGCTGCGATGCCAGCAACTGCCTGGCCTCGAGTAAAAATTGCATGGCCTCATTGACGGTTTTGGCTTGGGCGCTAATAAGCACCTGGTAAGAAAAAGGAGGCAGATGAGTGATTTTACGCTCTTCAAGGCTGGCATTGGCAAAAGTATCATAATCATGCTGTATCAGGGCCTGGTAAACCGCCTGTTCGGGATACGCAGTTTGAATCAGTACTTCACCACCCGCCACATGCCTGCCCGCCCTGCCCGATACCTGGGCAAGCTGGGCAAACAGCTTTTCGGGGGCCCTGAAATCGGAAGAAAACAGCATGGCATCGGCATTGAGCACACACACCAGGCCAAGTTTACGAAAATCATGCCCCTTAGCCACCATTTGCGTACCCACCAGGATATCAATTTCACCCGAATGCACCCGGTCAAACAATTGGCGCGCACTGCCCTTCAGACGGGTACTGTCCGCATCAATCCGTTCAACACAGGCTTGTGGAAAAGCCGCCTGCAAGAATTCCTCAACCCGCTGGGTGCCCCTGCCCAGCATTTCCAGATCCTGATTGCCACAATCGGGGCATTTAACCGGCACCCTGCCATAATAGCCGCAATGATGGCATTGCAAGACATTGCCATGCCCGGGCATGCGATGCATCACGGTATACACCGAACAGCGCGGACACTGGCTCATCCAGCCGCATGAGGCGCAATGAATGACGGGCGCATAGCCACGCCGGTTAAGGAATACCAGAGATTGCTCACCCCGCGCCAGCCGTTCCCGGATGGCATGCAAGACCACCGGTGCAAACCCCTGCTCCAGCTTGATCTGTTTGGTGTCCACCAGTTTAATGGCTGGCATATAGGTGGTTTTGGCGCGTTTTGACAGGGTCAGTTTAAGATACCGGCCAAGCCTGGCATGCTGCCAGCTTTCCAGTGAAGGCGTGGCCGACCCCAGCACAACGGGAATATCCAGCTGGTGCGCACGCCATATGGCCAGATCCCGTGCAGAATATCGCAAACCCTCTTGTTGCTTGTAAGAAGCATCATGCTCCTCATCCACAATAATCAGGCCCGCTTCCTGCAAAGGAGCAAAAATGGCCATCCGTGTTCCCAGCACGATTCTGACCTGTCCACGCTGTATGGCAACCCAGGCTTTAAGACGCTCACCCTCAGCCAGCCCGCTATGCAATACCGCGAGCCCTTCCAGGCCTACCACCTGCTGGAAACGGGCCAGCAAGGCCTGTTCAAATTGCGGAGTAAGATTGATTTCAGGCACCAGAAACAGTACCTGTTTACCTTTAGTCAGGGCATCCAGTGCCAAGTGCAGATAGACCTCGGTTTTGCCACTACCGGTCACGCCATGCAGCAGGACGGTTTTAAACCCCTTCAGTGACTGCACGGTATCCACTGCTTGCTGCTGCTCGGGATTAAGCACATGCATCCGGTCTTCCGGTGGCTCGGGCACCCGGGTTTTTTTCTTTTTACGGTCAAGCCGGGCAACCGGCCCTCCCTTGGACAACTTGCCGGTATAAGAACCGGGCTTTCTAAGTGCGGAAGGCATGGCAGGCAACAAAACCTCACCCACCGGACGATGATAATATGAAGCGGCAAACTGGCCAAAATCCAGCCAATCCTGCCGCAATGGGGGTAAATCATCCAACACCATCAAGATGTCCTTGACCTGCTCTTCGGGATAAGAAGGACTTTCGATGGTGTCCAGCACGATACCAATGAGCTCGCGGCGACCAAAAGGCACCAGCACCCGTTGCCCCTTAATGGCTTCCAGGGATTCAGGCACACGATAATCGAAGGGGCCCGCCAAAGGGACGTCCAAAGCGACACGAATCCATTGATTATGTTTCAAACCCTGCTTCCTGAAGATTGCCTGACAAGTGATGGAGACCGTTTCAACACCGGCAACAGATATTGATAATGAGTGCTGGCGACCTGCCTACAGGCTGTGGATAACTTTGGGGAAAAGTATATTGATAATCTGTTGAAAAGATGAAAATCAGTACAAATTCTTTGAAAGAGCTTGTAGGAAACCAATTTTTCTTTTTAATATCAATAACTTAATATGAATTTCTATATTTTGTTTTAATAAAGGGCAAATATTACCCTTTATTAAAACTGTGCACAACTTCAATTAAACGTGCATTTTCCGGCTATAGGAATGCACTTCATCCACCAGGGCGGCAACCCTTTCAGGATTGGTAAACTGGGAAATGCCATGACCCAGATTAAAAACATGACCACCCTTGCCGACCGGACCGAAATCATCAATCACCCGACGCACTTCCTGACGTACCGATGCTTCAGAACCAAACAGGCTCATCGGGTCAAGATTGCCTTGCAGGGCAACGGCATCGTTAACCCGGGCACGGGCCTTGCCAAGATTGACCGTCCAGTCCAGCCCAATCGCATCGCAACCCGTGGTCACAATATCTTCAAGCCACAAGCCACCGCCTTTGGTAAACACAATCACCGGGATTTTCTGGCCGTTATATTCACGCAAGAGACCATCGCAGACCTGCTTCATGTAGGCCAGCGAAAATTGCTGATACAGGCCATCGGCCAGAGCACCGCCCCAGCTGTCAAAAATCATGACAGCCTGGGCACCCGCCTTGATTTGTTCATTCAGGTACTGGGTCGTCGTTTGGGCGGTAATATCCAGGATTTTGTGCAACAGTGCCGGCTGCGTATACAGCATGGTTTTGATGGTGCGGTAATCGGCAGAACTTTGACCTTCCACCATATAACAGCCAACCGTCCAGGGGCTGCCGGCAAACCCGATGAGCGGCGCACGGCCATTAAGGCTGCTTCTGATTTGGGCTACCGCATCAAACACATAACGCAACTCGTTCATGTCCGGAACCGCCAGCTTGTTGACATCATCTTCCGTACGCAGCGGGCGCGCAAAACGTGGGCCCTCTCCGTGAACGAAATCAAGTCCCAACCCCATTGCATCAGGAATCATCAGGATATCTGAAAACAGAATGGCTGCATCAAGCGGAAAACGGTCCAGGGGCTGAATGGTAACCTCTGTTGCAAAATCCGGGTTTTTGGCAAGCCCCAGAAAAGAACCTGCGGTACTTCTGGTTTGTTTGTATTCGGCCAGATAACGGCCTGCCTGCCTCATGAGCCAGACCGGTGTATAAGAAACCGGCTGACGCTGCAAGGCGCGAAGGAAAGTATCGTTTTGTAATGTAGCAGCAACCACAGCAATCCCTTTTAATGATGAATCCAAGATTTTAACTGATTCAGGCACTTACAGGGCGACAGTGACGAACTAGAGCATATCTTTGAATTGTTCTGCCTTGATCCCGTGTTTTTGCATTAATGCCCAAAATGCCCTTCGATGCTTGCTGGAGACTCTGGCCGCCATCGCAATATTGCCACCACACCTGAACAAGGCATGCGTCACATAAGTCTTTTCAAACTGGGCAACCAGCCTGGATTTGGCTTCCTTGTAAGAATGGGCCTGACTGACAAGCTCCCTGCAACAGGCATCGACTTCGAAAACAGGAGTAACAGAGCGGCTGACCCTGGACACCTCACGGGCCTTGTCATGCAAAACAGGCGTTCTTGAGCCGTCAAGCAATTGCTTTTCCTGTTCATGCCGCAAACGCATGAGCAGGCGAACCCTTAGCTCTTCGATGTTATCGGGTGCAAAAACACAGTCAGCCACCCCAAGACACACCAAATCGTACATGGCCACAGGATGTATTTCTTTCGTTAACGCAATCACCGGACGTAACAGGGAGAGCGGCGTTTGCTGAAGCAGCATCCTGGTCCATACCAGAGAATCCTGGGAAACCGGCAGCAAAATCACGTCAAAACGCTGCAGCCTTTGCGACAGGTTGGTTAACACCGAGAGATCCGGATAGGCATCCTGACGTTGAGGGCACGAGGAAAGGCTGTCCGATGGGTAACAGTCTTCCATCAGGCTAACAGGATAGAGATTTAATTTTCGGGTATTTACATTTGCCCTGTCAATAAACGCCTTTATTCTTTCCTCAAAAGAAGGCACGACCAGAACACCACAATCCAGACACTCTCGCATTTTTATCTCCCGTATTACGATTCATGACGGGCCTCATCATAACAATTCATAACACTTGGTAACAATTGCTACTTTCCACAATATCAAGCACCTGCAATTGTGTCTTTTTTGAAAAAAATCCTTAATTTTCAATTAATTATTTGAAAAAACAACAATTTCACTTGCAACACACTAGGGAAAACCCTATAATGGATATCACTTACTTAACACTCAATTCAAGAGAGATAACACATGCAAACCGCAATGAATTCCAACATTACCCTTAGCGACAACCTTGAGCGCGAACTTATTTCACAGGCAATCAGCGAAGAACGCCCCGTTAATCTGGTGAAAATGTTTAAAGCTGTTATTGCTTCAATTGCTACCGCTGTCAGCTCATTCGTTGAAATGTTTAAAGATACCGAAAAAGCAATTGACCAGGCTGATCGTAAAGATCACAGCACAGGTGGTTTCAGCTGGTAATTGAACCCAGCACCAAAAGCACTGGCTGCTTTTGTTGAACCCCCACGTCTTACCCCCCACAAGAGGGGAAATGTCCTGGATTGAGAAGTAATAAAAAAAGCTAATGGAATTTTATCTATTAGCTTTTTTCATGTCTTGAAAAGACCGGCTGTAGATAGCTTGCCTGCCTGAAAAACACGAATGATATCAGGCAAACAAGCGACTGACGACAGAATTAATCTACGCTAATGCCACCTTTGCGGATAACGTCACCCCAGCTTTTGGTTTCGGCTGAAATAAACGCACCAAATTGTTCTGGTGTATTTTTTTCAGTAACCGCACCCAAACCATCCAGCTGTTCAACCACTTCTGGCTTGGACAGGATTTTTTCAATGGTAACGTTTAGCTTGTCCACAATTTCCTTGGGTGTACCGGCAGGTGCAACAATTCCAAACCAGGAGTCAACCGTGAAATTGGGGTAACCCAATTCCTGAAGGGTAGGTACATCAGGGAAAGCGGGAGAGCGATTTGCGGAAGTAATAGCAAATGGCTTCAGCGAACCGGCTTTGATATGCGGAGCGGAAGAAGGCATGTTGTCGAACATGACATGAACCTGACCGCCCAAAAGAGCAGTCATGGCTGGACCACTACCACCATAGGGAATGTGCAGCATCTCGATACCTGCCTGCTGCTTGAACAGCTCACCAGACAAGTGCATTGAAGTGCCTGAGCCGGAAGAACCGTAAATCACGTCTTCAGGCTTGGCCTTTGCATGATCGACCAACTCTTTCACCGAATTATAGGGCATGTTTTTGTTGGCAACCAGTACGTTGGGAACCTTGGCGACCAAGGCAACAGGTGCAAAATCTTTTTCTACATTAAACTTGATATTGTTATACAGTGTTTGGTTAATGGTGGTGGTAATTGCCATCATTAGCAATGTATAGCCGTCGGGCTTGGCGCGGGCAACCAGGTCAGTGGCAATATTGCTGCCAGCACCGGCTTTGTTTTCCACAACAAAAGATTCACCCAACTCATCACTTAGGCCTTTAGCCACGATACGGGCCAGTACGTCGGTGGTACCGCCAGGACTAAAGCCCACAACAATTTTTGCCGCATGCTCAGGATATTTGGTTTCTGCTTTGGCAGGAGATGTCATGGCCATAAAGCCAAGTCCGAGACTCATGGCCAGCGCAGCGACGCGAAATAGAGAACGCCCTTTCATATAGAATTTCCTTTAATATAATGTTTCGACAGCCAGAATGTTTTCTTAAGTAGAAACTAACTTCCTATTTTGGCTACGTTTATTACAAACCCTACTATTATAGAATACTCATGGAAAACAATATCAAAACTCGCAGTGGTGGACAAATTCTTGTAGATCAACTTATGGCACAAGGCGTGGAGCACGTTTTTTGTGTACCCGGTGAAAGCTATCTTGCCGTACTTGATGCACTGCATGATACTGATATTCAAATTACCGTATGCCGCCAGGAGGGAGGTGCCGCCATGATGGCCGATGCCTATGGCAAATTAACCGGCCGTCCTGGCATTTGCATGGTTACCCGCGGCCCGGGCGTCAGCAACGCATTTGCCGGCATTCATATTGCCAGGCAGGACTCTACCCCTTTAATCGTTTTTGTTGGCCAGATTGAAACCGGCATGCGTGAACGTGAAGCTTTCCAGGAAGTGGATTACCGCGCCGTTTTCGGCACTCAAACCAAATGGACCACCGAAATTGATGATGCAAGCCGAATACCGGAGCTGATTTCCCGGGCGTTTCATGTGGCGACCTCAGGACGCCCTGGCCCGGTTGTGATTGCCCTGCCCGAAGACATGCTGGTACAACTGCGTGAAGTGGCCGATGCCCCCCGCGTGGAAGCGGTTGAATCAGCCCCTACCCAATCCCAGATGGACACCCTTGAAAACCTGTTGAGTGAAGCCAAAAACCCGCTCGCCATTCTGGGCGGCAGCCGCTGGAGCGAAGACAGCGTGAACGCCTTTGCCCGGTTTGCGGAAAAAAATCAATTGCCCGTTGCCGTCCAGTTCAGGCGCCAAATGCTCTTTCCCGCCAACCACCCCTGCTTTGCCGGTGATATTGGACTGGGTATTAATCCGAAGTTGCTAAAACGTTTTGAGCAAGCCGATACCGTGCTACTGGTGGGGGGACGCATGTCTGAGGTTCCTTCACAAAGTTACACGGCACTATCCATCCCGGTCCCCCAACAAAAACTGGTGCATGTACACCCCGACAGCCAGGAACTGAACCGAGTCTACCAGGCTCAGCTGGCTATTAACGCAAGCCCTGCCGAATTCACCCGTGCACTGGGTAAACTAAGCATCAAGCCAGGCACTGGCCGGGAGGACCTGGTCAAGCAGGCCCATAACGATTACCTGAGCTGGAGCGACCCGGCAACCGTGAGCGTGCCAGGCAAACTGCAAATGCCCCATATCATGCAGTACCTGGAGAACCGGCTGACTCCAGACACGATCATGACCAATGGAGCCGGCAATTACGCCACCTGGCTGCACCGTTTCCACCGGTTTACTCAATTCGGTACCCAGCTGGCCCCCACCTCGGGCTCGATGGGTTATGGTCTGCCGGCTGCCGTTGGTGCAAAACGCCTGCTGCCCGACACGCCGGTTGTGTGCTTTGCGGGTGATGGCTGCTTCATGATGCATGGCCAGGAATTTGCCACTGCCGTACAATACGGTCTGAATATCATTGTGCTGATTTTTGATAATGGCATGTATGGCACCATCCGCATGCACCAGGAAAAGCATTACCCCGGGCGAATCAGTGCCACTTATTTGCAAAATCCCGATTTTGCCGCCTATGCCTTCGCGTTTGGCGGCCACGGAGAAAGAGTGGAAAGCAATGAAGAATTTGGCCCTGCCTTTGAACGGGCAGTGGCAAGCGGAAAACCGGCCATTTTGCATTGTCTGGTTGATCCACAGGCGATCACCCCTTCGGCAACCATTGACCAAATTCGTGCCGCAGCCCTGAAATAAACCTCGTTTTTCCACCCTGCCGGGTATGAATGCCCGGCAGGGCAGCAATCACCAGAAAAACGTAATGGCGCCAAACAAAACCGGGTTTTAAAAATACAAAAAAATAGCGCCCAAAGGGCGCTATTTTCGTACTTCTTTTGTCGCTTAATGGCGATTTTTCATTTGAGTCAGACGACGAGCGGCGCTAACCTGAGCGGCCAACATGGCCAACTCGGCTTCGACCACAGCAATCTCTGCCTTGTCTCGTGCATTACGCAACGCTTCTTCAGCCTGTTCGCGTGCCTTGACCGCTTTCGCTTCATCAAGATCTGCAGCACGAATAGCTGTGTCAGACAATACCGTAACGCCATACGGCTGAACTTCAATGATGCCGCCAGCCACAAATACCAGCTCTTCGCCTCCGTCTTCACGAACAATTTTCACTGTTCCGGGACGGATACGAGAGATCAGTGGTGTGTGGCCTGGAAGAATACCCAGTTCACCCGCTTCACCAGGCAAAGCAACGAATTTGGCCTCACCGGCAAAAATCGATTCTTCCGCACTTACCACATCAACATGTATAGTAGCCATCGCTATTCCTTAATTATAAGGTTTTGGCTTTTTCAAACGCTTCGTCGATTGAACCAACCATATAGAACGCCTGTTCGGGCAACGCATCGCATTCACCTTCCACGATCATTTTAAAACCACGGATGGTTTCTGACAATGGAACATATTTACCAGGAGAACCGGTAAACACTTCAGCAACGTGGAAAGGCTGGGACAGGAAGCGCTGAATTTTACGGGCACGTGCAACGGCCTGTTTATCTTCAGGAGACAACTCGTCCATACCCAGAATCGCGATAATATCACGCAACTCTTTATAACGCTGCAGGGTTTGCTGAACAGCACGGGCCACTTCGTAATGCTCGGTACCAACAACTTGTGGGTCCAGCTGACGACTGGTGGAATCCAGTGGGTCAACCGCAGGGTAAATACCCAGTGAAGCGATGTCACGAGACAACACAACGGTAGAGTCCAAGTGCTGGAAGGTGGTTGCTGGAGAAGGGTCGGTCAAGTCATCGGCAGGAACGTAAACGGCCTGGATAGATGTAATGGAACCGGTTTTGGTAGAGGTAATACGCTCTTGCAAAACACCCATTTCCTCAGCCAGTGTAGGCTGATAACCCACCGCTGAAGGCATACGTCCCAGCAGCGCGGATACTTCGGTACCAGCCAGCGTGTAACGGTAGATGTTATCAACGAAGAACAGGATATCACGGCCTTCGTCACGGAATTTCTCAGCCATTGTCAGGCCGGTCAAGGCAACGCGCAAACGGTTTCCTGGGGGTTCGTTCATCTGACCGAACACCATGGCAACCTTGTCAAGAACGTTGGACTCTTCCATTTCGTGGTAGAAGTCATTACCTTCACGAGTACGCTCACCCACACCGGCAAAAACAGACAAACCAGAGTGCTGTTTAGCGATGTTGTTAATGAGTTCCATCATGTTAACGGTTTTACCCACACCGGCACCACCGAACAGACCCACTTTACCGCCTTTTGCAAACGGACAAACCAGATCAATAACTTTAATACCGGTTTCCAGCAGTTCAACGGATGGAGACAATTCGTCGAATTTTGGAGCGGCCTGGTGAATAGCACGTTTTTCTTCGTGCTCGATTGGACCAGCCTCATCGATTGGGCGACCCAATACGTCCATAATGCGGCCCAGTGTACCTTGACCAACTGGTACGGAAATAGCTGCATTGGTTCTGTTTACTGCCATACCGCGACGAAGACCATCGCTTGAACCCAGAGCAATAGTACGGACAACGCCGTCACCCAGTTGCTGCTGAACTTCAAGGGTAAGCCCTTTTTCAGCGAAACCGCCTGCATCATCTGCTAAAACAAGCGCTTCGTAAATTTTTGGCATGTTGTCGCGTGGGAACTGTATATCCACGACGGCGCCGATGCACTGAACGATGGTACCGTTACTCATGTCGATTCCTTACTTAATAACGATTGAAAGAAACTGACAGCCAGCAAGCCCTTGGCTTAAACGGCTGCAGCTCCCCCCACGATTTCTGAAATTTCTTTAGTAATTGCTGCCTGACGGGTTTTGTTATAAACCAGTTGCAAATCACCAATCACTTTTTTCGCATTATCTGACGCAGCTTTCATAGCCACCATTCGGGCTGACTGCTCAGACGCCATATTTTCTGCTACTGCCTGGTAGACTACGGACTCTACATAGCGATGCAACAGGTCATCAATGACTGACTTTGCATCGGGTTCGAAAATGTAATCCCACTTATATGATGCCTTGGGAAGCTGAGACTCTTCTTCCTGGGAAGTCTGGAAAGGATCAGCAAGACCATCAGGCAACGGCAATAAACGAATAAACGAAGGTTCCTGCTTCATGGTGTTGACGAAAACGTTCGTGGCAACATACAAAGCATCAATCGTGCCATCCATATAAGCATCAAACTGCACTTTCAGTGCACCAATCAGACGCTCGAGACTTGGGGTGTCACCCAACTGCACTTCCTGAGAAACCAGGTTTGTACCGATTCGAGTCAAAAAGCCCAGGCCCTTGTTACCAATCGCAGTAGCCTGAACCTTAATGCCCTGGGCATCAAATTCTTTAAGACGTGACAAGACAAGACGCTGTATGTTGGTATTCAAGCCCCCACACAGACCTTTATCTGTACTTATCACTACAATGCCGACAGCCTTGAGGTCTTTACGCTCTTCCAGATAAGGATGAGAGTACTCAGGATGTGTCTGCATCATGTGCGTAGCAATTTCACGTACTTTGGTAGCATAGGGACGGCCTGCACGCATTCTTTCCTGCGCCTTGCGCATTTTGGAAGCAGCGACCATTTCCATTGCTTTTGTGATCTTGCGAGTGTTTTGCACACTCTTGATCTGAGTACGGATTTCCTTAATTCCAGCCATAAGCCTTCCTGTTAGACGGTTTTGCAAAACAAGGGTGCAGGATCATGATCGTGCACCCTACCAGGTCTTAGTAAGTACCGTTCTTCTTGAATGACAGAACCGCTTCTTTCAAAGTGGCTTCGTCATCTTTAGAAAGCTCTTTGGTTTCTTCGATGCGATCAACCAAAGCAGTATGCTTGTGTTTCAACTCATCTTTCAAACCTTTTTCAAATGACAGAACCTGGCTGACATCGATGTCATCAAGGTAGCCATTATTCACGGCAAACAGAGACACGGCTTGTTCCCATACCTGCAAAGGCTGGTACTGAGGCTGTTTCAACAACTCAACCACGCGTTTACCACGCTCCAGTTGACGGCGAGTGGCTTCGTCAAGGTCAGATGCAAACTGGGCGAAAGCAGCCAATTCACGATACTGGGCCAGGTCGGTACGAATACCGCCAGACAGTTTTTTGACTACTTTGGTCTGGGCTGCACCACCCACGCGAGACACGGAAATACCCGCGTTAATCGCAGGACGGATACCCGCGTTAAACAAGTCTGTTTCCAGGAAGATCTGACCGTCGGTAATGGAAATTACGTTGGTTGGAACGAAAGCGGAAACGTCACCTGCCTGTGTTTCAATGATAGGCAGAGCAGTCAGGGAACCTGTTTTGCCTTTTACTTCGCCTTTTGTGAATTTTTCAACATAGTCGGCATTCACACGGGCCGCACGTTCGAGCAAGCGGGAATGCAGATAGAAAACGTCACCGGGATAAGCTTCACGGCCTGGTGGACGACGCAACAGCAAGGATACCTGACGGTATGCCCATGCCTGTTTGGTCAGGTCATCATAAACGATCAGGGCATCTTCGCCACGATCGCGGAAATATTCACCCATGGTACAACCGGCATAAGGAGCCAGGTACTGCATGGCGGCAGAATCAGAAGCAGCGGCAGCCACAACGATTGTGTATTCCAGTGCGCCGTGCTCTTCGAGCTTGCGAACAACGTTATTGATAGTGGATGCTTTTTGACCAACAGCCACATAAACGCAAGTAACGTTTTTGCCTTTCTGGTTGATGATGGCATCAATAGCAACAGCGGTTTTACCAGTTTGACGGTCACCAATAATCAGCTCACGCTGACCACGACCAACGGGTACCATGGCGTCAATCGCCTTGATACCGGTTTGCAATGGCTGGGAAACAGATTGACGGGCAATAACGCCTGGCGCCACTTTTTCGATAATATCGGTTTCTTTGGCATTGATCGGGCCTTTGCCATCGATGGGCTGACCCAGTGTATTTACAACGCGACCACGCAATTCGGGACCAACGGGCACTTCAAGAATGCGACCGGTTGTTTTAACAGGGTCACCTTCGGACACACCTGTATAATCACCTAAAATAACCGCACCAACTGAATCACGCTCAAGGTTGAGAGCGAGACCAAAAACGTTGTTTGGAAATTCAAGCATTTCGCCTTGCATCACATCGGATAAACCGTGGATACGTGTGATACCGTCGGTTACGGAAACGACCGTACCTTGTGTGCGAACATCAGCAGAAGTACCCAAGCCTTCGATACGGCTCTTAAGCAATTCGCTGATTTCTGACGGATTGAGTTGCATATTCAGACTCCTGAAATCCTGTTATTCTGGCGCTTATGCAGCGACCAATGTATCGCGCAAGCGAGCCAACTGGGCTTGCACGGAAGTATCTAATACCTGATCACCCACTGTGACTCGGACACCGCCAATAAGTGACTTATCGACAGTAACAACCGGCTTTAACTTGCAGCCAAATTTTTTCTCGAGACCAGTAAGCAATTCCTGAATTTGCGCATCGCTTAATTCAAAAGCACTTGTGATTTCTGCACTGGCAGAACCCTCATGGCGATTTTTCAGTTCTTCAAATTGCGCTGCGATCTCGGGCAATAGCAATAATCGATCGTTGTCCACAAGCAGATCGATAAAGTTCTGCATTCCTTTGGAAAGTGCAGACTTGACCAGCCCTGAGAACAGCTTTTTACGTTGATCTTTGCTTAATCTGGGATCGGACATTGCTTCACGCACATCCGATACACTTGAAATTTGTGCCAATTCACTAACAGCCTCTGACCATGCAGCCAAGCCGGCTTGATCATCTTTGGCAGCGGCAAACAAGGCTTCTGCATATGGGCGGGCAATTGTTGATAATTCAGCCATGATAATCCCGAATTAAAGCTGTGCTTTAAGTTGATTCAACAACTCAGCATGCGTTTTTTCATTTACTTCACGCTGAAGAATCTTCTCTGCACCTTTAACAGCCAAAGCGGCCACTTCTTCACGCAGTCCCTGACGAGCACGTTCTACTTCGAGCTCGGCATCCTGTTTGGCCTGAGCCAAAATACGGGCGCGTTCAGACTCGGCTTCACCACGAGCAGCCTCTACAATAAGTGCTGCCTGTTTTTCCGCCTCTGCCAATTTAGCGTGATTCTCTGATTTTGCAGATGCTTCGATCAGGCTGATACGAGCCTGGGCCTGAGCCAGATCTGCCTTGCCTTTGTCGGCAGCAGCTAAACCATCGGCAATTTTCTGACGACGTTCATCGATAGCCTTTGTAAGAGGAGGCCACACAAACCGCATTGTGAACCATGCCAATACAAAGAAAACGAGCGTCTGGAAAAAGAGCGTCGCGTTTAAATTCACGGTCGTTTCCCTTCTACTATGTTAAGGCTTTGCGAAATTGCAAAACCCGAAATTTATTGAACTCTGTCATATGCAGGCCTTATTGATAAATCATAAGGCCCGCATCTCCATCCAGTTCACACCCCATCAACAGATGGTATAGACGTTTACTGTATTAAGCGCCGAATGGGCTAGCAAACGCGAACAACATAGCGATACCAACACCGATCAGGAACGCAGCATCGATAAGACCAGCCAACAAGAACATTTTTGTTTGCAGTGCATTCATCAATTCTGGTTGACGAGCAGATGCCTCAAGATATTTACCGCCCATGATAGCGATACCGATACATGCACCGATAGCACCCAAACCGATGATAAACGCGCAAGCAAGAGCAACGAAAGCTGCTGTGGTCATGACAACTCCTTGTGGTTATGAACCTAAAACAAATTTAAAGATGGAAAAAAAACTACTAAAAACAAAGCAAACAGACCAATTAAAAATTAAATGATGCAATTTGCAAGAAAAAACATCCCGGAATATTACACGAAAAACCGGGACGTTAAATCTTAATGCCCTTCATGTGCCTGACCGATATAAACCAGTGTCAGCATCATGAAAATGAATGCCTGGAGCAAAATAATCATAATATGGAAAATTGCCCAGATGGAACCAGCCAGAACATGGCCGACCCCCAACCCAATGCTCATTGCATTGAATCCTGTCCATGCACCGCCCAGAAGAGCGATCAACATAAATACGAGTTCACCGGCAAACATATTACCAAACAGCCGCATGGCCAGAGATACTGTTTTGGCAGCATACTCGATAACGTTCAATGCGAAGTTGGCAGGGGCCAGAATAATTGCACCAATACCACTTGAATGGAAAGGAGCTGTGAACAGATCTTTCAAGAAACCACCGGGGTTTTTGATTTTGAAGCCGTAGTAAATGGACAGCAACAAAACACCCAGAGACATACCCATAGGCACGTTCAGGTCGGCAGTAGGAAGAATACGATGATAGTACAGGGGACCGTGCGCATGGCCATCGCCGGCAAGACCAAGCCAGCCAAACAGCGAAGGAAGCATATCAACGGGGACCAAGTCAAGAACGTTCATGAGCGTGATCCACAAAAATATGGTTAACGCCAATGGCGCAACATACTTGCGTGATTCAGAATTATGAATAATGCTTTTTGCCTGATCATTGACCATGTCAACAATCATTTCAACACCAGCCTGAAAACGCCCAGGTACACCAGAGGTGGCGTGACGCGCGGCTTTCCACAGAAAACCGACTACCAGCAAACCCATTGCAACAGACCAGAAGATGGAGTCATAGTTGATAACACCGAAGTCTACAATGTTTGCCTGTCCTTCTCCAAGGTTGTTGAAATGGACAAGGTGATGCTGAACATAATATGACTGAGGCGAGACATCTGCAGGTGCAGCCATTTGATTCGTACTCCACGATTTGGCAGCCAACAAGGCTGCATTACACTCTTTCCCAATGATTGCTATTAAAGCTTCCTGAAAGCCAATAACAATACATATCCCTTTAACACCGCAACCAGGCCAATCAGCAATGCTGGCCAAACCAGCGAGGTTCCGGATAATTTAACAATTAACGCAAGCAGGCCCACCGTGCCCCCGAGTTTGAATGCTTCACCCCAGAAAAACGTTAGCACGCTTGCATTTGAACCACTATAAAGCTTTAACAACATATGCAGCACGAAAAGTGCTGTTGGCACCAGGTAAGCCATGCCACCTGCCAACGCCGACATTGCGGCAGCCACACCAGACACCACCCAGCACAACACCACCACTATGGCCAGCAAAAAAAACTGTGCCAACACTATATTCACAAGCCCTTTGGCAGAACTTGCGTTAAGTCTGGCTTTTTCAGCCTGGCTCAGCTTAAGTACGTTGTGCTCGGCGTTGGCCGAATACGCGTACTTATCATGCGGTATGGTCATAACAAGGTTTCGCAATATGTCAAGCCTTGAGAGTATAACTTATTTTTTCCAACATAAGCAAACCCAAGAGGCTGTTTAATTACATATTCCTGAAATTTGCCTGACGTTTTTCTACAAATGCGTTCATACCCTCTTTCTGGTCCTCTATTGCAAATGTTGCATGAAATACACGCCTTTCATATTGCAGCCCCTGTTCAAGGGTGGTTTCCAGTGCGGTATTCACGCATTGCTTTGCCATCATGACCACAGGCGTGGACAACTCGGCAATACCCTGGGCCACCTTGATCACTTCCTCAAGAAAGTTTTCCAGAGGCAGGATGCGGGCAACCAGACCGGCACTTTCCGCTTCTTTTGCGTCCATCATTCTACCTGTTAGAACCATATCCATGGCTTTTGATTTTCCGATAGCCCTCGTCAGCCGTTGCGTACCCCCCAAACCCGGAATGGTACCCAGCTTGATTTCGGGCTGGCCGAACTTGGCATTCTCGGCCGCAATAATGAAATCACACATCATGGCCAATTCACAGCCACCGCCCAACGCATAACCGGAAACAGCGGCAATCACAGGCTTGCGAATGGCATTTTTCATGGTTTCCCATGGACCGCCAATATAATTGCTTTTATACACGTCCATATAAGACCAATCTTTCATGGCTGAAATATCAGCACCAGCCGCAAACGCCTTTTCATTGCCGGTAAGTACAATGGCACCCACGTCATCATTACTTTCCAGTGCCAGCAAGGCTTCACTGAGCGCTTCCATGACTTCGTTGCTAAGCGCATTCAACACCTTGGGACGGTTTAAGGTTAATACACCCACACCACCCTCAATTTTGGTCAATACCAACTGCTCTGACATACTACCCTCCTGTAAGTTGTCAATCATCTGTTTTTCCTGAGGTATTGTAGCCAGTTTGTTATAGTTACTCTGTCTGAATACATACAAATAGAAAAAATCCCGATGAACGAAATTATTTATACCATTACCCCCCACGATCCGGCCGGCCATCGTTTTTTTGTCAATATCGACATTCCCGCCCCCTCCCCCAACGGCCAAAAAGTCTCCCTGCCCGCCTGGATTCCCGGCAGTTATCTGATCAGGGATTTTGCCCGCAACATTGAAAGCATTGAAGCCCGTTGTGGTGAAAAGAAACTGTCGGTTGAAAAAATCGACAACAACCACTGGCAAATAGAGGCTTGCCAGGGACCATTGCATGTTTCCTATACCGTTTACGCCTGGGATTTATCGGTGCGCAGCGCACACCTTGATGAAACGCATGGCTTCTTCAATGGCACCAGTGTTTTCCTGCAAGTGCATGAACAGGAAGAGCGGCCCTGCCTGTTAAATATCAAGGCACCCGACTCGATTAACGGCTGGAAAGTGTACACCAGCCTGCCCGAGGCAAAAAAACACACTGGCTGCGCCAAACGTCATGGCTTTGGCATGTACCTGGCACCCAACTATGATGCCTTGATAGACCACCCGGTTGAAATGGGCACACCTCAGGTGGTTTCCTTCAAGGCGTGTGGCGCCACACATGAAATGGTGTTTACCGGCCAGATTCCCAACCTGGATCTGGCCCGCATTGCGGCCGATACCGCCCGCATTTGCGAATACCAAATCAAGTTTTTCGAACCCGAAACACACAAGGCCCCATTCCTGGACTCCTCCGATCGCTATGTATTCATGACCATGGTGACCGGCAAAGATTACGGTGGTCTTGAGCATCGTTCCTCGACCGCCCTGATGGCATCACGCAATGACCTGCCCACCCTTGGCAATCCCGAACAAAGCGAACAATACCGTAACTTCCTGGGACTGGTCAGTCATGAATACTTTCATACCTGGAACGTAAAACGTATTAAGCCTAAAGCATTTGCGCCCTATAACCTTTATACTGAAAACCACACCGACCTACTCTGGGTGTTTGAAGGCTTCACGTCTTACTATGACGACCTGAGCCTGTTCAGGGCCGGCCTGATCACACAGGAACAATACCTGGGCCTACTGGCCAAAACCATTGCCAACGTCCATGCCTTGCCAGGACGTTTCAAGCAAAGTGTGGCACAAAGCTCATTTGATGCCTGGACCAGGTTTTACAAGCAGGATGAAAATGCCCCGAATGCCATCGTCAGCTACTACACCAAAGGCTCACTGGTTGCCTTGGGCCTTGACCTGACTATCCGCAACGCCACCCGCAATGAGAAATCACTGGATGACGTCATGCGTCTGCTATGGCAACGCTACGGTCGCGACTTTTTCAACAAACCAGCCGAGGGTCTAAAAGAAGACGAGATGGCTACAGTCATCAAAAGCGCAACCGGGGTTGATGCCAGCGACTACATTACGCGCTACGCATACGGCACGGAAGATATTCCATTAAAAGAACTGCTGGCCGGCCAGAATCTGACCTTGAGCTGGAAGAGCAGCAATCAAATCCCATCATTGGATATACGCACCAAGGTGACCGGAAATGTCTGCCAGATTGGCAGCGTGATTGAGCATGGTGCGGCCCACAAGGCCGGGCTCAGCGCGGGAGACACCCTGGTGGCCATTGATGGCATCAAAGTGGACAGCGACAATCTGGAAACCTTGCTGAAACGCTACCAGCCAGGGCAAAAAGTCCTTATCCATGTATTCAGGCGTGATGAACTACGCTGCTTTAGTCTTGCCCTGAATCCACCCGCACTGAACACGTGCCTGATTGAGCCGGTACAGGCTTAATCAGGCATGTACTGAAGCACACACCCGGCAATGCGGGTTTTTCTGTACCTGCATTGCATGCCATTGCATGGTCCGCACATCAAGCTGTAGCAAACGCCCTTCAAGGCCAGCGGGCATGCCCACCAGCAACTTAAGCGCTTCTGCCGCCTGCATGCTGCCAATAATACCCACCAGCGGTGCAAACACCCCCAGCGTGGCGCAATTATCAGGCGCCAGATTATCTGAAGGATCAAACAGGCAGGCATAACAGGTGGCGTCGTCATGACGCAGGTCATAAACCGCCACTTGCCCGTCAAAACGAATGGCCGCCCCCGATACCAGCGGCTTTTTCAGGGCCACACAAGCCCGGTTGATATGATGCCGGGTCGTAAAATTGTCCGTGCAGTCAAGCACCACATCAGCATCTTTAACCAGCTCCATCAAACCCGGCCCGTCAAGACGGCGGGCATGGCACTCGATAAGCGGCTCTGCATTCAGGGCATGCAAAGCCTGCCGTGCCGACTCCACCTTGGGCAGACCGATCCGCCCGGTCGTGTGCAGGATTTGTCGCTGCAAATTGCTTAACTCCACCTGATCATCATCGACCAGCACCAGCTGCCCAACCCCTGCCGCTGCCAGGTAAGCGGCCGCCGGACAACCCAGACCACCCACGCCCACCACCAACACCCTGGAGGACATAATGTTCTGCTGGCCTTCAATGCCTATTTCATCCAGCATCAGATGCCGGGCATAACGCAATAACTGAGAATCATCCATTATTTTTTCTGCTTTGCAGCACTTTTATCACCAGACTCACCGCCACTGGCATCATTACTGTCTGATGGTTTGACCGCTTCCATTTCTTCTTTAGTCAGGCCGTTGGGCTTTTCTTTGGTGATAACCCCCTGATCAACCTTTCTTCCGGTTAAATGATTAATGGCCTGCTGCAACTGAAAATCGTCACTGGAGCCAAACTCAAACATTTCCTCAGGTTCTTTAAGCATTTTAGCCGCCTTGTCTGTCTTGACCGTACCCTTCCCGCTGGCTTCAGGCGCCTGGTCATTATTCAGGTGATCACTTAAATCCGCTTCCCGTGGAAAACTGAACAGGTCACCCGTTTTGGTATCGGAAACAACAATATCCGGTTCGATACCGGTGGCCTGTATGGAGCGTCCAAGCGGTGTGTAATAACGGGCAGTGGTCAATTTAATGCCGGTATTGTCGTCCAATGGCATAACAACCTGTACCGAACCCTTACCAAAACTGCGGTTACCCATGATGGTGGCACGCTCATAATCCTGCAAGGCACCGGCCACAATCTCCGAAGCAGAAGCCGAACCCACATTAATAAGCACCACCAACGGCACCGTGCGCGCCCAGTCGGGCAGATTTTTCAGGTAATCGGATTCATCAGGTGCATATTCGGATGGCACCGCCAGATAACGCTGCATTTCCTGTTCGCGGGCCTTGGTTGAAACCACCAGCTTATTGGGCTCGATAAAAGCGGCGGAAACGCCAATGGCGGCATTGAGCAAACCGCCCGGGTCATTACGCAAATCAAGCACCAGCCCTTTCAGGGGCTTGCCTTTACCCAAGTCTGCCAAATGCTGGGCCAAATCGGCCCCGGTGCGTTCCTGAAACTGGGAAATTCGCACATAACCAATATCATCAGGCAAGCGCTTGCTGCGTACGCTGCGAATCTGGATTATGTCACGAACAATTTTAATATCCAACGGTTCGTCCGAAGAAGACCTTTTCACCGTCAGGACAATTTCACTGCCCGGTTCACCACGCAATTGCTTGATGACATCATTCATGGGCATGCCTTCGGTGCTTTCCCCATTGATTTTTATGATCAAGTCACCCGGCATAATGCCAGCCTTGGCCGCCGGTGTGTCTTCAATAGGAGCGATAATTTTAACCAACCCCTGCTCGGCACCAATTTCTATACCCAGCCCGCCAAATTCGCCATCGGTGGATTCTTTCATTTCCTCGAACTCATCCTCATCCAAAAAAGAAGAGTGCGGATCAAGATCATTGACCATCCCCTTAATGGCAGATGCGATCAGCTCCTGGCTTGAAACCGGTTCAACATAATTATTCTTGATAGCGGCAAAGACTCGGGCAAAGCGCTGCAATTCCTCATAAGGAAGTTCATGCGATACCTTTTGCGCCCATGCTGGCATGACGGCTGTTAACAGCAAGCCTGCCGCAACCATGTAACTGACCAATCGTTTTCTGCTTGTCACAAGAGACTCCTGCCTACAATCGAATAAAGTTTCAGTGGTAAGTGGTATGGGTTCCAGCCCTATTATTTTGATAACCAGGTTAATGGATCAACAGGCGTGGAGCCATTACGAATTTCAAAATACAGGGCAGGATCAACCTGACCACCGGTTGACCCTACACGGGCAATGGTTTGTCCGGCACGGACATTATCACCCACACTGCCCAGGATGCTTTGATTATATCCATACACACTCATATAGTTATTGCCGTGATCAACAATGACCAGATTGCCAAATCCACGCACCCAGGATGAAAACACCACCTGCCCACCCGCAATGGCACGCACGGGTGTGCCTTCATTGGCACTGATCAGGATACCCCGCCATACGCCACCGGTATCGGGCCGGGTCGTACCGAAACGCCCCTGCAGGGTACCACGCACCGGCCAGGGTGCGCCTTTTTGCAAACCGGTTGCACCCGATTCGGCATTGGCCGCTGCCCGGCGTTCATCTTCACGGGCCTTTTGAGCCAGCAAGGCCGCCTGCTCCTCTTTTTCTTTTTGAATCCGTGCCTTGGCCCGTTCAATTTCAGCATTTTCAGCCTGTTGTCGGGCCAGTGCCAGTTCCTGGCGAGCCTGTTCGGTTTGCTGCAAGGCATTTTGCACCTGCTGCCGGGCCTGCTGACGCTGCTGCTCGTCTTGTGCCTGGGCCACCTGCTGTTGCGCCTGAGTCAAGACCTGGGTTTGCTTTTCCTGATTCACCACAGCGCTTTGCAGCACCACATACGCCAACTCTGTTTGCGTTTCGGCCTGTTTGGCCACAATGGCTGCCCTGGCTGCCTGCTCTCTGGCCAAAGCCGCCTCCTGTTCTTTCTGACGTAATGCTTCCCTGCGTTTTTCAGCTTCGGCTTTCTCTTGGGCAATCTTTGCCAGTCGGGCCTGCTCCAGCTGCCTGGAGATGTCTTTCTGAATATCTTCAATCAGGCTGTTCAGCCGCTTTTCATCTTGGGCCAGCTTGACAGCCTGTGAGCGTCGGTCTGTTAAATCTTTTTCAATTTTCTTCAAGACAGCCGCGTATTTTTTTTGCTCGGTCTCAAGTTCTTTTTTACCTGCCAGCGTTTGTTCGGCCAGACGGTCCAGGGTTTTCTGGTGATCTGCCGTTTTTTTCTTCAGCTCATCCAGTCGGGAAATTTCCGTTTCCAGTTTCTGAACCAACTCAACCCGTGCCTTGGCCACATAACCCAGATAAGTCAGGTCCCGACCTATTTTCTGGGCATCTTCGCCTGACAGCAACGCTGCCCACGGAGACAGTCCACTGGTATATTGTGTACGCATTTGAGCCGCCAACTCTTCGCGGCGCAGCTCCATGATTTTTTGCTGGCGATCCTGCTGCTTACGCAGCTCACCCAATTCTTTTTTGGCGCGTTTACCCTGTGCCTGAAGGTCATCAAGGCGGGCATTTATTTTGGAAATTTCCGTTTCGGATTTGCGCAGCTCATCGGTAACGTCTTGTTTATCCGACTCCTGCGCCTTGATTTTTTTCTGGATTTCTTCTATCTGGTTTTGCAGGCGGGCTTTCTGCTTTTCTGCCGTTTTTTGCTGTTCGCTTAATGCAGCGGTCGTCTGGGCCATGACCGGCCCGGTGCCTAACAGCACAAACAGGGAAATGCAAATTACCCACCTGGTCACATTAGTCCTTTTGGGCTTTACCTTGAGCGGCCACGGCAGCCACCGCCGCGGCAATCGCTTCCTGATCGCCCAGATAGTAATGACGGATAGGCTTGAGGCTTTCATCAAGCTCATAAACCAGCGGCTGCCCGGTGGGGATATTCAAATTAACAATATCATCATCGGAAATGCTATCAAGGTGCTTGATGAGTGCACGCAAGCTGTTGCCATGGGCGGCAATCAGCACATTCTTGCCAGACTTGATGGCAGGCGCAATGGATTCATTCCAGACAGGCAGGACACGGGCCACTGTGTCTTTCAGGCATTCGGTCGCCGGCAGCTCCTGGGCAGGAATGCGCGCATAACGGGGATCAAAACGGGGGTGACGCTCATCATCCAGATCCAGAGGTTCAGGAGCGATAGCATAGGCACGACGCCAGACAAGAACCTGCTCATCACCATACTTGGCTGCAGTTTCCGCTTTATTCAGACCCTGCAGGTTACCGTAATGACGCTCATTCAGGCGCCAGTTCAGGTGAATCGGGGTATGCATGGCGTCCATGGCGTCCAGAGCAATCCACAAAGTACGAATGGCCCGTTTCAAGACGGAAGCATAAGCCACATCAAATGAAAACCCTTCCTGCTTCAGCAGTTCACCGGCTTGCCATGCCTGCTGACGACCCAAATCGGTCAGGTCAACATCGGTCCAGCCGGTAAAACGGTTTTCAAGATTCCACTGGCTTTCGCCATGACGCATTAAGACGATTTTGTACATACTATGAGCTCTTTTCCACTAAATTAAGAAATAAACAATTCAATACCCAAACAATTTTCTGTTATTTTAGCGAAGTCTTATCTCTATTTGTCCAGCTATTTTATAATCTGAGAATTAAGCTTAAAAAAAGCAACACTACAGGATTAAACGTGGATTTTCTTTTTTACCAAAATACCATTTATTTTTTAGCTTTTGCCCTGGTTTCAGGCATCATGCTGGCCCTTCCCAATGTTCGCAAAGGCGGTTTTGGCGGCCAGTCCAATATGTTAAGCACCAAAGAAGCCGTGCAAATGGCCAATAAATCGGCTGCCATTTTCATCGACATCCGTTCCGCTGAAGAATACAAAAACGGCTCTATTCCGCAGGCCCGTAATATTCCCATGGACGAACTCGAAGAGAAAACGGCTTCATTGTCCAAAAGCAAGCCTATCATTCTGGTCTGCAATATGGGGCGTACCGCACAAAAAGCGGCCGTCACCCTGAAAAAGCTCAACTTTGAAGAGGTTCACGTGCTTTCGGGTGGCCTTTCAGCCTGGACCCAGGATGGCCTGCCTCTTAAAAAACACACGGCAACTGCCCAGCGCAAGCACAACCGTTAAATCATTTACATAAAAAAAGCATCATGAAAAAAGTCACTATGTTCTCCAAGGCAACCTGCCCGTATTGCATCCGTGCCGAAAAGCTGCTCATCGAGCGTGGCGTAACAAATCTGGAAAAAATCAGCATTGACACCAACCGTGAACAACGGGCTGTTATGATTGAGCGCACCGGACGCACCACCGTTCCCCAGATTTTCATTGGCGACAAACATGTAGGCGGTTGTGATGACCTGATGGCACTTGATCGCGCCGGTGAATTGACTGCCCTATTGGCCGACTAAGCCAGCAGCGCAATTTAACCTTTAACCTTCTTACATAGGAAACAGCATGGCCCAAGAGCAACAAACAGAAAACACCAATCCCGCATTCAGTTTGCAACGCGTCTACCTGAAAGACCTGTCCCTGGAAATGCCCAACTCACCCCAGATTTTCCTTGAGCAGGAAACACCGGCAGTTGAGATTTCCCTGAACGTAGGCGGTCAGCGCCTGGCAGAAACCATTTTCGAAGCCACCGTACGCGTCACCGTCACCACCAAGATTGCTGACAAAGTCCTGTATCTGGTTGAAGGCACCCAGGCAGGTATTTTTGAAATTGCCAACATCCCTGAAGAGCAGTTTGATCCACTTCTGGGCATTGTTTGCCCCACCATGCTTTTCCCTTACCTGCGCGCCAATATTGCTGACGCCATCAACCGTACCTCATTGCCACCGCTGCACCTGGCAGAAGTCAACTTCCAGGCCCTGTACGAGCAACGAATCCAGGAAGCCCAACAGGCACAACAAAACAGTGCCGCCCCTGAAGATTCCGGCATCATCCTGCCTCCCGGCGCCACCCGTCAGTAAGGGCTCGCATGTCACTTCCCGGTGCTTCGCCTCATGTACTGGTTATAGGTGCGGGTAGCTGGGGAACCGCATTGGCTGCCTCGGCAGCCAATAATGCCCCCACCCTGCTGCTGGCCCGCAACGAAGCGGTTTCATCAGACGTCAATACCCGACACCACAATACCAAATACCTGGGTGATCTTCCCTTGCCCGACTGCCTGCAAAGCACCACAAGCCCTGATCGGGCCATTGCCCATTTGCAAGGTTTCCCCCCAGAGCAAAGATTAATCATACTTGGCGTACCTGTCATGGCCATGCGCAGCACCTGCGAGACCTGGTTGCCCCTGCTGCAAAACGCCAAACTAACCGATACGCCCATTGTCTGGACTTGCAAGGGTTTTGAACAAAACAGCGGACAATTACCACACGAAATCGTGCATTCCGTATTTGGCAGCCAAATACCCAATACCGGTGTACTGTCAGGACCGTCCTTTGCCAAAGAAGTCACCCGCAATCTGCCGGTTGCCCTGACCATTGCCAGTCATAACGACATTACCGTCCAGAACACCACGGCTGCCCTGCATGCCAATAACACCCGTATTTATGCCAGCAACGATGTCATTGGTGTGGAAGTGGGTGGCGCACTTAAAAACGTCATGGCCATTGCCTGTGGCATTTCAGATGGTCTTGAACTGGGCGCCAATGCCCGTGCCGCATTAATTACCCGTGGCCTGGCTGAAATTACCCGACTGGGCATTGCCCTGGGCGGACAAGCCGCCACTTTTTCAGGCCTGACCGGGCTGGGTGACCTGGTATTGACCGCCACCGGCGACCTGTCACGCAACCGTCAGGTTGGGCTGGCCCTGGGACAAGGCCAATCGCTGGATCACATCCTTGCCTCAGGCATGACCGCTGAAGGCGTTCGCTGCGCCCGTGATGCCCTGAAACGCGCCACTGCCCTGAACATCGAGATGCCCATCACTCAAGCGGTCTGCGATGTCCTGTTCAATGCCATGCCGCCCCTGCAGGCGGTTTCAAACCTGCTGGCACGCGAAGCCAAGGCCGAGTGGCCGGCCGGGTAAACCTGCTGCTGACCACGCCTGGCAACACTTCCCCAGACCTTGCCTCCATGCCTTAATGGTTGCCAAGGATCTGGTCTGCGGGAATGCTTAACTGAATCACGCTGCCATTCGAATCACTGCGGATCACTTGCAAAGGCCATTGCAAGCGCTCGGACATCAAAGTCACAATATACAAACCCAGACCATTTAAAGACGCACTGCCCGGCACCACTTGCCGTTCCCTGCCAAGAATGGCTTTTTGCCCGGCCGTCAAGCCTGCCCCCCTGTCCTGTATCTGGATCATGCCTTTACTCACGGTAATATCAATTTCTTTTTGTGTATGCTGCAGGGCATTCTGGATAAGATTACGCAACAGCATTTTCACCAGGACAGCATCACTCCTGAGCTTGATCGTGTCCATGACCGTCAGACGCACCCTGGCCCGAACCGTGAATAAATTATTCAGGTCATCCAGAACCTCTTCAAGCAAGGCTGTCAGTGAAACAACCTCCCTGACCGGAGAACCGTCGGCCTGGTTACGCGACAGCTTAAGCAAAACCTCTACATTGCTGCGCATTTCCGTGCAGGCATTACGCATGCGGGCCACAGTTGCCAAATCATTGGGCTTGAGCTGCCCGCGCATTTCCAGGATATCAAGCGCCCCGGACATGACCGCCACTGGCGTGCGCAGCTCATGACTGGCCAGGCTGAGCAGCGATTGCTCCCTGCGCACATAGGATTCAAGCTCACCCAGGAAACGGTTAAAGGTTTCCGCAATTGAATACAATTCGCTGTCTGTGTAATTAACCGGAATACGCGGCATTTGCGAACCCACCGGCACCTCACTGATTTGCTCTGACAGCTTGCGCAAGGGATCAACGATCCGTCGACTGCTTAAAGTTGCCATCCACAAACCCAGGCCGATGATAAGCAGCGTCATGACAACCAGCGCGATGCTGAAAAGGAATTCGCGATCTTCAAAATGGGTAATATCCTTGGCCATATACACCACCCCTTTGGGTAAAATAGCAATATTGACCAGATAGGTGTTTTTGCCCCGCTGGATCTCATCAGAGAAACCCAGCGGCAAATCCTTGAAAATCTCGGGCATTTGTGATGGTGTTGCCTGCCCCTGGGGCACAAACACCAACTGCTGGTTAAAGCCCTCCCACACAAACAATTCGGAATCATTACGGTTTTCAAGAATAAAATCCAGTTCCTGCTCAAACTCCACCTGCAGCATGGTTCGTTCAAGGTCTTCATTGACTTCCAGCACCATCACCACCATCACCGCAATACATGCCATGCTAACGAGCAGGATGGCGCGATGAATGCGTCGGGAAATGGACCTCATTGTTCTGCCTGTGCCGGTGGAGTCAAGCGGTAACCGCGCCCGTGCATGGTCTTGATCATGGAAATTAACGAAGGATAGCCTTGCACCGGCTCTCCCAGTACCAGGGTTTTAGCGACAATCCACAGGGCAAACAAAATACCTGCCAGTGCAGTCAAAATGCCAGCCGCCATGGTCAGGCGCAAAGGTGCCACTGAAAATGAAGTAATTCCCTCAAAAGCCAGCCCCATCAGGCCGGGATAGTCCCACTTGCTGGTACCTGCGGCACGGGGTAGCCGGTCGTATTCAATCACCTTGGTGGGCAAGCCAATCCAGGCAAACAACCCCTTCATATAACGATTGCGCTCACCCAACTGGCTCATGGCATTAACCGCCTTGCGGCTGAGCAAACGAAAATCACCAGTATCTTCAGGAATCTCAACCTCACTGATGCGGTTCAGCAAACGATAAAAAGCATGGGCGGAAAATTGCTTGAACCAGGTTTCACCGGCCCGTGAACGGCGCTTCATGCTCACAACATCGGCACCCTCGCGCCAGGCCTGCAACATATCCGGAATCAGCTCAGGTGGATCCTGCAAATCGGCATCCATAATAATGATGGCTTGTCCCCCGGCATAGGCCAGACCGGCACTCAGGGCTGCCTCCTTGCCAAAATTGCGGCTCAGACGGACCAGTTTCAGATGTTCATCCCAAGCGGCGCGCTCGGCCAGGAAATGCCCCGACCCGTCGCGACTGCCATCATCCACCATCACCAGCTCATAATTGATCTCCAGCGGATCCAGAACCGAGGCCAGCCGGGGAAACAGTAACGGCAACATCTGCCTTTCGTTATAAACCGGAATCACGACAGATAAAACCAGGCCTTTTTCAGCCTGAAATAAAGATGTCCCGTTTTCTTCCATTGCACTCATTGACAGCACCTGCTTTCATCTTTTAAACATGACAGGCGTAAGAGTACGTCTTGGCGCAACAAGGAAACATCAATCAAAAATCAAGTAAATATCAAAAAAAAGCACGTCCGAAAACGTGCGTTGTGCAGGAACCGTCATGAATGGGTCATGAATAGTTCAGGTTTTTGATTTTCTGCCCCCAATGGAACTCAGGGAAATACGGGTTTCACCCGCTGCCGTTTTATGTACGGCACTTTTCCAGGCGTGGCCATAGGCGACTTCGAGGCTCAAATGCAGTTTGCCATCAGACTGTCGCTGCTGCTCAAGGGCATCACACAGGCGCTGGTACCATTGGCGCCCAACCAGCCCCTTATGACGCCCGATGGTTGGGTTACCGCCAAGGGCGGAGACGTCACGCAGCAGCTTTTGCGGACTCTGGTAAGTCAGTGTAATCACTTCCTGATCCATGACCGGATCCACAAAACCGTTTTCAAGCAGGATATCGCCAAAGTCATGCATATCCACAAAGGGCACCGTTTGGGTTTGGATCCCGGCGGTTTCAACGGCTTTGCGCAATTCGATAAAGGTGCCGGGGCCCAGACAGGAAAACATGCAAATGCCGCCAACCTGGATTACCCGCCGCCACTCGGCAATTACCTTATGCGGCTCGGGATGCCAGTGCAGGGCCATATTGGACCAGACCAGGCCTGCCGATTCGGCCTCCAGCGGCATGCTTGCCAGATCGGCCAAATGGAATTCACCCAGGTTTTTGCGGCCCAGTTTTGACACCCATGCCTGCATGCCCTTGGGTAAAAAGGTCTTCCTGCAATGCGCAATAAATGAGGGGCAGCTATCCACCCCCAGCAGACGCGCTTTAGGAAAACGCGTCTTCAGCGCTTCAAGCGAATGCCCTGGACCACAGCCGGCATCAACCACCGTCTCCGGTGTGATGCGGATATAACTTAAACGCCCGATCATGCGATGGCTGATTTCATCATAAAAAAACCGGGAATCTTCCAATAAACCACGACGGGAAAATTGTCGAATGACGTGCTCGGAATTGATGGGCAAAACCTGAGGGGAATAAATGGCCTGGGACATTGAGATCACTGACGTATTGTTAATACGGGAAGAAAATGATTTGATAAGGTCATATTGTAAATAAGACTTCCCCGATTCTGTGCAAAACCCTTACGCAAACAAAAGATTGCTTGTCCTGCCCGGCACCTGCCCCTTGTGTGGTACCGTCTGCACGGGAGAAAGATTCTGCCCCGACTGCCACAACGATATTTTACACTCCATGCAAAACCACCCCTATCGGTGTGCCCGCTGCTGCCTGGCCCTGCCCAACGCGGGCCCTTGTCCGGATTGCAGCGAACAGGCACTTCATACCGGAACGGTCATCGCTGCCTTCGATTACGTACATCCACTCGACAGCCTGGTATTACGCTACAAAAACGGCCGCCAACTTGACCTGGCGCCCGCATTTGCACAGCTGCTAAGCCAACAGCTGCAACAACGGGGTCTGCTGCCCTTGACCAACACCTGCCTGATCCCCATTCCGGGCAGCCGGCAATCACTTTCCCGGCGCGGTTTCAATCCAGCGGCTGAATTTGCACAACAGCTGGGAAAAAAACTACAATTACCAGTTGAGCATTTTGTGCTGCACCGCCATGACCAGCATCTCAAGCAATCCAGCCTGTCCCGTCACGCACGTCGTGCCACCGCTGCCGGTTTATATTATTGTTCGCGCCGCCTGGACATTCCCCATGCCATTCTGGTCGATGATATTGTCACCACCTGCAGCACCCTCGACAGCGCCACCCGTGCCCTGCTGGCCGCCGGTGTGCAACGCGTGGATGCCCTGGCCATTGCCCGTACTCCCCCCAACCATTTTTAAGCAATCGCATGTTTCACATTATTCTTGTTTCACCCGAAATTCCGGCCAATACCGGCAATATCATTCGTCTGGCCGCCAACACCGGCATACAGCTGCATCTGGTCAGGCCGCTGGGTTTCATGCTTGACGACAAACGCCTGCGCCGCGCCGGGCTGGATTACCATGAATGGGCCGACATCAAGATTCACGACCACCTGCAAGAAGCGATCGAATCAACCGGTGCCGCCGCCGGCCATATTCATGCCATTTCCACCAAAGGCCAACGCCACATTGGCAACATGACCATTAACGATGGCGATGCCTTTATTTTTGGCAGGGAAACAGCCGGACTCAAACCCGAAGAATGGGACATTATCGGAATGGAAAATGCCGTGCGTCTGCCCATGCGACCTGACTCGCGCAGCCTGAACCTGTCCAATGCGGTCGCCATTACCGTATACGAGGCATGGCGACAGATCGACTATGCCGGCAGCGTCTAGGGACAAACATTCGCGGCAACGTTTTAACGGCGCCAGAACCCGGGGGTAAAAATAACCAATACGGTGAACAGTTCAAGACGTCCAATCAGCATGGCCAGGGTACATAGCCAGATTTGAAAATCGGACAAGGCACTGTAATTGCCCATGGGCCCGACACTGCCCAATCCGGGACCAATATTGTTAAGACTGGCAAAAACGGCAGAAAACGCCGTAGTGGGTTCGGCCCCCGACAACAGCATGACCGCCGACAACGCCATTAAAGTCAAGGCATACACCAGCATGAAAACCATGATGGACATAATCACGCTCTGGTCAATAATGCGTGCTCCCAACCTGACCGGAAACACCGCATGCGGATGCAAAATATGGCGGATTTCAGTACGAATCTGCTTGATGACCAAAATCAGGCGAATCATTTTGATGCCACCACCGGTAGATCCCGATGAGGTGGCACAGGCACCCAGCAATAACATGACAATCGGTAAAATCAGCGGCCACTGCAGGTAATCCACATTGGAAAAACCGGTGGTGGTCGCCACGGAAATGGTATTGAACATGCCAAACCTGAAAGCATCAAGCAGGTTGCTGTATTCACTGGTAAAGAACAGGTAAAGACTAATCAGGACACCACTGACCAGCACCAGACGCAAAAACGGAATCGTTTCAGGGCAAAACCGGTAAGTGGACAAATCCCGGTTACGAATAGCCTTGTAGTGAGTGGCAAAATTGATGCCGGCAAACAGCATAAACACCATCGCCACCATTTCAGCAGCCGGTGAATTGATATCCACAAAGCCTCCACTGTGAGTGGAAAAACCGCCCAAACCCATTGTGGAGGCAGTATGACACCAGGCATCAAACCAGCTCAGGCCCACCAGACGATAGGCAATCAGACACACAAAAGAGGCCGAAACGTAAATGCCATACAACACCTTGGCCGTCCCGGCAATGCGAGGCGTTAATTTCTCTTCCTTCATGGGGCCTGGGATTTCACCCCGCATCACCTGATGTCCGCCCACCCCCAACATGGGCAAAATGGCCACGGCCAGCACCAGAATACCCATACCGCCAAACCAGACCAGGGTATGGCGCCAAAGATTCAGGGATTCGGGCAGTTTTGCCACGTCTGGCAAGACCGAAGCCCCCGTGGTGGTCAGCCCCGACATGGCTTCGTAATAGGCATGGGTAAATGATAGTTTTACCCCCACATGAGACGCTTCCAGCATTAAAGGCAAGGCGGCCAGAAGAGGAAACACGGTCCACACCAGAAACACCAGCAACAGCCCGTCACGCGGACGCAATTCACGGCGAAACGGGTAAGTCAGCAGCCAAAGCAGCAAGCCACTGCCACCTGCCAGCATGAAACTGGTCAGAAAACTCTGATCGGCACCATCCTCAAACAGGCGTGAAAAAAAATAAGGAAACAACAAGGTCAGTGAGAACACCACCATGGTCAAGCCGAGCGCATGCAAAACATTCAGAATACTGCGCATTCAATTTCCTAGAAAAACATGGCCGAAACCTGGAACATTTTTTCAACTTTTTTCATGGTTTCACGGTTTGCCGCATAGACAATCACGTGATCTCCCTGGCGAATCACGGTATCAGGCTCAGGCATAATCAGGTAACCTTCACGGAAAATAACCGCCAGTGTTGAAGACTTGGGAAACTGGATATCCTTCACCGAGCGGTCGGCCAGTTTCGAACTGTTGATGTCCCCCAGCACCTCGAACTCGATCACCTCGGCAGCGCCACGACGCAAGCGATGACCGGCAACCACCGCCCCCTGGCGCACATCACGCAACAAGGCACCAATCGTGGCCTGGGCGGGTGAAACCGCGATATCAATCATGCTGCCCTGCATGAGCTCGCCATAAGCCTGGCGCGAGATAAGAGCAATCACCTTGCGGGCACCCAACCGCTTGGCCAGCAAGGAAGACATGATATTGTCCTCATCGTCGTTGGTTAAGGCCAGCCAGGTGTCCATTTCGGCAATATTCTCACTTTCCAGCAAGGACTCATCAGTACCGTTGCCATGCAGGACCAGCACATTTTCAGGCAGCATGGATGCCAGCCACTGGCAACGCGCCTTGTTGCTTTCAATAATGCGAACGTTGTAATTGTCCTGGGCCAGCTCTTTGGCCAGCCGATAGCCAATATTGCCACCACCGGCAATCATGATGGAACGAATACGTTTTTTTTCTTTGTGGAAAGAAGCGATACTTTCCCGGGCCTGCCGGGTATCAATGGCCAGCACCAGCTCATCATCGGCCTGTATGGCCCCCACCCGGTTCATGGGAATGGACACCTCACCCCGCATGACTTCCAGAATACGGGTATTCAGGTTAGGCAGATTCAGATGCGTTTCGTCGATATGATGGCCGATCAGAGAACTTTTGCGTCCCACTTTAAGGATGACCACGCTCACCCGACCCTGTGCAAATTCGACAACCTGCAAGGCCTCGGGAAATTCAATCAGGCTGTAAAGATATTGCGTAACGCTTTTTTCGGGGCTGATCACAAAATCCACGCCGAAGCTTTCCGCCAGCAACGCTTCATTTTCAGAATAAGACTGCCCCCTGACCCGAACAATGCGACGCGGTATATTGAAGGTATCACGGGCAATGGTACAGGCCACCAGATTGGAGGCATCCGTGGCGGCACAGGCCACCAGAAGATCGGTATCATCGGCACCGGCTTCCTCGAGCACATCGGGCAATGAGCCATCACCCAGCACGCAACGCAAATCGAAGCGTTCCTGCAAATAGGTCAGCCGATCTGGGTTGGTATCCACCACCGTGATGTCATTCTGCTCTGACACCAGGTTTTCGGCCACGCTGGATCCGACACGCCCCGCCCCGATGATAAGGATCTTCATGGAGAAGACAGGAACTAGGTGTTACGCTTGCGAGATGAATCGATACCCAGCTGACGCAGTTTGCGATACAGGTGAGTTCGTTCAAGTCCGGTTTTTTCGGAAACGCGCGTCATGCTGTGGTTTTCACGTACCAAATGATACTCAAAATAAACCCGTTCAAACTCATCACGCGCATCACGCAAAGGCTGGTCAAGAGTAATGTTGCCCAGCATGGAACCTTGTTGCTGAGGTGCTGCTTCCTGAACCGGTGCAGCGACCGCAACAACAGCAGGCGCTGCGGTAAAGGTTGGTGCTGCCGGTGCTTTTACCGGGGCGGGTACAGGACGGGCAGCCGGTGCCAGACCGGCAGAAGCCAACACCTGTTTGGCATGAGGACGTGCCAGGCCAGACTGGACCGTTTTAAGAAGTTTTTGCAAGGTAATGGGTTTTTCAAGAAAATCCATGGCACCAATGCGGGTTGCCTCTACGGCAGTGTCCACCGTGGCATGGCCGCTCATCATGATTACCGGCATATCAAGCAATCCCTGTGAGCCCCATTCTTTTAGCAGACTGACCCCATCGGTATCGGGCATCCAGATATCAAGCAAGACCAGGTCAGGCCGGTATCTCAGGCGCGCTGCACGTGCCTGGGAAGCGTTTTCAGCGAGTTCCACGGTATGACCTTCGTCATACAAAATTTCAGAAAGAAGCTCACGAATTCCAATTTCATCGTCTACCACCAGTATTCTGGCCATATGTAGTCACCTATTACTAACGTACTTCAGTACTATTATTTAAATCTGATTAATCGAATTATAACCATCAGGACATGGTTTATTTGCTTTTCTTCACAAGTCTCGTGAGTAAAATCGAGATACGGGCACCCCCTTCCTTGCGATTTGAAATGTCAATTTTGCCGCCATGCTCTTCGATGATTTTGCGAACGATTGCCAAACCAAGACCTGTGCCGTGCACCTTGGTTGTTACGTATGGTTCAAACGCATTCTGTAAAACCTGTGATGTAAACCCACAACCCCGATCCTCGATCATTATTCTAACCGCTTCACCTTCATCGCTGGTACCTGTTGCGACTTTTGTGAGCATGGTCTGAATGGTGATGCCTGGTTCGTCTCCGTCAAGCTCCATATCAGCCATGGCATCCCGGGAGTTGGCCATCAGGTTGTTCAGCACCTGACGCAGCTGGGTCGGATCAGCCTCGACCTCTGGCAGCATGGCATCAAGTTTCAGGCCCACCCGCCGGTTCAGCGGTTCTTCGGCATGATTTCCTTCGGGGTCCCAGCCATACAGCAACGCAAGATCCGTTATTAAAGCATTAATATTAACGTGTTGCATCTGTGCAGGCGGTGTTCGGGCATATTCGCGGAAATCATCCACCATTTTTTTCAGTGAAGTAACCTGATTCACGATGGTATTGGTGGAACGGATCAGCATATTGGCATCGGCCTCTTCCAGTTTGTCGGTCAGCTTCATGGCGAGCCTTTCAGCCGACAATTGAATGGGCGTTAGCGGATTCTTGATTTCATGGGCCAACCTGCGTGCCACCTCTCCCCAGGCCACCGCCCGGTTGGCAGAAATGACCTCGGAAATATCATCAAATACAACCACGTAACCGGTTTGGCGACCATCCACCCGCAGCCGCGTGCCACGCATCAATAGCGTAACCGTTTTCTGATCGCCTCCCGATTCCGCACCAATGATGATTTCGATTTGTTCCTGCCAATAATGGCGACCCGAACCCACTGCCGCGTGATTGGAAAAAGCCTTGCGGATGTCCTGCGTGAATTCGATCAGGTTATCCACCACTTCCAGCGGCCGCCCCGGCACCGAACGCAGGTCTTCATTCAGGATGGTCTGGGCACCCTTGTTCACGGTCGTGACATTAAAGCGCTCATCAAACACAATCACTCCCGATGACAGGCCCTCCATCACGCTTTCCAGATACACATTGGAACGCTCCAGTTGCAGGCGGTTCAACTCCACCTGTTTGCGAGCCTCATCAAGCTGATGCGTCATCATGTTGAACGAGCGTGTCAACTGCCCCACTTCATCCTTGGCATCGGGTTCGGGCAACGGGCGGTAATCACCAATCGCCACCGCCTGTGTGCCTTCAGCCAGATTCAGCAGGGGCTGGACCAGCTGACGGGCAATGGCCAGCGCCACACCAATAGAGGCAAACACGGTTAACAGCAAGGCCATGGTCAGGGTTATGCCATACAGATTGCGAATGCCGGTCCGGGACAACGCCAGCTCTTCGTAATCACGAAAACCCTGTTGCACCTGATTCAGGTGACTGCCCAGACTCTCGGGAACCAGATGGGTCAGCTGCAGCCAGTACGGTTCAGGCGCGGCGCCCAGTGGCACATCAAACCGGAAAGAATGGGTAAACACGGGCACAATAACCCGAATCCTGAGCTGAGGGTTTTCCGTATCAGCGTTGCCGGTGTCTTCGGCGCGGGCATATTGTCGCGTCAGCTTGAGCTGGTTCACAATACTGGCCGGCGGCATGGAGGGCAACAAACTGCCAAAATTTGACGTGGAAAATGCCACAACACGATTACCCGCTGCTGAAAAAACCAGAGCTTCACCAACACCATTAGCCTCACGCAATCGCGTCAGTTCCATCGGCATTTCCTGCTCGGATACCCGTGACAGATCACTGGACATGGCTTTTGCACGGGCCAGCAAATCTGCCACCTGACTGTCCAGCGAAGCCCGCCCAAGGGCCAGCCCCGACTCAAGTGCCCGGTCAACCTTGACATTGAACCATGACTCGACAGAACGGGACATGAACTGTACCGACAGCAAATAAATAACCACCCCTGGAATAATCGCCATCACGGCAAAGGCCATGGCAAACCGGGAGGTCAGGCGGGCACCGAACTTTTTCTTGCGCAATTGGCGCACCAGCCGCCAGGTAAGCGTTGCGACCCAGATAAACAAAGCAAGGGCCAACACGCCATTGAGCAGCAGCAGCAAATCAAACTGCTGGGCAAAACGCGACGTGTTCCCGGTTGAACCAACCAGCAAACCCAGCAAAACAAATGCCGCCAACACAATGATCATGAAGCTGATTTTCACCAGCCATGAAATCAGGAGCTGGGTTTTATGTCCAAAACTTTTAAGGTGAAATTTTTCCATGGTGTTGATAATGACCAGGCACTGCTGTTGAATGCATTAATCTGAAAAGGCCTCGGAAGCAGGGAGGTATCGAGCTTCAGGCGTAATCTGCCTTTATAGTTAATGGCGGGATCAAGCTGGTCAAGATCATTGATTGGCCAGCTTTCAAGGTTAATAATATGCTGCAGGGAGTCGTCCAGCGACAATTCGGGAATGGAGTGCTCTCCGTTACTGATGCGCCACTGACGCAACAGTGCATTGTATTGGATGCGCCAGGTGTGCTGCTGCGTCAATTCTGTTTTATCAAACCATAAGCGCTGTGGCTTTAGCACTTCCATATTGATGGTGAAATAAAGCGGCACCCCTTTTTCAGCGGCATTGCGCACTTCCTCTCCAAGGTTTAAGGAAATACTGGCCGACAGGGTATAGTTCTCTTTTTCCTTGTCCAGCTCAAGGGATTCTATCCAGGCATCGGGCTGCGCCTGCTGAAACTGATGGGCATATGAAAACCACACTGGTAACAGCAGGAAAACGGCTAAAAACGACCACATGAAAATACGGCCAAACCATTGAAATCCAGATTGAGAAAAAACATCGTCCTTCAAATTTCTTTACCCACGCTTGCCTGATACCGGTTTTTTACGGAACAGGGCATAATAAAAACCGTCATGCGGCGCAACACTGCCCGACTGCTGCGCCAGCGGCAGAATCTGTCCAGGTGCACCCAACCGCTCGGCGTCTGCCAGCGACATTTCCAGATAACGAGCCTGCTCCTGTCCTTCTATGGGAAACAATGAACAGGTTACATAAAGCAAGTAACCGCCCGGAGCAACCGTTTGCCACAAAGCCTGCACAATTGTTCTTTGCAAGGTGGCGGTTTTGGTCAGGTCAGCCTCTTGCCTGAGCCATTTAATATCGGGGTGCCTGCGCACAATCCCCGATGCAGTACAAGGCACATCGGCCAGCACCAGGTCAAACGACATGCCATCCCACCACTGCGACAGGTCGGCGGCATCGGCAGCGTGCAGGTGCACATGCGGACCATCCAGTTTCAGGCGGGCCAGGTTTTCTTCCACCCGGGCAAGCCGATAACTGTCCACATCAAGCACGGTCATGTCTAGATCGGCCAGTTCAAGCATATGGGCTGTTTTACCGCCCGGAGCGGCACAGGCATCAAGCACCCGCATCCCGTTGTGTACCGGCACGATTTCACCGGCCAGTTGTGCGCCGGCATCCTGGACCGACCACCAGCCCTGATCAAATCCCGGTATTTGCTTAACCGGCATGGCCTGCGCCAGCACAAGACCGGCATGCCCGGTTTCATGCGCCTCAATACCATGCTCACTGAACAGCCTGTGCAGGGCCTCACGACTGATTTGCCGTGTATTCACACGCAAGGTCATGGGGCCTGGTATGGCCGCTGAGGCCAGAATGCCCTGCCACTGCTCGGGATACGCCTGTCGCACCTGATGAATCCACCATTTGGGGAAACCCCATTTCACCTCACTGCGTACGGCAATGGCTTGCATTAACGATGCTTTATTACGCAGAAAATTACGCAGACAGGCATTGACAAGCCCCTTGAATGAGGCGGTTTTTTTGTGCTTTTCAGCCGCCTTGACAGCCTGGTTCACCACGGTATGTGCATCATAAACTGGCACATGGCGCGCCCTGTTCCGTTCCTCGTTTTCATCAACCGCCAGCAGGCATAAAGCCACCACCAGCAAAGACTCAAGCAGGCGATTGGGCGCTTTTTTATCCAGCAGCAGCTCGCTTAAGGCCTGGCCGGTTGCCAGCTGCCGCATGACATAAAATGAAACCGACTGCACCGGCGCCCGCAACTCATCAGGCACCTCCTGCAGGGATTCGGTTAAAGAACGGCCTGCCAGGACGTCACGCAAGCAGCCGGCACAGGCAAACAGAACATCAGACAAAGCAGGCGCGACAACGGAAGAGGTCATAAGGAAACAGACAAAAAATAAACGGACAAATCCAAGTGTAACCCGCCTTGATGTTGATTTAACTGATTTTTCCGCCCTTTCCCATGTTAAATCTGAAGAAAAAAACCAGATAGTCAGGATTTGAGATGCCGGTCAAAAAAATCCAGTGAGCGTCGCCAGGCCAGACTGGCGGCTTTTTCATCATATCGTGGCGTTGTATCGTTATGAAACCCATGATGCACATCATCATACATGTGCATTTCATAAGTCTTGCCGTTGTCCTTCAGGGCTTTTTCAAAGGCGGGCCAGCCGGCATTGATTCTGTCATCCAGCCCGGCATAATGGATTTGCAAAGGTGCCTTGATCGCCGCCACTTCCGATGCCGGTGGCTGGGCACCATAAAATGGCACAGCCGCAGCCAGATCGGGCATGCGTACCGCCAAAATGCCAGCAACGCCACCACCATAACAAAAACCAATCACACCCAGCTTCCCGCTGGACTCAGGATGGGCTTTCAGGAATTCGGCCGCCGCCACCATGTCTTCAGTCCGCTTGCCCGGATCCAGCCTGGCAAACATTTCCCTGGCCTTGTCTTCATCACCGGGATAGCCGCCCACCACTGCCAGGGCATCAGGCGCAAAAGCCAGATAGCCTTCAAGCGCCAAGCGGCGCACCACATCTTCTATATAAGGATTCAGGCCACGGTTTTCATGGATGACCACCACCGCTGGCAAGGGCCCGCTGGCGTTAGCCGGGTGTGCCAAATACCCTTTCATGGTGCCATTGCCTTTGGGAGATGGATATTCGACATATTCCGCCTTGATCCGGCTATCATCTTTGGCTACCTGCTGGGCCCAGGCAAAATTGGGCTGCAGGCTGTCCAGAATGGCGGCAGCGGTAACACCCCCAACGGCGAAACGGGCACTGCGGTTTAAAAACTCACGGCGGCTGATCAGGCCATGCACGTATAAATCAAAATCCTTCAACACCGCGGGCGAAAAATCACTTGTTTTTTTACGTTCCATAACAACTGCCTCTTTCAAAAAGGGGGTTGATAAAACAAGGTTTTTTACAGTTTACGTTGAATGGGGCCTGAACGGAACGGATTTTCCAAAAAAAAGTTAAAATGCTGATTTTAAAAGTATTGTTGAGCCCCGCTCCTTCAAAAGGTATTGTTTTTTATGTCCAACCCCAAAGTCGGTTTTGTCAGCCTTGGCTGTCCCAAAGCCCTGGTCGATTCTGAACGCATTCTTACCCAGTTGCGTACTGAAGGCTATCAAATTTCCCCCTCCTATGAAAATGCGGATGTCGTGGTGGTAAACACCTGTGGCTTCATCGACAGCGCCAAAGCTGAATCGCTGGAAGCCATTGGGGAAGCACTTGCCGAAAATGGCAAAGTCATTGTGACCGGCTGCATGGGTGTGGAAGAAAATATCATTCGCGAGGTGCACCCCAGTGTGCTGGCGGTAACCGGCCCCCAGCAATATGAGGAAGTGGTGCGTGCCGTACACGAGGCTGCCCCACCCAATCTGGAGCACGACCCGTTTACCGACCTGGTGCCACCACAAGGCATCAAGTTAACGCCCCGCCACTACGCCTACCTGAAAATATCCGAAGGCTGCAACCACCGCTGCAGTTTCTGTATCATTCCATCCATGCGTGGAGACCTGCTCAGCCGCCCGGTTGGCGATGTCCTGGATGAAGCCCAGCGCTTGGTCAATGCCGGAGTGAAAGAAATCCTGGTGATTTCCCAGGATACCAGCGCCTATGGGGTAGACCTTAAATATCGCAGCGGTTTCTGGAATGGCCGCCCGGTTAAAACCCGCATGACCGAGTTATGCAGCGCCCTGTCAGAAATGGGTGTCTGGGTTCGCCTGCACTATGTGTACCCCTATCCCAGTGTTGATGAAGTTATTCCCTTAATGGCCGAAGGTAAAATACTGCCCTATCTGGACATTCCTTTCCAGCACGCCAGCCCGCGCATTTTAAAAGCCATGAAACGCCCGGCATTTGAGGACAAAACCCTGGCCCGCATTAAAAAGTGGCGTGAAATCTGCCCTGAACTCACCATCCGCTCCACCTTTATCGTGGGCTTTCCCGGTGAAACCGAAGAAGATTTCCAATACCTGCTTGACTGGATGAGTGAAGCCCAGCTTGACCGGGTTGGCTGCTTCCAATACTCGCCCGTCGAAGGCGCACCCGCCAACGAATTGGCCGACCCTGTTCCTGATGATGTCAAACAGGATCGCTGGGAACGCTTCATGGCGCACCAGCAAGCCATTTCAGCCGCTCGTCTGCAAACGAAAATCGGCAAGGAAATTAGCGTTCTGGTTGACGAAATTGACGAAGATGGCGATGCGATTGGCCGTTCCAGTGCCGATGCCCCCGAAATTGACGGTTGTGTTTACCTAAGCAGTGAAAAAACGCTGAAACCGGGCGATCTCGTGCGCGCGGTGGTGACCGATGCCGATGAATACGATTTGTGGGCAGACGTCAAGTAATGAACAGACTTCCCAAAATTATTGCTTTCGATTTCGACGGCACCCTGGCCAATACCTTGCCCTGGTTCGATGAAATCCTGAGCAGTGTTGCACAAAAATATAACTTCCGGGATCCATCAGCCGAAGAAAAAGCCCGTTTGCGCAGTATGGAAGCCGGCGAAATCTTGCAAACACTGCAAATTCCTTTCTGGAAAGCACCCGCTATCCTGATGGAGTTCCGCCAGCGCATGCAAGACGCCTCTCCCAATATCGAACTGTTTGACGGTATTCCCGAGGCTCTGGCGCAGTTGCATGCCAAGGGATACCCAATGGCAATCCTGAGTTCAAACAGTGAAATCAATGTCCACCAGATTCTTGGCGCAAATGTACGCTACTTTCATGAATTCCTGTGCGGTACCGATCTTTTCGGCAAACCGGCCAAATTGGGCAAACTGCTGGAGAAACACAATCTGTCCCCCACCGAATGCCTGCTGATTGGCGATGAGCTGCGTGATATTGAAGCATCTCGCAAAGCCAACGTCATGGTTGGCTCGGTCACCTGGGGCTATAACAGCCTTGATGCCCTGCAACAGGAACAGCCCAACTTTCTGTTCACCTCACCGGCAGATATCGTTAAGGCGTTAACTTGAGTGCCAGACACACGTTCACACGCAAACGTTGAATCGTGCGTGACTCGTAGGCGTTCCCACGCTGGAGTGAACTGACCCCCTAAAGTTGGACAGTTAAAAACTAAGCAGCTTCTAAAACCTGAGTTCGGTATTGTACCGGACTCAGGCCATTTAATTTGAGCTTGATACGCTTGTGATTATAGTAGTGAATGTATTCCTCAATCCCAGCCTCCAGCTGTTCGATATTGTCGAAACGGTTTAAATGGAAGAACTCGGACTTCAGCGTGCCGAAGAAGCTTTCCATTGCCGCATTGTCCAGGCAGTTTCCTTTCCTGGACATGCTTTGCACGATACCACGATCCGCCAGCATTTTACGATAACGGGCATGTTGATAGTGCCAGCCTTGATCGGAATGCAGGATCGGCTTGTCGGACGGTTTAAGCCGGGCCCAGGCTTTTTCCAGCATGTCGGTAACCAACGGCAAGACCGGGCGCCGTGTCATCTGCCAGGCCCCCTGTGTCAGGATAGTTGT